>Ga0136613_10000389_pt1 | contig 19989 bp, 23 predicted proteins | sample AntDrymUQ2722106_2_FD_106649 | JGI IMG/M metagenome (GOLD analysis project Ga0136613, IMG submission 106649) | Polar desert sand microbial communities from Dry Valleys, Antarctica - metaG UQ272 (21.06) | ecosystem: Environmental > Terrestrial > Soil > Desert | place: Antarctica: Dry Valley... | reverse complement strand
TGCTCCTGAACCGGTGGGGCGTCGTGTTCCGTGACCTCGCCCGGCGCGAGTCGATTCGCTTCCCCTGGCGCGACGTGCAGCGCGCCCTGCGCCGCCTGGAGGACCGCGGGCTCGTGCGGGGCGGCCGCTTCGCCTCCGGCTTCAGCGGCGAGCAGTTCGCGCTCCCGGCCGCGGCCGAGCAGCTCTCCCATGTCCGCAAGCTCCCCCTCACGGAGGAGCGGGTCGTCGTGAACGCCACCGACCCGCTCAACCTGGTCGGCACGATCACGCCGGGCGCCGCCGTCCCCGCCGTCCGCACCCGCCGGGTCGTCTACGTCGACGGCATCCCCGAGGAGCTCGCGCCCGCGTAGAGACAGACGCGCGGGAGCCCCAGGAGGATTGCGGTAGGAGGAGCCTCCTGGGGCGACCGCGCCTCGAGCAGGAGAACTACGGGTGGAACGAGGTCTGGCCGAGGACGGCCGGCCACCCGTCGTCGTCCACGACGCAAGTGAGCTCGCGGGGAGGCGAGCGTCCCGAAGGGCGGCCGCAGGTACCCTGCGGCCGAGCGAGTCCGACGGAGGAGAGAAGGATGGACCGCTACGACCTGGTGATCGTCGGGATGGGCTCGGGCGGCATGGTCGCCGCCGAGTTCGCCGCCACCCTCGACCTCAAGGTGGCGGTGGCCGAGCGGGGCCGGGTCGGCGGCGACTGCCTCTGGACCGGATGTGTCCCCAGCAAGGCGCTGCTCGCCTCGGGGAAGGTCGCTCACCACATGCGCACCGCCGACGACTTCGGCATCCAGTCGGTGGAGCCCACCATCGACCGGGGCCGGGTGTGGAAGCGCATCCGCTCCGTCCAGCAGGAGATCGCCGGCACCGACGACAACCCGGCCCGGTTCGAGGAGATGGGCGTCGAGATCGTCTACGGCTCCGCCCGTCTCACCGGCCCCAACTCGGTGCAGGTCGGTGACCGGACGCTCGAAACCCGCTACGTGCTGTTGTGTTGCGGCAGCCGGCCGGCCGAGCCGCCGGTCCCCGGGCTCGCCGAGGCGGGCTTCGTGACCAGCGAGAGCCTCTTCGAGCTCGAAGACCCGCCGGCCAGCTTCGTGAACATCGGCGGCGGGCCGATCGCGGTCGAGATGGTGCAGGGCTTCACCCGGCTCGGCATCCCGGTGACGCTGCTCCAGAAGGGGCCGCGCATCCTGCCCAAGGACGAGCCCGCGCTCGTCGACCGGCTCGTCGACAAGCTGCGCACCGAAGGCGTCGACCTTCGCTTCAACATCGAGACCGAGAAGGTCACGGTCGAGGGCGGGAAGAAGGTGGTGCACGGCACCCAGGACGGCAAGCCGGCGAAATGGGCGGCCGACGAGCTGCTCGTCGCGGTGGGCCGCGTGCCGAACATGCAGAACCTGGGCCTCGAGGAGCTCGGCATCAAGACCGAGCGCAAGGGCATCGTGGTCGACAACCGGGGCCGCACCACCGTCGACACCGTGTACGTGGCGGGCGACCTCGCCGGCCGCTTCCTGTTCACCCACGCCGCCGCGTACGAGGGGGTGCGGGCGGTGCGGGACATGTTCTTCCCCGGGAAGGGCAAGGTGGTCGCGAGCGTGCCGTGGTGCACGTTCACCGACCCCGAGCTCGCACACGCCGGCCTCACCGAGGCGGAAGCGCGGGAGCAGCACGGCGACGACATCGAGGTGTGGCACCAGGACCTCGAGCACAACGACCGGGCCCGGGCCGACGGGGCCGCTGAGGGCGCGATCATGATCGTCACCGACAAGAAGAAGATTGTCGGCGCGCACATACTCGCGCCGGCGGCGGGCGAGATGATCCACGAGTTCGCGCTGGCGATCGAGGAAGGCGTGAAACTCAGCGAGTTGTCGCAGTTCATGCACGTCTATCCGACGGTATCCACCTCGATCGGTCAGCTCGCGGGCGAGGCCGCGTTCGAGAAGGCCGAGAAGCTGCGCTGGCTGGTCAAGCGCCGGTAACCGGACAGTAGGGTCGCCCTCTGTGACGGTACGGCGGCTGGAGAACTCGCGCTGGGGCTTCGAGTCCAACTGCTTCGTGTGCGATGCGACGAACGACCGCGGCATGCAGCTGCCGTTCTTCCACGACGACGAGGCCGACCTCGTGTTCGCGGAGTACTCGCTCGACGCAGCCTTCTCGGGCGCGCCGACGTACGTGCACGGTGGCGTCACCCTGGCGGTGCTCGACGAGGCGATGGCGTGGGCAGCGATCGCGGTGGGCGGCAAGTTCGCCGTCACCCACGAGACCAGCGCGACGTTCGACTACCCGGTTCGGGTGGGGCGCACCTATCGGGTGGAAGCCCGTCTGACCGAGCAGACGCGGGAGCGGTTCCGGGCCGAGGGGACGGTGCTGGACGCGAAGGGGCGCCCGTGCGTGCGGGCGGGGTGCTCGCTGGTGATCCTGTCGGCGGCCACAGCGCTCGACGCCCTCGGCACAGAAGCCGAGGGCGACGACGCGAGCTATCTGAAGTAGCGAGGCGTTTACCGGCGGGTGGCCTTGCGCTTAGCCGGCTTACGGGCCGGCTTGGCGGGCGCGCTCCGGCGGTCCGTTGCCTTCATGCCCATCCAGTCGGTCTTGGCGTCGTGGAGCAGGTGGGCGACCATGAGGTCGCCGACTCCCCACATGATGATCTGGATGCCGATCACGAAGGTCAGCACCTCGATGGTGAGGACCTCGCGATGGAGGGCGAAGAACCCCGGCCAGACCGAGACGACGCCGCGCACCACGTACAGCCACCAGTACGGGAGGCCCCGGACGGCGAAGCCACCCAGCACATCGATGACCCCCCAGACGATCAGCGACCAGCCAACGAAGACGACCAACACGAACAGGGTCATGTCGGGCCAGGCGAGCGCGAGCACCCCGGCCCCGACCGCGAGAATCCCGCCGATCACGTACAGCAGCGAGTTGCCGCGCCGGACCATGACCGCACCGAGCAGCTGGGCCAGCCCCCATCCGATCGGGAACGCGGCCGTGAGCACCACGCGTCGGAGCGGGCTAGTTACGCAGGAAAGAAGCAGGCGCCGACGGTGCCGGGGCCGGTGTGCGCACCCACGGACGGCCCGATCTCGTAACGCACGAGCTCGGCGACCTCGGGCAAGGGGCGCAGCCGGGCCTCGAACGCGTCCGCCAGCTCGCGCGCCACCGCGTCCCCGACTCCCACGCGCTGGGGCTTCCCGGCGGCGGTGGTCTGGAGGTACTTGGCCATGGCGTCGACGGCGGCCTCGACGTCGTGGACCTGCGCCACCGACTGCATCTGCCCACCGGTCAGGGCGACGACGGGAACGCCCTCGCCGGCGTCCGCGCCCTCGGCAAGGCGGCCGCCGCGCCGGGCGAGGTCGAGACCGCCGACGATGAACACGTTGCCGACCTCGTCCGCCGCTGCGCGAGCGGCGGCGGCGGCGGACCCGAGTTTGCCGCCGCGCTCGAGCACCTCGCCGGCGGCCCACACGCAGCAGGCGACCGCGAAGGACGCAGTGCCCGTGTCGACCACGTCCACCGGGACCGGGCTCGCGTCGACGGCGAGCTTCACCGAGTTCACCGTCCCGGAGGTGTTCGAGCCGATGTGGATCGAGAGGATCTCCGTCGCGCCGGCCGCGCCCGCCTCCTCGTACACCTTCATGACGTCGCCGGGCGCCGGGGCCGACGTCGAAACCTCGGCGCCGGCCGAGAGGCGTTCGTAGAACTCGGCGGTCGTGATCTCCACGCCCTCGCGGTAGGGCTCGCCGTCGACGACCACGGTGAGGGGCACCACCCGCACGCCATAGCGGTCGCGCAGCTCCGCCGGCATCTGGGCGTTGGAGTCGGTGACGAGCGCGGTGGTCATGCCGCCAGGTCGCTTCGGCTCACCCGGGCGGCGGCGGCGAACTTCCACACGATCATGCCCGAGCCCGACGCCGAGAACGCCACCAGCCCCCAAGAAGGCTCGGGCCCCCACAGGTTGGGCACATCGACCAGCCACCACACCAGCGCGGACCCGACCCAGACGACCGCGTTGACCAAGATGGTGCGCTCGGGATTGCGGGTCCGGGCGGCGCCGAAGACCGCGACCACCGCGTCGATGGGAAAGAAGGCCGGGAACACCGCCAGGCACGCCCCGGCCGATGTGGCGACGCCCTTGCCTCCCTTGAACCGGCTCCACACCGGGAAGATGTGCCCCGCCATGCTCGTCGTCGCGGCCGCGTACCCTGCCCCGTCGCCGCCGATGGCCATGCCGGCGAACCCGGCGATCACGCCCTTCACGATGTCGGCCACGATCACGACGACGCCCCAGGCGGTGCCGATCTGCTTCATCGCGTTCAGGCCGCCGGGATTGCCGCTCCCCGAGGCCCGCAGGTCGACCCGGCCGCGGGTGGCGATTCGACTCACGACGTCCGCCGACGGGAAGGTGCCGAGCAGATAGCCGACGACCGCAGCGACGACGACCTCGACCACGGCCAGAGACTACGCAGCCGACCGGGCAGCGGGGCGGCCGTGACGAGCAGGATTGTCACCGGGACGAGCGCGAACACACCGAGACCGGCGGAGAGCCCGACGCGGTCGGCCGCCGCGCCGATCATGGGTGGAACGGCGAGCGCCGGCAGGGAGAGCGTGGCGGATGGCGTCGATCGACACCGCGGGAAGGAAGGTCAGCCACTCGTCGGCGAAGTCGACCAGCAGCAGCGACGCCACCGGCCCGAGCGGAAGCCGGGCGGCGAGCGGGACCAGCCGGGTAACGGCTCGGCGCACCTAACGGTGACCGGTTATCGCCTCGATCCTACGTGCCCCGCCCGATCTCCACGTCGCGTTTCCGGCGGTCGTTATCCCTTGGTAGCTACGCCCTCGAACATGTAGCCGAGCGGCTTTGGGCCTCGGATGTAGTAGGTGTCCAGGCGAGTCACCTCGAGCGCGGCGTTGCGCACCAAGCGGTCGATCGGCCGGTTCAGGTGGCAGCCGCCGGCGATCCGCCGCTGGATCGGGGTGAGGCGGTCCTGCCAGCGAAGGACCTTCCGGTCCGGCGATCGACCGTGCTCGAGGAAATGGAGCGATCCGCCCGGGCGCAACACCCGGCGGATCTCGGCCAGGGCGCGCTCGACAGCCGGGATCGTGCAGAGCGTCCAGGTGGTGAGGACGTGGTCGACGGTTTCGTCCTCGAGCGGCAAATCCTGGCCGTCGAGCCCGACGTACTCGACCGGGACCGGACTCGCCGCGATCCGCTTCGCCGCCAACCTCCGTCCCACGGTGGCGGGATCGACTGCTCGCACCCTCGTGATCGCGGGCGGATAGTGCGGGACGTTCCGGCCCGAGCCGAAGCCCACTTCGAGCACCTCGCCCTCGAGCCCGGCCGCGGCCCGCGCCCGCAGCCGAGCGAACTCCCGGCCGCCGAGCAGCACATCGGTCGCGCGAGGTAGGACCTGGTCCTGGTAGAAGCCCACGGGACAGTCTGGCTCGGTCGTCCGGCTGGTGAGGCAGCATGGTGCTTTCCAGGGGGTGGCGCCATGGGCCGCAAGGCACGACTCGATCTCGTCCTCGACTGCTCCGACCCCGAGAAGCTGATGGAGTTCTGGCGGCAGGCCCTCGACTACCGCGTGTACTACTCGGACGGGTCGGTCGCGATTCTCGTTCCCGACGAAACGAACGCCTCGCCGCTCGTGCTCCAGCAGGTGCCGGAGCCGAAGCCAGGGAAGAACCGCATGCACGTCGACATCGTCGCCGACGAGATCGAACCCGAGATCAAGCGACTCGAGGCGCTCGGGGCACGGCGACTCCACGACGGCGTCCGGAGCCTGGGTGAAACCCGTTGGGTCACGCTGGCCGATCCTGAGGACAACGAGTTCTGCGTCTGCACCGGCATCGAGTGGTGAGTCAGTCGGCCGGCTCGTAAGTCACCCGATCCGCTTCCTGCATCCTCGCCGCCACGACGAACCCTGAGCACGCCGTGATGGTCGCGACCACGAGGATCGCGGCCTCGAGGGTCGCGAGGTCGGCAACTACGCCGACCAGCAAGCCGCCGACGGCATACCCGAGGTCGCGCCAGAAGCGGTACACGCCCACCCCGGACGCCCGCCACGTCGGATGGGAATGGTCGCTGACGGCTGCAATGAGTGTCGGGTACACGAGCGCGGTGCCGAGCCCCATGACCAGGCCGGCGAGGAGCCACCCCGAATAGGTGCCCGCGACCGCCAGCACGGCGATGCCCGCGGCCTGCACCCAGAGCCCCGCCACGATGAGGGGCTTGCGCCCGACCCGGTCGGACCATGCGCCGGTGGCGAGCTGCGACAGGCCCCACGAACCGGCGTACACGGCTGCGACCACGCCGATGCGCCCGAGCGGCAGGCCCTCGCGAGCGAGGAAGATGGGCATGAGCCCCCACACGAGCGCGTCGTTGAGGTTGTTGACCAGCCCGGCCTGGCAGATCGCCGAGAGTGACCGGTCGCGCAGGCTCGTCTGCACGAACGTCTCGCGTAGCCCCCGCGCGCCGGCACTCTCTCCGAGCAGGCGCGCCTCCTCGATGACGAAGTCTCCGGTGTCGCGCACGAGGAATATGGAGAGGAAGAGGCCGACTCCGGCGATGCCGATCCCGAGCAGGAACGGCGCGGGCCGCGGCTGTAGGTCGCGGCAAGCGCCCCGGTCACCCCGGCCGCGAGCGCGACCGCCCCATACCCGGCCGCCTCGTTCAGCCCCAGCGCCAGCCCGCGCCGCCGGGGGCCGGCGAGGTCGATCTTCATGATGACGGTGGTCGACCAGGCGAGGCCCTGGTTCAGCCCGAGGAATGCGTTGGCGACGACGACCCAGCCCCAGCTCGGAGCCCAGATCACCAAGGGAGCGACCGGCAGCGCCGCGAGCCAGCCGGCCACCAGCAGCCGCTTGCGTCCGTACCGATCCGACAGATGCCCGGCGGCCAGGTTCGTGCCCGCCTTCACCAGCCCGAACACGACGAGGAAGGAGAGCGCGGCCGACGTCGACGCGATCCCGAAGTCGGCTTCGGCGAGCAGCGGGAGGACGGTGCGCTCGATGCCGACCATCGCGCCCACGAACGCGTTGACGACGACGAGCAAGGTGAACTGCCGCCAGTTGGCGGCCAGACCGAGACGCGGCCGGACCGCCGCGACGCTCACCGCTCAACGGGAAGTCCAGCTGCCTCCCACGCAGCGGTACCGCCCACGAGGTTTGCCACGGTGACCCCACGCGACTCCAGGAGGCTGGCCGCGGTGGCCGACCGCTCGCCGTGGCCGCAGAAGGTAATGACCTCGGGCGCCCGCGGGGTCGCGCCGGCGATGACGTCGCCGAGCTCGACGTGAATGGCGCCGGGAAGCCGGAGCGCGTCGACCTCGGCTCGCTGACGCACATCCAGGAGGGTGGCGCCGCGCTCCTGGCGGCGGCGCGCCTCCTCCGGACCAACCTCCTCGACCGCGCCGACAGGAAGCCCCGCCGCCCGCCAGGCGTCTATTCCCCCGTCGATCCACCCGATGACCTCGTCGTAACCGATGCGGCGAGCGAGGGTGAGCGCTTCGGCGCGCTGTTCGTCATCGACGAGGAGGACGACCGGCTCGCCGAACGGAACCGCCCAGCCGAGCCACGACGCGAACGCGGGCCGGACCTCGATCGAGACCGCGTCCCGGGGATGGCCGGCGGCCCAGTCGCGAATCGGGCGGGCGTCGACCAACCATGCGCCCGTCTCCCGTAGTTCCGCGGCTGCCTCGGGAGTCAGCGCCGCGGGTTCGGCCAGGTCACGGATGAGGGCGGGTCCCTCGTGGTTCAGCTCCTGAAGGTGCGCGTAGTAGGTGGGAAAGCTCCCGAACCCGCCCGTCAGCGCCCGCACGAACGCGTCCTCTTCGTCGAGCTGGAGCAGCGGGTTCGTTCGGCGCTCGCTGCCGATCGTCGGGTTCGCGACCGAGGTCGAGGCGGCCAGGCAGAACGAGCCCGCCCCGTGGGTGGGGTGCAACGCGGTGGCATCGGGAAGTCCAGCCAGCCGGCGCAGGCTTCGGAACTGCGCACGCGCGAGGTCCTCGGTCCGCTGCTCGCCGAGGAGATCGGTGCGGGCGGCCCCGCCCACGATCAGGGATCCGCCGCTGAAGACGGCGGTTGGATCGTCGCCGTCGAGGAGGACGTAGGCGAGATGGTCGGGCGTGTGCCCCGGCGTCGCGATCGCCTCCAGGCTCACGCCGTTCCATCCGAGACGGTCCCCGCCGACGACACCCCGATGCGGGTAACGCGGCTCCGCGTCGCGGGGCACGACGACTTCGGCTCCGACGCCAGCGGCAAGTTCGGGCCCGCCGCTCACATAGTCAGCGTGCAGGTGCGTATCGAGAGTGGCGACGATACCCACGCCGATGCGATCGGCAAGCTCGAGATGGCGGTCGACGTCGCGTGGCGGGTCGACGGCCACCGCGACACCCTCGCTCGCGACCAGGTATGACGTGTTGCTGAGCGCGTCGTCGCGCAGCGGATGGACGGTCGGACGGCCCACGCTCAGCCCGCGGGTGTGCGCACGCTCGCCCGCGCCGCGATCGAGGCCGGGACCTCGGCGCGCCACAGCTGGCGGCGACGAACAGGGCCGAGGAGCACCTTGCGCCAGAAGGTCGCCGGGTGCAACTCCCAGGCCACCGTGACCTGGGCGCCGCTGCCGTTCTCCTGGACCTGCCATTCCCACACCGCGTGCGACGGGTTGCCGTCGTCGGTGCCCGACCGGTACGAGAACACGCGCCGTTTGGGCTCGAAGCTCTCCAGCCGGGACCGGCTTCGCCACGTCTGCCCCATGGCGCGGAACTCCACCACCCACTCGGTCCCGGGGGTCAGCGCCGGCGGTCGCTCGACGACGGTGGTCATGTTGGCGTTCCACTCCGGGAGGCGATCCAGATCGGTGATCAGGTCGAAGACCGCGTCGGGTGGCGCCGCCACCGTGGACGTGACGCGGTGCTTCATCTCGGTCCTCCTCCGCTCAGTCCGGCTTCCGGGCCAGGAACGAGTGCCCGAACACCTCGTAGGCACGGGCCTTCTCCTCGCCTTTGGCCCCGCCGAACGTGTCGACGGGCGGGCCGATCCGCACGTCGACGAACCCCGCCTCCTCGAGCATCTGCTGCCAGCCTGCGCACGGCAGGCCACCGGCAATTCAGCCGGTCCACAGGTCGATGTCGCGCAGGGCCTCCGGAGGAACGGGGCGACCGTTGGCGATGTCGGCGAACTGGAGGTGGCCACCGGGGCGCAGCGCGCGCAGGATCTCGTCGAAGGTGGCGCGCTTGTCGGCGCAGAGGTTGATGACGCCGTTGGAGATCACGACGTCGACGCCGCCGTCGTCGACGGGCATGGCTTCGAGGAGGCCCTCCCGGAACTCGACGTTGTCAAGACCGAGTGCATCCGCGTTCTCGCGCGCTTTCTTGAGCATCTCCGTGGTCATGTCGACGCCGACGACACGACCGGTCGGTCCGACCTGTGGCGCGGCCACGAAGGAGTCGAACCCGGCGCCGGAGCCGGCGTCGACGACTCGTTCGCCGCGTTCGAGACGTCGCAGCTCGAAGGGGTTCCCAACGCCGGCAAACGACTCGACTGCCTCGTCCGGCAGCCCGTCCATGACGTCGCGGTCGTACCCGAAGCGCTCGGCCGCGATCCGGCCGGTGTGGAAGTGGTAGGTCGCGTGCGGTGCGACGGCCACCGCGCGGTACTTGTCCTTGATCTCGTTGCGGAGCTCCTCCGGATCGACCGGGAGTACCGTCATCGGCGTGTCTCCTTTCCGTTTCCGACCGCGACCGGCAGCCCGGCGCGTTTCCATTCGGGGTAGCCGTCCTCGAGCCGGCGGGCGCTGAACCCTTCGCGCGTCAGTGTGCGCACGGCATCGTCGGCGTACACGCAGTACGGGCCCCGGCAGTACGCCACGATCTCGGCGTCGGGAGGGAGGGAGCCGAGCCGCCGCTCGAGCTCTGTCACCGGCACCGAACGCGCGCCGGCAACGTGTCCGGCTTCGTACTCCGCGCTCGGCCGGACATCGATCACCGTCACTCCGCCATCACGAAGTCGTCTGGCTAGCTCGTCGCGACTTACCGGCTCGAGCCCGTTGCGCTGGCCAAGGTAGGCGTCGGCGAGACGGGTCACCTCGGCCACGTGCTCGCCCGCGACCGACCGCACGGCCTCCCAGAGCTCGAAGACGCGCCCGCCGGCCAGTGCATAGATCACCCGGGTGCCGTCCCGACGGGTGCTCAGCAGACCTGCCCGCGCCAGGGTGCGCAGGTGGTGCGAGGTGTTGGCGACGCTCTGACCGATCTCGGCCGCGATCTCCTCCACCGACCGTTCGCCCTGGGCGAGCAGGTCGACGATCTCGGCCCGGCGCCCGCTCGAGAGCGCCTTGGTCACCGAGGCCAGGGCCTCGAAGAGCGCGTCCTTGGCGGCCCGGTCACCCAATTGGCCCACGGTACGGAAAGCCCGCCCTGTTGTCAAGTGTTCAAATGAATACTTGACATATGGGTGATGATGCCCTATTGATTGAACTCGTCCTGTTACAGCGAAAGACGGGGGGTTCCCGAATGACAACGGCAACCGCGGCGCGGGCACGGCCCGGCACCGGCTCGGCACTGAGGAACGGATCGCTGATCATGGCGGTGGCCGGGCTCGGCTTCGTCGGCTACGGCGTCATCTTCTTCGTCCGCAACTTCAGCGACTCGTTCCTCGAGCTGGGGATCGGCCGGAACGAGGTGGACGTCGGCAAGGACCAGATCCGGGACTTCAGCCCGCAGCTCTACGACTACGTCGGCCACCTGCACATCGCGGTGGCGGGCTTCATCGCCGCTGCCGGCGTCGCCGTGGCCGCGCTCGCGTGGTTCGGCGTACGCCGAGGCGAACTGTGGGCGTGGGTGACGGCGGTGGTCGTGCCGGTGCTCGGGCTGGCAGTCGCGCTGCCGGCCCACTACCCGAACCACTTCGACACGCTGGGGCACCTGGGCCTGATCTACGCCGACACGCTGCTGTTCGTCGTGGGCGCGGCGCTCGCGTTCGTCGGCCTACGCGAGCAGGGCGCGGTCAAGTAGGCCGACGTGAGTTTACAATCCAGACGGCGCTGCCGAGTTCGACGCCCCGCGGCGTGACGTAGGGCTTGAGCGCGTCGCGCACCGCCTCCACTGCACGCTCCGCCTCTTCGGGCTCGGCGTCGGCAAGGAGCGCCTGACCGATACCCCCCTCGCGCATGAAGGTGACGGCGTCGTCGAGGGTGCCGCCCCCACCGATGAGAAGCGGCGGGCCGGCGGCTTCGATGTCGATGTCGGCGAAGCCGGCGCCGGCGAGGATCCCGGCGACCCGGTCACGGTCGCCGAGGGCGAACATGCCGGGCGCGTCGGGCTCGCCGAGGTCGGGAAGCGGGACGTGTGCGGCCACAGCCACCCCGGGAACCATGAGCCACTCGTTCGCCTCGAGCCCTTGCCAGCACGCGAACGACAGGCGACCTGCGGGCCGAAGCGCGCGCGCGATGTTGGCGAACGCGGCGTGCGGATCCTCGAAGAACATGACTCCGAACCGGCTGAGGGCAACGTCCAGGCCCGCGTCCGGGAACGGGTGGATCTGAGCGTCGCCCTGTTCGAACCGGGCGTTGGTGAGGCCCTCCCGCTTTGTCCGCTCACGCGCCCGGGTAAGCATGGGCTCGGAAAGGTCGACGCCCAGTGCGGTCCCGGTCGTTGCGGCCCGGGCGGCGGTCAGTGTGGTGTCGCCACACCCGCAACCGACATCGAGAACGTCGTCGCCGGACTGGAGCGCCGCGCCCTCGAGGACGAGCTCCCCGAAGGGCTCCAGCATGGCCCCGTACCGCTCCTGCTGGGCGACCCAGTGGAGCGCTTCGTCGGCGTTCCAATGCTCGGCTTGCTCGGCATTGCCGGGCGCGACCCGCATGTCTCCTTCCGCGCCGGCGGCCATGCCGTGCTTATCCCCCCGAGACGTCCTGGGGGCGGGCCTTGCCCGCGGCGATCCACGGCATCATCGACCGGAGCCGCTCGCCGACCTCCTCGATGGGGTGCTCGGCGCCTTCGCGGCGCAGGGCGTTGAACTCCGGGCGGCCGGCCTGGTTCTCGAGGATCCATTCCTTGGCGAAGCGCCCGCTCTGGATCTCGTCGAGGATCTTCTTCATCTCGGCCCGGGTCTCGTCGGTGATGATGCGCGGCCCGCGCGTCATGTCGCCGTACTCGGCGGTGTCGGAGATCGAGTACCGCATGTTGGTGATGCCGCCCTCGTAGATCAGGTCGACGATGAGCTTCACCTCGTGCAGCGTCTCGAAGTACGCCGACTCCGGCTGGTACCCGGCGCCGACGAGGGTCTCGTACGACGCCTTGATCAGTTCGACGAGTCCGCCGCAGAGCACGACCTGCTCGCCGAAGAGGTCGGTCTCGGTCTCCTCCTCGAACGTGGTGTCGAGCACGCCGGCGCGCGTCGCGCCGAGCGCCTTGGCGTAGGCCAACGCGGTCTGCTTGGCCTTGCCGGTTTCGTCGGCACCGACCGCGACGAGCGACGGCACGCCCCCGCCCTCCTCGAACGTGCGTCGAAGCAGGTGACCCGGTCCCTTCGGGGCGATCATCCACACGTCGACGCCCTTGGGCGGGCGGACCTGACCGAAGTGGATGTTGAAACCGTGGGCGAACGCGAGCGAGTCCCGGTCCTCGAGGTAGGGCTCGATCGACTCCTTGTAGACGCGCGCCTGCTCGGTGTCGGGCAGCAGGATCATGATCACGTCGGCTTCCTTGCACGCGTCGGCGATCGACAGGACGCGCAGCCCGGCCTCCTCGGCCTTGGCCCACGACGACGAGCCGTCGCGCAGGCCCACGCGCACGTCGACCCCCGAGTCCTTGAGGTTGAGCGCGTGGGCATGGCCCTGTGACCCGTACCCGAGGATGGCGACCTTGCGCCCCTCGATGAGGGCAAGGTCGGCGTCGTTGTCGTAGTAGATCGTGGCGGGCATCTCGCTCCCTTCGCTTCTTGCGTCGCAAACCCACGCCGGGTGTGGGTTTGCGACGCCAAAACGTTACGCGCTGCGGTCCTTGACCGCCTTGAGCTTGGCGGGCTGACGGGCCAGCTTCGGCAGGGCGATGCGCCCGGTCCGCTGGAGCTCGACGATCCCGTACGGGCGCACCAGGTCGGTGAAGGCTTCGAGCTTGTCGGCGGCACCCGACACCATGAGCGTCAACGCCTCGAAACCCACGTCGAGGATCTTGGCCTCGAAGATCGAGGACAGCTCCGTGATCTGTGAGCGCAGTTCGGCCGCGCCCTTCACCGTCACGAGCATCAGCTCGCGCTCCACCGCGTCGTCGAGCGCCAGCTCGGTGATCTTGATCACCGGCACGAGCTTGTTCAGCTGCTTCGTCACCTGCTCGAGCGGCGCCGACTCGGCGTCGACCACGATCGTCATGCGACTGAACCGCTCGTCCTCGGTCGGGCTGACCGCGAGCGAGTAGATGTTGTAGCCGCGTCGCGAGAACAGCCCGGCGACACGCGAAAGCACGCCGAACTTGTTCTCGACCAGCACGCTCAGGATGTGGTGCTGCACGCCGTTCGGCACGACTACCGCCCTCCCGCCTTGTCGGTCTCGGGCCCGAGGATGATGTCGTCGTTCGAGCCCCCCGCCGGCACCATCGGGTACACCTTCTCCCGGTAGTCGACCCGGAAGTCGACCACCACCGGCCGGTCGTCGATCTCGTTTGCCTTCTCGATGGTGGGCACGACGTCGGACGGGTCGTCGACCCGGAAACCCACGCAGCCCATCGCCTCGGCCCATTTCGTGTAGTCGGGCAGGTCGGGAGATAGGTACACCTCGCTATAGCGCTCCTCGTAGAAGAGCTCCTGCCATTGGCGCACCATGCCCAGGTAGGCGTTGTTGAGGATCGCGATCTTCACCGGGATCCGTTCCGCCGACGCGGTGACGAGCTCCTGCGCCGTCATCTGGAAGCAGCCGTCGCCGTCCACCGCCCACACCATGCGCTCGGGCTTGCCGACCTTGGCGCCGATCGACGCCGGCACCGCGAAGCCCATGGTGCCGAGGCCGCCCGAGTTCACCCACGTGTACGGGTGGTTGAAGTGCCACAGCTGGCTGGTCCACATCTGGTGCTGACCCACGCCCGCCACCACGATCGTGTCGTCGGGGGTGTTGTCGCGCAGCGACTCGATGCAGTGCTGGGGCTTGAGCGGCCCGTCGTCGTGCTGGTCGTACTTCAACGGGAACTCGCGCTTCCAGTCCTCGAGCTGGCGGTCCCAGGCCGAGAGATCGGGCCAGTCGCGCTTCGACCGATCGGCCTTCACCGCCTTCACCAGCTCTTCGATCACGAGCCGGCAGTCGCCCACGATCGGCACGTCGGGCCGGCGCACCTTGCCCAGCTCGGCCGGGTCGACGTCGACGTGGATCACCTTGGCGTCGGGCGCGAACGAGCCGACCTTGCCGGTCACGCGGTCGTCGAAACGCGAGCCCAGCGCGATCAGCAGGTCCGACTTCTGCATCGACGTGACCGCGGTGAAGTTGCCGTGCATGCCCGGCATGCCCAGTGCGAGCGGGTGGTCGTCGGGGAACGATCCCCGCGCCATCAGCGTCGTGATCACGTGGATGCCGGTGAGCTCGGCCAGCTCGCGCAGCGTCTCGGCCGCGCGAGCCTTGAGGATGCCGCCGCCGGCGTAGATCACCGGCCGCTCGGCCTCGCCCATGAGCCGGGCGGCGTCCTTGATCTGCTTGGCGTGGCCCTTGGTGTTGGGCTTGTAGCCGGGCAGGTCGACGTCGTCGGGCCAGTACCACTCCATCTCCTGGTTCGACACGTCCTTGGGCATGTCGACCAGCACCGGACCGGGACGGCCGGTGGTGGCGACGTGGAACGCCTCCCGGATCACCCGGGGCACGTCCTGGGGGTCGGTGATGAGCCAGTTGTGCTTGGTCACCGGCATGGTGATGCCAACGGTGTCGCACTCCTGGAATGCGTCGCTGCCGATCACCGAGTACGGCACCTGGCCGGTCACGACCACGATCGGGATCGAGTCCATGTAGGCGTTGCAGAGCGGCGTGACGATGTTGGTGGCAGCGGGCCCGCTGGTCACCATGGCCACGCCGGGACGGCCGGTGGCGTGGGCGTACCCCTCGGCCATGTGGCCGGCGCCCTGCTCGTGGCGCACGAGGATGTGGCGGATCGACGAGTCGATCAGCGGGTCGTAGACGGGCAGGATCGCCCCGCCGGGGAGGCCGAACATGACCTCCGTTCCTTCCATCTCGAGGCTCTTGATGAGGGCCTGGGCCCCGGTGAGCTTCATCCTCTGGTTCCTTCCGCCTTGAGAGAGATCGGAGATATGAAAAACCCCCCGCTCTGGCGGAGGGCCGGGGTGCGCACGGACGCGTCGAGACGCGGGTGCGCTACGTAACGACTACGAGGAGGGTCGAGGGGCTCATCCGGTTCACAGTGTGGTGCATCGGCGGGTACGCGCGCAACCTTGAATGTCAGCCGGGCTTCGTGCCGACGACCACGCGGGCGGGCGACACCATCCGGATCCCGTCCGGGAAGCTCTGCTCCAGGGTCGCGACCGCGTGGCGCTCGAACCGTCCGACCGCCGCCTGGTCGCTGACCGACCGGAGGTACCGGCCTCGGCCCGCCCATGCGTGCCACCCGAGGTAGTCGGCGGCGGTGAGCTTGTAACGGTAAGTCTGCACTTCGAACGCGAGGCCCTCGAGGCCGGCACCCGAGAGCACGGACCGCAAGTTGCCTTCGTCCTTCAACCACTCCTCGGCCGGCGCCCCCTGCTCGGGGAGCTCGAGCGGCAGGCCGGTCTCGTCGAGCGCCGACTCGATCAGCCGGCGCGCTCTCGGGGCGTCGTTGTCGGGAGGTGGGTCGCGGTCCTCGGGCCAGGCGGTGGCACCCAGCCGTCCTTCCGGACGGATGACGCGGACGAGGTCGGCCACCGCTCCCTCCACGTCGTCCAGGTGCGAGAGCACGAGGTTCGCAAGGGCAGCGTCGAAGCTCTCGTGCGGGAACGGCAGCCCCGGCAGTGCGCCGGTGACGAGCCCCGTCGCCCGGCCCCTCGCGAGGCTCAGCATCGCCGGTGAGGGGTCGAGCCCCACGACCGCGCCGGTAGGACCCAACCGCCGCGCCACCGCGTCGGCGGCGGTGCCGGTGCCCGTGCCCGCGTCCAGGACGAGCGCGGACGGGTCGGGGGCGAGCAGCTCGACGAGGTCATTCGCGAGACGCCCGAACACCGATGGCGTGAGCCGCTCGTACTCCTCGGCGACGGAGTCGTACGACTTCCAGCCGACCGGCCGGCTCACGGCGGAACGGCGCTCGGGGAACGCTTGGCCTCGAGGTGCTGGTGGACCTGCTGGATGGCCACCGAGCCCTCGCCCACAGCCGACGCCACCCGCTTCACCGAGCCGGCACGTGCATCGCCCACCGCGAAGACGCCGGGGACACTGGTCTCGAACATGAACGGCGGGCGTTCGAGTGACCACTCTGATGCGACGTCGGTGCCAGTGAGGACGAAGCCGCGCTCGTCACGCATGATCTCGACCGGGAGCCAGTCGGTGTGGGGCTGGGCGCCGATGAGCACGAAGAGGGCGTCGGCGGGCACCGTGCTGGTCGTCCCGGTGGCGTCCTCCCGCAGGACCAAGGCCTCCAGCCGGCGTTCCCCGCCGCCGTCGACGACCTCGGTCGAGAGGCGGACGTCGATGTTGGGTGCGGCCGCGATCTCGTCCTGCAGGTACCGCGACATGCTCGTGGCGAGCGTGGCGCCGCGCACCACGAGTGTGACCCGGGCGGCGTACCGGCCCAGGTGGACCGCCGCCTGGCCGGCCGAGTTGCCTCCGCCGATGACGTAGACCTGCCCATCGGTGAATTCCTGAGCTTGTGACACCGATGCCCCGTAGAAGACTCCCGTCCCGTTCAGTTGCTCGAGGCCCGGGATCCCGAGCCGGCAGTAGGCCACACCCCCGGCGAGGATCACACTTCCGGCGCGGACCTCGGTGCCGTCGGAGATGGTCAGCACGTGGCGGTCGCCTTCGGCGCGCAGACCGGTCACGGTCCGCATCATCAGGAACGTGGTCCCGAACACCCAGGCTTGCTGGTAGGCGCGCTGGGCAAGCTCGGCGCCGCTCAGCCCGCGGGCGAAGCCGAGGTAGTTGCGGATCCGGGAGCTCGATCCGGCCTGGCCCCCGATCGCCTCGCGCTCGACGACGAGGGCGTTGAGCCCCTCCGACGATGCGTACACCGCGGCGGCGAGCCCGGCCGGCCCGGCACCGACCACGACCACGTCGAACTCGCGGGTGTCGTGGAACTCGGTCAGCACGCCGTAGCCGCGTGCCAGCTCGGCATTCGAAGGATCGACCAGCACCTGGCCGTCGAGGAGGATCACGATGGGTTCGCTCGACCCCTCCTGACCGAGCTCGAGCAGGCGGTCACGGCCTTCCGGTGCGTCGCTGCGGAGGAAGAGGTGAGGGACACCATTGCGGGCGAGGAGATCGCGCAGCTCGTGGCCACGCGGTGACGAGGTATCGGCGACGATGGTGAGCTCCCGCGGTGTCGAGGCGTCGGTGCGCGACCACTCATGCAGGAACTCGCTGATGGTCCGGTGGAAGAGCTCGTCGGGCGACTTCCACGGCTTGAGCACGTAGTAGTCGATGCAACCGGTAGCCATGGAGCCGCGCACCGCCTCGGCCGTCGGCTGGAATCCCCACTCGCCCCAGGTGATAAGGAGAGCGCGCTTGGCGTCAGGGTGGAGCTCGCGCGCGCGCCCGAGCAGCTCCGCGCCGGTGATCTCGGGCATCCACTGATCGGCGAGAACCAACGCCACCCGGTCCGCGGTCCGGTGCAACTCCTCGAGACGACGCAGGGCATCGGACGCGGAGGTCTCGAAGACGATGCGATAGTCGCGGTCGTAGCGCCGCTCGAGCTCCGCGCTGATCCGGGAGATCGCCGACGGATCGTCGTCGACCGCCAGGATCACCGGCCGACCGTGGTTGCTCACCCCGTCGGACCGTCCTCGCGGTACGCGAACAGGTGCCACTCGCCTTCGAGCCCCTTGAGGGTGTGGGTCCCGCGGTCCTCGAACGCGAGCCCGGCGGTGGTCGCCAGAACCCGGGTCGTCTCCGAGACGAGGATCTCGTCGTCACCGGCGTGGGCCATGACGCGCGCCGCCTCGTGGACCGCGACCCCCCGGACGTCGGCGGCCACCATCTCCACCTCGCCGACGTGGACACCGGCGCGCACGTGGAGATCGTCCAGGTTCGCCGCCCGGCGAATGGACGCCGCGCAGTGCAGCGCCTGGGCGGGGCTGTCGAAGGTCGCCAGCAGTCCGTCGCCCGTCGTCTTCACCTCGCGGCCGCGGTACCGCTCGAAGTGGGCCCGTGCCGTCTCGAAATGGCCGGAGAGCAGCGTTCGCCAGGCGACGTCGCCGAGACGCTTGGCGACCGCGGTCGACTCGACGATGTCCGTGAACAACAGTGTCGCGAGGGTTCGTCCGTGACCGAGTCGGAATCCGCCGAATGCGCGAATGCCTTGCCACTCGATGTTGACCACCGGCTCGTGCCCGATCGTGTACCCGTCGTGACCGGGTGGGATGACGTACACGTCGTCGGGCCCGAGCTCGAACGTCGTGCCGTCCTCCAGGCGTATCCCGAGTCGACCGGAGATCATGACGCCGACGTGGCGGGCCTGGCACCAGTCGCCGCCCACTTGCGGGCGCACGTGCGTCGACCACCGCCAGCCGGGCTCGGCGATGTACTTCCCGACCGTGATATCACCGAGGTCGACGAGGTCGGCGGTGATCCCGGGGAACTGCTGCGTCTCCTCGGGTTCCCCGAGGTTCTTCGAGTGGACGGGACTCACGGCCGTCAGGGTATTCAATGCTGGTGGCGCGGGCACGAGTAGGTCGTGCGCCCGGCCACGGTCCGGCGGATCAGGGGCGCGCCGCATTTGGGGCAGGGCTCGTCGGCGGCGCGCGGGAGGCGCCCGGTGTGCGATCCGCCGTGACGCGTCGCATCGCGCAGGGTGGACTGGATCGCCCGGTGCAACCGGCGACAGTCGTTCAGATCGAGGGTGTCGGCGGCACGGGCCGGATCGAGGGCGGCTCGGAACAACGACTCGTCCACGAGGAGGTTGCCGAGACCGGCAACCCGAGCCTGGTTCATGAGGACGGCCTTGACCGGCGCCCGGCTGGCGCCGACCATCGTGCTGAGCTGCGGCTGGGTGAGCTCGAAGGCGTCGACGCCAAGCCGGTCCTCGGCGGGATCGAGCTCGACCGCACCGAGCCGGCGCGGGTCGCGCAGGTACAGCGATCCGCCGTCGACGAACGCGAGGCCGAATCGGTGCCACGCCGGCACCTCACGGTTGCTGGCGTAGATCAAGGGGTCGCCGGCGGCCTCGTCGTCGATCAGGACGCGGCCGCTCATCCCGAGGTGCAGGCCGAGGACGGGGCCGTCGTCGCTGGTGTCGACGAGCATCAACTTCCCGCGGCGGCGCGCCGTGGTGAGCGTGCGTCCCGGTAGTGCCGCGTCGAGCGCGCCCGCGGTCAGGCCCCGCTTGAGGTACCAGGCGTCGGGGGCGAACACCGACGCGATCTTCCGATCGAGGGCGCGCGCCTCGATCAGCCGGCGCGCCGACTCCACCTCGATGATCTCCGGCAAGACGCGCTATACGTTGGTGATCGCGCCGGTTTCGGCGCCCTGGGCGAGCTTGGCGTACTTGGCCAGGAAACCAGTCGGGTAGCGGGGCTCCGGCACCTTCCAGTCGCGCTCACGCTGCTCGAGCTCGGCCGGCTCCACCAGCAATTCGACCGTGTGGGCAGTGGCGTCGATGACGATCGCGTCGCCGTCGCGGACGAACGCGATCGGGCCGCCGTCCACCGCTTCGGGCGCGACGTGGCCCACGCAGAACCCGTGCGTCCCACCGGAAAAGCGCCCGTCGGTGAGGAGCGCGGCGTCGGCGCCCCGCCCGACTCCCTTCATCGCGCCGGTGACCGCGAGCATCTCGCGCATCCCCGGGCCGCCCTTGGGACCTTCGTAGCGGATGACCACCACGTC
>Ga0136613_10000387_pt1 | contig 19997 bp, 19 predicted proteins | sample AntDrymUQ2722106_2_FD_106649 | JGI IMG/M metagenome (GOLD analysis project Ga0136613, IMG submission 106649) | Polar desert sand microbial communities from Dry Valleys, Antarctica - metaG UQ272 (21.06) | ecosystem: Environmental > Terrestrial > Soil > Desert | place: Antarctica: Dry Valley... | reverse complement strand
CTCCGTCGACGACACCGTTCATCACGAACACGGTGATCCGCCGGATCAACGTGAGCCCGTCCACGGAGAACGTGGGCAACTGCCAGGCTCGAGCCATCTGCAGGTCAGCATCGGAGAGCAGCGGGTAGGGCAGGTGCAAGCGCTGGGCCGCCTCCAGTTGTTCGGCGGAGGGTTGACTCGACATGCCCAACACCCGGGCGCCCAGCGCCTCGAATTCAGCGTGGGAGTCACGGATCCGGCACGCCTGCGGCGTACAGCCCCGAGCCCCGGGAATCGCGTCCCATCCGGTGGGCAGTGACATCCCCGGCGTACCTGTCCGGGGATAGATGAACAGGACGGTACGACCCGGGAGTTGGGAGATGCCCAGGACGTCCCCGTTCTTGGTTTGGCCGGGTTGGGCCATGCTGGCAGTCAACTCCACCGGTGGCACTTCGGCTCCGGTCATGTGGTCGGTGGCGCCGTCGTCCACGGGAATCGGTAGGTCATCCGGTAGGTGCTCATAACTGGTCACGCGTTGACGTTCAACCTGTGTGGCAGCAGTGTCAACCCACGACGGGGGTACGGCCTTTGCGCACTGAGTTATGCCCAGCCCTCGACATGATCTTGAGGTTCCGGGGCATGATGGACACAGATGGTGAGATGGCGGACACGAAGGGACACCGAAGCGCCACTATGGACGACAGCCTCGCGCAGGTGCTCCGGCTGTTGCGACTGGCGCAGGCCGGTCAGCCCGAGCAGGCGCTGGTCCAAGCCGACGAACAGCTTCGCGCCGGCGGACCCATGGGCGTTCAGTACGCCCGCGCGGTTGCCCTGCACTGTCTTGGTGATCACGAGAGTGCTGCGGCGGCGGCCGAGCGGATGCTCGCCATCACCGCCGGCCGCAGCGCGATTGGGGGCACCATCGGCACCGCCACCATCGGCACCGCCACCATCGGCACCGCCACCATCGGCACCGCCATTCCCGGGCCGGCCGTGACCGGAGAGGCCATTGTCACAACCGCAGCTGCCTCACTCAGCCCAGCAGAGACGGCCGGTTGGCAGTCGATCGCCCTGTCCTTTCGGGCCTCCCAGCACATGCTCTTGAGCGAGTTGAACCCGCAGGTATTCGATGTCGAGTCCACCCTGCATGACCTTGCCCAGGCCGAGGCGGCCCTGAGCAACGACGTCACTGACGGATTCGTGCTGTCCACGGCGCACACGGGGTTGGGGCACGGGTATCACGATCTGCGGCTCTACGAGCTTGCGCTGCCGCACTATGAGGCAGCATTGGAAGTCTCCTTGACCCATTCCGCCGAGATCGCGGTGATGACCGCGGTGACCAGCCAACTCAATCTCGCCGAGCTGCACCTGAACTGGTCGGTGGAGCTGCATCGCATCCGAGAGACCGGGAGAGCTCGGGACAAGAGCGCTACAGCGGCTCGGCATGCTGCTCTTGCTCAGGAGTACGCGAGCACAGATGATGCGCGGTCCTATGCGGCCAGCGCAGCGCTGCTGGCGGCCTGCGCTGACTCCACCGGACCGCCAGAACAAGTCGTGGATCGCATCCGCGAAGGGCTGCAAGCGGTCGAGGGACATGGACTTCGTGAGATTCGGGCGTTCGCGCTGCCCTTCCTGGCCTGGGCACTGGACCGGGCTGGGCGGCTGCCAGAGGCGCTCCAGGTGGCCGCCGAAGCGTGCGAGGCCCTACCCACGGATGCGACCTGGATGCTCACGTCTGCGGCCTATCACACTCGGGCGGCGTTGCTGGCCCGCTCGGGTTCTGACTCGGCCCGTGCGGGCCTGGCCTACGGCGATCAGCTCGCCAAGACGATGTGGCGTCAGCGACTGAGAACTTTGCACAACGCCCGGTCGGTGCAGATCCTCGAGCGAGTCACTCTGGAGCGGGACCGGGTCAACGTCCTCGCGCACACCGACGCGTTGACCGGGGTAGGTAACCGGCGGGCCTTCGACGTACGGGTCGCGGAACTGAGTCGATCGGCTCCGGACCCGGTAGAGCTGGCCATGATCGTCGTGGACGTCGACCGGCTCAAAGCAGTGAACGACGCCGGTGGGCACGAGGCCGGGGATCTGACGCTGCAGGCCGTGGCAGGCGCGCTGACCGGTCAAGTCCGGGCTGGTGACCTGGTCGCCCGTCTCGGCGGTGACGAGTTCGTAGCGGTCGTGGAGGGCGTCGACCGCGCAGCCGCGGCGGCGCTGGCCGCCCGGATGGTCGACGCAGTGTCGGCGGCCCTCGGGTCGTTGGTGACCGTCAGCGTCGGGGTGGCGACCGGTCCGTCGTCGGAGGCAGGAGCCGACCTGCTACGAGCCGCGGATCGGGCGATGTACGCGGCGAAGAGAGCCGGCCGGGTGGCCGCGTCCGATGCTGATCGACCTCGTCTCGATCAGAGCCGAACGGGGTAGTGCACTTCCGGGATCTCCGGAGTGATCCGGTTCTCGACGAAGATTCCGTGCCAGATCATGAAGACGAGCACGGTCCAGAGTTTGCGCGAGAAGTCGATCGGTCCCCGGCGATGAGCCTCGAGCATCGCCAGGATGTCGTTGCGGACAATCAACCCGTCGGTCTGTGAGTCGGTGATGATCGAACGGGCCCAGTCGTGCAGCTCATTGGCCAGCCAGAGCCGGGTCGGCACCGGAAACCCGAGTTTGCGGCGGTTGAAGATGTGCGGCGGTACGACGTCGCGAAGTGCTTGGCGCAATGCGTACTTCGTTGTCTCGCGGGTCACCCGCTCGCCGACCGGCAGTGTGGAGGCGACCGCGAATACCTCGGGGTCGAGAAAGGGCACCCGCAGTTCCAGCGAGTTGGCCATCGTCATCTTGTCCGCCTTGACCAGGATGTCCCCGCGGAGCCAGGTGAACAGGTCGATGTACTGCATCGCCGTCACGTCGTCGTATCCACGCGAGCGGGTTTTGTCATACAGCGGTGCTGTGAGGTCGGTCACCGAGACGCCGGAATCGTAGGTCCGGAGAAACCCGAGTTCCTCGTCGCGGAAGATCCGGGCGTTGCCGTAGTAGCGCTGTTCCAACGGGATGGAACCACGCCGGAGCAGGTCCTTGCCACGTACGCCTGCCGGGATCCGCTCGGATAGCGCAGCCAGCCCCCGCAGCACCCGCTTGGGGAGCTTCCCGAAGGCCGCCAGGGACAGTGGTTCCCGGTAGATGTTGTACCCACCGAACAGTTCGTCGGCGCCCTCGCCGGACAGGACGACCTTCACGTGCTTGCGAGCCTCGCGGGCAATGAACCACAGCGGAACGAGGGCCGGATCGGCGACCGGGTCGTCGAGATACCAGACGATCGCAGGTACGGCGGCGGAAAACTCCTCCGGTGTCACGACACGGGTGATGTGCTCGACCCCGATGGCCGCGGCCGACTCAGCCGCGACGTCGACCTCGGAGTAACCCTTGCGTTCGAACCCGACTGTGAAGGTGAGCAGATCTGGGTTGTACTGCTTGGCCAGCGCCGCGATCGCCGTCGAGTCGATCCCCCCGGACAAGAAGGCACCAACGGTCACATCAGCGCGCATGTGTACGCGTACCGACTCGTCGAGGGTGCTGCGGATCCGGCTGTAGAGATCGGCCTGGTCCCGTGGCCGAACCTTGGAAATGGCGAAGTCAGGGTCGAAGTAGCGGCGGGTGGTGACTTCCCCGTCGACGACGGAAAAGCAGGTGCCGCTCTCGAGTCGCCTGATGCCCGTATGCATCGTGGCCGGCTCCGGCACGTACTGCAGGGTGAGGTACTGCTGCAGTGCCCGAGTATCGACCTCGCCTGACTCGGTGCCCATGAGCTGCAGGAGTGCCTTCTTCTCGCTGGCCACATAACAGCCGAGCGAGTCGCCAGCGACGTACAAGGGTTTGATCCCGAACGGGTCACGCGCGCCGAAAGCCTTGTGCTCCAGCGTGTCCCAGATGACGAAGGCGAACATTCCGCGCAACCGATCGACGCAGCTCTCACCGAGGTAGTGGTAGGCGGCGAGAATCGACTCCGTGTCGCCTTCGGTGGCGAAAGAGGCACCGAACTCGCTGGTCAATTCCTCCCGAAGCTCGACATAGTTGTAGATCTCGCCGTTGAACAGGATCCGGTAACGGCCATCGGCGTAGGGCAGTGGCTGCGGGCTGCCATCGACGTCGATGATCGAGAGCCGGTTGAAGCCCAACACGACGTTGTCGTCGTTCCAGACGTCTCGGTCGTCGGGCCCACGGTGATGCAGGCACCGCAGTGCCTCGGTGACGTCCTCGAGCCTGGCTTTGGCCTGACCGTCGAAGCTCAGGAATCCCACTAGTCCGCACACGCGTCGCCGTACTCCAGTCTGCTCCGATGGGGGTGCCGGGCACCTAGTATCCCGTCATGGCCGAAGTCGAGCGACCGGGCGCCAGCCTGCGACGGCACGTGGCTGGGACAACGGTCGATCCCGAGGCAAGTCCTGCCGAGCGGGTCCGAGCGCTGTGTGACGAGCAGGGCGAGGCCTCGGTGGCTTGGGGATGTGCGGAGATCCTTCGAAGCGGGTCATGGGATGACCGGGATCTGCTCGTGGTCCTGGGCGGGCGGCACGCCGTCGGCGAGTACTCCCGTGACGAGCCCGCACAAGCGGATCAGAGCTACTGGGCACCGACGTGGGCCGCCCGAGGGCTGTTGTATGCATGGAGTGACACCGCGGCTCCGGCGGTGGTGGCGGCGCTGACGCACGAGGCCTGGCGGGTGCGGGAGATGGCGGCGAAGGTCGTGGCAGCCCGCGAGATCGGGTCGGCCGGTGACGCGGTGGGGGAGTTGGCTGACGATCCGGTGCCGAGGGTACGGGCGGCTGCAGCCCGCGCGTTGCGCATGGTTGGCGAGTTCGAGCACGCCTCGGCGGCACTGGCTTTGGCCCATGACAGCGACGTGCAGGTTCGGGTCCGGGGCGAACAGGCTGTGGCCGGGATGAGCGCTCGGCTCGATCGAGACCTCTACAGCGACGAGCCCTAGAGCGGTATCCCGGCTCGTACCCTGCGGGTGACGACCCGCTCGGCGACAAAGGACAGGAACGGGATGGTCCCGGCCAGCAGGACGGCGAGGGTCCCCTTCCACGACCACTTGGATCGTTGGGACAGGTCGAAGGCGGCAAGCAGGTAAAGGACGTAGAGCGCGCCATGCGCCGGGCCGACCACGGCAACCACCGAGGCGTTGTCGGCGAGGTATTTCAGCGGCAGCCCGACCACGACCAGGGCAATCAATCCGATGCCCACGACGATGGCGATGATCCGATAGCGCACAAGTGCAGATTTTGTCCGCGGACCTACTGCGGCGGGTGCGAGCCCGGTCGAAGTGCTGCGGGGCGGGTCAACCGGCACGGCGCGCACCTTCTCTAGCTGCCTGCTTTGCCTTGGCAGACTCGTTGAGCTGGGTCAGATAGGCGTTGTAGGCCAGGAGTTCGGGGTCGGGGGGAACGTAGGGAACCAGAGCGCTGCCGGGTCCGTTCACGCCATGTCGCCCGTCGCTGTCCGGGCGGCCGAGCACCGGGTCGCCGTTGCCTTCTCGCGCCTGTTCGCCGCGGATCTCCATCGTGAGCAGGCGGACCCAGACAAACACCGCGTACCCACCGAAGACCGGCCAGAGCAGCGCATAGGACAGGTTCTGCGCAGCGCCGCCGAGCGCCTGTGAGCGCTCCCACTGCCACCAGCCCAAGCGCAAGCACACCACGAACACCCCGAGGACGACGAGGTGACACAGCAGTCGCTTGGGGCCAAAGATGCGCGGATCCACACCTCGACGCTACCCCCGCCTGCGTTGTCAACCGACACCGTCGTCAGACACCGGCTGACCGCGCCCTGACGCCGAGACCGCGATCGGTTCCGATACTCTCGCGAGGCGGGAAACGACGTCATTGACCAAGCCAGGAGGCACGCGCGTGACAGCACGGCGCAAGCTCGTTCTGCGGGCTGGGATCCTGGCGCTGCTGGCCGTGGCGATGACCGGCTGCTCGACCGAGGAGTTCCTTCGTTTCGGGTGGCCGGAAGGCATCACCGACGAGGCGGTGAGGATGCGCGAGCTGTGGACCGGCTCGGTGATTGCCGCACTCGTCGTCGGGGTGATCGTCTGGGGATTGATCTTCTGGACGGTGGCCTTCCACCGGAAGAAGAATGACGAGATCCCGCGACAGTTCAAAGAGAACCTTCCGCTGGAAATCATCTATACCGTGATTCCGGTCATTCTCGTTCTGGTGCTGTTCTACTACACCGTCGTCGTGCAGAACGTGGTCACGGACAAGAGCGCCGAACCCGACGTGACGGTCGCGGTGAACGCGTTCAAATGGAACTGGGAGTTCGAGTACGCGGACACCTCCGACGAATCGGGGGACGTCGTTTCCACCGTCGGCAGCTCCACCGAAGTCCCGATCCTGGTGCTTCCGGTTGATCAGGTGATCCGCTTCGAGGTCTATTCGACCGATGTCATCCACTCCTTCTGGGTTCCGGAGTTCCTCTTCAAGCTCGACGTGATTCCCGGCAACGAGAACGGCCGGGACAACGTCTTCCAGGTGACCGTCCGCGAGGAGGGGTCCTACGTGGGACGCTGCGCGGAACTGTGCGGGAGCTACCACGCGTACATGAATTTTGAAGTCCGCGGCGTGAGCCAGGAGGACTACGAGTCCTATGTCGATGCCCGCGAGTCGGGAATGACGACCGCTGAGGCGCTCGAGGACATCGGCCAGGATCCGGAGTCGTCGACCACGCGTCCGATGGACACCGATCGTGAGCAAGCGGCGGGCACCGGTGACTAGCAGCGGCAGCAGTGCTAGCCGGTCCAAGCCTCGCCGACAGGAGGAGCGGTCATGAAGGTGGAAGCGCTGGTCTTCAACAGCCTCGCGGTCTTCCTTGTTGGCCTCGCCGTCGTCTATGGCATCTGGGCCGAGGAGCCGATAGGCACAGTCGCCCTGGCGCTGTCCGGCGGACTCTGTCTCATCATCGGCGGGTTCTTCTGGTTCGTCTCACGACGGATCGACCTGCGCCCGGAAGACCGAAGGGATGCCGAGATAGCCGAAGGTGCCGGGGATCTCGGCTTCTTCAGTCCGGGTAGCTACTGGCCGGTCACACTGGCGGCGGCTGCTTCCCTTGCCGGCGCCGGTCTGGCCTTCTACTACGTGTGGCTGATCATCATCGGGGCCGTCGCTGTGATGTTCTCGGTTGGCGGCCTGCTCTTCGAGTACTACCACTCACCGCCGGCCCACGACTGACCTGAGGCCACGCAGGAGCCGGATACCTGGCGGGCTGTGGGTCAGGGAGCGGTACGGGTCAGGGACGCGGGTCGGCCGGACGCCCGCCGTCCGAGGGACGGCCCGAGCCGGTGAGCTCGCGCTCCTCGCGTTCGGCCGGGGCAGCTTTGATGGCGGCCGGCTCCTCGATCGGAGAGAAGAAACCGCGCAGCCGTCGACCAGCGCCGCCAAGACTGTTCATCTTCTTCGGAACCGGGGCTCCGCCGTACTGCAACAGCCCGTGCCCGTGCTCGTCCACGGGACCCAGTGGCTGATGCACCTCGATGAACTCACCGCTGGGCAGGCGTCGGATGATGCCGGTCTCGATGCCGTGCTCGAGCACCTGACGGTCATGTCGCTGCAGACCGAGACACAGCCGGTAGGTCGCCACGTACACGATCGGAGGCAGGACGACCAAACCGATCCGGCCGATCCAGGTCATCGCGTTGAGGCTGATGTTGAACTTGTCGGCGATCAGGTCGTTGCCGCCGGAGATCCACAGCACCATGTAGAAGATGATCATCATCATGCCGAGCGAGGTTCGTACCGGCACGTCTCGAGGACGCTGCAACAGGTTGTGGTGCGCGTTGTCCTTGGTCAGCCTTCGCTCGATCATCGGATAGAGCAGTAGGAGGGTGACCAGGATCCCGGGCAGCACCGCCGTCGGCCAGAAGATCGCGGGTATCTGGTAGCCGAAGATCGAGATGTCCCAGGCCGGGAACAGCCGGGTGGACCCGTCCAGGAATCCGACGTACCAGTCCGGTTGCGAACCTGAGGAGACCTGGGCCGGGTTGTACGGACCGTAGAGCCAGATCGGGTTCGTCTGGATCAGACCGCCGAGCGCGGCGCAGACGGCGAAGACGACCATAAAGAGGCTGCCGCCGTTGGCCATGAACACCGGGTAGAAGCGGTGCCCGACCACGTTGTTCTCGGTCTTGCCAGGACCGGCGAACTGGGTGTGCTTCTGCTTGATCAACAACAGCAGATGCACGGCGATCAGCAACAGCAGGATGCCCGGGATCAACAGCACGTGGGCGATGTAGAAGCGGCCGATGATCTCTTCGCCGGGGTAGGCCCCGTCGAAGACCGCGAAATGTGCCCAGGTGCCGATCACTGGCACGGACAGGATGATGGCACTGGCGATCCGCAGCCCGGTGCCGGACAGCAGGTCGTCGGGAAGGGTGTATCCGGTGAAGCCTTCGAGGGTGGCCAGCACCAGCAGCAGGACGCCGATGGTCCAGTTGGCCTCGCGAGGCTTGCGGAATGCTCCGGTGAAGAAGATCCGCATCATGTGCACGAAGATCGACGCGACGAACAGCAGTGCGGCCCAATGGTGGATCTGACGCATCAGCAGGCCGCCGCGGACATCGAAGGAGATGTCCAGTGACGAGGCGTAGGCAGCTGACATCTCGACTCCACGCAGCGGCGCGTAGGAGCCCTCGTAGACGACCTCCTGCATGGTCGCGTCGAAGAAGAAGGTGAGATAGGTCCCGGTCAGCAGCAGGACGACGAACGAGTAGAGCGCGATCTCGCCCAGCAGAAAGGACCAGTGCTCCGGGAATACCTTGTTCAGGGTGCGGCGCAGTGGTGCCGCAATCGTCATCCGGTCGTCGAAGTCGGCAGCTGCGTGACCAACGCGGGTCACCGGGGCCGATCGGGGCGGGACGGTCGGAGCGCTCATCCTTCCTCCACCTTCTCCCGGTTCCAGAATGACGGGCCTACCGGCTCAGGATAGTCGCTGCGGGCGACGAAGAAGCCTTCCTCGTCGACCGCGATCGGCAGTTGCGGCAGGGCGCGAGCCGCCGGGCCGAATGCCGGCGAAGCACCTCGGGTGACGTCGAACTGTGACTGATGACACGGGCACAGGATCCGCCCGGTCTCCTGCTCGTAGAGCGAGACCGGGCAGCCGGCGTGGGTACAGATCTTGGAAAAGGCCAGGTAGTCCTCCCAGCCGAAGTCCTCCTGCCCGGGCGGTGCCTCGACCGCCTCGACCTGTTCACGACGCAGCCGGATGAGCATCGTCGCGGCGTCGGCCTGCCGGTTGCCGCCTTCCACCGCGGGAAACACGGTTTCCAGGGATCCGGGTTGCATGTCCGAGGGCCGGATCGGCGTGCCGTCATCGCGCAGCAGCCGGATGCCCTCGTCCCATGCGGTCTCCACCAGTTCACGGCCGCGGTTCGGGTCCTTGATCAATCCACCCAGTGGCACGATGGCCAGGAGTCCGAGTGCACCGGCGGCACCGAGAAGTGAACGCCGGACGATGTTGTGCCGGGCAAGTCCGGTTCGCGCGAAACCGGCCATGATCGTCCCACCGGCGGTCTGGGCATCGACGGGGTCAGAAGCTCCGCCATGTCGGCCCTGGGTCGCGACCTCGTGCGGCATGAGCTTCTTGGCCCACAAGACGATCCCGATTCCGAGAAAGGCCAGTGCACTGCCCATGGTCAGACCCAGCAGTGGGGTGAACAAGGCACCGAAGGCAGATCCGCCCACCTCGTACTCCCAGTCGGGGAGGAACCAGCCCGCACCCCAGAACACGATCACGAATGCGAATGCGAACAACGTCGCCAGGCCGAAGCAGAGCGCGACCTGCCGTTCGGCCCGCTTCTCGGCAATGGAGCCCGGGGGCGGCGGGTTGGAAAGGACGACGACTTCGGTGTCATCCAACCGAGCTCCGAGCATGTCCAGCTCGGCGTGGCTCATCGCGGCCAGTTGTTCGCGGGTCGGCGCAAGGTCACTCGAGCCTGCTGTGTTCCCCACGGACCGTTCGCCGTGCGCCCCGGCGCGGTGGTCGATGCTCATGCCTTCGATCCGATCCAGAAGACCCCGATCAGCAGGACGCCCATTCCCAGCAACCAGATCACGACCCCCTCGGGGACCGGACCGGCACGGCCGATGCCGAGCCCACCCGGGTCGGTGGACTCGTCCAACGTTTGCACGTAGTTGATGATCGCCCGCTTCTCCTCGGGAGTCAGCTGGTTGTCCCCGAAGACCGGCATGTTGGACGGGCCGCTCAACATCGCCGCGTACATCTGCAGGTCGCTGGCCTCGGACAGGTTCGGCGCGTTCTTTCCGGAGGACAGCGCGCCACCCCTACCGGCGAAGTTATGGCACGAGGCGCAGTTGAGCCGGAAGAGCTCTCCTCCCGCTGCCAACTCTCCGTCCCGCAGGTCGCCGGAAGGCAGGGTCGGGCCGCCGCCGTTGGCCTGGATGTAGGCCATCAGTTGGTCGATCTCGTCGTCGGTGAACGTGACGGGGCCGCGGAAGGCCTGCTCTCCCTGACGGGCCAGCGGCATCCGACCGGTGGAGACCTGGAAGAACACCGATGCTTCGCCGACCCCGATCAGCGAAGGGCCACGATCGGAGACTCCCTCGAGATTGCTTCCATGGCAGGTGATGCAGGACTGCTCGTACAGTTCGCGACCAGCCTCCACCGCATTCGAGTCGGCCGCATCCTCGGCAACGCTTCCGGGCGCCATGGCTGCGTACAGCCCGCCGGTGACGATCAGGGTGGCCAGGAGCGCGGCGGCTCGACTCAGCTTGCGGCGCAACCGCCGACGGCGTCGACGAGCGGCGCCCGACTCAGGCTTGGAGAGCGTCACTGCGCTACCTATCTGACCAGGTAGATCGCGGCGAACAGCCCGATCCACACCACGTCGACGAAGTGCCAGTAGTAGGAGACCACGATGGCGGCGGTGGCCTGCGCGGGGGTGAACCGGCCCATCGTGGAGCGGAGCAGCATGAACACGAAGGCCACCAGCCCGCCGATGACATGTAGGGCGTGGAAGCCGGTGGTCAGATAGAACACCGACCCGTACGTCGAGGACGCGATGGTGGTCCCTTCGCCGACCAGTGCGCGGTACTCATTCATCTGGCCAAGGACGAAGACCAGGCCCATGACGAAGGTGAGGGTGAACCATCGGCGCAGACCGAAGACATCGCCCTTCTCCGCGGCGAAGACCCCCAGCTGACAGGTAACCGAGGACGCCACCAAGATGATGGTGAAGGCAAGGGCGTAGGGGACGTCGAGCTCGGTCGGCTCCGGAGGCCATGGTGTGCCGTGGACGGCCCGGGCGGTGAAGTACATCGCAAACAGGCCCGCGAAGAACATCAGCTCGCTGGACAACCAGATGATCGTGCCGACACTGACCGTGTTCGGCCGGGTCAGCGAGTGAATCCGGCTGCTGTCGAACGTGCCGGTGGCGGTCGTCACTCGGTCATTATGGCCATTCCCGGTGTGGGATATACCCCCGGGTGGCGCGTGCCGTACAACACATTCCCGGCACAGGCGGGCGTGGTCCTCCCGAGGAGGGAGCCTAGCCTCACCGATGTGCCCGGTATCCCCCCGTTCGAACCGGTCAGGTTGTTGACCGAGACCCGACTGGACCCGCTGATCACATCAGCGATCCTGCTTGCGGCCGGCCTGTACTTCTGGGGCGTGCGCCGACTTGCCGAGCGGGGCGTTGGGTGGCCCCGCGGTCGGCAGATCGCCTGGTACGTCGGCGGCTTGGGGACGCTCGCGTTGGCAACCACGTCGGGCCTGGCGGCCTATGACACGGTGCTCTTCTCGGCGCACATGGTCCAACACATGCTGCTGGCGATGGTGGCGCCGATCTTTCTGGCACTGGGTGCGCCGGTGACTCTCGCCCTACGAGCGCTGCCCAGCAGCGGCCGATCGGTCCTGGTCACCGTCCTGCACAGCCGGGTGGCCACATTCGTGACCTTTCCGGCAGTGGGCTGGCTGCTGTTCGTGGCCAGCCCATTCGCGCTGTATTTCACCGGCTGGTATCCGGCCACCCTGGACAGTGAGTTGCTGCACGAATTGCTACATGCGCACTTCGTTCTCGTCGGCTGCATCTTCTTCTGGCCGCTGATCGGCGTCGACCCGGTGCCCGGCCGGGTTCCGCACCCGATGCGGGTGCTCCTGCTGGTGACCACGTTGCCGATCCACGTGATCCTGGGGCTCACCATCATGTCCGAGCGCACCGTGATCGCAGCGGACCACTACAACGCCCTCGGCCTGCCCTGGATCGATCCTCTGCTCGATCAACAGGTCGGCGGCGGTCTGCTCTGGGCCTCCGGCGATCTGATCGGCCTGTTGATGTTGGGTGCGGCTGCGGTGCAGTGGAAGCGTGCCTCTGAACGCGAGGCCGTACGAGAGGATCGGCGGCTGGACCGCCTCGAGCAACAGGCGGCGCTACAAGCGACCCGACGGGCGACGGATACCGGCGGGACGCCTCGTTAGGATGCAACTCGTGACCGTTTCGACCGTTTCGACCGGCCCAACTGGGTCGGCCAAACTGCCATCGGTCCGGGTATTGCTCTTCTCCCAGCGTCCGGCCATCCGGGACGCCGTCCGCACCGCAGTTGGCCGACGACCTGCGCGCGATCTCGGCCGGATCGACTGGATCGAATGCGAAACGATCGAAGCGGTCCTGAGCCACGTCGATTCCGGCTCGGTTGACCTGGTCGTGCTCGACGGGGAGTCCCAGCCCACCGGCGGCATGGGTATCGCCCGGCAATTGAAGTACGAGATTCGCGACTGCCCACCGATCTGCGTTCTGATCGCCCGGCAGGCTGACCGCTGGCTTGCGCACTGGTCATTGGCCGACGCGTCGCTGTCCTTCCCGCTCGATGCGCTGAACGCGGCGGCGACCGTGGCCGATTTGCTCCGCGGTCGCCAACGGGGCCATCCGGTCGTCCGCGGCTGATCTTGCCGAACACGCCTGATTGTGACTGACCTGACCGTGCCGACGCCCACCTGGCCAGGCCTGCTCAACGCCCTGCTGGCCGGCCAGGATCTGTCCCGTACGACCGTCGGGTGGGCGATGGGTGAGATCATGGCCGGCGAAGCCAGCGCTGCTCAGGTCGCGGCGTTCGCGGTGGCCCTACGGGCCAAGGGGGAGACGGTCGGGGAAATCGACGCGCTCGTCGATGTGATGTTGTCCAACGCCACACCGGTGCGGATGCCCGGACCGGTCGTGGATGTGGTTGGCACCGGCGGTGATCGAGCTCACACGGTGAACATCTCGACAATGGCGGCGCTGATCGTCGCAGCGTGTGGGATTCGAGTGGGCAAACACGGCAACCGCGCAGCTTCCTCGGCCTGTGGTTCGGCCGATGTTCTCGAGGCACTCGGGATAGCCATCGACCTACCTGCGGCCGGCGTGGAGCGGTGCGTCACCGAGGCCGGTATCGGATTCTTCTTCGCACCGGTCTTTCATCCCGGAATGCGTCATGCTGCGGTGGCCCGTCGGGAGATGGGTGTGGCCACCGTCTTCAACTTCCTCGGGCCGCTGACGAATCCGGGTCGGCCGGTGGCGGCTGCAGTCGGTTGCGCCGACGCCAGGATGGCCCCCCTGCTGGCCGGGGTGCTGGCCCGGCGCGATGTCCGGGCCATCGTCTTCCGGGGTGACGACGGACTCGACGAGCTGACCACCACAACGACCTCGTCGGTGTGGTTGGCCGCCAACGGGGAGGTCGTGGCCGACACCCTGGATCCCACGGTGTTCGGCCTTGCCCGCGCCAGCGCCGAGGACCTACAGGGTGCCGACGCCGAGACCAATGCGGACGTGGTCCGACGCCTGGTCGATGGGAAACGGGGCCCGGTGCGCGATGCAGTTGTTCTCAACGCGGCTGCAGCGATCGTCGCTGAGGGCGGCTTCTCCGCGAGTGCGGCAGCAGCGAAGGACTCCCTGAAAGACCGCTTCGCGCACGCCATCGAACGTGCCGGCAAGGCGATCGAGGACAGTTCAGCGGCCGTGACGCTGGATCGCTGGATCACGGTCAGCCAGTCGGCGAAGACCGGCTAGTCACAACGGCGTTGCGCAGCTTGGGTCAGGCCTCGGCCTCGAAGCCGATCGCGAATGCAGCGTCGAGGTCGTGGCGGGAATAGGCCCGAAAGGCGATGTGGGTCTCGGTGTCGATCACTCCCGGCACCTTGTTGACCCGTCCAGCGATCACCGAGGCGATGTCATCGAAATGACGCACCCGGACGACCGCGATCAGGTCGACGTGCCCGGCTACGGAGTAGACCTCGCTGACCCCTTCCAGGTCAGCTATCTGCTCGGCGACCTCGCCGATGGAATCGGTGCTGGCGCTGATCATGACGATCGCTGTGATCACGTCGCGGAGCCTATCCCCGCGGCCCGCACTGCCGCGGGGATGGACCCGACATCCTCAGGGACTGAAGACGACCTTGATCGCACCGTCCTGCTTCTTCTGGAACATCTCGTAGGCCTCCGGCGCCTCGCTGAGTGGAACTCGATGGGTGGCGAATCCGTCGACACCCAGCGGGTCGTTGTCGTCAGAAAGCAGCGGCATGATGTCGTCCACCCAGCGCTTGACGTTGCACTGGCCCATGCGGAGCCGAATCTGCTTGTCGAACATGGTCAGTAACGGCATCGGGTCGGTCATGCCGCCGTAGACCCCGCTGAGCGAAATCGTGCCACCGCGTCGAACGATGTCGATTGCGGAATAGAGCGCGGCAAGCCGGTCCACCCCGGCGTTCTCCATCAGCTTCGCGGCGATGGAATCGGGCAGCAGCTTGGTCATCTTCTGGGCGAACCCGGCGGCGGCGGATCCATGCGCCTCCATGCCCACGGCATCGATGACCGAATCGGGACCGCGTCCTTGTGTGACGTCCCGGATCATGTCACCCAGGTCGTCCTCACGTCCGTCGATCGTGTCGATGCCGTGGGCTCGCGCCCGCTCGAGGCGTTCCGGGACGACGTCGACACCGATCACCCGGTGCCCACGCAGCGCCGATATCCGGCAGGACATGTCACCGATCGGGCCGAGGCCGAGGACGACAACCGTTCCACCGTCCGGGATCGCGGCGTATTCCACTGCCTGCCATGCGGTCGGCAGGACGTCGGACAGGTACAGGAAGCGGTCGTCGGCCGGGCCCTCGGGAACCTTGATCGGTCCGAAGTGCGCCTGCGGTACGCGCAGGTACTCGGCCTGTCCGCCGGGAACCTGCCCGTACAGCTTCGTGTAGCCGAACAACGCCGCTCCCATGCCCTGATCGCGGACCTGGGTGGTCTCACACTGGCTGTGCAGCCCCTGGCCGCACATGAAGCAGCTGCCACACGAGATGTTGAACGGGATCACGACGCGGTCTCCCACCGCGATGTGGGTGACGTCGGTGCCTACCTCCGCCACGATGCCCATCGGCTCGTGACCCAGCACGTCACCAGGTTCGAGGAAGGGGCCGAGCACCTCGTACAGATGCAGGTCGGACCCACACAACCCGGTCGAGGTGATCTTGATGATCGCATCTGTGGGTTCCTTGATGGTGGGATCCGGGACATTCTCGATGCGTACGTCGCGGGTGCCATGCCATGTCAGAGCCTTCATGGTGCCTTCCTCAGCATCGTCTTCGTCGGCCGAGAAGTTCGGCCGCTGCTGATTTCCCATGCCCGTTGCCGGAGCAGTCATGCATGGCCCGAAGTCCGTGGCGGTCAGGCCGCCCCGATCCGATCGGGTTGGCTGTGGGTGCGCAGCGAGCGACCGTCGGCGAACGGTGTGGCCGCGAGCCCAGCACCGTCGACTCGGGAGAGCCAACCTGCGGCGGCCCCTCCGCGTGCCGGGCAGGCCAAGACCCCGGTCAGATCGACGAGGCGGGTACCAGGCAGGTCCAGCCAACGCAGGATCACTTCGGTCTCGTCGGGAGTCGCGGCGGCGCAACCGAGCGACGTCGTGACCGTCTCTGCGGACCTCAGTAGGTCCCGCAGGTAGGGCCGGACCGGGATGCCGCAGGTTGCCCGACCCGCCGCGACGAGGCGACCCTGCCGCACGACCGCGAGCAGCCAACCTCCCGCGCCGTCGGATCGGGCCGCCACCAGTTCGGGAACCAGCCACATCGATCGCAGCCGCTGCAAGCGCAGGCAGCCGCGCACCAGGATGGTGACCCGGTCGCGCAGCGCGGCTGCGTCCTCGAACCGGCCGGCCTCGGCCAATCTCGACAGCCGAACGAGCAACGGGGCGAGCAGGTCTCCGGGATCTCCGTCAGCGGCTCGCCGTAGGACATCAGAGATGGTGGCGTACTCCTCGACGGTCTGCGAGCCCTCGCAGGGGGCCCCACAGCGGCCCATCCCGGCCAGCGCACATGAGGGCGTGATGCGATCGGGTGACAGGCGAGGTGTGCAACGGCGGATCGGCAGAGCATCGTACACCGCCGCCATCGCCGCATCGGCCTGCCGGCGGGAGGAGAACGGGCCGAGATAGGACGCGCCGTCCAGGCGGTGCCGGCGTACCAGCGACAATCGAGGGAACGCCTCGACGGTCAGCTTGAGCCACAAGACTCGCTCGGGAAAGCGCGATCGTCGGTTGTAGCGCGGCTTGTGCTCGGCGATCAGCCGCAGCTCGCGGACATGGGCCTCCAGTTCGTGCGCGCACACGATCGAATCGACCCGCTCGGCCAAGCCCACCATCTCGGTCATTCGGGAGCGTTGCTCCGAGGCGGCGAAATACGATCGCACCCGGCGGGCCAGGTCGTGCGAGGTGCCGATGTAGAGCGGTCGGTCCTGGGTATCCTTGAACAGATAGACCCCGGGCGCGTGCGGCAGATGAGCGGCCAGGTGGCGCTTGCGGCGGCGGATCGGGTCGACCTGCCGGGTCAGGTCGGTGAGCTCTTCCAAGGACTGCACACCGAGCGGGCCGAGCCGTTCGAACAGCCCGTGCAGGACGTCCACGGTCGCGCGTGCATCGGCCAACGCCCGGTGACAGGGGGCGGTGCCGGCGCGGAAGTACGGAGCCAGGGTGGACAACTTGCAATTGGGCACCTCGTCGCGAGTCAGCAGTCGACGCGCCAGGATCGCGGTGTCCACCGAAGCGAAGGGGGGCCACGGCATCGCGGAGGCGGTGCAGGCCGCCTTGAGGAAGCCCAGATCGAACGGCGCATTGTGGGCGACCAGGACGGCGCCGCGGGCGAACTCCAGGAAGCCGGGCAACACCTCGGCGATCCGCGGTGCGGCGATCACCATCGAGTCGGTGATCCCGGTCAGGATGGAGATGTACGGCGGGATCGTCGATCCCGGATCGACCAGCGTCTGGAACTCGCCGAGGATTTCTCCGCCGCGCACCCTGACCGCGCCGATCTCGGTGATCGCGCAGCCCTCCGGCGAGCCTCCGGTCGTCTCCAGGTCGACCACGACAAAGGTCACCTCGCGCAACGGCGTACCGAGTTCGTCGATCGAGACCTGGACGTAGGGAGAGCGCAGCGTCGCAACGGCTGGCGATCCGCTGGGCGAGCTCAGCCGGCCGCGACGCAACATGCCCACGTCCGGTCCGGAAGCCCTGCCCTCACTCCGGCGACGCTAAGCGCGGGGTACGACACCCTCCCTCAGGCGCGCCGAACCGCAGGGTCATTGACAGCAAGCCCCGACTGGCTTGCGCACTGCTCCGCGGGAAACCGATTCCCCGGCGGGATCGTTGTGCAGCGCGTGACCGAGAGCGAGAATTCCAGGCGACGGCGCAGGCAACGGGTGATCATCGTCGCGATCGTGATCTTCGCGATGTTGGCGACGGCACTGGCCGGCGTCGTAGCGGCCTTCGCCGGCGTCTGATCGGTCTTGTCAGACCTCCTGTCTAGGGTCCGGCTCGAGTGATCGCGACGCGGTCGACTCGCAAGTCTCAGGAACTGGAGGGCACATGCTCATCGATTGCGACACCTGCCAGGTGCGAGGTGCGGCTTGCCGTGACTGTGTGGTCACCGTCCTACTTGGTCCGCCGGCCGGACTGGGCTCGGACATCCTGGAACTGGACGAGGTCGAGCAGGCGGCGGTCAACACTCTTGCCGAGGCAGGCTTGATTCCCCCATTGCGTCTCGTACCGGTCGTGACTCAGGGTGAGTCGAGAACTACAGACGGTAGGCAAGAAGTCGGATGAGCTCATGATCGGAAATAGCCTGCGGCACAACGAATCCACAGAACTCGTCCTTGGATTGTCACGGCCGGGTCACGACCCTGTAGGGTGACGCTCGGCTCAACGGGTCGAAGTCATTGCACTGGATGACCCCGCGGGGCCGCCGCCTAATCGGCCAGCGAGGTTCCCTCGACGGCTGAACCGGGGACCCACCGTTTGTGGGGTGAATCGGCGCTCGCGCCGTAGGGCTACATCTTCCCAGCCCGAACCCGTCAGCTAACCCGGTAGGCGGTCGACGCGGAAGAAGGAGAGCCGCCGCTAGTGGCGACCCCCACCCATTCACTTGTTCCTCAGGTTTTCCGACGCCTGCTCCGACTTTTGGTTGTCGGCTGCGCGGTTCTGATCGGCGCGACCCTCACGGTGCCGGTGGCGCACGCCGATCCTCCGGTTCCGGACAATGCCAGCGAGGCCGCCCGACTGGTTGCTGAGCTGGGCCGGGATCTGGAGATCCTGCAGGAGGAGCAGAACGAAGCCCAGGTCGTGCTGGACCGCGACATCGCCGATGCGGCCGCCTCGACCGTGGCCCTCGGGGAGGTCAACGCGAGACTGGCCGAGATCGATGGCCGGATCCGCGGGGTAGCCCGAAGCGCCTTTGCCGGTGACCGGCTGGACAGCTTCTCGGCGATCCTCACATCGGACTCACCGCAGGAGTTCCTGGATCGAGTGAACACCCTGGAGTTCATGTCCGGACGCGACGCTGCGTTGCTGGCCGAGGCCACCGAGACCCGTACCGAGGCGCGGTCCCTGAACGAGGCGGCGGACTCGGCCGTCGTGGCGGCTCAGGCGGCCATCGCCGACATCGCAGCTCGCCGGGACGCTCTCGAGACCCAGATCCAGACCTACCAGGATCTCTACGATCAACTCTCGGCCGAGGAGCGTGCCGTCCTTGCCGGCGGTTCGGAGAACGGCGATTCCGAGAGTGGCGGTGCTGAGGATGGCGGCGGCCAGGCACCTCCCGGTGAGATCATCGCACCCAGCGAGGCGGCCAGGATCGCGGTCGAGACTGCCTACGCCCAACTGGGCGACAGTTACTCCTGGGGAGCCGACGGTCCGGACTCGTTCGACTGCTCAGGATTGACCATGTATTCCTATGCCGCGGCCGGTGTCAGCCTGCCGCACTCGAGCAGATCGCAGTCCACCATGGGCGTGGCGGTGAGCCGGGATGAACTGCAACCCGGAGACCTGGTCTTCTACTACAGCCCGGTCAGCCACGTTGCCATCTACGTCGGCGACGGCCAGATCATCCACGCGTCCACCTACGGCGTGCCGGTGTCGCTCGACCCGGTCGACCCGTGGGGTGCCTACAACAGCGCACGGCGGATCGCCGGAGGCTAAACTGCCGCCGCCCTGGTGAGTCAGGAAGCCCAGCACACCAGATCGTCCGGATCACCCGCTCCACCTAGCATGCATCAGGTGGGGCGGGTGATCTGCTGAATGGAGTCGCGCCGCGCTGCCTGGATCGCTCTAGCGGTGGTCCTGATCGCCGTTGTCGCACTGGTTGTGGTCAAGGTGGGATGGCGGGTGGCTTCCCCTCCCGGGGCCGGCGCGGTGCCCGACGCGGCGCGCGACTTCACGTCGGCCGAGCTGTCCCGCTCGGCTGCGCTGGCTTCGCGCCTGCAGCCCAACGCGTTGTTCAGCCTGGCCGTGAGCTTGATGATCTCGGCGGCGCTGGGCCTCAGCTCGTACGGCGCCAAGATCATCACTGCGGTAGCCAGGCCGTTGGGCGGGGGCTGGGTGTGGCAGGTGCTGCTGGGCAGCCTGGCGCTGGCCCTGATCGGCCGGCTGGCCACCCTGCCCTTCTCCGCCTACGCCGAGACGGTTCTGCGCCGGTACGGTCTTTCCACCCGCGGCTGG
>Ga0136613_10000386_pt1 | contig 20048 bp, 20 predicted proteins | sample AntDrymUQ2722106_2_FD_106649 | JGI IMG/M metagenome (GOLD analysis project Ga0136613, IMG submission 106649) | Polar desert sand microbial communities from Dry Valleys, Antarctica - metaG UQ272 (21.06) | ecosystem: Environmental > Terrestrial > Soil > Desert | place: Antarctica: Dry Valley... | reverse complement strand
CGCTCGACGAGGTCGACCGCGTACTCGCGGTCGCCCGGGGTGAAGCCCGCGCCACCGAGCTCGGCGGCGGGCGGCGGGTGCGCCGCAGCCGGGGTCAACTGCACGCCGAGCCCGGCCCGGTGGTGCAGACGGAGCGAAGCGGAGCCGTGCTCGGATGGCGGGACGGCGGAGCGGAGCGACCCATGAAGACGGACGGGTAGCGTCCCGCTTCATGACCGATCCCCACCTCGGCCGGATCGTCGTCACCGAAGACGAGCTCCAGCAGCGCGTGCGCGAGCTCGGCAAGGAGCTCACGTCCGATTACGGCGGTCGGCCGGTGCTCCTGGTGGGGGTACTGAAGGGGGCGTTCATGTTCATGAGCGACCTCGCCCGAGCGGTCGACCTCCCCGTCGAGTTCGACTTCATGTCGGTCGCGTCGTACGGCTCCGCCACCCGGACGAGCGGGGTGGTGCGGATCCTCATGGACCTCGACCTCGACCTCTCGGAGCGCCACGTCCTGATCGTCGAGGACATCGTCGACTCGGGCCTCACCCTCGCCTACCTGCGCAAGAACCTGGCCGCCCGGGGCCCGGCGTCACTCGAAGTCTGCGCGCTCCTCCTCAAGGAGGGCCTCCAGAAGGTCGATCCCGACATCAAGTACGTGGGTTTCCGGATTCCGCCGGACTTCGTCGTCGGTTACGGCCTCGACGTCGGCCAGCGCTACCGGAACCTGCCGTACATCATCGAATACACCGGTCCCGACGCCGAGTGACACGAACATGACCAACCCGCCAGGACCGCGGGTAACCTAGAAAGCCCGTCCCGCCTGGAGAACGCGTGCGCAAGCACCGCAGCACCATCGTCTACGTCCTCGTCGCCCTCGCGGGCGGCGTCCTGATCTGGCAGCTGTTCCTGGGGCGAGGCGACGGGCGCGAGCAGCTCGACATCAACGAGTTCTCGGCGCGGCTCGACGACGGTGAGGTCGCGGAGGCGACGCTCCTCGACCGCGACCACAAGCTCCAGGGTGAGCTCACCGACGGCACCAAGTACGAGGTGAAGTTCCCCGAGGAGTACACCGACGAGATCACCGACCAGGTCCGCGACGCCGACGTCGCGAAGTTCGGCGTCGACGCCCAGAAGGCGAACCGGTGGGTCGACTTCCTCTGGAGCTTCCTGCCGATCATCCTGATCCTCCTCGTCGTCTTCTGGTTCCTCAGCCGTTCCCAGGGCGGCGGCGGCGTCATGCGCTTCGGGAAGTCCCGGGCCAAGCCGGTGTCGAAGGACCAGCCCAAGACCACGTTCGCCGACGTCGCCGGCCTCGACGAGGCGGTCGAGGAGCTGGTGGAGATCAAGGACTTCCTCGAGTCGCCGGCGAAGTTCGTCGACATGGGGGCGAAGATCCCCAAGGGCGTGCTGCTCTACGGGCCGCCCGGGACGGGCAAGACGCTCCTGGCCAAGGCGGTGTCGGGCGAGGCCGGCGTCCCGTTCTTCTCGATCAGCGGCTCTGACTTCGTCGAGATGTTCGTCGGGGTGGGCGCGTCACGCGTGCGCGACCTTTTCGAGCAGGCGAAGGAGGCTGCGCCCGCGATCATCTTCATCGACGAGATCGACGCCGTCGGTCGCCACCGCGGCGCCGGCCTCGGCGGTGGGCACGACGAACGCGAGCAGACGCTCAACCAGATGCTGGTCGAGATGGACGGCTTCGACCAGAAGGCGGGCGTGATCCTGATCGCCGCGACCAACCGTCCCGACATCCTCGACCCCGCGCTGCTCCGCCCCGGTCGCTTCGACCGCCAGATCGTGGTCGACCGCCCCGACCTCGAGGGGCGCAAGGCGATCCTGCGCGTGCACGCCCGTTCGAAGCCGCTGGCCGAGGGCGTCGACCTCGACGTCATCGCCCGGCGCACCCCCGGCTTTACCGGCGCCGACCTTGCCAACCTGATGAACGAGGCCGCGCTGCTGGCAGCCCGCTTCGACCTCAAGCTCATCGGCACCCACCAGCTCGAGGAGTCGATCGACCGCGTCATGGCCGGGCCGGAGCGTAAGAGCCGGTTGATCTCCGACCGGGAGAAGCGCGTCATCGCGTATCACGAGGGTGGGCACGCACTCGTCGCGCACGCTCTCCCGAACACCGACCCGGTACACAAGGTGTCGATCATCCCGCGGGGCCGGGCGCTCGGCTACACGCTCACGCTGCCGCTCGAGGACAAGTTCCTCGTGACCCGCAGCGAGCTCGTCGACGAGCTGTCGATGCTGCTGGGCGGGCGTAGCGCCGAGGAGCTGATCTTTGCCGACCCGACGACCGGCGCGCAGAACGACATCGAGCGGGCCACCGCCATCGCCCGTCAGATGGTGATGGAGTACGGGATGAGCGACACACTCGGGCCGCTGCGCTTCGGCCAGCCCCGCGGAGAGGTGTTCCTAGGACGCGACCTCGCCAATACACCCGACTACTCCGACGAGGTCGCCGCCAGCATCGACTCCGAGATTCGCCGGCTCATCGAGTCGGCCCACCAGAAGGCGCACCACATCCTCGAGACCAACCGGGAGGTCCTCGACCACCTCGCGAACGAGCTGATCGCCAACGAGACGCTCGAGACCGACCGGGTGCAGGACATCTTCACCGCGGTGCAGCCGTGGACTGCCGTGCCCGAGTCGGGCGCGGGCCGGGCATCGTCGGCCGCCGCGAGTCAGGCCACCCCGAAGGCGGGTGGACCCAAGCGGTGACCGAGCAGCCGCTCCACGCCGTCACCCCCGCCGGCGAGGCCGAGCCGACCGGTGCGATCGACAAACCGCGGGTCGAGCAGGCGGTGCGCGAGATCCTCGAGGCGATCGGCGAAGACCCGGATCGCGACGGGCTGCGCTTCACGCCCCGGCGCATCGCCGACATGTACGAGGAGATCTTCGCCGGCCTCCACGACGATCCCTCCCGTCACCTCGTCACCACGTTCGAGGCCGAGCACGACGAGATGGTCATGGTGCGCGACATCCCGCTGGTGAGTCACTGTGAACATCACCTCGTTCCATTCGCCGGTCGTGCGCATGTGGCATACATCCCGGGCGACGACGGCCGCATCACCGGCTTGTCGAAGCTGGCCCGGCTGGTGGACGGGTTCGCCAGACGCCCCCAGGTGCAGGAGCGGCTCACGACCCAGATCGCCGACGCGCTCATGAGGGCTCTCGACCCGCTCGGAGTGTTCGTCGTGATCGAGGCCGAGCATCTCTGCATGACGATGCGGGGGGTCAAGAAGCCCGGCTCGCTCACGATCACGTCGGCGGTGCGGGGGATCTTCAAGGACAACCCCGCCACCCGGGCGGAGGCGATGAGCTTCGTGGGCCAGCCTGGGCTGCGTCCGTAGGCGGAACCCCCGACCCGCCGTCGGCGTTCCTCTACCGTGAGGGTGATGCGCCGGGTCGTCGTCGGGCTCGTGGTGTTGGTCGTGCTCGGGGTCGGGTGCGACTCCAGCCCTCGTGACGGGGCGAACGGGGTAGAAGGTCCTGGCGGCGAGGATTTGCCGGGCCGTCCCCCTTTGCCCGATGGGCGCGAGCGCCCCGGCGCCGAGGACGTCCTGGCTCCTTCGCCCGAGGCGCTCGAGGCGTGCCGGGCAATCTCCAGCGAGGAAGAGGCGATCGAGCGCTGCCTCCGGGCGGTGCGCGGGTACCCGGACCCGCTCACAAACCTTCCATAACCGCCTCCCCGCCGCCGGAAGTCGACTGAGACCGACGGTACGCTGCGGCCCGTGTTCACCTGGGGGGACGTGTGCGGGGCGCGACCAGCGGTAATGGGGGTCGTGAACGTGACCCCCGACTCGTTCTCCGACGGCGGCCGCTGGTTCGACCCCGGCCGAGCCGTCGCCCACGGCCTCGAGCTCGTCGCCGACGGAGCCGATCTCCTCGACGTCGGCGGTGAGTCGACCCGTCCCGGCGCCGAGCCCGTCCCCGCCGGTGACGAGCGCCGACGAGTCGTGCCGGTGATCGAACGTCTCGCGGCCGAGTCGGGGGTGCCGGTGAGCGTCGACACCACCAAGGCCGAGGTCGCGGCAGCGGCGATCGAGGCGGGTGCGACGATCGTCAACGACGTCTCCGCCGGTCGCCTCGACCCCCGGATCCTCGAGGTCGTGGCTGGCGCCGGCGCCGGCTATGTCGCGATGCACATGCTGGGCGAGCCCCGCACCATGCAGGACGACCCGCGCTACGACGATGTCGTCAGCGAGGTCGGTGACTTCCTGGTCGACCGGCTCGCGGTCGGGCGCGCCGCCGGGATCGACGACAGCTCCCTCGCCGCCGATCCGGGGATCGGCTTCGGCAAGACGGTGCGCCACAACCTCGAGCTGCTGGCTCGACTGCACGAGCTGGTGGCGCGGGTCGAGGTGCCCGTCCTCGTCGGGACGTCACGCAAACGCTTCATTGGTGCGGTGCTCGGGACCGACGGGCGCGACCTGCCCGACGATCAGCGCGAGGAGGGCACGCTCGCGACCGTCGTCTGCGCCCTCGACCGGGGGGCCCGCGTCGTGCGGGTGCACGAAACGCGCCCGGCCGCGCACGCAGTGCAACTCCTCGACGCTATGCGAACGACCGAGGCGGCTGCGTGAGGGGCCGCTGGGCCCAAGGTCTCGAGCCCCGCTACTTCTCCTGGATCATCAAGGACCGCCTCGCCGCGTCGGAGCGGCCCGGGGGGTTCGCCCGCAACCACCGCAAGGTCCGACGCCAGGAGGAGCTCATCTGGCTCGCGGGCCACGGCTTCACCCATGTGCTGTCGCTGCTCGACTCGACCCACAACCTCCACGCCTACGAGGAAGCGGAGATCGCGTACGAGCATGAGCCGCTGGGCCGCCACGACGAGATGGGCGAGCGACTCGGCACGATCTACTCCACCATCGCAGGCTGGCTCGACCATCCCCTCGAGCGCGTGCTCGTGCACCACGAGGAGTTCGGTGACCGCATCCTCGGCGTGATGGCGGGGTACCTGCTCTACACCGGCCTCGTGAGCGAGGGACCGCACGCGATCGTCATCATGGAACGGATCACCGGCCGCCAACTCGGCTCGATCGGACGCGAGATCGTTGCTGTCACCCTCGACGAGAAGATCCTTCGCGCCACCTGATCCGTAGCTAAGGCGCGTGATCGAAACGCGTCGTCCCCGGGTACAGTGGTCCTCCCCCGACGTCCTCCCGAGGCGAGTCAGCACCGAATGAACGACCGCATCGTCATCGCCGGGCTGCGCGAGCTCGGAGTGCACGGCGTGCTCCCCGAGGAGCAGACGCGCCCCCAACCCTTCGAGGTCGATGTCGAGCTCACCGTCGACCTGGCCGAGCCGGGTGAGAGCGATGCGCTCGACGACACCGTCGACTACTCCGCCGTCTCCGAAGCCGTCAGCCGGGTGGTCAAGTCAGAGCAGTATCACCTGCTGGAGCGGCTCGCGTCGCGCATCGCGGAGGTGTGCAAGTCCGACCCGCGGGTCACGGCGGTCACGGTCACCGTGCGCAAACTGCATCCCCCGGTACGGGCGATGGTCGACCACGTCGCGGTCCGGGTCGAGCGATGAGCGCCCCCCGCCGCGCCTACCTGGGTCTGGGCTCGAACGAGGGCGATCGTCTGGTGCTCCTCCAGGACGCGATCGATGGCCTCGGCGCGACGCCGGGCGTGAAGGTGGCGGACGTGTCGCCGGTCTACGAGACCGAGCCGGTGGGCGGGCCGCCCCAGGGCGAGTACCTCAACGCGGTCGTGGCTGTCGACACCACCCTCTCGCCGCGCGACCTGCTCGACGTCGCCAAGCGCCTGGAGGGCGACGCAGGCCGGGATCCGGCGGGGGAGCGCTGGGGCCCCCGGCCGCTCGACATCGACATCGTCCTGGTCGGCCACGAGCTGGTGAACGAGCCCGACCTGGTGGTCCCGCACGAGCGCCTGTTCGAGCGCCACTTCGTGCTCGCCCCGCTGGCCGACCTCGACCCCGCCCTGGCGGTCGTGCCCCGCGGCGGGTGGCGAGGGGTGGAGCGGACCACACTATTGTTGAGCCTGCCAGCGACTCAGTAGTCCGGGACCCGGTGACGGGCCCGGAACGAAAGGTTCGACGTGGACGACAACAGTCCCGGGCGCCTCGCGATCGTGGGGCCCGGCCGGGCCGGCACCGCCCTTTCGCTCGCGCTGGTCGCGCGTGGGTGGACGGTGACCGCCGTCGCCGGCCGTTCGCCCGAGGCCGAGTCGACCCGGCGGGTGGCGGTCGCGCTCGACGCTCGTCCCGTTCCCGCCTCCGACGCCGGTCGGGACGCCGACCTCGTGATCGTGGCCACGCCCGACACCGCGATTGCCGGCGCCGCGGCCGGCCTGGCACCGTCGCTGCGCGAGGGTGCGCTGGTCCTCCATCTCTCGGGCGCGCGCACGCTGCACGAGTTCGATGACCTGCTGCTCGCCCGGCCCGAGGTCGCGGTGGGCTCGCTGCACCCACTCCAGTCACTCCCGTCGGGTGAGGTCGGGCGAGCCCGCCTCCCCGGGTCGTGGTGCGCGATCGACGGCCCCGACTCGGTCGAGCGGATCGCGCTCACACTGGGGATGCGCCCGTTCCGAGTCGACGCCGCCGACCGGATGCGCTACCACGCCACGGCCTGCGTCGCTTCCAACCACCTCGTGGCCCTGCTGGGCCAGGTCGAGCGGCTCGCCGCAAACGCCGGCGTGCCCTTCGAAGCATTCCTGCCGTTGGTGCGGGCGACGCTCGGCAACGTCGACGACCTCGGCACCGCCGGTGCCGTCACCGGTCCGGTGGCGCGCGGTGACGTCGCCACCGTCGCCGCCCATCTCGACGCGCTGCCGCCGGGGGAGCGCGCCGCTTACCGCGCCGGAGCCGTTGCCGCGCTGCGCCTGGTCGGGCGCGAGGACGACACCGAACTCCAGTCGCTCCTGAGCCGCGAGGTCGTTGCGTGAAGACCTTCGAGCGGATCGCCGAGCTCCGCGCCGCGTGCGAGACAGCGCGCCACGGCGGCCAGACGGTCGGGCTCGTTCCCACCATGGGCTACTTCCACGAAGGCCACCGGTCGCTGATGCGCGCTGCTCGAGCTGCCGACGATCTCGTGGTCGTGACGATCTTCGTGAACCCGCTCCAGTTCGGTGCCCACGAGGATCTCGACGGGTATCCCCGCGACCTCGCCGGTGACACCGCCGCCGCCGAGGCCGAAGGCGTCGACGCGCTCTTCACTCCCAGCCAGGCCGAGATGTACCCCGAGCCGACCCGCACGACCGTCCACGTCGACGGCCTCACCGCCGACCTGTGCGGTGCCGCCCGTCCCACCCACTTCGACGGCGTGACCACGGTGGTGGCGAAGCTGTTCTCGATCGTGGGCCCGTGCACCGCCTACTTCGGTCGCAAGGACGCGCAACAGCTCGCGGTCGTGCGCCGCATGGCAGCTGACCTCAACCTCCCGGTCGACATCGCCGCTTGCCCGCTCGTGCGCGAGCCCGACGGGCTGGCGATGTCGAGCCGCAACGCCTATCTCTCCGCCGAAGAACGGCGGGCCGCCACGGTCCTGTCGAGCGCGCTGCGAACCGCCGCCGACGCGGTCGGGGCGGGTGAGCGCGACCGCGTCGCGATCACCCGCTTGATCGAGGCCACGGTTGCGACCGAGCCTCTCGTCGCGCTCGAGTACGGCGAGGTCTGCCGGGGCACCGATCTCGCAGTCGTCGACCCGATCGACGGCGAGATGCTGATCGCCATCGCCGCCCAGGTGGGCCGAACCCGCCTCATCGACAACGTCACCATCACGATCGCCGGCGCCGAGGTCACGACCGACGTCGGGGTCACAACTCAGGAAAGCGAGCTCTAGATGCATCGCACCATGATGAAGTCGAAGATCCACCGGGCCACGGTGACCGGCGCCGACCTCAACTACGTGGGGTCGATCACGCTGTGCCCGCGGCTCATGGAGCTCGCCGACGTGCTCGAGCACGAGCAGGTCCACGTGCTCGACATCGACAACGGCGCCCGCTTCCAGACCTATGTCATGCGCGGCCAGCTCGGCGACGCCATCCTCAACGGCGCGGCGGCGCGGCTCGTCCACATGGGCGACCGCATCATCGTCATCACCTACGCGCAGTACGACGAGACTGAGCTGGAGTCGTACGAGCCGAAGATCGTGCACGTCGACTCGCGCAACCGCCCGACCGACGAGGACTTCCAGGCCCTCGACCGGGAGCTGCACGAACTGGCGCCGTAACTCCATTGGCGGATCGGTAGCCTGGGCGTGGTGACAGCGGCACAACCAAGCTCTTCTGGATCCACTTGGCGTCCGAGCGAGCGCTCGCGGCGCAGGTATCCTGCGCCGCAGCGGGCGAGGCAATAGAGCATGCCCGCGGGGTTCGATCTCGTCGTCCTCGGCAGCGGCGTTGCCGGCCTCTCGGCCGCGGTCCACGCCGCCAGTGCGGGCCAGTCGGTGCTCGTGCTCACCAAGGGCGAGCTCGCCCACTCCGCTACCCGCTACGCCCAGGGTGGCGTCGCGGCCGCGCTCTTCGACGACGACGATTCTCCCGAGCTCCACCTCTCCGACACCCTCGCCGCCGGCGCGGGCCTGTGCGACGCCGACGCGGTGCGCGTCCTCGCCACCGAGGGCCCCGATCGGGTGCGCGAGCTGATGGCCATGGGCGCCGAGTTCGACCGCACCGGTGACGGCGCGGCGGCCACCCTCGCCCTTGCCCGCGAGGGCGGGCACTCCGTTCCCCGGGTCGTGCACGCCGGCGGCGACGCCACCGGCGCCGAGATCGAGCGGGCGCTGGTCGAGGCCACGACCGCGACCGCCGCCGAGGTACGCGAGCGCTGGCTGGCGGTCGACCTCCTGGTCGAGGACGGGCGGGCCGCGGGCGTCCGGGCGATCGATCCGAGCGGCGCCGAGGTCGAGGTGCGCGCCCGCCACACGATGCTCGCGACCGGCGGCGCCGGGCAGTGCTTCGCGGTGACCACCAACCCCTCCCTGTCCACCGGCGACGGCATCGCGATGGCCCTGCGCGCCGGAGTGGCCGTCGCCGACGTCGAGTTCATGCAGTTCCATCCCACCGCGCTGCACCACCCGTCGATGCCCCGGCCGTTGCTGTCGGAGGCGCTGCGGGGCGAGGGAGCGGTGCTGCGCGACCAGCACGGGGTGGCGTTCATGGCCGACGAGCACCCGCTGGGCGACCTCGCGCCCCGCGACGTCGTCGCCCGAGCCATCGCCCGTCGGCTCATCGACCGCGGCCTCGACCACCTCTGGCTCGACGCCACCTCGATCGAGGGGTTCTCGGCGCGGTTCCCCACGATCTCGAACGCCTGCCACGAGGTGGGCCTCGATCCGACGCGCGACTGGTTGCCGGTCGCGCCCGCGGCCCACTACCTGTCGGGGGGCGTGTGCACCGACCTCGACGGCGCGACCACGCTGCCGGGGCTGTGGGCCTGCGGCGAAGCGGCATGCTCGGGCGTGCACGGCGCCAACCGGCTCGCTTCGAACTCCCTGCTCGACGGGCTCGTGTTCGCCAAGCGCACCATCGACGCCATCGAGGCGGGCAAGGACGGTCCCGACGCGACCGGGGTGATGCGAGGGGTGACCGCCCGTGCGCACGCGCCGGCGGCCGCGGTGGCTCGGGGTGATGCCACCCGCACCGACGTGCAGCAGATCATGACCCGCGACGCCGGGGTGCTGCGCGACGCTGCCAGCCTCGAGCGCGCCGCCAAGGGCCTGGCGACGCTGCCGGGCCCCTCGTCACCGGACGTGCAAAACCTCATGACAGTCAGCGATGCGCTCGTGCGTGCCGCCATCGTCCGCCTCGAGTCGCGCGGGACGCACACCCGCCTCGACTTTCCCGAGCGCTCGAGCGAGTTCCTGGGCCGCTTCGTGTTCGCTGGCGGCGAGCCCGGCTTCGTCCCCCTCGCCGCTCCCGCCCCCGAGCCCGCCCGATGACTGATCTCGACCCGCCCATGATCGTCGTGCGCGACGTCGTGGAACGCGCGCTGGAGGAGGACCTGGGCGCGCTCGGAGATCTCACGTCGATCGCGGTGGTGCCCGAGAACGCGCCCGGGACCGCCCGCTTCGTAGCCCGCGCCGGCGGCGTGATCGCCGGAACGGCCGCCGCCACCGAGACCTTCGCCCAGGTCGATCCGACCGTCTGTGTCACCTGGTCGGTGACCGACGGCGCGACCGTCGACGACGGTGCCGAGCTCGGCCGGGTCGAGGGGCTCGCGCGCTCACTCCTGGTCGCCGAGCGCACCGCCCTCAACCTGCTCACCCATTGCTCGGGAGTCGCCAGCCTGACCCGACGGTTCGTCGACGCGGTGGCCGGTACCAGTGCCCGCATCCGTGACACCCGCAAGACCCTCCCGGGTCTGCGCGCGCTCGAGAAGGCGGCGGTACGCGCCGGTGGCGGGTTCAACCACCGCGAGTCCCTGTCCGACGCCGTGCTCATCAAGGACAACCACCTGGCCCACCTTCCGGTGCGCGACGCGGTCGAACAGGCCCGGGCCCGCTGGCCCGGCCGTGTGGTCGAGGTCGAGTGCGACTCGCTCGACCAGGTGGCCGAGGCCAAGGCGGTCGGCCCCGACCTGGTGCTGCTCGACAACATGACGCCGGCCGAGGTCACCGAGGCGGTGGCGGTGCTGGGCGGCGCGCTACCGGTCGAGGTGTCCGGGGGCGTGACCCTCGAGAACGTCCGCGCCTACGCCGAGGCCGGCGCCGACTTCGTCTCCGTCGGCGCGATCACCCACTCCGCGCCCGTCCTCGACATCGCCCTGGATCTCCTCTAATGGTCGCGCTCGCTTCGCTCGCCGCTCCCGCACAATCCTGGCGATGCGGGGGCCGGGGGACCCGGCCCCCTCGTCAGGGGATGGCAGGTACCTGATCCATGCTGCTCGCGATCGACGCCGGCAACACCCAGACCGTGATCGGGCTGTACGACGACAAGGACCTCGCCGACCATTGGCGCATCGCGTCGCTGGCGGAGCGCACCTCCGACGAGCTCGCGCTCATGATCCAGCAGTTCCTCGGCTTCCACGGGTTCTCGTTCGAATCCCAGATCTCGGGCGTGGCGATCGCGTCGGGCGTCCCGCCGGTCACCGCCGCGCTACGCGAGATGACCGAGCGCTACTTCGGCTTCGAGCCGCTCGTGCTCGAGCCCGGCACCCGTACGGGCATGCCGATTCTCTACGACAATCCGAAGGAGGTCGGTCCCGACCGCATCGCCAACGCGGTCGGCGCCTACGACCTCTACGGCGGCCCGTCGATCGTCGTCGACTTCGGCACCGCCAACACCGTCGACGCGATCAGCGAGAAGGGCGAGTACCTCGGAGGCGCGATCTTCCCCGGCATCGAGATCGCGATGGACGCTCTGTTCGCCCGGGCGGCGTTGCTGCGCCGGGTCGAGCTGGTGCCGCCCAAGAACGTGATCGGCAAGTCGACGATGGAGTCGCTCCAGTCGGGCGCGATCTACGGCTTCTCCGGGCAGGTCGACGCGGTGGTCGACCGGTTCAAGTCCGAGCTGGGAGAGTGCACCGTCGTCACCACCGGGGGGCAGGCCGAGCTGATCATGCAGTTCTCGCGCACGATCCAGCACCACGAGCCCTGGCTCACCCTCCACGGCCTCCGCATCGTCTTCGAGCGGAATCAATGAGCGCGGCGGAGCCGCCCGCCGACCAGCGGGCGCAGCGGCTGGCCAAGGTCGAGGCGCTCCGTGCGCGCGGCGTCGACCCCTACCCGGTGCGCTTCGACCGCACACTCACCGTGGCCGAGATGCGCGACCGCTACGACGCTCAGCTCGAAGCCGGCCAGGAGCTCGACGCGCCCGAGCGGGTAGCCGGCCGGCTCATGCTGATCCGCCGGCAGGGAAAGCTCACGTTCGCCACCATGCGCGACGGAACCGGCAGCATCCAGCTCTTCGTGTCGGACGACGGCCTGGGTGAGGCGGGACACAACGAGTTCGACCAGCTCGACCTGGGTGACTGGGTCGGCGTCGAAGGCGCGCCCATGAAGACCAAGCGGGGCGAGCTGTCGGTCAAGGTCACCGCGTTCACGCTCCTCTCCAAAGCCCTCCGGCCGCTTCCCGACAAGTGGCACGGGCTCGCCGATGTCGACACCCGCTTCCGTCAGCGGTACGTCGACCTCATCGCCAACGACGACGCCCGCCGTGTGTTCGACATCCGCTTCGCTGCCGTCGCTGCCATCCGCCGCTTCCTGACCGAGCGCGGGTTCGTCGAGGTCGAGACGCCCGTGCTGCACGCCGTCCCCGGTGGGGCGGCGGCGGAGCCGTTCGTGACCCACCACAACGCCCTCGACATCGACCTCTATCTGCGCATCGCGCTCGAGCTGCCGTTGAAGCGTCTGCTCGTCGGTGGGTTCGAGAAGGTGTTCGAGATCGGCCGGGTGTTCCGCAACGAAGGGCTGGGCTGGCGCTGGCAGCCCGAGTTCACGATGCTCGAGCTCTACGAGGCGTTCGTGGACTACACCGAGATGATGACCATCACCGAGGAAATGGTCGCCTACGCCGCCCGCGAGTCGATCGGCGGAACCGTCGTGGAGACCGATGGGCAACGCATCGATCTCACCCCGCCGTGGGAGCGACGCACGATGCTCGACCTCATCCGCGAGCACGCCGGTGCCGAGGTGCACCCGGGGATGCCGATCGAGAAGCTCGAGCGCGTCTGCGACGACCTCGAAGTCCCCCGCGAACGAGGCTGGGATCCCGGCAAGCTCGTCATGGAGATCTACGAGAAGACGACCGAGTCGAAGCTCGTCGGCCCGGTGTTCGTGCTCGACTACCCACGGGACGTTTCGCCCCTCGCCCGGGTGCATCGCGACGACCCGACGCTCGTCGAGCGGTTCGAGCCGGTCGTGCGCGGATTCGAGCTGGGCAACGCGTTCAGCGAGCTCAACGATCCCGTCGATCAGCGCGAGCGATTCGAGGCCCAGGCCGAGCTGGCCGCCAAGGGAGACGTCGAGGCCCATGGCTTCGACCATGACTACATCCGCGCCCTCGAGTACGGACTGCCGCCGTGCGGCGGCCTCGGGATCGGTATCGACCGCCTCGCGATGTTGCTGGCCGGCGTCAGCGCGATCCGCGAGGTCATCTTGTTTCCTCACCTCCGCCCGGAGGCGGATTAGCGTCTTTGTGATGCGTGTCCTGATCACCGGTCTCGGCGGCGAGTTGGGCACGCGCCTGGCCCAGCTGCTCGAGGCGCGCGACGACGTCGCCGAGATCGTCGGAACCGACATCGATCCACCGCGCCGGCGGTTGCGGCGCAGCGAGTTCACCCGTATCGACCCGCGTGACCGGGACCGACTGGTCGACTTCGTGACCGACTTCGCGCCGAGCGCGGTCGCGCACTACGGCGTCTACGAGCCCGACTCGCGGGTCGGGCCCCGTGACGCCCGCGAGCTGACCGAGGCGTGCACCACCGCCGTGCTCGGCGCGGCGACCCGGACCGGCAAGCTCGAGCGCGTCGTCGTGCGCAGCGGTCTCGAGGTGTACGGACGGGGTCGCGGGCGGCCGCTCGTGCCGGCGGAGGACGCCACTCCCGCGCCGACCTCCGCGTACGGCCGCAGCTGCCTCGACGTCGAGACGGCCGCGGTCGCCCTGGGCCGCCACCACGACGTCCCGGTCGCGGCCCTGCGGCTCGCACCAGTTGTCGGTTCACACGTCCCGAGTCCGCTCGGGCGGATGTTGCGGTTGCCGGCGGTCCCCGTCCCCGCCTTCGCCGACCCCGGCTTCAGCGTGCTCCACCAGATGGACGCGGCCCAGGCGTTTGTCGAAGCGCTGGTCCGCGGGTACGACGGGCCCGTCAACGTGGTCGGTCCGGGCGCGGCGAGCCCGTGGCAGGCGGTCCGGCTGGGAGGACGGGTGCCCATTCCTGTGACCGGACCGGCGTGGGAGGTCGCCCGGCGGGTGGCGGAGATCGCCGGCGCGCCGGTGCCCGAGCATGTGCTCGAGCTCATGCGCCACGGCCGTGCCGGTGACGGGAGCCGCGCGATCGACGCGCTCGGCCTGTCCGACCTCCGTCCGACCCAGGACGTGCTCGCCGAGCTCTTCGAGTGGGCCACGGTCACGCCGCTCACCGTTTCGCGCGAGGAGGTCGCGTGACCGGCGTCCCGGTGGCGGTCGCCGACACCGCCGTCGGCGATCACGGCATCGACGCCGACCGGGTGCACGGGGCCGAGTCGCTCCTCGCGGTCGCGCGGCGCCGTCTCGGCGGGCGCTACCCGATCGACCCGTTCGGCGGCGATCCCCAGCTTATGGATCTGTTGGCGGCGCCGGTTCGCGGCGCCGTGCGCGTGCGGGTCGAGCACGGCGAGCGCCTTCCCGAAGTCGGCGGCGCTCTGCTCGTCGCCAACCGCGGCCTCGGACTGCTCGAGCCGGCCGCGCTCGCGATCGCGGTGCGCGAGGTGACGGGCCGGCGGGTCCGCATCATCGGCGCGCCCGACCTGCCCGTGGTCGGGCCGGTGGTGCGCAAGCTCGGCGCGTTGGGCGGACGCCCCGACGACGTCGCCGCCCTGCTCCGCGCCGGCCACCTGGCGGCCGCGCCCCTCGCTCCGACCTGGCTGCGACCGGGTGCGGGCGAGCCACCGCGCGCGTTGCTGGCGGCGATCCTCGGCTTCCCGGTGATCCCGATCGTGGTGCTGCCGGGCGGTCCGGTGGGCCTCCCACTGCGGGCGTGGCGCGTCATCGTGGGCGAGATGGTCGAGACCGAGACCGACGCCGTCCCCGGCGATGCCCTGGTCGCGGCCGAGCTCGCCGAGCGGGTCCGCGACTCGGTGCGCTGGCTCCTAGCCCGCGCCTGACGATTACACCGCCGGGTGGTGAACAACGGGTAGCTTCGTTGCACGAACGCGAGCAGAACGCTCGCGCGAGGAAGCGGCGGCGATGAGCCCGATCAAGAAGGTGCTGGCGGAGGACGGCGTCGAGATCGCCTACGACGTCTGGGGCCGACGCGGCGGCGAGCCCGTTCTCCTCATCCAGGGCCTCGGGACCGACTCGCGCGGCTGGGCCCTCCAGCGGATGGCGTTCGGCCGCCGCTACCGCTGCTTTGCCCCCGACAACCGCGGCGTGGGCCGATCTGGGAAGCCGCCCGGCCCCTACGACCTCGGTCAGATGGGTCGCGACGCCCTGGCGGTGCTCGACGCCGAGGGGATCGACAGCGCCCACGTGGTCGGCGCGTCGATGGGCGGAGTCATCGCCCAGATCCTGGCCGTGCTCCATCCGGAGCGGGTGCGGTCATTGGTGCTCGCGTGCACCTCGTGCCGGCACCACCAGTGGCGCCGCGAGGTGCTCCAGGAGTGGGCCGACCGGGTGCAGGCCGGTGGGATGGGCGCGCTCGGCGGCGACGCGCTGCGCTGGCTCATCGGGCCCCGTCTCCGGAAGCGCTTCGGGATGTGGCTCAACCTCCTGGCCCGAATCGTGATTCAGGCGCAGCCCGAAACCTTCGCCGCCCAGGTGCAGGCCATCCTCGCCGCCCCCGACGACCTGCGCTTCGAGCTCGTGAACGTGCAAGTGCCGACGCTCGTGATCACCGGCTCGCAGGACGCGCTCACCCCGATCGGCGACGCCGAGGAGCTGGCCGAGATGATCCCCCACGCCCGCCTGGTCGAGCTGCGGGGCGCCGCCCACGGGCTCATGGCCGAGTCGCCGAACGCGTTCAACGCCGCCGTGCTCGCCTTTCTCGACCAGACCACCGACGCCACCGGCAGCGCGCTCGACGAGGCCGCCGAAACCGCGTAGCTACGAGTCGCGCTCGACCAGCCCGCCCACCAAGCGGGAGAGCGCGCCGCATACGTCCGGGTCGAGGCCCTCGGCGCCGGCGAGCGCGTCGCCGGCCTTGGCCGCGTGGTCGCGGGCGACACCGAGGGCGGCGTCGACCGCGCCGTTCGTCGTCGCCAGCCGGCGCGCCTCGGCGAGGCGTTCGGGGTCGAGCGGCTGGGCCAGGAGCTCACGCAATGACGTCGAGTCGGAGAGCGCGTAGATGACCGGCAGCGTGTACACGCCCTCGACGAGGTCCTGGCCCGCGGGCTTGCCCAGGGCGTCGTCGGTGGCGGTGATGTCGAGCACGTCGTCGACGATCTGGAAGCAGAGGCCGAGGTGGTGGCCGTAGCGGGTGAGGGCGTCGAGGCCGGGCTCGTCGGCCCCGGTGACCATGCCCCCGATCCGGCACGAGGCCGCGAAGAGGGAGGCGGTCTTGCCCTCGATGGCCGACGCGTACCCCTCCTCGGAGCGGTCGACGTCGAAGAGGTGCTGGAGCTCCAGCACCTGGCCTCGGCACAGCTCGCCGATCGTGTCGGCCAGCAGACCGGCGACGTCGGCACCGAGCGAGGCCGCCAAGGAAGACGCCCGGGCGAGGAGAAAATCGCCGGAGAGGATCGCCACGATGTTGCTCCAGCGGGCGTTGACGCTCGGCACGCCCCGCCGGGTCTCGGCCTCGTCGATGACGTCGTCGTGGTACAGCGAGCCGAGATGCACCAGCTCGACCGCCACCGCGCCGGTCACGGCTTCGGCGGTGGCGGGGCCGTCGGCGTCGGTGGCGGCGTAGGCCGCGCCCAGCGCGAGGGTCGGACGCACCCGCTTCCCGCCCGCTCCGACCAGGTGCGACGCGACGTCACCGAGGAACCGGTCCTGGTGTCGGACGGCCTCGCCGAGCTCGGCCTCGACCCGGGCCAGGTCCCCACCGAGGGGCTCGAGCCGGAGGGTCTCGGCCAGTTTCATAAGGCGACGTTACGGGCCGCTGGGAACAATCCCCAAACCGGAGGTGTCGTACTACCTTCCGGGACTCCTCCCTTCCGCACCCCTACAGATGGGGGGTCGGCCGACCGATCAGGGGGAAGGGACCCAAATGGTGCGTCGGGGAAGCGGACCCCCGACCGAATACACTGGGAGCGGAACCGACGTCCGGAGCCAACCTGCGCAACGAAGAAGTTTGCAGGATGTCCCCCCGGTAGGACGCCGACAGCGCTCCCGAGAGGCGGTTGACAGGTGTTCGAACGCTTCACCGATCGAGCGAGACGAGTGGTCGTGCTGGCGCAGGAAGAAGCGCGCCTGCTCAACCACAACTACATCGGCACCGAACACATCCTCCTCGGCCTCATCCACGAGGGCGAGGGCGTCGCGGCCAAGGCGCTCGAGTCGCTCGGCATCTCGCTCGAGGCCGTCCGGGCCCAGGTGGAGGAGATCATCGGTCACGGTGGCTCGGCGCCGTCCGGCCACATCCCGTTCACGCCCCGCGCCAAGAAGGTCCTCGAGCTGAGTCTGCGCGAGGCGCTCCAGCTCGGCCACAACTACATCGGCACCGAGCACATCCTCCTCGGGCTGATCCGCGAGGGCGAGGGCGTCGCCGCTCAGGTGCTCGTGAAGCTGGGCGCCGACCTGTCACGCGTCCGCCAGCAGGTCATCCAGCTGCTATCCGGCTACGCCGGCGGCAAGGAGGGCGCGCCCGCGGGTGCTGGGTCGGGTGAGGCCCAGGCCACCGGCTCGCTCGTCCTCGACCAGTTCGGCCGCAACCTCACCCAGCTCGCCCGCGACAAGAAGCTCGACCCCGTGATCGGGCGCGAGCAGGAGATCGAGCGGGTCATGCAGGTGCTCTCCCGCCGCACCAAGAACAACCCCGTCCTCATCGGCGAGCCGGGCGTGGGCAAGACCGCCATCGTCGAGGGCCTGGCGTCCGACATCGTCGAGGGCGACGTGCCCGAGACGCTCCAGGGCAAGCAGCTCTACACCCTCGACCTCGGCGCGCTCGTGGCCGGCTCCCGTTACCGCGGTGACTTCGAGGAGCGGCTCAAGAAGGTGCTGAAGGAGATCCGCACCCGGGGCGACATCATCTTGTTCATCGACGAGCTGCACACGCTCGTCGGCGCGGGCGCGGCCGAGGGCGCGATCGACGCAGCCTCGATCCTCAAGCCCATGTTGGCGCGGGGCGAGCTCCAAACCATCGGCGCCACCACCCTCGACGAGTACCGCAAGCACCTCGAGAAGGACGCCGCCCTCGAGCGACGGTTCCAACCGATCAAGGTCGAGGAGCCGACGGTCGCGCACACCATCGAGATCCTGAAGGGCCTGCGCGACCGCTACGAGGCCCACCACCGCGTCACCATCACCGACCAGGCGGTCGTCGCCGCCGCCAACCTCGCCGACCGGTACATCTCCGACCGTCACCTGCCCGACAAGGCGATCGACCTCATCGACGAGGCCGGGTCGCGGCTGCGCATCCGCCGGATGCAGGCCCCGCCCGACTACCGCGAGCTTGAGGACGAGATCGCCAAGGTGCGCAAGGAGAAGGAAGAGGCGATCGAGGGCCAGCAATTCGAGCAGGCGGCGAGCCTGCGCGACCGCGAGAAGGAGGTCCTCGAGCAGCGCACCGCCAAGGAGTCGGAGTGGAAGGCGGAGGGCGTCGACCTCTTCAACGAGGTCAACGAGGAGTCGATCGCCGAGGTCCTCGCCATGTGGACCGGCATCCCCGTCTACAAGCTCACCGAGGAGGAGACGGCCAAGCTCCTCCGCATGGAGGACGAGCTGCACAAGCGGATCGTCGGCCAGCACGACGCGGTCACGGCGGTCTCGCAGTCGATCCGGCGGACGCGCGCCGGTCTGAAGGACCCGAAGCGGCCGTCGGGCTCGTTCATCTTCCTCGGCCCCTCGGGTGTGGGGAAGACCGAGACGGCCAAGACGCTGGCCGAGTTCCTCTTCGGCGACGAGGCCGCGCTCATCCAGCTCGACATGAGCGAGTACATGGAGAAGCACACCGTGTCACGCCTGGTCGGCTCGCCTCCGGGCTACGTCGGCTACGACGAGGGAGGACAGCTCACCGAGGCCGTGCGCCGCAAGCCGTTCTCGGTGGTGCTCTTCGACGAGATCGAGAAGGCCCACCCCGACGTGTTCAACACGCTCCTCCAGATCCTCGAGGACGGGCGCCTGACCGACGCCCAAGGCCGCACGGTCGACTTCAAGAACACCGTGATCATCATGACGTCTAACCTCGGTACCGCCGACCTGCGCAAGGCCGCGATCGGTTTCGGCCCTGCCGACTCGGCGGTGACCTACGAGAAGATGAAGGAGAAGGTGACCGAGGAGCTCAAGAAGAGCTTCCGTCCCGAGTTCCTCAACCGTATCGACGAGGTCATCGTCTTCAACGAGCTGAGCATGGACGAGGTCACCGAGATCGTCGACCTCCTCATCAAGCGGGTGCAGGAGCAGCTCGAGGGCCAGGGCCTCGCGCTCGAGCTCACGCCCGAGGCGAAGACCACGCTGGCGAAGAAGGGCTACGACCCGCAGCTCGGAGCTCGGCCGCTGCGGCGCGCCATCCAGCGCATGCTCGAGGACCCGCTCTCCGAGAAGATCCTGTGGAAGGAGTTCCACGCCGGCGAGACCGTGCTGGTCGACAGCGAGGGTGAGGGCGACGACGCCGAGATCACCTTCCGGGCGATCGAGGGCATCGAGCCCCCGCCGGTCGAGCTCGCCGGCAGCGGCGCCGCCGAGGACTCATAGCTCTTCCTTCGCGCTTCCGCCTCACTCGACGGGCTGAGGCGTAACCCGGACGAGTCCTGTGGAGAAGGCGCGTTCCGCGGAACGCCTATCTCCACAGGCGGCGGCTACCGAACAGCACGCGGCTTGCTACTTCCCGAGGGACTCGACGTAGCCGCGCACGGTCACATGGCCGAGCAGGCGCGACCGGAAGAAGTCGTTCACCTCGGCGGCGCAGCCCTTGCGGACCTCGGTGAGCACGTCGGCCCACGACGTCCCCTCGCGGCCCTCCTGCAAGGTGGCCTCGCGCAGCCGAGCCAGCGACGCGAGCAGCGCGTCCTCCTCGTCGCCCTCGGTCGCGTCCTTGATCGCCGCCGCCACCACATCGAGCTGGCGGAGCACCGTGTCGCGGTCGATGCCCGACGACTCGTCGAGCGCGGCATCGGCCGCGTCGAGTAGCCCCGACACCTGGTACAGGCGGGCGGGCGACTCGTCGAACAGCTCGCGCACGTAGGCGGCCGCCTCGAGCTCGTCGGTCACCCGGAACAGGTTGTAAAGGCGCTTGGCGACCTTGCCGAAGCTGGGCTCGGTCAGGTAGCGGGAAACCTGGTCGCGCATGGCGGCGGCGT
>Ga0136613_10000385_pt1 | contig 20106 bp, 18 predicted proteins | sample AntDrymUQ2722106_2_FD_106649 | JGI IMG/M metagenome (GOLD analysis project Ga0136613, IMG submission 106649) | Polar desert sand microbial communities from Dry Valleys, Antarctica - metaG UQ272 (21.06) | ecosystem: Environmental > Terrestrial > Soil > Desert | place: Antarctica: Dry Valley... | reverse complement strand
CTCAAACGCGCGTGGAGCTGCCGAAGACACGACGTCGTCGGACGGCTGGTGAAGCTCCTGCCGGACGACGCGATCGTGCTGTCGTTCGACCCGCGTGCGCTCCAAGCGGTGAGGGGAAGGCGAGTCCTCCAGCACGTCGGCTTCGGTGCCTCGATCCGCGCGGCCGCCCGTTACGCGTGGGGCGTCGGCTTCCACGATCCCCGCGTCACACGACGCGGGCTCGCGAAGGCGCGCGCGCTCGGTCTCGTCACCACCGTCTACACCGTGAACGATCCGGCGCGCATGCAGGAGCTGGCCGCCCTCGGAGTCGACGGGATCTTCAGCGATCGTCCGGATCTACTACGGGCAACGCTCCGCTCGCCCCGAGGCTGAGGAGCCGCGCACTCGCAGCCGGGAAGCGGACGCTCACGCGCGATCCGACCGGAAGCACGGAGGCGCTCCCGACGGAGAGGTCGGCGCTCCACTCGGCCTCGCCGGCGAGCACCTTGATGCGCGTCACGGAACCGAGGAACGTATGCGAGACCACCTCGCCGACCAGATCGTCGCCGTCCACTCCCGCCGCGCTCAGCTCGACCGTCTCCGGACGGACGAGGAGGAGCACGGGCTCGCCACGCCGCCTTCCGCGTGCGGCGTCGACGGCCACCCGCGTACCGCCGTGCTCGACCTCACCGCGGTCGCCGTCGGCGATCGTCGCCTCGAGCCGGTTCATCGTGCCCACGAACTCGGCGACGAACGGAGTTGCCGGGGCGCCGTAGATCTCGGCCGGAGGCCCGATCTGCTCGAACCGACCGCGCGAGAGCACGGCGACGCGGTCGGAGATGGAGAGCGCCTCCTCCTGGTCGTGGGTCACGTAGATGGTCGTGATGCCGAGGCGCAACTGGATACGGCGGATCTCGTCCCGCAACTGCACACGCACCTTCGCGTCCAGAGCGGAGAGCGGCTCGTCCAGGAGGAGCACGTCGGGCTCGATCGCGAGCGCCCGCGCCAGCGCAACGCGCTGCTGCATGCCGCCCGAGAGCTGATGGGGGTAGCGCTTGGCGGCATCTGCGAGGCCGACGAGCTCGAGCAGCTCGGCGACCCGGTGCCCCCGCTTGTCCCGAGAATCCTTGCGGACCTTGAGGCCAAAATCGACGTTCCCTTCGGCCGTCATGTTCGGGAACAAGCTGTACGCCTGGAAGACCATGCCGATGCCGCGGCGGTTGGGCGGCACGTGCGTGACGTCCTTGCCGCCGAGGAAGACACGTCCCGACGTCGGACGGTCGAAGCCCGCGACAAGACGAAGCGCAGTGGTCTTCCCGCACCCGGACGGGCCCAGGAACGAGAGGAACTCGCCGCTCTCGATCGCCAGGTCGATGCCGTCCAGGGCGACGAGGTCGCCGAACACGCGTCGCAGCCCTCGCAGCTCGACAGTAGCCATTTACCTCGCGCCCCCAACCTGCGCCTGAGTGCGGCCACGGCCGGCCAGGACGATCGCGACCATCGCCGCCCATGTGATGCCGAAGCTCAACAGCACGAGGGCTGAGGCCGGGAACCCCTTGTTCTGGTTCACGTACTGGATGTAGACCGGGAACGTGTCGAACGTGGCCAGGGCGGCGATCGTGTACTCGCCCATCACGATCGCCAGCGTGAGCAGCGCGCCCGCAAGCGCCGCTCCGCGGATGTTCGGGAGGATCACTCGGCCGAACGTCGTTCGCCAGCTCGCGCCCAGGCTCTGGGAGGCCTCGGTCAGGGTGTGCACGTCGATGGCGCGAAAGCCGGCGTCGAGCGCGAAGTAGATGTACGGGAAGGCGAGGATGACGTAGGCGGCGACGAGGAAGCCGTACGGCTTCGCGTAGAACCAGTCCGGCGTGTCGCGGAAGACGTCGAGCAGGCCGACGACGTACACGATCGGCGGCACCACGAACGGGATCAGCGCGAGGAACCCGATCACGGGCCGCAGCCGGGGCAGCTTGAGGTTGACCCAGTACACCGTCGGGACGAGCAGCACGAGCGCGATCACGATCGTCTCGAGCGCGAGCACGAACGAGATCCTGATCGACTTCCAGAACGCGGGGTCGTGGATGATCTCGCCATAGTTCGCGAGCGTGCAGCACGTGCCCGTCTGGTTCGACTTGAAGCTGTAGATGGCAGTGGCGACGAGCGGGAGGAGCAAGTAGGCCGCGCCGACGAGCAACCAAAGGACCGCGCCCGGTGCGATCCGGCGCCTCATCGCGCCCACCGCGAGGCTCGCCGCTGAAGCGGGAGGTAGATCAGCATCATCACGGCGAGCACGACGAACATGCCCACGGCGAGCGCCTGCCCGAGGTGCGGATTGTCGAGGACGTCACCGGAGAGGAAGAAGCCGATCTGAATCGGCACCAGGTTCACGCCGCCGGCGGTCAAGCCGTAGGCGGTCGCATAGGCGGCGAACGAGTTGCCGAAGAGGAGGATGACCGCGGAGAGGAGGGACGGCATGAGGATCGGCACGCCGACGTGCCGCCAGAACTGGTACGAGCTGGCGCCGAGGCTCGCGGCAGCCTCACGCCACTCGCGGCGCAGCCCGTCGATCGCCGGCGAGATGACGATGACCATCAGCGGGATCTGGAAGTAGAGATACGCGAGCTCGACTCCGGTCTTCGAGAAGAGGCTGAAGCCGTGGTCGTACGGGTTCAAGCCCAGGTCGGCCATGAACTGCGTGAGCACGCCGATCGTCCCGAGCGTGGCGATGAAGGCGAACGCCAGCGGGATCCCGGCGAAGTTCGCCGCCACGGCGGAGAACGTGGTGAGGGCCGAGCGTATGAACCGCGGCGTCCTGTCCCGGATCGCCGAGTAGGCGATCAGGAACCCGAGGAGACCGCCGACGAGCGCGGTCACGAGGCTGACCTCGATGCTGTTGCGGAACCCCGTCCGGTACGGCTCGTCGAAGAGCGTCCTCAGGTTGTCAAGCGTGAAGCCGCCCTCGACGTCCCTGAACGCGCCCACCATCACCTGGCCGGCGGGAAGGAAGAGGAAGAGCAGCGCGTAGCCGAAGAACGGCAGCGTCCCCAGCCACACGAGCGAGAGCCTCCTCCCTCGGCCGGCTTCCGCCGGCCGAGGGAGGTTGCCCGTCTCCACTGTCGTGCTCAGCCGACCTTCTTCGGCCAGTCTGTCGCGATCTTCGCCCTCGCGGCGGTGAGCTGAGCGCGGCTTGCGAACTTCGGCGCCTTGCTATACCGCGGAAGCGCGTTGAGCAGGGCCTTCGGAATCGCCTTCCGCTTCACCAGGGCGTCGAACAGCGCCGTATGCGAGTAGCCCTTGATCCAGAGCAGCTGTCCCTGGTCGGAGTAGAGGAACTCCTGCCAGAGCCGCGCCGCCCACGGGTGAGGCGCCGTGGCGTTGATCGCCTGGCAGTAGTACGCGGCGTAGAGCCCGTCCGAGGGGGCGACGACCCTGATCCTCGCGCTCGGGAACGCCTTGATGTATGCGAGGTTCAGGTAGTCCCAGTCGAACGTGATCGGGGTCTGGCCCGATGCGATCGTCTGCGGCGTCGCCTGGATCGGGATGAAGTTTCCAACGTCCTTCAGCTTCGCGAAGAAGTCGATGCCCGGCCCGATGTCGTTGAGCGAGCCGCCGTTGGCGAGTGCCGCCGCGAACACACCCGCCACCGCCGAACCGGAGGAGAGCGGGCTGCCGTTGAGCGCGATCCTGTTCTTGTACTCGGGCTTGAGCAGATCGGCGAACGACCTAGGCACGTTGCTCACGACGGCCGAGTTGACGCCGAACGAGACGGCGCCATAGTAGTCGGCGAGCCAGAAGCCACGCCCGTCCTTCATGACCCGCGGCACCTTGCTGAAGTTCCTCGTGAAGTGCTTCGCGTAGAGGCCCTCGTTGGCGCCGTCGATCGCGAACGACGGGCCGACGTCGAGCACGTCCGGAGCCCTCGGGTCACCCTTCAGCGAACGGACCGCCTGGTTCTCCTGCGCGGAGGACCCGTCAGGGTTGTCGCTCGTGATCGGGATCTTGTACTTCTTCGTGAACGTGCTGATGATCTCGCCGTAGTTCGCCCAGTCCGGCGGAAGGGCGATGACGTTGAGGCGCCCTTCCTTGCGGGCCTCCGCGATCATCTCTTTGACCGACACCGACCGGCCGCGCAGCGGCGGGTCTGCCAGCACCCGCTGCTGTGTGGCAAGCGCGAGGTCGGAGAGCGAGAAGATCGTGAGACCTGCCCCTGCAGCGATACCGCGCTTCAGGAGCCTGCCCCGGTCGATCTTCTCCTCCTCGAGACGACGCAGGAACTCGTACTCCTGATCCTGATAGTCCTCCATCACACCTCCCTTGGTGAATGAGTGGTGAATGAGCGATCGTACGAAATCGGCGTGACCTGCGCAATGCGCGAATCCCACATCGCCTGTTGCCTGCGCACCGGGCCGGCACGATCGCGACGCCCGGGCGTAGGCTCTCGCAGCCGATGACCGACCCCTGGAAGACTGACGGCGCCTGGCTTCGTTGCGCCCTACATGCGCATACGACCCGCTCGGACGGGGAGCTCGCACCGCGCCACCTGGTTCGCCATTACGAGCGTGCTGGGTACGACGTCCTGGCAATCACCGACCACTGGCGGATCACGGACGCCGCCTCGAACGAGCGTCTGCTCGTCATCCCTGGCGTCGAGCTCAACTGCATCCTTCCAGGCGCCCGTGACGGGCACGTGCTCGCCTACGGTCTCTCCGCTCGCGAGGACGAGCTGCGCGAATTAGCAAGCGACCACGCCAATCTGGAGACGACCGCCGACTGGATCGAGGCACGCGGCGGCGTCGCCTATCTCGCACACCCCTACTGGACGGGTGTGACTCCGGGGACGCTCGAGCTCCCGGGGAACGTCTCGGGAATCGAGGTCTTCAACGCCGGCTGCGAGCTCGAGGCCGGACGGGGCTTCTCGGTCGTCCATTGGGACGAGCTGCTCGAGGCCGGGCGCCTCTGCCTGGCGATTGCCGCCGACGATTCCCACCACCCGGGCTTCGACTCGGATCTTGCGTGGACGTGGGTGCGGGCGTCCGAGCGTTCGCGCAAGGCGGTTCTCGGCGCGCTCGCGACAGGCACGTTCTACTCCTCGACGGGGCCGCGCCTTCTCGACGTGCAACGCGACGGCGATGGTGTCGAGGTGCGCTGCAGCCCGTGCCGCTCGGTCACGCTCGTGTCGGGTCGAGCAACGGGGGCGGCGGTCAACGTCGGCCGTCTCGGCTATCGAAACGCCGGACGCGAGCTGGAATGCGACCGCGACGGGCTCGTTGTGCACGCCCGTCTGGACGTGCCCGCGGCGGCGCGGCACGTCCGTATCGAGGTCACGGACGCAATGGGAAGGAAGGCATGGGCGAACCCACTCCCGGTCTAGCGCGAACTCGGGCCGTCGAGGAGCTCGCGGAGCGGCGCTTCGACCTCCTCGTCGTGGGAGGCGGGATCATCGGCGCCGGAATCGCGGCTCACGCCGCACGCGCCGGTCTCGCCGTCGCACTCGTGGACGCGGGCGACTTCGGCGGCGCAACGTCAAGCGCGTCCTCGAAGCTCATCCACGGCGGGCTGCGGTATCTCCGCCTCGGCGACGTCCGCCTGGTACGGGAGGCGCATCACGAGCGGCGCGTGCTGACGAAGATCGTCGCCCCGCACCTCGTACGCCGCACCCAGTTCCTGCTCCCTCTGTACCAGAAAGGGCCCTACCGCCCTACCTTCGTGCAGAGCGGGATCGTTCTCTACTCCGTGCTCGCGCTGTCGCGCCTCAACTGGCTCGTCAGTCGGGAGCGAGCCCGCGAGCTCGTGCCGCCCCTGCGCCTTGAGGGACTTCGCTCGTGCGCGCTGTATGCGGACGCGACGACGAACGACGCGCGTCTCTGCCTCGCGAACGTGCGAGCCGCCGCGGACGCCGGTGGCTGCGTGCTCAACGAAGCAGAGGTGGTGGCGCTCCGTTCCGTGCGGGGCCGCGTCACCGGCGCGGAGGTACAGGTCGGCGGAGAGCAGGTCACGGTCGAGTCGCGACTCGTTGTGAACGCCGCGGGACCATGGGTCGACCGTGTACGACGACTCGAGGATCCCCGCGCCGGTACCTCCGTTCGCCTGAGCAGAGGCGCGCACGTTCTCGTTCCCGCGGAGGGCGACTGGGCCGCTGCGCTGACGATTCCCCAAGACGACGTGCGCGTCACCTTCGCCGTCCCCTGGAGCGGCATGCTCCTCCTCGGTACGACCGACAGCCCGCACGAGGGCGACCCGGCCGACGTCGCGGTCGGGCCTGCCGACGTCGAGGAGATCCTGGCAGAGGCCGCGGTCGCGCTCGACTCGTCACTCGTCGCACCCGACCGTGTGCGCGCGGCCTACGCCGGCCTGCGCGTGCTCCCAGCCGGCGAGGGGGAGAGCGTCAGCGCGCGGCGGGAAATCGTGTTCACGCGGAGCCCCGGAGGCATGCTCAACGTCGCCGGCGGCAAGCTCACGACCTACCGCCGCATCGCCCTCGAGGCGCTCACTCGCCTGCAGTCCGAGCTCCGCCTGCACCGGCTCGACCGGCGGCCGTGGCCGCTCCCCGGCGCCACCGGACTCCAACACGTCTCCTTGCCGATGGACCTCGAGCCCGAGCTCCGGACGCACCTCCTCCACCAGTACGGAAGCCTGGCGCCGGAGGTTCTCGCGCCGGCTGCGGACAACCCTTCTCTTCTCGAACGGTTGAACTCCGACGGCCCGGACATCGCAGCGCAGGTGCTCTATGCCGCGACGCACGAGTGGGCGCGCAGCGCCGATGACGTTCTCCGCAGGCGGACCACGTGCTTCCATCGCGGGCTTGCCGACGAGGCGGTATGCGCCCGTGTCGAGCGCCTCCTCGCGGCAGCTTCCTCGTAAGGTTAGAACGCGAACCGCCGGCGTCAACCGTCGACACGGCGACCGACGCGACGCACCCGGTGATCCGGGCGACATCGCGAAGCGGACCCATTGACCAAGGCTGTTGCGTCATGTATACAACGTGCCGTAGTGCAGGAGGTGGATAGCGCGCTCGTCGAGCCAGGCCGGCGCCGCGAGAAGCGGACGGCTCACCGCCTGGCCCGGATCGAGCAGCGCTCGCTGAGGGACGTCGTGGTCGGAGCCATCCGCGACGCGATCATCCAGGGAGAGTTCAAGCCCGGCGAGAAGGTGCCCGAGACCGAGCTGGCCGAGCAGCTCGGCGTCAGCCGCACGCCGATCCGCGAGGCGATCCGCATCCTCGAGCAACAGGGCCTCGTCGAGACGCGCCCCAAGAACGGGACGTATATCGCGGCGCCCGACTGGCAGAACGCCCGCGACGGCCTGCTGCTCCGCATGGCGCTCGAGGAGCTCGCCGTCCGCCAGGCGCTGGAGCGGCTGTCCGAGACCGAGTGGGATGCGCTCTGCGACACGCTCGGCGAGCTGCTCGAGGGGATGCGCCGCGCGGTCGGCAGCAGCGACGTGGCTACGGCAACGGAGCTGGACGTGCGCTGGCACACGCTCGTCGTCGAGGCCGCGTCCAACCTCTACCTCTCCAGAGCCTGGCAGAACACGGGCATCTCGTTCCTCATCTGGTCGCCGGAGCGAGAGCTCTACCCCCTCTCGCCGAGGGAGCGGAGCGTGGCCTTCTCGTCCCGGCACGAGGAGTTGCTCCGCGCGTTCAAGGGCCGGGACACGGAGGAGTGCGTCCGTGCCGTCCGCACGCATATCGAACGAAAGGCGGTCGACGTGATCGAGCACGCCGTCCATCTCGACGGCCGTGCGGAAGAAGGGAGTGCTGGCAGATAGCGATCAAGGAGGGAACGACCCCGTCGCAGCGCTCGCCGAGAGCGCACAACAGAGGAGGAACGAAGATGCAAGACCCTGACAAAGGCATGGACAGGCGAGACTTCCTCGCTAAGACGGCGGCGGTCGGGGTGGTGGCGACTGGGGCTCTCTCCGCCGCCGGACCCGCGTTCGCGCGCACGCTGGCACCGTCCAAGCTGAAGACCGTGCGCTACGCGATGAGCGGCGGCCTCACGCCGGCCGACCTCGCCGACCCGGCCTTCAGCAACACCCAGCACGACGGACGGCTGATGACGGCCGTCTACGAGCAGCTCACACGCTACGACGAGTCGCTGCAGGCCCGTCCGTGGCTCGCCGAGCGGTGGGATTCGAACAAGAAGGGCGACGTGTGGACGTTCACGCTGCGGTCCGGCGTCCGCTTCCACGACGGTAGCCCGTTGACCGCCAAGGACGTCGTCTATTCGTTCCGGCGGCTGCTCGACCCGAAGACGAAGTCCCCGTCGGCCGGCCTGCTCTCCTTCATCGACCCGACCGGCATCAAGGCGGTCGGGGCCCGACGGGTCAGCTTCAAGCTCAAGCAGGCGATCGCCGACTTCCCGCTGGCGCTGATCACGAAGTCGAGCTACATCGTCAAGGACGGCGCCACGTCCGACGAACTGAAGCTCGAGGCGAACGGCACCGGCGCGTTCATGCTCAAGGAGTTCCAGCCCGGCGACGATCCCACGATCTTCGTCCGCAACAAGAGGTACTGGGGCGCCGGCCTGCCGCGCGCCGACGTCCTCCGGCTCGTCTCCATCTCGGAGCCGGCGGCACGAATCGCCGCCCTCAAGCGAGGGCAGGTCGACATCATCGAGAACCCGCCCGGGAGCGAGGTGCCCGGTCTGCAAGGCGGGAACACGCGGGTCGTGGTCCAGGTCAAGGGCGACATGGAGCTCGTCGCGATGCAGATCGACCAGGAGCCGTTCGACGACAACCGGGTGCGGGACGCGATGAAATACGCGCTCGACCGGCAGCGGATGGCTCGACTCGTGGCGCAGGGCAGGGGCACGATCGTCAACGACATCCCAATCGCGTCCTTCCTGCAGTACGCGCTCCCCGGCCCGGCCCGAGCCCACGACATCGCGAAGGCCAAGGCACTGCTCAAGCAGGCCGGATACGGCGACGGTCTCGAGGTGACGCTGTCGGTCTCGGACGTGCAGGCACGGTTCGTCGAATGGGCGACCGTCTACAAGGCGATGGCGTCGCCCGCCGGCATCGACGTGAAGCTGAACGTCACCCCCGCGGATACCTACTGGGACAACGTGTGGCTCAAGGACCCGCTCTTCGTCAGCGCGTGGATCGCCCGTCCGACGGACTCCATGCTCGGCCTCATCTTCCCGTCGACCGCCGCCTGGAACGAGACGCACTGGAAGCGGCCGTCGTGGGACACGAGGCTCGCCAAGGCGCGGCGGACCCTCGACGTGAAGGCGCGCACGGGTCTGTACCGGCAGCTGCAGCAGGAGATCGTGAACGAGGGCGGCTATCTCGTCGCATACATGGTCAACACGGTCAGCGCCACACGGCGTAACGTCAAGGGCTGGAGGCAGTCGGGAACGTTCTTCGAGAACTTCGCCACGATCGATATCGCATAGATGGTTGATGCCATGAGATCGCCCGCTCCGGGGCCCAAGCTGGCCGCTCGGGGGCGCGACGGGAGAGCGACGGCGAGGCCTGATGCCTCGGGGTCGCTCTCCCGTCGCGAAGCGCACGCTCGGGGCGGGGCCGCGAAGCGGCTCTGCCCCGAGCGGAAGCGGCCCCGACGCGCCAGATCGCGCATCCGGACGCGCGAGATCGTGGCATCAACCATCTAGGGATGCGTTACATATCGCGTCTGGTCCTGCCCCGTCTGGGCTTGTCGCTCGGCACCCTCCTGGCGGTGTCGCTGATGATCTTCTGGGCGGTCGAGCTCCTGCCCGGAGACACTGCGACCCGTGTCCTCGGACGAGAGGCGACACCGGAGCGGGTGCAGGACCTGCGCGAGCAGCTCAACCTCGACCGGTCGGCGCCGGAGCGCTACGGCATCTGGCTCGCCGGGTTCGTACAGGGCGACTGGGGGGAGTCGCTCGTCTCGAAGCGCCCGGTGACCGACGTCGTCCTGCCCCGGCTCGAGAACACGCTGCTGCTGGCGGGCCTGACGCTCGTCATCTACGTGCCGCTGAGCCTGATCCTGGGGATCGGCCTGGCCTTGCTGCGTGAGAGCCGCATCGCGCCCTTCCTGTCGGCCGTGGTCGTCGCCGGCACGGCACTGCCGGAGTTCGTGGTCGGGCTGCTGCTCCTGCTCGTGTTCGCCGTCTGGCTGCCCTGGTTCCCGCCGCTCGCGCTCGTGGACGACGCCGAGACCCTGCCGCAGCTGCTCCAGACGCTGACGCTGCCCGCCGTCACGCTGGCGGTGGCGATCACCGCGTACGCAGTGCTGATGATGCAGGCGAGCCTGGTGTCGGTGCTGGAGTCCGACTACGTTCGCATGGCGACGTTGAAGGGGCTCTCGCGCCGCCGCGTCGTGCTGCGGCACGCACTGCCGAACGCGCTCGGGCCGGCGTTGCGGGTGACGGTGCTCAACATCGCCTTCATCATCGGCGGCATCGTTACAGTTGAGGTCGTCTTCAACTTTCCAGGCCTCGGGCGGTTGTTCATCGACTCCATCCGCATCCTCGACACGCCTGTGATCGAGGCTATCGCGCTGATCCTCGCAGGCATCTACGTGCTCTTGAACCTCGGAGCCGACGTCGCCACGGGCGCCCTCAATCCCCGCCTGCGGGCCGCCGCCCGCTGATGGACCTCGCACCCGCAGGCACCCCCGCCGGCGGCGAGATTGGTCGAGGGTGGACAGTCTCCCGCGCGGCCGGAGCCGTTCGCTGGCTGCGCCGGCAGCGGCTCGCGTTCCTGATCGCTGCGGGAATCCTGCTCCTGCACGTCGGCGTCGCGCTCACGGGGCCGGTCTGGGCACCGTACCCGCCCGACGAGCTGCTGGTTGGCGACCCGTTCAAGAGCCCGTCCCGGGAGCATCTGTTCGGCACGGACAACTTCGGCCGGGACGTCTTCAGCCGCGTCGTCTACGGCGAGCGAACCGTGCTCAGCCTCTCGCTCACCGCCGCGGGGCTGGCGGTGGTCGCCGGGTCGGCGCTCGGCCTGCTGATGGCCTACGTGCGCGGATGGCTGGACGAGGTGGTTATGCGCGGCGTCGACGTGGTGCTGACCATCCCGCCGCTGATCCTCTCGCTGCTCATCCTGGGGGGCGTCGGCGCCAGCTACCCCGTGATCATCGCCACCGTCGCCTTCTTCTTCGCCGCCCGTGTGGCCACCGTGATCAGGGCGGCGGCGCTCGACGTGGTCTCCGAGGATTTCGTCACGGCGGCCAGACTCCGCGGCGAGTCCGCGGCCTCGATCGCCCGGAGGGAGCTCCTCCCGAACGTGACCTCGAGCATGCTCGTGGAGTTCTCGCTGCGCACCGGCTATTCGGTGCTCTTCATCGCCGGCCTCAGCTTCCTCGGCTTCGGCTCGGCGCCGCCCACGCCCGACTGGGGGCTGATGATCAACGAAGGCCGCTCCTATATCTCCTCCTCGCCGTGGCTCGTGCTCGGGCCGTCGCTCGCGCTCGCATCTCTCGTCGTCGCCCTGAGCCTGTTCACGGACGGCATCAGCGACGCCCTCGGGCTCTCCCCTTTCCGGAGGGCGAAGGCGTGACGGTCGCCGCCGCGCCGCTCGTCGAGGTCGCCGGCCTGACCGTCGACTTCTACGACCGGGATCACTGGGTCAACGTCGTCAACGACGTCTCGTTCACCCTCTTCGCCGGCGAGACACTCGGGCTCGTGGGCGAGTCGGGCTGCGGCAAGACGACGACCGCGTACTCGCTCTTCGGGTACGCCCGCCCCGGGAGCCGCGTCCGCGACGGTGCCGTCCGCTTCGAGGGACGCAACCTGATCGGGCTGAGCGCGCGGGAGCTACGTGCGATCCGCGGCGGCGCCGTCTGCCTCGTGCCGCAGAACCCGGCCGGCTCGCTGACGCCCTCCATGCGCGTCGGAAGGCAGATAGTCGAGGCGATGGAGGAGCACGGCGTGTCGGGGAGCCACAGGGACGCGGAGCAGCGGACGGTCGAGCTGTTCGCGCAGGTGGGGTTGCCGCGCCCGCAGACGATGGTCGAGCGGTATCCGCACGAGCTCTCCGGCGGACAGCAGCAGCGAGTGATCACCGCCATGGCGCTGGCCTGCGACCCGAAGCTGCTCGTCCTGGACGAGCCTACGACGGCGCTCGACGTCACCACGCAGGCTCGGATCCTCCGGCTGCTCGCCCGGCTGCAGGCCGAGCGGGGGATGTCGATGCTCTACGTCACGCACAACCTCGGCGTGGTGGCACAGATCTGCGACCGCGTAGCCGTGATGTACGCCGGCGAGCTGGTCGAGGTGGCTCCGACAGAGGAGCTCTTCCGCCGGCCGCGTCACCCGTATACGCAGGGATTGCTCGCGTCCGTCCCTCGCCTCAGCGGGCAGAACGGCGGGGGCGCGAGGTTGCGCGGCCTGCTGCACCGCGAGGAGCTGCCGCCGGGCTGCCGCTTTGCCCCCCGCTGTGGCTTCGCCGAGGAGGCCTGCTTCACGGAGCGCCAGGTGCTCGCCGCCACCGGCACGGGTGGCGAGGTCGCCTGCCGGCGCTGGGAGGACATCGGCGAGCCGCGCGGCACCCCCGCCGAGACGGGTTCGCGGAGATGACCGCGCCGCTGCTCGAGCTCCAAAGGCTGGAGTGCGCGTACGGTGGCCGCTCCGCCGGCCGCGCCGGCCGTAGCGTGGTGCACGACGTCAGCTTCTGTCTCGCCGCCGGCGAGACCTTGGCCCTCGTCGGCGAGTCGGGCAGCGGCAAGACCACGATCGCACGCAGCATCGCCGGCCTGCTCGTTCCCCGGTCGGGGCAGATCCTCTTCGAGGGCCACGACATCGGCATGGCAGCCGAGCGCCGTCCACGCGACCTGCTGCGCGAGATCCAGTTCGTGTTTCAGAACCCGGACTCGTCGCTCAACCCGCACCGGCGCATCGCGTACGCGATCGGGCGACCGCTCGAGTACTTCTTCGGGCTCTCCGGCAAGGCGCGCGACCGGCGCATCGCGGAGCTCCTCGACGACGTCCACCTCGATCTCGGCTACATGCGACGCTACCCGTCCCAGCTTTCCGGGGGCGAGCGCCAGCGCGTGGCGATTGCCCGCGCGCTGGCCGCCGAGCCGAAGCTCATGCTCTGCGACGAGATCGTGTCCGCGCTCGACGTCTCCGTCCAGGCCGCGATCCTCGACCTGCTGCGCGAGCTGCAGGAGAAGCGGCGGATGGCGTTCCTCTTCATCGCGCACGATCTGGCGGTCGTCCGCTGGCTCGCACACCGGGTCGTGGTGCTCTACCGCGGGCGCATGATGGAGGCGGGCACCGCCGCGGACACGTTCTCGCCGCCCGTCCATCCGTACACCGAGATGCTGTTGCACTCGGTGCCCGAGCTTGGCGTCGAGCCCTTCGTCGGGACGGAGGCGGAGACGGCCGTGGATCCCCTCGCCGACCACGACGCGGGCTGCCCGTTCGCACCGCTTTGCCCCCGCCGCATCGGCTCCGTCTGCGACGAGGAGCTGCCTGCCTGGTCGTCGGCCGGGGGCGCGCACGCCCTTCGCTGCCACATCCCGGCCGCGGAGCTGGCCGAGCTGCAGTCCTTCCCGTGGAACAGGCCGGAAGAGCCGCCCGTCCGCGAGGAGGTGACGAGCGCGTGAGGCGGACGATCGTCGTCTCCCGGGCCCCGCACGTCTACCGCTCGCATCCGTGCATCGTCCGGCTCGAGAGCGGCGACTGGCTCGTCGCGTTCTGCGAGAGCGTGCAGCGAAGCCCGTACCTGCACCCCCCGAGCGACCCGCGCTACCTCACCATGCTCACCCGCTCGCGTGACCGGGGCGCAACGTGGGAGCTGCCGCGGGCCGCCCCGAGCTACGACTGGTACGGCATCGAGACGCCCGGCGTTGCCCAGATCTCGACCGGCGAGGTGCTACTCAACCAATTCCGGTTTCGCTGGCATCCGCTGGAGGAGGGCAGACGTCTCTGGGAAGCGGGGGCGGGCACGCTGTTCGTCTCGGATCCCGTCGCCGACCCGCACGCACACCGCTGGCGACCCGCTGAGACCGCGGGCGACTGGGAGCGAAGCGCCTTCCCGTACGCGCGCGAGGACGGCGGCGCTTTCGTCCACATCAGCACCGACGAGGGTCGCACGTGGGAGGCCACCGTGGCCGTCGACATCTCGCCGTACCATGGGGCGTTCAGCCCCAAGGGCGTCGTGGAGCTTCGAGGCGGCGAGCTGGTGCTCGCGCTCGGGAGCCACGACCACGACCCTGGGGTGGCGTCCTTCGTCGTCAAATCGGAAGATCGAGGCCGCAGCTGGGCCCCGCCCGTGGAGGTCGCGCGGGTGGCCGGACTCGTGTTCTCGGAGCCCGCGGCGGTCGTCACCGCCGACAACGGGATCCTCGTGTTCTCTCGCGAGGAGACCACCGGACACCTGCACCTCAGCGAGTCGTCGGACGGCGGCACGACGTGGTCGGAGCCGCGGCGGCTTCCGTACTGGGGGTATCCGGCGCACGCCGTGAGGACCAGCGACGGCCGGATCGTCGTCGTGTACGGGCGGCGCACCGAGCCGTTCGGCATCCGTGGCACCGTGAGCGAGGACGGCGGGGCGACCTGGGGGCCGGAGCTCGTTATCCGCGACGACCTGCCGAACGCCAACCTCGGCTACCCATCGGTGATCGAAGACGCGCCGGGTGAGCTCTTCACCGTCTACTACGGCGAGGACGCCGACGGCGTCACGGGCATTCAGGGAACGTACTTCACGATCGACTGAGAGAGGCCATGGAGAGTGAAAAACTGAGGGATCAACTGTGCGGGTGCTACGTGACTCTGCCGACGATGTTCCGTGACGAGGACCTTTCGCTCGACGTGCCGGCGATTCGCCGGCACGTCCGCTACCTGATCGAGTCGGGGATCCGCATGGGCACAGGGGTGCTGCTCGCGGGGGGCGGCGCCGGCGACTTCTCCACGCTCACCTTCGACGAGCGGGTGCTCGTCACGGAGGCGGTGGTCGAGGAGGCAAACGGCGACGTTCCCGTCGTGATGGGCGCGCAGACGACAAGCACGCTGGAGCTCGTGGAGCTGGTACGGGCCGCGGATCGCATCGGCGCGGACTACGTCCAAGTGTCCCCGCCCTACTACTTCGCCCACACGGAGGAGGACTTCTTCGAGCACATCGCTGCAGCTGCTGAGGAGTGCCGCGTGGGACTCGTCGTCTACAACACGTTCTGGACGAGCACCCCGGTGTCGCTCGGGCTGATCGAGCGACTGGCACACATCCCGAACGTTGTCGGCCTCAAGTGGTCGACGCCGGACACCGGGTTCATGGAGTTCGAGCAGGTCGTGGCGCGCTTCGCCGGATCCTTGTCAGTGATCGACAACCAGCTGCGCTTTGCGACCAGCCACATGCTCGGGGCACGCGGCATCGAGGTGCACGTGTGCAACTACTGGCCCCAGTGGGGCATCCGCATGTGGGAGCTCCTCGAGTCGGAGCAGTACGTCGAGGCGCAGCGGGAGCTCGTCCGCGTGGCAATGCCCTTCATGGCCCTGTGGCACGAGATGGAGGCGTACACGGGCGGAGACGGCCATCTCGACAAGCTCTGCATGGAGCTTGTGGGGCTCGGCTCCAGCCGTTGCCGCCCCCCCACCCGCGACGTCCGCGACGTGTTCCGCGACAGCGCCCGGCGGATGCTCCAACAGTCCGGCGTCCCCGTCGCGGGTCCTCTTTCGGACCCGGTCCGAGGGTTGCCCGGCGAGCCCGTGGAGGCCGTCGTGGACGTCCCCGGCCCGCCGTGATCCTCGCGATCCACGCAGGAACGGCCGGCGTCACCTGTCTCGTAACGGGGGGTCCGGGCCGAACCGGACCGTAGCCAGGACTTCGTCGTCGTCGATCGTGATCTCGGCGACGGGGGCGACGCCGTCGAGCCCGCACCCCCATGGCACAGCTCTCACAGCCCGCTTGCTCGACCTCGAAGGACAGCGGTCACGAAGACAACAGTGGCCACGGATAGTGTTCGACTTGGTGGCGGTCGAGATCTTCTACTGTCCGACCTGAGACGGCTACGACAAGCGCGCCGCGAGTCTCGCGGCCGAGATCGCGTCGAAGACCGGAATCGAGGCAAAGGCGACACCTGGTCAGAGGTCACAGTTCGATGTCGTCACGGACGGGCAGATGATCTTCTCGAAGCAGGCCGAGGGCCGCTTCCCCGAGCACGACGAAATCGTCGCGCAGCTCGCTTGACGACTCAGTCGTTGTTGCCCTTTCCGCGACCTTTCCCCTTCTCGTCGTCCTCGCCAGACCCGCAGCGATCCTCCCAGTCGCGGCGCAGCGCATCGATCTCCTTACGCTCGCCCTGGACGGCTTCGGAGCGATCGAGCAATGGAAGCGCGCGCCTCCGGCCAGCGGCGTTTCCCGCAAAGAGCGAGTTTTTTGGAGCGCGCGCCGTTACCGTCCCCCCGGCTCTGGAGTAGAAGCAAGTGATACGTCCCGATCGCCGAGACGAGTCGGTACGCGCTTTCCTCCTCCGAAGCGAAAGGGGGCCTGCTATGGATGCTGAACTCGGACGCCGGTTGACAGCGGAGGCCATTGGCACCGCTCTCCTGGTCATCTTCGGCGCGGGCTCGGTGGTCGCCGCCCTGACCCTCGGCGGGGGTGAGCTGGACTTCGCCGGTCTGGGCATGGTCGCTCTCTCGTTCGGCCTCGTGATCGCCGTCGTCATCTATGCGTTCGGAACCACGTCGGGCGCTCACATCAACCCCGCGGTCACGCTCTCCCTGGCCATCACCGGCCGCTTCCCCTGGCGCGAAGTACTGCCGTACATCACGGCTCAATTGGCCGGCGCGGTCGCCGGCGGGCTCCTGATCATCGCCGCTTTCGGAACGGACGCCGCCGATCTGGGAGGCGCGGGCTCGACCACGCTCGCCGACGGAGTCAGCTACGGGTCCGGCATCGTGGCCGAAGCGCTCGCCACGTTCCTGCTCGTCAGTGCGATCATGGCCCTGGCCGTCGATCGCCGAGCCCCGGGGGGTTGGGCCGGACTCATCATCGGGCTCTCCGTGACGTGCGCGATCATCGTCATGGGCCCCTTTACCGGCGCGTCGCTGAACCCGGCCCGCACGTTCGGGCCCTATCTCGTCACCTCGCTCTTCGGAGGCGATACACCGTGGAGCGAGTTCCCGCTCTACTGGATCGGCCCCGTGATCGGGGGAGCTGCCGCCGCCTTCACCTACGACCTCGTGGCGCGGCCCGACCGGGCCGAGCCCGTAGCGACCGATGCTCAGGGAACACAGGGGGAGATCGAGGGTCGGCGGGGCGGCGCCGAGGAAACCGCGACCGAGACGCAGGGCACCCAGGGCGAGGTGATTGGCCGACGCCGTTGAGCGGGAACTCGTGGCGCGCAGCGACCAGCTCACCGACAAGCAAGGAGGTGGGGAGGCTAGCGAGGTGGGGAGGCTAGCGACCAAAGGCAACCCAGCCAGGAGAGATTCAGGAGGAAAGGAGCATCATGGCCGGCAACAAAGCAGTTGCATACATCGAGCCGGGGAAGGTCGAGGTTCAGACAATCGACTACCCCGAGCTCGTTCTCAAGGACGGCCCGGGGGTAAACCCGAAGAACGTTGGCCGCAAGTGCGAGCACGGCGTCATCCTCAAGGTCGTCTCGACGAACATCTGCGGCAGCGACCAGCACATGGTCCGCGGCCGGACGACCGCGCCGGAGGGGCTCGTCCTCGGACACGAGATCACGGGTGAGGTGATCGAGCTCGGACGCGACGTCGAGTTCATCAAGAAGGACGACCTCGTCTCCGTGCCGTTCAACATCGCCTGCGGCCGCTGCCGGAACTGCAAGGAGCGCAAGACTGGCATCTGCCTCAACGTCAACCCGGAGCGCCCCGGTTCCGCCTACGGCTACGTCGACATGGGCGGCTGGGTCGGCGGCCAGGCCGAGTACGTGCTGGTTCCCTACGCGGACTTCAACCTGCTCCCGTTTCCCGACAAGGAGCAGGCGCTGGACAAGATCCGCGATCTGACCATGCTCTCGGACATCTTCCCGACCGGCTTCCACGGCGCGTTCAGCGCCGGAGTGGGCCCCGGTTCGACCGTGTACGTGGCCGGCGGGGGTCCGGTCGGGCTCGCCTGCGCCCACTCGGCCCAGTTCCTGGGCGCAGCGGTGGTGATCGTCGGCGACATGATCCCCGAGCGGCTCGCGCAGGCGAGAAGCTTCGGCTGCGAGACGATCGACCTGACCAAGGACGCCTCGCTTCCCGACCAGATCGAGGAGATCCTCGGAGTTCCCGAGGTTGATGCCGCCGTCGACTGCGTTGGCTTCGAGGCGCGCGGTCACGGTGCGGACGCGGATCATGAGGCCCCCGCCACGGTCCTCAACTCGATCATGAACGTGGCCCGCGCCGGAGCGCGGCTCGGCATCCCGGGGCTGTACGTGACCGGTGACCCGGGCGGGATCGACGAGAACGCCAGGGTCGGCAATCTCAGCCTCCGCATCGGTCTCGGCTGGGCCAAGTCGCACGTCTTCACGACCGGCCAGTGCCCGGTGATGCTGTATCACCGGGAGCTGATGCAGGCGATCCTGCACGACAAGGTGCAGATCGCGAAGGCGGTCAACGCGACAGTGATCTCCCTGGACGAGGCTCCCAAGGGCTACAAGGACTTCGACCAAGGGGCGGCAAAGAAGTTCGTGTTCGATCCACACGGCCTGATCAAATAGCGACCGTCAGCGCGGCGGCACACCGTGCTTGCACGTGTCGCTGTCGAGAGAGGTTCGAGGCCAAGAGCCAACGGCTCTTGGCCTCCCCTCTCAGGTGGGGTGTCCTCGCTCCACTTCGTATCCGAGTTCCTGTAATCGGGCGAGCAGCCGAAGCTCGGCTCCCTCCACGTCTTCGATGTCCCCGAGGTACTCCAGCTTGACGTCTACGCGCCGCTCGTACTGGCCGCCTCCGAACAGGATCTCGATGAACCCCTCGCGTAGCGTGACCGTCGCCCTGGGGAAGCGGCTGACATGCGGGAGCCCGATCAAACGGACCATGGCCAAAGGCTTGCACGCGCGACCGCAGACCACACGCGCTCAACCGCACCCGAAGACAGAGGGGCTGAGGATGTCAAGTGCCGAGCGGCGTCGAGGCGTTCTGGGCCCGGATGCAGGTCGAACTGCTCAACCGTAAGAAGTGGCATACCCGGGTCGAGCTCGCGAACGCGATGTTCGAGTACCTCGAGATCTTCCACAACCGCCAGCGCCGTCATTCGGCGCTCGGGATGCACACCCCGATCGAGTACGAGATCCTCCACCAGACCCGTCAATCCGCGGCATGAGACTCCAGAAAAGCTGGTCCACCGAAGTGGGGGAAGACCACTTTTCTTGCGAAGGCCGGCCCTGCGACGCTTTTTGTACTCCGCCACTCCGCCACGATGCCGGAGTCGGGGGACTGGCGGAGTGGTTAGCTGGGCGCGCGCGGCGGGCCGAGGTCTCTGTCGCACCTCCAACGTCGCACTGAGATGTGAATCCCGGCTGGGTCACGGTCCGGTCGGGACCACGCGGGTGCTGTGGGCCTAAGGCCCGACGGGCAAAGAGGTGGCGGCGCAGGGCTCAGCTCAGGCGGCGGCCTCCATGCTGACGTTGAAGCCGAGTGCCTCGAGCTGGCGCACGAGCCGACGGGGTCGCCACAGGTTCGGCTGGGGAGCGAAAGGCCGCCCGAAGGCCGGTCGCGTTCTCTCGACTGCCAACTTGAAGAAGTAATGTGGCAGGTCAGTTCCGGGCGGCCGGAAACATCCCATGCGAGCTTGCGCGATCGCGGGTGGCCCGCGGTCTCAGCGCCCGGCGCGGGCTGCACGCTCCTGCGTTGGCACGAGCAGCTCCTCGTACAGCGACGCGAGACGGCGGGCGATCGCGGGCCAAGCGTAGCGGCGGCTCTCGGCGTAGGCCCGCTCGCCGCGGGCGCGTCGTTCCTCGCGGTCGCTTACGGCCGCGAGGAGCGCGTCGGCGAGCGCGTCTACGCCGTCGGGAGGGACGAGCCAGCCGGTCCTGCCGTCGGCGACGATCGCCGCCGGTCCGTGCGACGCACAGGCGACGACGGGGAGCCCGCAGGCCATCGCCTCGACGAGCACAAGGCCGAACGCCTCACCGACGGAGGGGAGGACGAGGAGGTCGGCCGCGTTCAGGGCTTGCGGGAGCAGTTCCTGCGCTCGCCAGCCGGCGAGGAACACGTGCTGGTTCCCGAGGCGCGCTGCCGCGGCGAGCGG
>Ga0136613_10000384_pt1 | contig 20128 bp, 16 predicted proteins | sample AntDrymUQ2722106_2_FD_106649 | JGI IMG/M metagenome (GOLD analysis project Ga0136613, IMG submission 106649) | Polar desert sand microbial communities from Dry Valleys, Antarctica - metaG UQ272 (21.06) | ecosystem: Environmental > Terrestrial > Soil > Desert | place: Antarctica: Dry Valley... | reverse complement strand
TCCCAGGTGCACGCACTCGACGCGATCGAGTATGCCGAGGGTCTTGTCCGGCTCGACCTCCACGTGAGCTCGGGAACGTACGTTCGCGCGATCGCCGAAGCGCTCGGGGGGCATTGCCGGACGCTCCGGCGCACGGCGGTCGGGCCGTTTCACGTCGAGGATGCCGATGAGGAGCGGATCGTGTCGGTCGACCAGGCACTCGGCATGCTCGGATTCGCCGATCATGGCTAGGGAACCCTCATGAGCCGCGTCGTTGCGATCGGGACTTTCGACGGCATGCACCTCGGTCACCGCAAGGTCATCGAGGCGGGCATCGAGACGGGCCTGCCGGTGCGGGTGCTGACCTTCGACCCACATCCGCGAGGGGTGCTCGGAAACCTGGTGGAGCTGATCTCGACCGTGGAGCGGCGCGTGGAGCTGCTGGAGGAGCTGGGCGTCACAGAGACCGCGGTGCTGCCGTTCACGCTCGCGGTCGCCCAGCAGGAACCAGAGCAGTTTGCCTCGACGCAGCTCCGCACGGGTGATCTCGTCGTCGCAGGCGAGGGCTTCCGCTGCGGGCGCAAGCGGCGCGGCGACCTCGAGCTGCTCGGATCGCTCGGGTACGAGGTGCGGCCCGTGCCTCTGCTGCCCGGCGTCTCCTCGTCGGAGATCCGGCTGCGGCTGCACGACGGCGACGTCCGTGGGGCGGCGAGACTGCTCGGTCGCCCGCCCGAGCTGGACGGGACGGTCGTCCCGGGGGATCAGCGCGGTGGCACGTTGGGGTACCCGACCGCGAATCTCTCGCTCGACCCGCTGTTGCTCGTTCCCCGGTACGGCATCTACGCGGGCGCGGCCCGGGCGCCCGACGGGCGGCAGTACCGCGCGGCGGTGTCCGTGGGCACCAACCCGCACTACGGCGGGCGCGAGCGGCGGATCGAGCCGTACCTGCTGGACTTCGAGGGCGACCTCTACGGACAGCGCCTCGTCGTCGAGCTCTGGGAGCGCCTGCGAGACGAGCGCACGTTCGCGAGCGAGCAGGAGCTCGTGGAGCAGATCGCGCGCGACGTGGAGGAGACGCGGGTCGTAACCCGCCCGTCGTGAGACGAATTGTCTCAGAGACGGAGCGCGCGGCGGCTAGCAGCAGGCCCGCACCGGAAGTGTCACCACGACGTCTAGAAGTGTGAATTCAGCCGAGCAGGGCGGCATGCCCGCTCCGCCGCGGGTCACCCGCCGCGCCGCCACGCCCGACGACACTCACGCCGCCGAAGTAGTGATGCGCGGCTGGCCAGCGGCGCACCTTCCAGCCCTCCGTCTCGAGTTTTCGGAGCCCGTCCTCGTCGACACCGGGCTCGGCGTTCACGACCCGTCCGGCCGGATGGAAGCGAGGGCGCGCGACGGCCGCCACCGGATCGAGACCCTCGTCGAGGATCGCGGACGCGACACCGACGAGCGCAGTCCGTAGGCGCGTGCCACCCGCAGATCCGATCGCGAGCGCGAGCCCGTCGTCGCCGATCGCGATGCTCGGAGCCATCATGCTCTCCATCCGACTGCCGGTCTCGAGCGGCGCGCGGTGCAGGTCGACCTCGCCGAGCATGCTGTTCAGGTGCAGGTCGTAGCCGGGCAGGAAATCACCGGTCCCGAGGCCGAGGCTAGTCGTGAGGACGCACGCTCGGCCGTCGGCGTCCGTCACCGTCAGGTTCGTCGTGTGGCCCTCGAGCCCGGGTCCGTCGAGCGCCGCGAGCAAGGCGACGACGCGCTCGTCCGGCCGCAGCCCCTCGAGGCGGCGTAGCCGGGCGAGTGACTCCACGATCCCTGCCAGGCCTCCACGGGTCAGGAACCGCGTGCCCCCGTACTCCAGCTCGACCGGCGCCGACCAGCGGGCCTCGTACGACTCGAGATCGCGACGGGTGAGAGCCACGCCCTCGACCCCGTGCAGGAGGGCCTCCGCGATCGACCCGCAGTACGCACTCCTCGGCCCCTCGGCCGCCAGGAGCTCGAGCGCATCCGCCAACCCGGGCTGGGCGAGCGCGTCACCGCTCTCGAGCAGGTGCCCGTCCGGGGCGTAGATCCCGCGCCCTCTCTCGCTGAGCGTAAAGACCGGCCCGAGCATTGCGAGACACGCCGCGTGGGCCGGAGGCATTCGCACGCCGCTCTTGGCGAGGCGGATCGCCGGCTCCACCAGCCGGGCCCACGGCAGCCGGCCGAAGCGTCGAGAGAGCTCCCCGAGGCCCCGTGGCACGCCCGGCACACCGCACGTCCCCGGCCCGACGGCGTAGTGGACGACCTCCTCGCCGAAGGGCACGGCAAGCTCGACGGACTCCCCGCCGGTGCCGGAGGGGACGGCAACGAAGCAGTCGAGGTTGACGGCCTGCGAGCCGTCCCAGTAGATCGCGTGTCCGCCACCGAGCAGACCCGTCATCACTGTCTCGGCGACGCAGGAGGCGAGGCAGGCGGCGACGGCAGCATCCGCGGCGGTGCCGCCGTCCTCGAGGAGCTCGATCCCGGCCGCGACCGTGGCTGGGTGACCGGCTGCGACCGCGGCGGGCAACACGGGTTGCTACCCTAGCTGCGTCCGAGCTCTCGGCCGGCCGTGCCTTCCTTCACGCCGCGCGGGGACTCAGGGGAAATTCAACGCCAGGAGGTAGACATGGCTCTCACCAAGGAAGTCAAGCTGGAGCTGATCGGCCAGCACGGCCGGAACGGCACCGACACCGGCTCCCCCGAGGTGCAGATCGCGATGCTCACGAGGCGGATCAACGACCTCACCGGGCACCTGCGCACCCACCCGAAGGATCACTATTCACGCCGGGGCCTTTTGAAGCTCGTCGGCCGGCGTCGCAGGTTCCTGACGTACCTGCAGAAGCACGACCTCGAGGGCTATCGCGCCCTCATCAAGGAGCTTGGCCTGCGGCGGTAGCCGAGAGGTACGAGCTCATATCCCGGAGGGTGGAAGCTTGGGCGAGGTCTGCACGGCACGCAGTTGGCGGGCGGCCTGACCCAAACTTCCACTCTCCACGGCAAAGCAGAGTGGAGGCAGAGATCAGATGAGTATGACCACGGGGCAATTGGCCTCGGTGACCGCCGACATCGGCGGCAAGGAGATCACGTTCGAGACGGGCAAGCTCGCCAAACAGGCGGATGGAGCCGTCGTCGTCCGCTCGGGCGACACGATGGTGTTGGCGACGGCCCAAGGCCGGCCCGACGCGCGTGAAGGTGCGGACTTCTTCCCGTTGACGATCGACGTGGAGGAGAAGATGTACGCAGCCGGGAAGATCCCGGGCGGGTTCTTCAAGCGGGAAGGACGCGCCACCGAGCGCGCGACGCTCACCGCCCGGATGATCGACCGGCCGATCCGGCCGCTGTGGCCGAAGGGCTTCCGCAACGAGGTGCAGGTGATCTGCACCACCTTGTCGGTGGACATGGTCACGCCGCACGACATCCTGTGCATCAACGGCGCATCGGCTGCGTTGAGCATCTCACCGCTCCCGTTCTTCGGCCCGGTGGGTGCGGTTCGCATCGGCAGGATCGAGGGCGAGTTGATCGTCAACCCGACGCTGCAGCAAACGGAGGAGGAGTCGAGCCTCGACCTCATCGTCGTCGGTACACGCGACGCGCTGACGATGGTGGAGGCCGGCGCGGACGAGGTGCCGGAGACGGTGCTCCTCGAGGCGCTCGAGCTCGCTCACAACGAGATCCGCAAGCTCTGCGACGCTCAGGACGACCTGCGCCGCCAGTCGGGCAAATCGAAGTGGCTGGACGGGGAACTGACCTCGGAGCTCGAGAGCTCGCACGGGTCGACGATCTGGGAGCGAATCCAGCGCGACGGGATCCGGGAGAGCGCGGCGATGCTCGAGGAGCTCACCGATGAGCTCGCACCCGAACTGTCGATGGACTCGACGGAGGAGGACATCCTGCGCCGGGTGCAGGTGCGTCAAAGCCTGGCGATGGTCCTCGAGAAGCAGCGACTCGTTGCTGTCGAGGGTCCCGTCCGCGAGCGCTTCGAGGACGATCTGCGGTCGTTGACCGACGCCGAGCAGGACTCGAAGGAGCTCAAGGCGGCGAAGCGCCAACTGCTCTTCGACCGGATCGTCGAGACGGTCGAGCTGCCGTTCCCGGTCGGACCTGCGACCGAGGGAGGCGAGGGCCCGGCGGTCAAGGACGCACTCACGAAGGGGTACGTCAAGAAGGCCGCAGAGGCGATCTACAAGGACCTCGTTCGGAAGAAGATCGCCGTGGAGAAGCGGCGGCCCGACGGACGCGGCACCGAGGAGATCCGCGCGATCGACTGCGAGGTCTCCGTCAGCCCGCGGACGCACGGCTCGGGCCTCTTCACCCGCGGTCAGACGCAGGTGATGTCGTTGCTCACGCTCGGCACCGCCAAGGAGGGGCAGCGGATCGACGACCTCTCGCTCGAGAGCGATCGCCGCTTCATGCACCACTACAACTTCCCGCCCTTCTCGGTCGGGGAGACCGGCTTCATGCGCGGCCCCAAGCGGCGTGACATCGGCCACGGTGCGCTGGCGCAGCGCGCCCTGCAGGCGATCATCCCCTCGGCCGAGGAGTTTCCGTACACGATCCGGATCGTGTCGGAGACGCTCGAGTCGAACGGCTCCTCGTCGATGGGCTCTGTGTGCGGCTCGACCCTCGCCCTGATGGACGCGGGCGTGCCGATCAAGGCGCCGGTCTCCGGCATCGCGATGGGCCTCGTCAAGGAGGGGGACGACTACGTCATCCTCACCGACATCCAGGGTGCGGAGGACCACCTGGGCGACATGGACTTCAAGGTCGCCGGCACTCGGGACGGAATCACCGCGCTCCAGATGGACATCAAGATCACGGGCGTCACGCAGGAGATCCTTCGCAATGCGCTCGAGCAGGCGAGCCGGGCCCGCGAGGCGATCCTCGACCGGATGCTCGAGGCGATCCCGGAGGCTCGGACCGAGCTGGCCGAGCACGCCCCCCGCATCTCCTCGGTTCAGATCAACCCCGAGTTCATCGGCATGGTGATCGGCAAGGGCGGCGAGACGATTCGCTCGCTCGAGGCCGACTACGACGTGCAGATCGACATCGAGGAGGACGGCACGATCCTCGTCTACGCGACCGAGGGCACGAAGGCCGATGCCGCCATCTCCGCGATCTCGGCGCTGACCAAGGAGCCAGAGGTTGGCGACACGTACACCGGCAAGGTCGTGAAGACGACGCAGTTCGGCGCGTTCGTCGAGCTGAAGAAGGGCACCGACGGCCTGCTCCACGTCTCGAACGTCGGCCCCGGACGGGTTGCGCACATCGAGGATGTGATGAGCCGCGGCGACATCCTGGACGTCGTCGTCCAGGAGGTCGACAAGGCCCGGGGCCGGATCGGCCTCAAGCTCGTGAACAAGCACGAGGACGGCGCGATGGTCTCGCCGGAGGAGTTGATCGAGCGAGCCAAGGCGGCGCCCCCGCGGCCTCCGGAGGAGGAGCGGCCTCGCCGCGACGGTGACCGCGGCCGTGGTGGCCGCGACCGCGGTCCCCGCCGGGACCGCGACTAGGAAATCACCCGAGGGGGCGGCGAAAGCCGCCCCCTCGGCGTCTTGCACTGCGATGACGTGCGGCGCGGTCCGTCCCGTCTCTCCCTCTCAGTAGGATCGGGAGCGTGCAGCAGTACGACATCTCGCAGCTCGCCTCAGGCGAGCGGCTGATCAGTGAGCTCGTTCCGAGCGTCCGCTCGGTCTCCCTCGGCTTCTGGATCGGAGCCGGCTCACGCGACGAGACCGACGCGCGGGCTGGCGTGTCGCACTTCATCGAGCACCTGCTCTTCAAGGGCACGCGCTCGCACTCCGCGCAGGAGATCGCCGAGATCTTCGACGGGCTCGGCGGCGAGCTCAACGCCGCGACCTCGCGGGAGACGACCGTCGTCTATGCGCGGGTCCCGGACGACCGAGTCGAGCGAGCGCTCGACGTGATGGTCGGGATGGTCTACGAGCCGGCCTTCGCCGAGGTCGACGCCGAGCGAGAGGTCGTGCTCGAGGAGCTCGCGATGGTGGAGGACAACCCACAGGATCTCGTCCACGACATCGCCGCCGAGGCGGTGTTCGGCGGCCACGCACTCGGGCGGCCGGTACTCGGGCGGGCGGAGGTCATCTCGAGCGTCACGCGCCGCTCGCTCGCGTCGTACCACCGAAGCGTCTACAGCGGCGCCAACATCGTTGTTGCCGCAGCTGGCAACATCGAGCACGAACGGCTGTCCGAGCTGCTCGCCGGACGTGTCCCGCGGACTGCACCGGCCGCCCGGAGGCCGCGGAAGCCGCTCGGACGGACACCGGTGCCGGGCCTGCGCTTTCAGCGCAAGGCGACCGAGCAGTACCACGTGTGCCTCGGCGCGCTCGGGATCTCCCGCCGTGACGAGCGCCGTTTCGCCGCATCGCTCCTCGACGCGATCCTCGGCGGCTCGGCGTCATCGCGACTCTTCCAGGAGATCCGGGAGAAGCGGGGGATGGCGTACGCCGTCTACAGCTTCGCGTCCCAGTACTCCGACTCGGGGCAGATCGGGCTCTATCTCGGTACGCGGGAGGAGAACCTCGTCCCGTGCCTCGAGATCGCGGCACGTGAGCTGGCCGACATCGCGGGCGGCAACGTCCGGGCGGGAGAGCTCGAGCGCGCACAGGAGAACCTGAAGGGTCGGATGTTGCTGTCGATGGAGTCGACGTCGAACCGGATGAGCCGCCTCGGCAAGTCTCTCCTCACCGGCACCGAGCTCCTCCAGCTCGACGAGCTGATCGAGCGCATCGACGCCGTCACCGCGGACGATGTCGCAGCCCTCGCCGCCGACCTCCTGCGGCCCGAGGGTCTCTCCGCCGCGGGGATCGGCCCGAGCGAGCGCCGCTTCCGTGCCGCCGTGGAGCGGGTCAATCCCGCGCTCCTCGCTCGTGCGGCCGCATGAGATGAAGGTCGTCCTCTTCGGGCGAAAGGGGAAGGTGGGAAGCGTGCTTGTTGCCGCCCTCGAGGAGGCGGGTCACGAGCTCGCGGACGAGCCGGCGGACGCGGCGGCGGCGGTCGACTTCACGCGGCCGGACGCGGTCGAGGCGAACGTGCGGGCCTGCCTCGAGGCGGGTACGCCGTGCGTCGTCGGCACGACGGGATTCGACGAGGAGCAGATCGACGCACTGGCACAGGCGCACGGGCTGCCGGTGTTCTTCGCTCCCAACTTCGCCCTCGGTGCGGTGCTGATGATGCGCTTCGCCGCCGAGGCAGGAAGGCTGATGCCGCACGCCGAGATCGTCGAGCTCCACCACGATCAGAAGCTGGACGCGCCTTCGGGGACGTCGATCGCCACCGCCATGGCGATCGGTGGTGAGGTCCCGATCCACTCCGTGCGTCTCCCGGGCCTCGTTGCCCACCAGGAAGTGATCTTCGGCGGGCGGGGGCAGACACTGACGATCCGGCACGACACGACCTCCCGCGAGGCGTTCGTCCCGGGCGTCCTGCTCGCGCTCGAGAAGCTGCGGGAGCTGCCGCCTGGGCTCACGGTTGGCCTCGAGGCGATCCTGTGATCTAGGATCTGAGCCGATGCTCGGGGAGGTTCTCACCGCGATCGTGACGCCGTTCCGAGCGGACGGCTCCGTTGACATCGACTCCTTCCGCGCACTCGCGCGCCACCTCGTCGAGAACGGCTCCGACGGGCTCGTCGTCACCGGGACGACGGGAGAGAGTCCAACGCTCGCCGACGAGGAGCGCTTCGAGCTCTACGCGGCCGCCGTCGACGAGGTAGGCGGGCGAGCAACGGTGGTTGCTGGAACCGGCACCTACGACACCCGTCACTCCGTGCACCTGACGGAGCGCACGCACGAGCTCGGCGTAGACGGCTTCCTCGTCGTGACGCCGTACTACTCGAAGCCGCCGCCCCGCGGCGTCGTCGCCCACTTCAGAGCGGTGGCCGCCGCAACCGACAAGCCGCTCGTCGTCTACAACATCCCGGCGCGCGTGGTGCTGAACCTCGAGCCGGAGACGATCGCCGAGCTGGCCGAGATCCCGAACGTCACGGCCGTCAAGCAGGCGAACGACGATCGGGAGCAGGCGCGCCGAATCGTCGAGCTCGGGCTCGACCTCTACGCGGGCGACGACGACCTCGTCCTGCCCTTCCTCGAGCTCGGCGGGGTCGGCGGCGTCTGCGTGCACTCCCACGTCGTCGGCCCACAGGTGAAGGAGCTCGTCCGTCGCTTCAGAGCCGGCGACGAGGCCGGTGCGCAGGCTCTGGAGGCGGAGCTGCGCCCGTCGATCGAGCTGCTCCGGGCCGCTCCGAACCCGATCGCGATCAAGGCCGCGCTGAACATCCTCGGGCACGAGGTCGGCGGCCACCGCCTTCCGCTCGTGGAGGCGACCGAGCAAGAGCGTGAAGCCGTACGGGATTGCCTAGCGCGGCTGGGGCTGCTCGACCGCGCGACGGTCTGAGGAGCTACGACCTACACTTCGGCGGTGAACGGGATCCTTCGGATCATCCCGCTGGGCGGGCTCGGCGAGGTCGGCAAGAACATGACCGTGTACGAGCACGGCGGCGATCTCATCGTCGTCGACGCCGGCCTGGCGTTCCCGCGCGACGAGCACCTCGGCGTCGATCTCGTGCTGCCGGACGTCTCCTACCTCCGGGATCGGCGCGTGCAGGCGGTGGTGCTCACACACGCGCATGAGGATCATGTGGGCGGGCTGCCATATCTCCTGCGTCAGGTCGACTGCGATCAGGTGGTCGGGACAAAGCTGACGCTCGGCCTGATCAAGTCGAAGCTCGACGAGCACGGCCTGGCGGCAGCGACCCGGCTGCAGGAGATCGAGCCTGGAAAGGTGATCCAGGTCGGTTCCTTCCGCCTCGACTTCGTGCGCGTCGCGCATTCGATCCCCGACTGTGTTGCAATCGTGGTCGAGACCGACGCTGGTCGGGTGGTGCACACGGGCGACTGGAAGCTCGACCACACGCCGGTTGACGGCCTGAAGACCGACGTCGGCCGTCTCGCCGCGATCGGCAACGAGGGCGTCGATCTGCTGCTCGGCGATTCGACGAACGCGGAGCGGCCGGGCATGACGGGATCCGAGCGCCTGGTCGGCGAAGCGTTCCGGCAGCTGATCCCCATGCGGACGGGTCGGATCCTCGTCGCCTCGTTCGCCTCGAACATCCACCGGATGCAGCAGGCAATCGACGTGGCCGTTCAGGTGGATCGCAAGGTCGCGATCGTCGGGCGCTCCATGCGCAAGAACCTGAACATCGGCCGGAGCCTTGGCTACCTGGACATCCCCGACGACATCGTCGTGAAGCCGCAGGACGCGATGTCGCTGCCGCCCGGTGAGGTGATGATCCTCTGCACGGGCAGCCAGGGCGAGCCGATGTCCGCGCTGACGAGGATCGCGTACGGCGACCACCCGGCGGTGACGGTCGAGCGTGGCGACACCGTCATCTTGTCCGCCCGGCCGGTTCCCGGCAACGAGCTCCGCGTCCACGACTCGATCAACCGGCTGGCGAAAGCCGGCGCAGAAGTACTGCACGAGGAGATCGCGCCCGTCCACGTATCGGGCCACGCCAACTCGGAAGAGCTGCGCACGATGATCGCGCTGCTGCGCCCCAAGGCGGTGATGCCGATCCACGGTGAGTACCGCATGCTCGCAGCGCACGCGCGGCTCGCGCAACAGGGGGGAGTGCCGGCGAGCAACATCCTGATTGCCGAGAACGGCAGCGTCGTCGAGGTCTCACGGGAGGGCTCGCGCATCGTCGACCGGATCGAGGCGGGCGTGACGTTCGTGGACGGGCTCGGCGTCGGCGACGTGCAGGACGTCGCGCTGCGCGACCGGCGCCGGCTCTCGGAGGACGGCGTCCTGATCGTCGTCACCACGCTCGCGAGCTCGAACGGCGGCTCGATCGCACCCCCCGAGTTGATCGCGCGGGGCTTCGGCGAGTCGGACGACCTGCTCGATGAGTTGCGCGCGGAAGCCGCGCGCGTACTCGCGGAGCTCGAGGCGGGCGACATTCGCGAGATCAAGCTGCTCCAGGAGCACCTGCACGATGCGATCGGCCAGGTGATCTACGACCGGACGCGCCGGCGGCCGATGATTCTCCCCGTGGTGATCGAGGTCTAGTGTCAGGACCTGGGCGTGGCTGAGTGGCCCGACGTGCTCGTGCGGCACGCGGCCAACGAGCTGACCGCTCGGCGGCTCGTCGCCCAGTTGCGTTCGTGCGAGGTGGCCGCGCTCGCCTTCTGCCGGCTGCTCGAGCGCTGGGGTAGGGGAGAGGCGGATCCCTCCACGGCGGGTGCACGCGAAGCGGCGCTGCGACGAGCGGCGGACCGGGTCGAGACGGCGCTGGCCGGGCTGGACGGACCGCTCGCGCGCTACCTCCTCGAGCTCGAGGCGGACGAGGCGGAGGGTCGGTCATGGTATGGCGGCCCGGGTGCCGCCGAGCTCGTCGAGTGGGAGCCCGTGCTCTCGCGGGCGGGAGTCTCCGCTTGCCCGAACCGCGTGGCTGCCGCCTACCTCGAGCTCGCCGTCCTCGTTCGCGCGCTCCAGGGCCTCTCCGACGCGGCGCGCCTCGGCGCGGCCGTCGATGCGTCATCGCTCTGGGCCGGCCTGTTCGACCTGCGCGACACGCTGCTCGGCGTGACGATGGACGACCTCCGCGCCATCGCCGCCTGACGTCGCTCTCGCCCCGCTGTGGACGAACTGATGCTGATCTGTCACTCCTCGGCCATGCCCACGCGAGCCGGTCCAGGGACAGTCCCTAGCCGTTCGTCGCGGACTGGCTAGCCTCCTCGGGATGGCCCCCTCGATCACAGTCGTAGGGTCGGTCAACCTCGACCTCGTCGCCCGATGCCGGCGGCTACCGCGACCCGGTGAGACCGTGACGGATGCGACCTTCCAGCGCATCCCCGGCGGCAAGGGAGCAAACCAGGCTGTCGCCGCGGCGAGGCTCGGCGCCTCCGTTCGGCTCGTCTGCAGCGTCGGACGCGACCCCTTCGCCGAGGAGGCGCTGGCCGGAATGGAAGAGGTCGAGCTCCAGGCGCAACGCGTTGAGGCCCCTACAGGCGTCGCCGTGATCCTCGTCGACGCCGCGGGCGAGAACCAGATCGTCGTCGCCCCCGGTGCGAACGCGCTCCTGGAGAGTTTCAGGCTGGAGCCGGCCGACGCCATCCTCACCCAGCTCGAGATCCCCGACACCGCCCTCCGGCGCGCACGCGAGCAGGCCACCGGCCTCTTCTGCCTGAACGCGGCCCCGGCCCGACCGGTGGACGTGGAGGCCGACCTGACGGTCGTGAACCGCTACGAGCTCGAGGCCCTGTCGCGCCGCGAGGGGCTGATCGCGGTCACGCTGGGGGCGGAGGGAGCACTCCTCCTCGAGGACGGGGAGGAGGTGGCACGCGCGAAGCCGCCCCCTGTGGAGGCGGTCGACGGCACGGCCGCGGGCGACGCGTTCACCGCCTGCCTGCTCGTCTCCCTGCTCGAAGAGCGCGACCGAGTGGAGGCACTGAGGCGTGCCTGCGCCGCAGGCGCACTCGCGGCGTCCCGCTTCGGCGCGCAACCTTCACTTCCGACCGCCGAGGAGATAGACGCGATACTCGGCTCGATGAGGCTGGAACCTTGACGATCCCGATCATCCTCGACTGCGATCCGGGGCACGACGACGCGATCGCGCTCCTGCTTGCGCTCGCGAGCCCGGAGGTGGAGCTGCTCGGAGTCACCACGGTGCACGGCAACCAGACCCTTGAGAAGACGACGGAGAACGCGCTGCGAGTGCTCGAGCTCGTCGGCCGCACGGACGTGCCCGTCGCGCGCGGTGCCGATCGCCCACTCGAGCGCACGCTTGCCGTCGCCGCCCACGTGCACGGTGAGAGCGGCCTCGACGGCCCAGAGCTGCCAGCTGCAACGGCGAGCCCCGTTGCGCAGCACGCAGTCGAGTTCATGGTCGAGCACGTGACGCCCGAGACCGTGCTCGTCCCCGTCGGGCCGTTGACGAACGTCGCCGACGCGCTCGCCCAAGGCGTCCGGCCGGCGCGCATCGTCCTGATGGGCGGCGCGATCGCGGAAGGGAACATGACGCCCGCCGCCGAGTTCAACATCTGGGCAGATCCCGAGGCCGCGCAGCGGGTGTTCCATGCGGGCGTCCCGGTAACGATGATCGGGCTCGACGTGACGCACCAGGCGCTGCTGACCCCGGCCTGGGTCGAGCGTTTCCGCGGCGCCGGGCCCATCGGCGTATTCGTCGCCGAGCTCGTCGAGTTCTTCAAGCTCTTCCATGAGCGGACGTACGGCTGGAACGGCCCGCCGGTCCACGACGCACTGGCGCTGGCACAGGTGTTTCGGCCCGACCTCGTGCGGACGGAGCACCGCAACGTCGAGGTCGAGCTCGACTCGGAGCTCACACGCGGCCGTACCGTCGTCGACCTCTGGCGCCGCACCGAGCGAGAGCCGAACGCGGACGTGGGGGTGGCGGTCGACGCCGACGCGTTCCTCGAGCTGTTGCTCGAGCGGATCTCGACCTTCGGGTGATCGTCGCCGGCGCCATTGCGCCGCACGGGACGCCCGCGTTCGCCGAAGGCCCGACGAGAAGGGGCCTGCAGGAGCTCGGCAGACGCTTCTCGGCCGCGACGCCTGATGCGATCGTCGTCGTGACGCCGCACAACATCCATGTCGAGGGGCACTTCGCGATCGTGGTCTCCGGCCGCGTCGCAGGCTCGCTCGCAGAGTGGGGGCAGCCGGAGAAGCTCGAGCGGCCGGTCGACTGCAAGCTCGCCACCGACTTGGTCGCTGCGGCGCGTGGGTGTGGCCTTCCGGTCGTCTCAGTCTCGTACGGCGGCAACGACCCCGTCGAGGCGGTTGCGCCCCTCGACTGGGGCACGCTGATCCCGCTCGCGTTCCTTCCCGAGTTGCCGGTCGTCGTTGTCAGCCCGGCGCGAGACCGGCCGCTCGAGGAGCACGTTCGGCTGGGCGAGGCGATCGCGACTGCGTCGGCCGCCGGCCGGGTCGCGCTCGTAGCGAGCGCCGACCACGCCCACACGCACGACAGAGCCGGACCGTATGGTCTCGATCCCGCCGCCGCGGTCTACGACGAGCGCGTCGTCCAGATCGTGCGGGACAACCGGCTCGGAGACAGCGCGGACCTGGTCGAGCTCGTGGATGCTGCGAAGGCCGACAGCCTCTGGCAGTTGCTCGTCCTCCACGGTGCGCTCGGAAACGCCTACGACTCCGAGTTGCTCTCCTACGAGGCGCCTACCTACTTCGGCATGCTCTGCGCCGCCTACCACCCGGCAGGCCGAGACCGACTGATGTAGCCCCGACTCGGACGACCTGCGATCGCCTCGTTCGCGCGCGGCGGGACGCTGCTCGTGTGGAGCGTCAGGCTCCCGTGACGGGTCGGGTGGATCCGGCGAGCAGCGGGATGAGGGCGGTGGCGGCCACGACGACCGCGAGCGCCGCCCGAAGGCCGATCGCCTCGGCGAGAAAACCGATCGCCGGCGGGCCGATCAGGAACGCCGAGTAGCCCACGGTCGAGACGACTGCGATGCCTGCCTCCGGCGATGACGCACGTAACCCGGCCGCACGAAAGACGGTGGGGATCACCGTCGCGAGCCCAGCTCCGAAGCAGGCGAAGCCGACGAGGCCGCCGAGCGGATCTGCAACCAGAAGCGCTGTTGCCAATCCGACCGGCGCAAGCATCCCCGCGCGACGGGTCAGCGCCACCGGCCCCCAGGCTGCCGTGAGGCGATCGCCGAGGAGCCGGCCGAGCGTCATCGTCGCGGCGAACACGGCGAAGCCCCCGGCCGCAACGGCTTCGCTCGTCCCGACGGACGCATCGAGGTAGACGGCACTCCAGTCGCCGGCGGCACCCTCCGCGACGAGCGCGGCAAACGCCAGCGCCGCGAGCGCGACGAGGGCACCCGAGGGGCGGCCGAGGACACGACCCCGGGGACCGGCGCGGGCCTCCTCGGCCAGCAGCCGCGACGACATCGGGACGAGGATCGCGAGGAGGGCGGTACCGACGGCGACGAACTGCGTGAGCGGCGAGAGACTGAGCGCCGCCGCTGCGGCGCCGGCACCGGCACCGGCCAGTCCCCCAAGGCTCCACGAGGCATGGAAGGACGAGAAGATCGGCCGCGCGTAGCGGGCCTCCACCTCGACGCCGTGCGCGTTCATCGCCAGGTCGAGCGCCGAGGTGACGGCCCCGAACAACGCGAAGGCGAGAGCGAAGGTGACGAGCGTCGGCGCGAGCGCGAGCAGGGGGAGGCAGAGCGCGACCGCGAGCAGCGCGCCACGCGTGACTCGGCGGCTGCCGATCCGGACGGAGAGAACGCCGGCCAGCGGCAGTACGACGATCGCGCCCACCGCACCCGCGAAGAGGACGAGCCCGAGCTCGGCCTCGCCCGCACCGAGCTTCTCCTTCAACGCCGGGATGCGTGCCACGAAGCTGCCGTACGAGGCGCCGCTCGCAAAGAAGACGGCCGTGACGGCGGTTCGGGCGGCCCGTGGCATCGGTAGCACTCTGACGAAGAACTGGTTTCAGAGGGCTTCGGGACGTCGCGTCGAACGGCGTCCGGATGGCGACAAAGAAGAAAGCGAAGCGATCCTTGAGCCCCCGCACGCCGTCACGCGTGAAGAGGCGCACGAAGAGGCAGCGGGGTCACCACCATCCCGAGCTGATCGGCCTCGTCCTCGCCGCGCTCGGGCTCTTCCTCGCCTCGCTACTGCTGCTCGGCTGGGAGGGCGGCATCGTCGGCGAGAAGATCGAGCGTGGACTGCGCGATGTGGTCGGGAGCGCTGCCTACGTCGTTCCTCTCGCGCTCGTCGGCATCGGTGGCCTCATGCTCTTCCGGAGCGCGCTCGTCGACATGAAGCCGTTCCGAGCAGGGCTCGCGCTCTCGCTGGTCGGTCTCCTGGTCGTCCTCGGCTCCGGCCACGGCGGTGTCCTAGGCGACCTTCTCGGCGGGGGTCTCGCGAAGCTGCTCGGCTCCACCGGCTCAGCCCTCATCGGAACGACTGCGCTCGTCGCCGGCTGCCTGCTGCTCACCGGTGCGTCGGCGGGCGCCCTCCTGCGTCGGTCGGGCGGCGCGGTGCGCCGGGCCTCGGGCGCAGCCCGCACATCTCTCGCGCGGCCCGAAGCTACCCGGAGCGCCACCCTCGGCGCATCAAAGAGCAAGCCGGCAGCGCAGGAGCCTCCGGTCGACGCCGAGCACGACTACCCGGACGTCGTCTCGGTCGGGAGCTCGCAGGAGGGGGTCCAGCCCCCTTCGCTGCTCGTCGACGACGAGCCGGAGGAGGAGACTCAGGGCGCCCTCTTCGAACCGCCGCGCGAAGAAGGCGAGTACGTCCTGCCGGATCGCTCGGTTCTCAAGGCCTCGCCGCCGCAGGCGGGGAACACGACCCAGGCAAACGCCCAAACGGCAGAGACGCTTCTGCAGGCGCTCCGACACTTCGGGGTCGAGGCGACGATCGTGGGGCAGATCGCAGGGCCGCGCGTGACCCGGTACGAGCTGCAACTCGCGCCCGGGACGAAGGTCTCGAAGGTCGCCGCGCTGAAGGACGACCTCAGCTACGCGCTCGCGACGACCGAGATCCGGATCCTCGCCCCGATCCCCGGCAAGCAGGCCGTCGGCGTCGAGGTGCCGGCCGTCTCACCACGCATCGTCACGCTCGGGGACATCTACGACGATCTTCCCGCCACCGCCAGCCCGCTGGCAGTCTGGCTGGGCAAGGACATCTCCGGCACCCCTGTCTGGGCCGACCTCGCGCGGATGCCACACATCCTGATCGCCGGGACGACGGGCTCGGGCAAGTCGGGCTGTATCAACACCATCCTCACGTCGATCCTGCTGCGCTCGACACCGGACGAGGTGCGCCTGATCCTGATCGACCCGAAGCGGATCGAGCTGAACTACTACGAGGCGATTCCGCATCTGCTGACACCGGTGGTGTCGAGCCCGAAGGAGGCGAGCGCCGTCCTGACGAACGTCGTCGCCGAGATGGAGCGGCGCTACGAGCGCCTCTCGCTCGTGCGGGCACGCAACCTTCCCGAGGCGAACCGCGCCTTCCGCGCTCGGGGCGAGGACCCGCTCCCATATTTGCTGGTCGTGATCGACGAGCTCGCCGACCTGATGATGATCAGCCCGCAGGCCGTCGAGGATGCGATCATCCGGCTCGCGCAGAAGTCCCGTGCCGTCGGCATCCACCTCGTGCTCGCGACGCAGCGCCCGTCGGTCGATGTGATCACCGGCATGATCAAGGCGAACGTCCCGAGCCGGATCGCGTTCGCCGTCTCGAGCCAGACCGATTCGCGGGTGATCCTCGACGGCTCCGGCGCCGAGAGCCTCCTCGGTCAGGGCGACATGCTCTTCAAGCCGCTCGGCACCTCGCGTCTGCAGCGCGTGCAGGGCGCGTACGTGAGCGAGGAGGAGGTTGCGCTCGTCGTCGAGCAGTGCCGGCACCAGCGTCCGCAGGAGCTCGACCCGACGCTCCTCGAGCTTCCCGAAGGGGCCGGCGGTGACGATGACGGCGAAGCGCACGACGGCGACTTCGATCCCGACGAGGATCCGCTGCTCGACAAGGCGATCGACGTGGTCGTGCAGACGCAGACGGCGTCGGTCAGCCTGATCCAGCGGCGGTTGCGGGTCGGCTACACGCGCGCAGGCCGGCTGATCGACATGCTCGAGCGCCGCGGGATCATCTCCGGCTATGAAGGCTCGAAGCCCCGTCGCGTCCTCGTGGAGGCGGCCGAGCTGGAGCGACACGTAAGCGCCACGTAAGGGTTACGCTGCACTTGCCTTGCTGCGCCAACTTGGGTTCTAATCTGGCGTCCAAGTTCGCGGTGACAAAGATCTCTAAGGAGGGCAAGTGAAGGTACGCAAGTTCAGGCCGCTACTCGTAGCGGCGCTCCTCGGTGTGGTCACGCTCGCCGTTGCCGGCACCGGCGCGGCGCGGGTGGACGTCGCGGAGCAGGAGCCATACAAGGTCGTGCTCGTGACCGACATCGGCGGCCTCGACGACCGCTCGTTCAACTTCCTCGCGAACAAGGGCTTGAACGACGCGAAGAAGCGCCTCGGCGTCCAGGGCAAAGTCCTGATCTCGCGATCCGACCGCGACTACATCCCGAACCTGACGTCGGCGGTACGGCGCGACGGAGCGGATCTCGTGATCGGGGTCGGCTTCCTGATGGCGGATGCTCTGGCCAAGGTGGCCAAGCGCTTCCCGGACACGAAGTTCGCGATCGTCGACAACAGCGGCGTCGGCACGGAGCTCAAGAACGGCAACCCCACGAACGTGCGCGGGCTCCTCTTCAAGGAGCAGGAGGCTGGCTACCTCGTGGGCTACATCGCCGGCCTCCGCGCGAAGAACGCGCCGGCCGGGCAGCAGGTCGTCGCGGCGGTCGGCGGGCTGAAGATCCCGCCAGTCGACCGGTTCATCGCCGGGTACTACGTCGGCGCGAAGAAGGCGTTCCCGGCCGTCAAGGTCGAACACAGCTACTCCCAGGACTTCGTCGACCAGGCGAAGTGCAAGGAGGCAGCGCTCAGCCACATCGCGAACGGCGCCAGCGTCGTCTTCCAGGTCGCCGGCCAATGCGGCCTCGGTGTCCTCTCGGCGGCGAAGGAGCGGAACCGCTTCGGGATCGGCGTTGACGCCGACCAGGGCTACCTCGGCAACCACGTGCTGACGAGCGCCACGAAGCGGGTGGACATCGCGGTCTCGAGCACGATCGCCGCGGCGGAGGCCGGTGGCGCGAGGTTCAAGACGAACTTCAACGCCATCTTCTCGGTCAAGACCAACGGCGTCGGCTACGGGAAGATCTCCTCCCGCGCCCAGCCGTCGTGGAGAAAGGCGATCGAGTCGGTACGCAAGCAGATTGCCTCGGGCAAGATCAAGGTCACGGCGCAGTCGCCGCCTGCCTCCGGCAGCAGCGGTTAGTCCTGCCGATCTGCGAGGGGCGGGTTTGATCCCCGCCCCTCGCGGTCACCCTCCGCAGATGCGGCGCACGGTCCGGTTCACGCTCCTACTGGCGTTCGTGTCTGCTTTCATGGCCGGCTGCGGGGGCGACGACGCGGCGCAGCGCGACACGGCCCCGGCTGAGACCGCCGAGAAGACTCAGGTGCGGGAGAGGACCGGGGCGTCGATCCGCGTCGGCCTCGTCACCGACGTCGGCAGTCTCGCTGACCGCTCGTTCAACTCTCTCGCCAGCGAGGGACTGCGGCGGGCGGACGAAGAGCTCGGGGCGGCGGGCCGCGTCGTCGTCTCCCGCTCGAACCGGGACCACGTCCGGAACCTGTCCGCATTCGCTCAGCGGGGCTACGACCTCGTGATCGGCGTCGGCTCTTCCATGGCCCGGGCCGTCGAGACCGTGGCCGGACGCTTTCCGGGCACCCACTTCGCCATCGTCGACGTCTCCCAGGCCGCCATGCTCTCGAAACCGCAGAACGTGCGCGGCCTCCTCTTCGCGGAGCAGGAGGCCGGCTACCTCGTCGGCTACCTGGCGGGGCTCGTCGTCGCCGAGACGGGCGGCACGAAGCCTACGGTCAGCTCCGTCGGCGGTCGGAAGATCCCGTCGGTCGACCGCTACATCGCCGGTTTCGTCGCCGGGGTGCGGGCGGCGAGCCCCGGCATCGCAACCCTCAGCGGCTACTCGCAGGACTTCGTCGACCAGGCGAAGTGCAAGGAGATCGCGCTCGACCAGATCTCGCGCGGCTCGACGATCGTCTTCGGGGTCGCGGGGCGGTGCGGGCTCGGCGCGCTCAACGCAGCGGCGGAGCAGAACGTGCAAGGGGTCGGCGTCGGCGCCGACCAGGCCGAGCTCGGCGACCACATCCTCACGAGCGCGCTGAAGAGGGTCGACGTCGCCGTCTATCAGACGATCCAGGAGGTGCAGGACGGCGCGTTCACCGGCGGTGACGACGCCGTGTTCGACGTCGCCTCCGGGGGCGTGGGTCTCGGCAACGTCTCCGTCGAGGTGCCGGGGGAGATCATCGCTCGTGTGAACAGCGTGCAGACGCGGATCGCCTCTGGCGTGCTCTCCGACATCCCGAAGGAGATCGGGTAGGAGCACGCTGCGGCTGACCACCCGGCGCGCCAGAGCCGCGTGAACCGCCCTCTTTGCGGATCTTCGCGCAGGGGTGGACGCGCCGAGCAGCGCACCGTAGAGGATGCGGGCACCGCAGAGCCGCGCAGCGGCTCCTTCAGGGGTCTTCGCGCAGGACACGGGCTTCGCCGGTGTCTTTGCTGCAAAGAGAAGGTTAGGATCGCCGTCGTGGATCGCCCCGTCGTCCTCGAGCTGCGCGGCATCACCAAGCGCTTTCCCGGCATCGTCGCGAACGACGACGTCAGCTTCGATCTCCGGCAGGGCGAGGTACACGCCCTCCTCGGGGAAAACGGCGCCGGTAAGTCGACGCTGATGAACGTCGTGTACGGGCTCTACCGACCGGACGAAGGCGAGATCAGGATCAACGGCGAGCCCGTCGAGATCGGCTCGACTCGCGCGGCGATCGAGAACGGCGTCGGCATGGTGCACCAGCACTTCATGCTCATCCCGGTGATGACGGTGGCCGAGAACATCGTGCTCGCCACCGAGCCAGTGCGCAACGGCGTGCTGCTCGACTACGCCGCGGCCGAGAAGCGCGTGCGCGAGCTGTCGACACGGTTCGGCCTCGCCGTCGACCCACGGGCGACGGTGGAGGACATCACCGTTGGCCAACAACAGCGCGTCGAGATCCTGAAGGCCCTCTATCGCGGCGCCGACATCCTCGTGCTCGACGAGCCGACGGCAGTCCTCACGCCCCAGGAGGCGCAGGAGCTGTTCACGATCCTGCGCACCCTGACCGAGCAGGGCAAGTCGATCATCTTCATCAGCCACAAGCTGAACGAGGTGCTCGAGATCGCGGACCGCATCACCGTGCTGCGCCGGGGCAAGAAGGTCGAGACGCTGTCGGCGGCCGGGGCGACCGAGGAGCAGCTCGCCCGCCTGATGGTCGGCCGCGAGGTGCTGCTGCGGGTGGAGAAGGGAGCGTCGGTGGCCACCGACCCGCTCCTGCGGGTGGAGGGTCTCCACGTGCTCGACGATCGGGGCATCGAGAAGGTGCGGAACCTCTCGCTGCAGGTGCGGGGCGGTGAGATCGTCGGCGTCGCCGGCGTGGACGGCAACGGCCAGACAGAGCTGATC
>Ga0136613_10000383_pt1 | contig 20146 bp, 16 predicted proteins | sample AntDrymUQ2722106_2_FD_106649 | JGI IMG/M metagenome (GOLD analysis project Ga0136613, IMG submission 106649) | Polar desert sand microbial communities from Dry Valleys, Antarctica - metaG UQ272 (21.06) | ecosystem: Environmental > Terrestrial > Soil > Desert | place: Antarctica: Dry Valley... | reverse complement strand
TGGAGCCGGACTGGATCGTCCTCGGCGGCGGCAATCGGTCCTCGAAGCTGAAGCTTGCGCCGGAGCTGCTGCGACGGTTGGCTACGGTGCGGGTGATCGAGGACCTGGCCTCGAAGCGTGGAGGTTGACGGCGGGCGGCTGCGGCTGCGCGCCGCCGCTCAGCTGCGCCAACTGCGCCTGGGAGCGCGTTTGGCGCGCTCGCGTCCGGGCAGCGCGTTGCGAGGGCCGATCCTTCCCCGGGCTGGCGCGCGCGGGGTATCTCGAGGTGGAATTGGCCGCGACAAGCGGCGCCAGCATCGGGGCGAAGAGGCGCGAGGCTGCCACGCGAACCAGCCGGGCGCAGGTATCGCCGCTGAGCGGCGGTCCGGGCGACGAACGAGTCGAGCCGATTACGGGCGTCCACCCCGCGGGGGTTGAGCGTGGCGCGTGCTAGCATCGGGAGTCCTATGGCCCAGCTGGCGCGCTTCTCCCCGGCCGCCGTCGTGCAACGCATCACGCGCGGCGGCGACGCGCTGACCGATCGGCTCCATACGATCGACGAGATCGTGGCGGAGGCGCAGCGGCATCGACCGAATACCGACGAGACCCTGATTCGGCGGGCGTACGCGACGGCGGTCACCGCGCACGAGGGGCAGGCGCGAAGCTCGGGCGAGCCGTACGTGACGCACCCGGTGGAGGTGACCCACTACCTGGCCACGCTCCAGATGGACGCCGAGACCCTCGCCGCTGCGCTCCTGCACGACGTCCCCGAGGACACGGATTACACGCTGGCAGAGCTCGAGAAGCGGTTCGGTCGCGAGGTGGCCCGGTTGGTCGACGGCGTGACGAAGCTCTCCAAGTTCGGCTCCGCCCGAACGATGGAGGAGCAGCAGGCCGAGAACATTCGCAAGATGTTCATGGCCATGGCCGAGGACGTGCGGGTCGTCATCATCAAGCTCGCCGATCGGCTGCACAACATGCGAACACTCGAGTTCCTGCCGGCCGACAAGCAGCAGCGCATCGCCCGCCAGACGATGGAGATCTACGCCCCGCTGGCGCATCGGCTCGGCATGTGGCAGATCAAGTGGGAGCTCGAGGACCTCGCCTTCAAGTACCTGGAGCCCGACAAGTACCGGCAGCTGGTCGCCATGCTCACCGATCGGCGCCGCGCGCGTGAGAGCTTCGTCAACAAGAGCATCGGGATCCTGCACAAGGAGCTCGGCAAGGTCGGGATCGAGGCCGAGATCAGCGGTCGCCCAAAGCACCTGTACTCGATCGCCAAGAAGATGGAGCGCAAGGGGTCCGAATTCACCGAGATCTACGACCTGCACGCCATCCGCGTGCTCGTCGCCGAGGTGAAGGACTGCTACGCGGCCCTGGGCGTCGTCCACTCGCTGTGGCGGCCGGTGCCGGGACAGTTTGACGACTACATCGCCATGCCGAAGGCGAACATGTACCAGTCGCTGCATACCGCGGTCATCGGTCCCGAGGCCAAGCCGCTGGAGGTGCAGATCCGCACGTACCAGATGCACGAGGTCTCGGAGGCCGGGATCGCGGCCCATTGGCGCTATAAGGAGGGATCGCGCGGGGATCGCCGCTACGACGAGAAGCTGGCGTGGGTTCGGCAGCTGATCGACTGGCAGCGTGAGGTGAGTGACGCGACCGAGTTCATGGAAGGCCTGAAGCTGGACCTCTTCCAGGACCAGGTCTTCGTGTTCACCCCCAAGGGTGACGTCAAGGATCTGCCGCGCGACGCGACGACGCTCGACTTCGCCTACCGGATCCACACCGATGTCGGCCATCGCACCATCGGCGCCAAGGTCAACAACCGGCTGGTGCCACTCGATTACAAGCTGCGCAACGGCGACATCGTCGAGATCGTGACCACGAAGGCGGCGCATGGCCCGAGCCGGGACTGGCTGAACATCGTGCGCACCAGCCATGCGCGGGAGAAGATCCGAGCATGGTTCAAGCGCCAGCAGCGCGACGAGAACATCACGCAGGGCAAGGACCTGCTCGACCGCGAGCTGCGGCGCCTCGCACACGAGACGCTCGCATCGGTCGACGCCGGCCGGCTGACCGAGATCGCGGCGCAGTACCGGTATCGCGAGATGGACGACTTCTACGCCGCCATCGGCTACGGCGCGATCTCGTCCGCCAGCGTGGTCAGCAAGCTAGAGATCCACGACGACGCGGCGATCACCTTGCCGGAGGAGGCTCCGCCGTCCGCTCCATCCACGACCGGGGTCAAGGTCAAGGGTGTGGGCGACCTGCTGGTGCGCTTTGCGAAATGCTGCTCGCCGATCCCCGGCGACGAGATCACCGGCTACGTGACCCGCGGCAAGGGCGTCACCGTGCACCGCGCATCCTGTCCATCGGTCCTGTCGGAGCGGGACATCGAGCGGCTGATCGACGTCGAATGGGAGTCCGCCGGCCAGCAGACCTACCCGATCACCGTTCGCATCTCGGCGCTCGATCGCCCGGGGCTGCTGAGCGACATCACCAACGTGGTGGCCGAGTACAAGGTGAACATCGTGGCCGCCTCGGTCGCCACCCACCCCGACGCAACGGCGGTGATCACGGCGACGTTCAAGGTGGAGTCGCTCCAGCAGCTCGCCCGCGTGCTGGCCAAGATCGAGCGGCTGCGCGACGTCACCAGCGTCACCCGCGAGGCGAGGTAGCCGGCTCATGAAGGGCGATCGAGTCGAGGCCGTCGTCGATACCGGCCAGGGCGGTACGCAAACGTTCGAGATCATTGCGACGCGTGCCGGGCGGCGGATCGAAGTGACCACCGCGCGCGGCGTCGTGGAGGTGAGCGAGGTGACCCGCAGCGGCACGCCGGTGCGCACGGGACGTTTCATGGCAACGCGGCTGGTCGCGCTTGTCGAGCACCCCGCGACCGAGGGACGCGAGCGACCGGTCGAAGTTTCGACGCGACGTCGGTTGAGAGCATCGAACGACGACTCCTGATGCACCGTGCGCCAGGTATTCATCCGGTGACGCTTCGACGATGAAACAGGGCCGCGTGGCCTTGAGACAGCTGGATAGAGGCGCCGAAATCTATCCCTTTCGGTGATCCAGGCGGCGAGATGTCCGCCTATCAATCGCCTCGTGAATATCTGGCGTTCACTGGGCTGATGCAGAGCCGCCGCCGTCAACCAGGCTCGTGCGCCCCGACACGCCTCTACACTCGATGTCGATGACCGCCAGACCGATCACGCTCGCCATCGTGGGTGCAGGAAATCGCGGTCGCGATACCTACGGGCGCTGGTGTTTGCGCCGTCCCGACCAGGCCCAGGTCGTCGCCGTCGCTGAGACCGACGCCGGCCGGCGCATCACGTTGGCCGCCGAGCACAGCATCCGGCCGAACGCCACCTTCGACCACTGGCGTGGGCTGCTCAGCGCAGGCCGCGTGGCGGATGCCATCGTCATCGCCACCCCCGACCGGGTGCACACGGCTCCCACCATCGCCGCCCTCGATGTGGGATACGACGTGATCCTCGAAAAGCCGATCGCACCGACGGCGGAGGAGGTGCTCGCCGTCGGAACGGCGGCGGATCACAGCACCGGCAGCGTCACCGTCGCCCACGTGCTGCGCTACACCCCGTTCTTCTCAACCGTCAAGCGGCTGGTGGACGAAGGGAAGATCGGTCAGCTGGTCACCATCGAGCACGCCGAGCGCATCGGCTACTGGCATTTCGCGCACAGCTTCGTGCGCGGCAACTGGGGCAGCGAGGCCCTCTCGAGCCCGATGATCCTGGCCAAGGCCTGCCACGACCTCGATCTCATGCGCTGGCTGGCCGGAGACCGATGCACCGCCGTCGCCTCCTTCGGCGGGCTCCACCATTTTCGCCCGGAACAGGCACCACCGGGAGCCCTCGACCGATGCACCGATGGTGCGCAGCGCTGCCCGGCCGCAGTCGATTGCCCGTTCGACGCGGTCCGCTTCTACGTCGATCGGTTGGATGGCGTGACGGACTGGCCGGTCTCCGTCATCACCGATGATTCGTCGCGCGAGGGACGGCTCGCGGCCGTGGCGACCGGACCGTACGGCCGATGCGTCTACCACGGCGACAACGACGTGGCCGACCACCAGGTCGTGGCGCTCGAGTTCGCGAACGGCGTGCGGGCGTCCCTGACGGTGATCGGCCTGACCGCCGACAACACCCGGACGATCACGCTGACCGGCACGCGCGGCGAGCTGCGCGGCCGCCTCGACACCGGCGAGATCGAGATACGCCGCTTCCTGCCGGCGTCGGATCCGACGGGCGAGGGTCCATGGGACCGCGACGACCTTGGTCGAGCAGCGTTGCGTGGCGACGAGCGCGTCGTGCTCCATGCGACGTCGGAGTCACTCGTCGAGGGTCACGGCGGCGGCGACGACGGCCTGATGACCGATGCGGTGGCGCGGCTGCGCGCGCGCCGCGACGCCGTCCCGGGTGCCGCCGACGAAGCTCGAACCTCGCTGGCGACCTCGCTCGACAGCCATGCCATGGCGTTCGCGGCCGAGACGAGCCGCCGCGAACGGCGAATGGTGGAGCTACCCGGTCGATGAGCGATCCACTCGAGCACCTGCGGAGAGCGTGCATGACATGGCCAGAGGTCGAGGAGCGGCTGAGCCCACGGCGAGCCGACCTGGTTCCATCGCGGCAAGCGCAGCTTCGTCACGTATGCCAACCACCATCACGATGACCGTCTTGCCTTCTGGTGCGCCGCGCCGCAGGGCGTCCGTGACACGCTCGTGGCGTCTGAGCCGGACTCGTACTTCATCCCTCCCTACGTCGGTCATCGCGGCTGGCTCGGCGTCTACCTCGACGTGCCGGTCGAGTGGGATGTCATCGACGGACTGGTTGGCGACGCGTATCACACGGTCGTCGGGCGGGGCCGATAGACTCGCCGCCATGGCGAAGACGATGAGCGCACCCCGGGGCACGCGCGACCTGCTGCCGCAGGAAACGCCCGCCTGGGATCGGGTGGAGGCCGTCGCCCGCGACCTGTCCCGGCGCTACGCCTTCGAGCGCATCGACACTCCGCTCTTCGAGCGCTTCGAGCTCTTCGCGCGCGGCCTCGGCGAGTCGTCCGATGCCGTCGAGAAGGAGATGTTTCGCGTCGCCGGCGCCAAGGGGAGCGACGAGGAGGCGGCACCGTGGGCCCTTCGTCCGGAACCCACGGCCGGGATCGTGCGCGCTTTCATCGAGCATGGCATGCACGTCCGCCCCGGGCCGTTGCGGTTGGCCCTCATCGGCCCGATGTTCCGCTACGACCGCCCGCAGGCCGGGCGCTATCGCCAGTTCAGCCAGTGGGATGTCGAGGTCATCGGCGACCCGGGTCCCGCGGTCGACGCAGAGCTCATCGAGCTCGGCCATCGGTTCTATGCCGAGGTCGGCCTGACCGATGTCGTCGCCCGCGTCAACTCGATCGGGGATGCCGCGTGCCGTCCTGCGTATCGCGAGGCGCTCATCGGCTACTTCAGCGCCCACGAGGAGCGGCTCGGCGAGGACTCGCGTCGCCGCCTGCGCGTCAATCCGTTGCGGGTGCTCGATGACAAGGAGCTTCCGGCCGACCTTGCTGCCGACGCGCCACGTGGCATCGATCACCTGTGCGACGCCTGCCGGGATCACTTCGCCGGCGTCCGGGCCCTGCTCGACGAGCTGGGCGTCCGCCACGAGCTGGACCACCGGCTGGTGCGCGGTCTCGACTACTACACGCGCACCGCGTTCGAGTTCTACGTCGCTGGGCGCGAGGGCCAGCAGCAGGCGCTCGGTGGGGGCGGACGCTACGACGGCCTGGTGGAGCTGCTCGGCGGACGGCCAACCCCGGGCATCGGCTTCGGACTGGGGCTCGACCGGACCATCCTGGCCATGGACGAGCAGGGCGTCGTGCTGCCGCTTCGCGCACCGCTGGTCGCAGTCGTCGGAATCGGCGACGATCACGCCCAACGGCTGAGGATTGCGGGAGCCATGCGCGATGCCGGGGTCGCGGTTCGCCCGGATGGCTCGACCCGCAAGCTGGGCAAGCAGCTCGAGTCGGCCGCGAAGGCCGGGGCACGCTGGGCCGTCATCGTCGGCGAGGAAGAGGCGCTCGCGCTGAAGGACCTGGCCACCGGCGAGCAACAGGACGGCGTTTCTGCCGAAACGATTGTGGGAAGGATCAGCGAATGATGCCGCTCGCGATCGTGATCGTGACGCTCGCCACGAGGCCCATCAGGACCACCATGAGCACGATGCCGGCGGTGTAGCCGAACGCATACCGTCGCGGCCGATCGCCGAGTGCGTCGCGGACCGCCGACAGCGGCGCGACCGCGTCACCACCCGAGGTCGCTGCGCGTCGTGCCTCGGCGGCGGCGATCATCGCGCGCGCGGCCAGCCGCCGCTCCTCGTCCTGGATCTCTTCTGCGGCGCGGCGCATGTCGTGGCGGTCACCGGGCTCGTCGGACCACCACGCCACCCATTCGGCGAGGGCGGCGGTCTCGAATCGCTGCCAGGGCGTGTCCTTCGGAAGCGTCGCCAGCCGTTCACGCGCCTCCTCGACGCGGCCGTTGGCGGCCAACAGCTCGACGCGCAGTGGTCGCAGGCCCATCGTGTCCGGCAGCGCATCGACCATGGCCGGGGTCGCACGTGGCAGCGCGGTGAGGCGCTGACCCATCTCATCCTGCCAGCGCTCGGTCTCCCAGCCATTCAGCCAGGTCATCACGTCGTTGGCGCGCCGCACGCCGGCAGGCTGCACGAGCAGCCACAGGGGCGCCATGACCGCCACGAAGACGGCGGCATCGACGAGCTGGCGGAGTGGCGTTCCTACGATCCTCAACAGGAGTCCGTCGGCGAGATAGGCGGCGATCAGGCCCGCAGTGAGGCCAACGACCGCCGGCCTGAACGGACCAATCGACTCCGCTCGCCTGAAGGCCTCGCTCAGAGCGCGCATGCGCGGGTGCGGCTCGGGCGCGAGGGGACGGCGAGAGCGGAACATCGGCGAGGCATGATAGCCCGCGACCTTGGGCTACCATGGCCGCTCCCATGAGCACCGGATTCCGTACCCACACCTGTGGCGAGCTGCGCGCCGAGCACGTCGGCGAGCGCGTGACGTTGGCCGGCTGGGTGCATCGGCGCCGAGACCATGGCCATCTCGCCTTCATTGACCTGCGTGACCGGCACGGGATCACCCAGGTGGTCACCAATGCGGAGGATGCCGCCGCGGCCCATGCGGCAGCCGAGCCGGCCCGCAACGAGTGGGTCGTGCAGGTCGACGGCGTCGTGCGCGCGCGACCCGAAGGCACGACCAATGCGGAGCTGGCCACGGGCGAAATCGAGCTTGCGGTCGATCGGTTCGCCGTGCTCAATCCCTCGAAGGTGCCGCCGTTCTATATCAACGAGGAGCAGCCCGGCCTCGACGAGCCGCTGCGCCTGAAGCATCGCTACCTGGACCTCCGTCGTCCGCCGATGCAGGCGCGGATGCTGATGCGCTCCCGCCTTTCATCGACCATCAGGCGGGCGCTCGAGCACGATGGCTTCGTCGAGATCGAGACGCCCACGCTGATTCGGAGCACACCTGAGGGAGCGCGAGACTTCGTCGTGCCGTCGCGGCTGCGTCCCGGCGAGTTCTACGCGCTGCCGCAGTCGCCGCAGATCCTCAAGCAGCTGCTCATGGTGGCCGGCTACGACCGCTACTTCCAGTTGGCGCACGCATATCGCGACGAGGACATGCGCGGCGATCGGCAGCCTGAGCACACGCAGGTCGACATCGAGATGAGCTTCGTGACCGAGGAGGACGTCATCTCGACCGTGGAGCGCATGGTGAGGCGGGTGGCGAAGGAGGTCCTCCCCGAGCGGCCGATCCTGACCGAGCCCTTCCCGCGCCTGACGTACGCCGACGCCATGGACCGATACGGATCCGACAAGCCCGATGTCCGCTTCGGGCTCGAGCTGGTCGATCTGACCGAGGCCGTCCGCGAGGTCGATTTCCGGGTCTTCTCCGAGCCGATCGCGGCCGGCGGCGCGGTCTTCGGCATCACGGCGCCCGGGTGCGGCAACGACACCCGCAAGCAGCTGGACGAGCTGATCGACCTTGCCAAGCGCCACGGTGCGAAGGGTCTGGTCCATCTTTCCGTGCAGGACGGCGGTGCGCTTCATGGGCCGGCGGCGAAGTTCCTTGAAGGGCGTGAGGCCGATCTGCTGTCAGCGATGAGTGCGACGCCGGGCGACCTTATCCTGGTCGTCGCGGATGCTGATCGGACTGCGGGCGCGGAAGCCCTCGGCCACGTCCGCCTGTCGATGGGGGATCGGCTCGGCCTGCGACAGCCGGGTGTGCTCTCGTACGTCTGGGTGCATCGGTTCCCGATGTTCACCTGGGACGCGGACGGCCAGCGCTGGGACGCGACGCACAACCCGTTCAGCGCGCCGGCTCCCGAGGATCTCGACCGGCTGGAGTCGGATCCAGGGTCGGTTCGCGCGCAGCAGTACGACCTGGCCCTCAACGGCTGGGAGTCGGGCGGTGGCTCGATCCGCATCCACCAGCGCGAGCTGCTCGAGCGCTCATTCGCACTGATGGGACACACCGTGGACAGCATGCGTGACCAGTTCGGCGCCCTGCTCGACGCGCTCGAGTACGGGGCGCCACCGCACGGCGGGATCGCCATCGGCCTCGACCGATGGGCCGCGCTGTACGCCGAGGTCGACAACATCCGCGACGTGATGGCCTTCCCAAAGACCCAGTCCGGCACCGACCTGATGCTGGACGCCCCCTCGCCGATCACGCCGCAGCAGCTCGAGGAGCTTCAGCTCCGCTTGGTCGAGGACGACTGAGCCGATGGCGCGCTTCGGACTTCACGGCTCACTGCTCGCCACGCCAGGTCAGCGCGACGCGCTCGTGGCGCACATGCTCGAAGCGGCGCGACTGATGGAGGATGCGAGCGGTTGCGAGCTCTACCTCGTCAGCACCTCGGAGACCGACGACGACTTGGTGTGGATCACCGAGATCTGGCGCTCCGAGGCCGTCGCCGATCTGCTCGCGGCAACGTCATTCGGCCGGAAGATAGCTTCCATCGGCGTCGTGGGTCTCGCGACCGGTCAGCGCCGGATTGAAGACACAGATCAGGCGCAGCGGCGAGATCACGCGAATTGTGTGCCGGTCATGCTCCGGCGCGTAGACCGATCCGGGACCGATGCTGTGCACGACACCGGTATCGCGCTCGGTGATCTCGGCCTCGCCCTCGACGCAGAAGCAGGCTTCGTTATGGTGCTTGTACCACAGGTCCATCTCCGCGCCGCCGTCGACAGTCGTCTCCGACAGCGAGAATCCCAGCTCGTCGTCTCGCACCAATAGCCGTTGCGCGCGCCAGCCATCGCCGCGGACATCGAGCTCCGTGCCGGCGATCTCACCCAGGGTGCGAACGATCATGTGCTGTCTCTCCCTGCGTTGGAACTTGCCACTCTTCGATCACAGCGATGTTAGGCGGGTCCAGGCGGCAATTCGGTCGGTCTCCGAGCGTGAGATGCGCCGCCGGGCGACCGGTTCGGCCGCGTAACGCCGATCACCTTGGTGGATGGCAACTTCAGCGGCCCGGACGCGCTTCGAACTGCCCGCGGCTATCATCGGTACCCATGGCCGTCTACCTCGATCATGCCGCGACATCGCCGCTGCGCCCGGACGTTCTGGAGGCGATGCTGCCGTACCTGACGACGCACGGTGGCAACCCATCGAGCCTGCATGCGTCGGGTCGCCGAGCCCGCCAGGGCGTCGACGAGGCGCGCGAGGTCGTCGCGCAGGGTATCGGCGCACAGCCGCGCGAGATCGTTTTCACCGCCGGCGGCACGGAGGCCGACAACCTGGCCATCAAGGGCGTCGCGTGGGCGGCGACCTCGCGCGGACGGCACGTCATCACGACGGCCGTGGAGCACAAGGCCGTGCTGCACGCGGCTGCCATCCTGGAGCGAAGCGGCTTCGAGGTGACCGTCCTGCCGGTGGACCGATACGGACGCGTGGATCCGATCGACGTTGCGGCGGCGATGACCGAGCGGACGACGCTGGTCAGCGTGATGGCCGCCAACAACGAGGTCGGCACCCTTCAGCCGATCGCCGCGATCGGCGAGATCGTGCGCGGCCATGGCGCCAAGCTGCACGTCGACGCGATCCAGTTCGCGGCACATGAGCCGATCGACGTCGACGCCTGGCAGGCGGATCTCGTGAGCCTCTCGGCGCACAAGCTCGGTGGGCCGCAGGGGGTCGGAGCGCTCTTCGTCCGCCGCGGAACGCAGATGCTGCCGCAGATGCAGGGCGGCTCCCAGGAGCGCCAGCGGCGCGCGGGCACCGAGAACGTGGCCGGCATCGTCGGTTTCGGCGCCGCAGTCCGGTTTCCCGTCGATGCTGGCACCGACCGGCTTCGCGATCTGGCCGGCCGGCTGCGCGCCGGGCTTCTGTCATTCGAGGGCGTCGGCCTGACCGGCCATCCGGAGGATCGGCTGCCGAACAACGTGAGCGTGGTGATCGACGGCGTCGAGGGCGGCGACCTGGTGGCGGCGCTCGACCTCGAGGGCATCGAAACGTCGACCGGCAGCGCGTGCACGTCGGGCAGCACCGAGCCGAGCCACGTGCTGCTGGCGATGGGGATCGATCCGCATCTCGCCCACGGCTCGCTGCGCCTGACGCTGGGCCGGGAGACGTCGGAGGCCGACCTCGACGCGACGCTGGCGGCGCTGGGGACCGTGCTGCCACGCTTGCGGAGCGCGGTGGGACTTCGGCCGAAGGCCACGGTGCCCGCATGAGCCGGATCGTGGCCGCCATGAGCGGTGGCGTGGACTCGTCGGTTGCCGCGGCGCTCCTGACCAGGGAACGCGGTGACGACGAGGTGATCGGCGTGTGGATGCGGACGCACGGCGAGATGCCGGAGGGCCTTGAGCAGTCGCGATCCTGCTGCTCGCCCGATGCAGCGGACGATGCTCGCCGCGTGGCGCAGCTGATCGGTATCCCGTTCTTCACGCTCAACGTGGAGAAGGAGTTCGGGGCGCGGGTGATCGACGCCTTCGTCGACTCGTACCTGGAGGGCTCGACGCCGAACCCATGCCAGGCCTGCAACCAGTACATCAAGTTCGACGAGCTGCTGCGACGCGGCCTCGCTGCCTACGGAGCCGATGCGGTCGCCACCGGCCACTACGCGCGCCTCGAGCATCGCGACGGCCGATGGCGCCTCATGCGCGCCGCCGATACGGACAAGGACCAGACCTACTTCCTGTGGGTCCTCGACCAGGCCCAGCTCTCGCGGACCAGGTTCCCGCTCGGCGACCTGACGAAGCCGGAGGTGCGCGCCATGGCCGCCGATCTGACCCTGCCGACGGCCCAGAAGCCGGAGAGCCAGGAGATCTGCTTCGTCCCGCTCGGCGACTACCGCGACCTGCTCGAGGAGCGGCGCGGCTACGCCGGCGATCCGGGGCCGATCGTGGACGCCGGCGGGACCCGCGTGGGCACGCACACCGGGTATGCGCACTACACCGTGGGCCAGCGCCATGGCCTCGGCGTCGCGCTCGGGGAGGCGGTCTACGTTCGCGAGGTCCAGCCGGCCACGAACACGGTCGTCATCGGCCGCCGTGAAGAGGTCTCGCAGCGGACGTTCACGGTCGATGGCGCGCGCTTCACGGCCGGCGGGCCGCCGGCTGATCGTTTTGACGCCTCGGTCCGGATTCGGCACCGGGCGCCGGACGTGCCTGCCGAGGTGACGATGGTCGGCCGAGACCGGTTCGTGGTCGAGACGGCCGAGCCGGTGTGGGCACCGGCGCCAGGCCAGGCGGCCGTGCTGTACGACGCTGCGGAGTGCCTCGGCGGGGGGCGCATCACTCGCTCCGACGGCTAGCGGCCAGTCAGCGCCGATGCCTCCCTGGCTCATCTGGGTCCCGCTCCTGGCGCTCATCAACCTGCTGCTCTTCATCGCCGTGCGCGGGCGGTGGGGCAAGAGCGTGCTGGTGCTGGCGATCGCCGCGGTGTGCGGCGTCGTCATCGGCGATCAGATCGCGGGCCGGACGGGGCTCGAGGTGCTGCGCATCGGCGACATGCATCTGGTTGCGGCGTCGGTCAGTGCGCAGATCCTGATGGTGGCGGTATCTCTCCTCAGCGCCCTCGGCCCCATTCGCCTCGAGGAGTAGCGACACCGCCCGAGCCGAGCCAGTCGAAGCTCGGTTGTGAGAGGGCGTTCCGGGGCTGCGAGGCTGCCACTCCACCGCCACTCCGCGACGACTCGAGGTGTGGTCGGTAGAATCGTGGGAAACGCGAGAGGATTCGTCTGACTCATGAAGGACTCCGGATTCGGCAGCTTCCTGGCTGGCGTCGTGATCGGTGGGCTCATCGGCGCTGCGCTGGGCCTCATCCTGGCCCCGCAGACGGGCGAGGAGTTTCGAGAGCACGTCAACGACTTCGTCGAGAACAAGCGCACCGATTTCGGCGACGCGGTGACCGAGGGCCGCCAGGCCGCGGAGCAGGCGCGAGCCGAGATGGTCACCGACTATGACGCCCACGCCGGCGCGCAGCCCGAGGGCGCCGCCTCCTGACCCGAACCTGAAGCCGACCCCAGATCACGCATGAGAGCCGGTGGGTCGCCGGCTCTCGTCGTGGAACGAAGGATGAACCGATGGAGCCGATGAGCACGGCGGAAATCCGCGAGCGCTTCCAGCGCTTCTTCGAGGAGCGCGGGCACACCCGCGTGCCGTCGGCGCCGCTGCTCGCCTCCGACGATCCTACGCTCCTCTTCGTGAACTCCGGCATGGCGCCGTTCAAGCGCGTGCTCACCGGCGAGGAGAAGCGGGACTACGTTCGCGCCGTCGACTCCCAGGTCTGCCTGCGCGTGGCTGGCAAGCACAACGACTTCGAGGAGGTCGGTCGCACGCCGCGTCACCAGACGCTGTTCGAGATGCTCGGCAGCTGGAGCTTCGGCGACTACTTCAAGCGGGAAGCGATCCACTTCCACTGGCAGCTGCTGACCGATGAGCTCGGCATCCCGCCTGAGCGCCTGGCCGCCACCGTCTACACCGATGACGACGATGCCTACCGGGTCTGGGCGAACGAGATCGGCCTGCCACCCGAGCGCATCGTGCGCTGGGGAGACATCTCCGCCGGCGACGAGAAGAACTTCTGGCGGATGGGAGACACCGGCCCCTGCGGTCCGTGCAGCGAGCTTCACTACGACCGCGGCGAGCATCTCTCGGAGGGCCCCGGCTGCATTCCCGACCACTCGGAGACCTGTCCCCGCTGGCTCGAGGTCGGCAACCTGGTCTTCATGCAGTACGACCGTGGCGCCGATGGCTCGCTGACCGCGCTGCCGATGCAGAGCGTCGATACCGGCACCGGCCTGGAGCGGCTGGCGTCGGTGATCCAGGGCGTCGAGTCGAACTACCGGACCGACCTCTTCGTCCCGATCATCGACCGGCTGGCGCAGTTCATCGGTCACGACCCGGAGACCGTGGAGAGCGAGCGCTTCAGCTACCAGGTGGTGGCCGATCACTCGCGCGCCATGACCTTCCTCCTTGGAGAAGGGGTGAGGCCGTCGAACGAGGGGCCCGGCTACGTGCTGCGCAGAATCATCCGACGCGCCGTCCGCCACGGGCGTCTGCTCGGGATCCGCGGCCCATTCCTGCGCGAGACCGCCTCCGTCGTGATCGACCTGATGGGCGACGCCTACGGGTATCTCCGCGCCAACGCAGAGCCGATTCTCGACGCCATCCAGCTCGAGGAGGAGAAGTTCGCCCGCACGCTCGATGCGGGCAGCACGCGGCTGGACGAGTTGGTGGTGGCAGGCGGCACCATCAGCGGAGCCGACGCGTTTCGGCTCCACGATACCTTCGGCTTCCCGATCGACCTGACCGTCGAGATGGCGGCGGAGCGGGGGGTCAGCGTCGACCGGGCGGCCTTCGAAGCGGCCATGGCGGATCAGCGCGAGCGATCGCGCGGCGAGAAGCACGCCGGCCTGCGGCTGGATCCGGAAGTGGCTGTCCTGCGCAGCGAGTTCATCGGCTATCCGAACGAGACGGGTGCCGACGGTCTTCGCGTGCTGGCCGTCGTGCCGGGCGAGCCGGCGGTGGTGGTGCTCGACCGCACGCCCTTCTACGCCGAAGGCGGCGGGCAGATCGGCGATCGAGGCGCGCTCATCGGCCCGCGTGGTCGGATGCGGGTCGACGACACCCAGCGCTCCGGTGACGCCATCGCGCACCAGGGCGAGATCTCCGGTGAGCTGAGCATCGGTGACGCCGTACGCGCCGAGGTCGACGAGGCACGACGCTGGGGCGCGGCGCGGAACCACACCGGCACCCATCTCCTGCATCGCGCCCTGCGCGACGTCGTGGGCGAGCAGGCGAAGCAGGCCGGCTCGTGGGTCGGGCCCGATGCGCTGCGCTTCGACTTCCCGGCGCAGTCGGCCACGCCCCGCCGGGCGCTGCGCGACGTCGAGCGCCTGGTGAACGGCCAGATCCGTCGGAACGCCCCCGTGCATCCGGAGACGATGAAGATGGCCGACGCGCAGGCGCTCGGCGCGGACATGTTCTTCGGCGAGAAATACCTTCCCGAGTCGGTGCGCGTCGTGCAGGTCGATGGATATTCGAAGGAGCTGTGTGGCGGCACCCACGTGGCGGCCACCGGCCAGATCGGTCAGCTCGTCATCACCGGCGAGTCCAGCATCGGGGCCGGGCTTCGCCGGATCGAGGCGGTCACCGGTGAGGCGGCGGCAGAGCTGGTCGGGACCCGGCTCGATGCCCTGCGCGACGCGGCGGCGCTGCTCGGCGAGCGGGAGGAGAATGTCCCGAAACGCATCGAGGCCCTGCTCGCGAGACTCCGCGACGCGGAAAAGGCCGCACGCGCACCGAAGGCTGCCGGGTCGCGCCTCGACGCGGCCGCCGCGCTGCATGGCTCTCAGGAGGCGGGGACCGCCACGGTGATCGTCCAGGCCTACCCCGAGGCGGATTCGAACGCGCTGCGCGGCCTGGCGGACGACCTGCGCGGCATGACCGGCCGATTCGTGCTCGTCTCGGCTGGAGGTGCCGACGGCAAGCCATCGATCCTGGTGGCGGCCAGCCGCGACCTGGCCGCGGAGGGCTTCGATGCCGGCGCCATCGTTCGCCAGGCGGCACCGATCATCGGAGGCGGGGGTGGCGGTCGCGCCGATCTCGCCCAGGCCGGTGGGCGCGATGCGTCCCGGCTGGACGAGGCGCTGCGCGAGGCCGCGCGGCTCGCGCTCGAGGCGCTTCAGCGGATCGAGACGGCCTGACACGACCAGCGTGACCGGCGTGCAGCGCCTCTGGGGACGCGTCGCGGATCGCCTGCGAAGCGCGGCGCGGTCCGGCCGCTCACCGGCCATCGCGGCCCTCGATATCGGCACCGAGTTCGCAAAGGCGCTCGTTCTCACGGTGGAGACCGATTCGGATGGGAGGCTCGTCGGCGTCGTGCACGGCAATGGTCGCCAGCGTCAGGGGCTGGCGCACATGCAGTCGGGGACGGTGAGCGACATCGATGCCGTTGTGGCCAACTGCCGCGTGGCGATGGACGAGGCCCGAACCATGGCCGGGCGCCGGCCGAGCGCCGCAGTGATCGGGATCGCCGGCGAGCTCGTGAAGGGCGCCACGAGCACGTTGACCATGCGGCGTGACGACCCGCGGGCAGCGCTCGGTGAGCCGGAGCTGGAGCGCATCGTGATGCGCGCGCAGGAGTCCGCGCTCCGGGAGGCGGAGGAGCGGATCCGGTGGGAGTCCGGCATGGATCGGCTCGACGTGCGCCTGGTGCACGCGGCCATCGTCGAGATGACGATCGACGGCTACCCGGTCAGCAACCCGATCGGCTTCACCGGCGCGCAGGTGGAGCTCCATCTGTTCAACGCATTCGCGCCGATGGTGCACCTGGGTGCCCTGCAGTCCGTTGCCAACGCGCTCGATTTGGAGCTGCTCGGCGTCATCGCGGAGCCGTACGCCGTGGCGACATGCCTCGATCCGGGCGAGCTCGGCGACGCGGGGGCCGTGTTCGTCGATGTCGGCGGCGGCACGACCGACGTGGCGCTCGTCCGCGGCGGCGGTATCGCCGGCACCACGATGCTCGCCCTCGGTGGTCGCGCGTTCACGAAAGGCCTGGCCGAGCGGCTCGGGCTCTCCTTCGCCGAGGCGGAGGAGGCCAAGCTGTCGGTCGCGAACACCGATCGCGCCGGCGTGGCCGAGGCACTCCTCGAGGATGCACGCATCTGGCGCTCCGGGGTGGAGCTGATGATCGGTGACCTCGCCGCCGGCGAGCTGCTGCCCGGCCGCATCCTGCTGTGCGGCGGTGGGGCCGACCTGCCGCAGATCCGCGCCGTGCTGGACGAGGACGGCTGGTGGAGCCGGCTTCCGTTCGCCCGACGTCCGAAGGTGCGCGCGCTCGCACCCGACGAGGTGATCGGCCTGCGCGACGCGACCGGCTCGCTGGCAACGCGACAGGACGTGACGCCGATGGCGCTGGCCCACCAGGCCCTGATCCTCGACGCAGGGGCGTCGGCCGTCGACCGGGCCATGCGGGGGGTCGTTCGAGAGATGGCGCTGTGACCACGGCGACCGCGCTGCTGTACCTCGAGATTGATGACGAGGTGACCTCGGTGGTGCGCCGCATCCGCGAGACGGACGGGGAGCGGGTGATCCTGGTGGCCCCTGGCCGTTCCCGCGCCACCTCGAGCGTCGTCGCCCTGCGCCTGCTCGCGCGCGTCGGCGAGGACGCGGATCGTCGCGTTGCGGTGGTCGGCGACTCGCTGACGCGATCGCTCGCGTCCGAGGCCGGCCTGGATGCCTATGCCTCCGTCGACGATGCGCGGAGCGCGGTGCTGCCGGCCGCTGCCGAGGCCGAGGCCGAGCCCAGGGGTGCATCGATCCACGTCGTGCGCGGCGAGGTCGCGGACGAGACGGCAGCGATCCCGGCCGAGCGAGCGCCGGCGAGGGCGCCTGCGTCCATCGGCACGGATACCGAGACGCGTCCCGTCGGCGTGCCACGCGGGGACCGAGACAGACCCACGCCCGTGACGTCGCGCCGCCCGGCGCGTCGCGCGCTGCCGGCCGCCGTCCTCGCCGGTGTGGCTCTGCTGCTCCTGGTGACCGCCGTGCTCGCAGCCGTGGTGCTCCCGGCCGCGACGGTGACCATCTCGCCGAAGACCGAGCCGGTCGGCCCGATCGCGTACGAGATCCCAGTCGAAGACGCGGAACGCACCGCGGGAACCGTGGAGGCGGAGGCCACGGTGACCGCCACCGGCACCTACCCGATCCAGGCCGCGGCGACCGGAGCGGTCGTGTTCCGCAACTTCAACACGGTCGGCGTGGCCATCGGAACCGGCACCCTCGTGGCGGCCGGCGAGCAGGCCTTCGAGACGACGGCCGAGGTCGTCGTGCCCGCGGGATCGCTGACCGGCGCCGGAACGATCCAGGCCGGCGAGGCGCCGGTCGAGGTGGCGGCGGCGGCCGTCGGCCCTGCCGCCAACGTGGCGGCCGATGCGATCGACACGATCCTGACCCAGAGCGTTGCGGCCGGACTGCGCGGATTCCCGAACAACGAGGCGCGGCTGGTGCTCAACCCGGAGCCCACCGTCGGCGGTCTCGACACGACAGGCCCCGAGTTCACGCAGCCCGATGCCGATGCCGCCCGGGCCGCGCTGATCGATGCGCTCGACCTCGCCGCGGCGGACGCGCTCGAGGGTAGCGGCGTTGCGATCTTCGCCGATCCCCATGAACCGGCCACGCCCGTCGTCGACGGTCTCGACGGCCTGGTCGGGACTCGCGACCAGGCGACGGCGGACATCAGTGGGACCCTTGCGTACGACCGACTCGGCGCCGATCCGGAGCAGGTGATCGACGCCGCGGAGGCGCGCCTGCTCGCCGATGTGACGGTGCTGCCGGCAGGCCACCAGCTGGTGACCTCGGCGACGGAGGTCGCGATCGACGAGGTGCGCCGCGAGGACGATGCGCTCGTGGTGAGGGTCGCCGTGATGGCTGCATCGACGCCGGTCATCGACCGCGACGAGGTCACCGAGCTGATCCGGGGGCGTTCGGTCGAGGAGGCGGGGGCGGCCCTCACCGACATGGGGGACGCGACCGTCGCGGTCTGGCCGGCCTGGGCCGCATCGGTACCGGAGCTCGAGTGGCGGATCGAGCTCCGAGTGGCAGGCCCCCCGTGAGCACGGTGATCGGCCTCGACCACGGGAGCCGGCGCATCGGCGTGGCGGTCGGGGATACCGAAACCGGGATGGCCTTCGCGCGGCCCGCCATCCTGCGACGCGCCCTGGAGGCTGACCTTCGCGCCATCACGACGCTCGCCGTGGAGGAATCCGCGGCCGCCCTCGTCCTCGGGCTGCCGACGAACATGGATGGCACCGAGGGAGAGCAGGCAGCGGCCGTTCGCAGGTTCGGCGACCGGCTGGTCGCCCTCGGCATCACGGTCACTTACGAGGACGAACGGCTCAGCTCGTGGGAGGCGGGGGAGCGATTGTTGGAGGCCGGGAGGCGGCCGCGTCGGGAGAGCGGTGAGCTGGACTCGGCGGCGGCCCGGGTGATCCTGCAACAATACCTCGATGCCCGCCGCCGGACGGGGCCGCCTGAGGAGACTGAATGACCCGACGTCCCGCGCCCATGGGAGAGTACGAGGAGCGCCGTACTGCACGAATCCGTCAGCTGCGCGAGCAACGCGAAGGACCGATGCGACGCCGGCGCCGGGTCCAGCCGCTCCTGCTCTTCCTGTGGATCGCCGGATCGATCGCGCTCCTCGGCATCCTCATCGTATTCGGCTTCAACACGCTCTTCTCGCCTCGAGTGATGGCGTGGGTGGAGGACAATCCGAGTGCCATCGAGCATGGCCTGGTCGAGGACTTCGTGCAGTGGTACCGCCCGGAGGTGCTCGCCGATGAGCCGGCCAGCGGCGAGCAGCGCCGCGTCACGGTCAACGTGGAGACCGGCGCCACCGATACGTCGATCGGCCAGCTCCTTCATGACGAGGGCGTCATCGGAAGCGAGATCGCCTTCCAGTACGCCGTCATCTCCGCCGGCCGGGAGGGGACCCTCGCGGCCGGCGTGTACGACCTGTTCCCGACCATGCGGCCGTCGGAGATCGTCGCCACCCTCCAGGGCCAGCCCTTCGGGGAGGTGACCAGCGTCACGCTGCTCGAGGGGCTCCGTATCGAGGAGATCGTCGCCGCCTTCGCGGCCAGCGAGATGACGATGAACATGGAGGAGTTCGCCTCCATTCTCCAGGCGCCGCCGGCGGACCTGCTGAACCAGTACGACTTCCTCTCCGATCTGCCGGCGGGCAGATCGCTGGAGGGCTACATCCCGCCGGAGACGATCGAGTACCAGATCGGGGCGGACCCGATGCAGGTCGCCCGCGGATTGCTCGACCAGTTCCAGGAGTCACTCACCGACGAGATCATAGCCGGCATCGACGCCAAGGGCCTGAGCTTCGATGAGGCGATCACCATCGCCAGCATCGTAGAGCGAGAGGCGGTCATCGACGAGGAGCGGCCGCTCATCGCCGCCGTCTACACGAAGCGCTTCCTCGAGCCGGACAATGCCCAGACGGCCGGGCTGCTCAACGCCGATCCAACGCTGCAGTACGGGCTCACGACGGGTGACGTGCGGCCGATCGGCCACCCGCTGCTCGGCGAGAGCGAGGGCGCCACGCTGCCGGTGGACGAGTGGGGCGCCGTCGGCTGGTGGCCACAGCTCCAGGTCGGCGGCGGAGATGTCGCGCTCGAGGAGTTCCTGCTCGGCTTCCAGACCTACACCCAACCAGGACTGCCGCCGATGCCGATCGCGTCGCCACGCATCGGCTCCCTGGAGGCGGTCGCGACCGCCCCGATCGACGAAGGCTACCTCTTCTTCGTGGCCGGGTGCCCGGACGGGACGCGTGATGGGTCCCACTACTTTTCCATCGACCTCGACGAGCACAACGTCAACATCGCGCGGGCCAACGAGGAGTGCGCGGGCCAGTGAGCGACGCGCGTCTTGCCGCCCTGCGCGCGCTCCTCGACGAGCACGCGCTCGACGCGATCCTGCTCAGCCGCAGCGCAAACAAGCGGTACCTCAGCGGGTTCCGGCTCGGCGACGCCGAGGGTCCCACCTCGGGCTTTGCCGGCACGCTGCTCGTCACTCGCGACGCCAACCTGATCCTGGCGGACCCGCGCTACACCGAGCAGGCGGCGAACGAG
>Ga0136613_10000382_pt1 | contig 20182 bp, 11 predicted proteins | sample AntDrymUQ2722106_2_FD_106649 | JGI IMG/M metagenome (GOLD analysis project Ga0136613, IMG submission 106649) | Polar desert sand microbial communities from Dry Valleys, Antarctica - metaG UQ272 (21.06) | ecosystem: Environmental > Terrestrial > Soil > Desert | place: Antarctica: Dry Valley... | reverse complement strand
TTCGGCGACCTTCTCAGCAACACGCTCAAACTCAGATGCAAGGCCATTAACGTAGTAGCCAAGCCAGTCGTTGAGGTTGCGTGTTCGCTTGATAGCTCGCAGCGCCTGATAGTAAGCCTCCTTGTCCTCCGCGTAGTAGCGCTCCGGCGAGAACAGCCGCCGACTCATGAAGCCGTCGCGGTAGAGGACAGCGACTGCGAAAAGACGAGCAGCTCTGCCGTTGTAGTCGGCGAAGGGGTGGACCTCGTTGATCTCGAAGTGTCCGACGCCGGCAAGAATGGGACCCGGATACTCCTCGGTCAGCCGCTTCGCCTCAAGCCAACCGAGACGCTCGGCCATGAGATTCGGAACCTCCTCTGCGGGCGGACCCTCGTGGTACACCTGAATCGCGTCCGCCACAACGATCTCGCCGTCGCGCCATGCTCCTTCGTGATCGCGCAGAAAACGTGTTCCTTCGCGGCCCAGACCCTTGGTCAGGACTCCATGAAGGTGTAGGAGGAACTCAGGCGAGTACGTGATTGTCCCTTCGCGATGCGCCACGTCGATGAACTCAAGGGCGGCGACGTAGTTGACGAGCTCGAGCTTGGCGCGGTCGGTCGGGTCGAGTTCATGCTTGACGGCTCTGAGGGCCTCAACCCGGGGCAACTCGTTGCCTTCGATGAGATTTGAGTAATGAATTGAGCCGACGCGAGCGTCTTGCCTGAGAATCTCCTCTTGTGCAGGCAGAATCGGCGCGCTCTCGATTACACCGCGAGCCCGCTCTATCCGCCCAAACGCCTGCATGACGGCTGCCGGATACCGGTTGAAAGCTGGAAGATACATGGTTTGTGCCACTATCTATACGTCCTATTTGGCTTGAGGTCTGGATAAGGGCAGCTTTCGCGCCACGTTAGACCCATATTACGTAGGCCATCAATGGTTCCCATTCGGTTCCTACGGAACTTTCGTGACTCCTGGCGGACTGCCGAGAATCCGTTCTACGGCCTTGATTCGAACTCTCAGCGAAGCTTGCCTACGTAACCTTTCACGCCAACGATACCTTATATGCCAAACCTACGGAACTCTTGTGCTGTCTAATAATCGGCCAAAGCCCAGTAATCATAGGAGAGTTGGGGTCTCCCTTCAGAACGGATACGCCAAACTTACGAAACTATCCGGCTCGGAGCGAGCCACTTGCTGCTGGCCCGAGCAAGGTAAGCGTCGACGAGCGCTACCCCCTCCGCCTCGGAACCCGGCATGAGCTTGCCGTAGAGGTCGTAAGTCGTCTTGATCGATGCGTGGCCCATATAGGTGGTGATCGCCTTCGCGTTTACGCCGGCAGCGATGAGGACCGACGCGAACGTGTGGCGGGCCTCGTGCAGGCCGATTGGCTCAAGGCCGGCTCGCTTCCACGCCCGCTGCGCTCGGCGCCAGAGGTTGGACGGTTGGAGAGGCCGCTCCGCGCCCGCGCCGAAGGCGAGGCCGACGTCGCGCCCCTGACGCTGCTTGTGCTCGACGAGGACGTCGCGGAGAGCTCCCACGATTGGGACGGCTCGACGACCTGCCAAGCTCTTGGGCTCGATCTCGACGCGTTCCTTGTCGTCGTACGCGCGCTCGACGCGGATGACGCCGGACGCTAGGTCGACGTTCTCCCACCGTAGCGCCAGGAGCTCACCGCGGCGAAGACCTGCATAGAGCGCTGCTGCCCAGACAGGCCGATCGCGTTCCGGCAGCGCTGCGAGGAGCCGCTCCGCCTCGTCCGGCGAAGCAATCCTCTCGCGGCGGCCTCGTACCGCGGGGAGTCGCAGGTGGGCACACGGGTTGACGGCGACGTCGCCGTCCTCGGCCGCCCGGCGGAAGATCACGCGCAGGGGCATGAGGGCGTTACGGACTGTCGACGGATCGCGGCCCTGGGCAAGAAGGTCATCAGCGAGCCGCTGAACATCGCGGTGCTGAACGTCGCCGAGGCGCGCTTGACCGATCCGCGGGACGACGTGGTCGCGGAGCGCGGCCTCGTAGCTTCGGATCGCGCTCGGCTTGTAGACGTCCCCAGAGCGGGTGCGGACGCGGCCGGACTTCATCCCGGCGACGAGCTCCTCGGCCGCCTCGCGGACGGTCGTGTGCGCCGGCGCGCGCAGGGTGCCTCGGCGAACGCCCGTCTGCGTCTCCGAGCGCCACGCTCGCGCCTCGGCCAGGGTCGGGAAGGTCTTGCGGATGCGCTTCGACTCTCGGGCGCTCCAGACGCTCGCCTGGTAGGTCGGCTGGCAGTTGCAGCGGCCGCCCCTCCGAACGGCGCACGCCTTCTTGTGTCTCACCTCGATGCCCGTTCGCTGCGCCATGACGAGGACGCTACTGGGGCCGTCGGACGTTCCGCGCGACAGTCGCGCGACAGTCCAACGACGCCCCTGCGGATCACGGACAGTCGCCGGCGAAGTCCGCTGCAAGAAAGAAAGAAAGTAAGAAAGCCTGCAAAACAGCCACTTCTTGCAGGACAATCGAGAGTGCCCCCGGCAAGAATCGAACTTGCGCACGCGGTTTAGGAAACCACTGCTCTATCCACTGAGCTACGGGGGCGCGATACGAGCCTTGCAGGGATTTTATGGCTCCCTCGGGTCAGGAGGTACCCATAGAACTTCTAACCTCATGCGCCGCCGACCGGCAGTGAGTCAAGGCGCTTCAGCCTTGGCGCTTGCGCGGGCGCAGGCCGAACTGTTCGCAGCGTGGCCCGGCTCCACGCCTGATCGGCATCGTCGATGGCATCCAGGCGTCCACGGGACGGCACTTGCGCCTGAAGCTGCCGTAGAAGGGCTTCTGAGGTGGAGACCCGCGTGGAGGCGAGCCTGCGCTCAACGCGGATTCGCGAAGAGTTGGAGTCGCGTCGGCGAGTGATCCCTCGACGCCGCCGGGCGTACCGCGCTAGAGCAAGAGGGCGGCCCCGGCAACCCAGCAGGCGACACCGAGCGGCACAGCGAACATGAGCCCGCGGCCAAGGCCGCCGGCCTTCGGGATTCTCGTCTCCTCTACTTGAAGAATCATGAGCAGACTGTCCCCCCTTTCCCGGCTGCGGAAACTCGAGCCACGTACGGGGCCCGGCCGCGGCATGCCCTGGTTCACGCAAGACGCCGGTTCTTGACGGACCGAATCGACGTCGTGCCTGAACTGACAGGCCCTTGATCGATGGCCGGTTGCAGACAACGCGTGACGTCCGAGGGAGCCACAGGCCATCCAGCATCCGCAGCCTTCGTGTGACCGGTTGCTCCAGCCGGTTCGCCAGAAACCGCTGTCGGAGGTGGGTGGTACGGTGCGCGCTCCTCCCTTTCGGCCGAGGGATACAGAACTTGCTGTCGAACGCCGATAGCAGGCTAACTGCCCTGCTTGCTCTCGAGGCCGCACGAGAGATGACGAATAAAAACTCTAAGACCCTTGTTCCGCTCGTACTCGTGAGCGTGCTTGTGGCGACCGCTCGCGCGGAAGCGTCGACCCCGCTATCGGGCCACAGAGTCCACGACACCGGCATCGCGATGACGAGCGGCGCGAGCGGTACGCCGGGCACCCTCGTGTTCAGAGCGAGGGCCGACGCCGCCGTTCGCGCTGACGCCCCGCGGAAGAACTTCGGCACCCACCGGGTGCTTTTCGTCCGCGGGACACCACCGGGTCGTAGCTTCATCCGCTTTCGCGTGCGCGGGCTCACCGCCACGCCGCAGCGGGCGGTCATCCGCCTCTACCTGCTCCGTGCGTTGCCCCGCGGGCTGACGATCCGTCGCGCCGCTGAGCGCACATGGCGGGAGCGGCGTCTCACGTTCCGATCTTCTCCAAGGCTCGGCTCGGCGGTCGGTGTCCTCGGTCCAGCGAGACGCGGCTGGGTCGCGATAGACGTGTCGCGCGCCGTCCGTCGCAACGGCGTCCTCACGGTTGCGCTCACCGCGCCGGGAAGACGTGCCGGCGCAATCGCGAGCCGCGAGGCGCGAGCGCACGCACCCCGGCTAGTGGTGTCTGTCCCGTCCGACACGGGTGGCGGTGGCGGTGGCGGTGGGAGTCCCCCGACGCCGCCGCAGGACCCGTCGTGCCCGCGCCCGTACGCCACGTCGAGCCCGTGGAACGTCCCGATCAGCTACACGCGCTACCACCCGCAGACGGCCTCGCATGTCGGGGCGCTGCAGGGTGTCCTGAGCTCCGACCCGACGCAGTACACCTACCCCGTTTACACGATCACGCCGGGCACGCCGCTCCAGACCGTGTCGATCAGAGGCTGGTTCTCGAACGTCGTTGACGGCGGGACCCGCCTCATCAACCAGCGGGCAGGAACGGTGCGTCTCCCGATCCCCGCCGGCGCACAAGCTGCGGCGGGATCGGATGCCCAGATGATCCTGATCGACCCTCTGACCGGCGACGAGTGGGGCGTTTCCGAGTTGACGCAGAGCGGGGGTTCGTGGAACGCCTGGAACTCCTACCACTACAGCACTGGGTGGAGCGCCGTTCCGCCGGCAGACGCGGAGGGCCGTCCGTTCTTCCCGCGCGGCGCCGGCGTCCCGTACCTCGCAGGGCTCGTTCGCCCATGCGAGATCGCGCGCGGCCGGATCGACCACGCCCTCGCCTTCGCCTACGACTATCCCACCTCCGAGTTCGTCTATCCGGCCACGAAGTCCGACGGCGACAGCTCGGGCCCGCCCGACATGCCCGAGGGCGCCCGCCTGCAGCTCGACCCCGCGATCACGGATGACGAGATCCGCTCGTGGGGTTGCACGGGGCCCTGCTTCACGATCGCGAAGGCGCTCCAGGCCTATGGGATGTACATCATCGACAACTCGGGCCGGCCGAAGATCATGCTCGAGTACGAGGGGACGGCCCGCTGGAACGGGCTCGTCAACTCGAGGACGCCCAACCCGATTCCGCTGAACCGGTTCAAGGTCCTCGACTGGACGTCGGTCTCGCCTGCTCCGACGCCGCCTCCGCCACCTCCCACGGCTCCTCCTCCGCCCTCTCCGCCGCCGCCTCCGAGCCCGCCGCCGCCCGGCGGGGGCGCGGTGATCGCCGCGGCCGGCGACATCGCGTACGGCGGGTCAGGCGACGAGGAGACCGCACGCGTCCTCGACGCGCTCAACCCGGACGGAATCGTGACGATGGGCGACAACGCGTACGAAGCGGGCACGATGTCGGAGTTCATGAGCTGGTACCAGCCGACCTGGGGCCGGCACAAGGCGAAGACCCGTCCGTCGCCCGGAAACCATGAGTACAAGACCAGCGGCGCGTCCGGGTACTTCGGGTACTTCGGCGCCGCCGCCGGCACGCCCGGCAAGGGCTGGTACAGCTGGGACATCGGGGGCTGGCACCTCGTCGCGCTCAACACGAATGGGGAGGGCGCCTGCGCCACGATCGCGTGCGGCGCCGGCTCCGAGCAGGAGCGGTGGCTGCGGGCCGACCTGGCCGCAGCGGGCAGCTCGTGCGTCCTCGCCTACTTCCACCATCCGCGCTTCTCGACGGGCCCCCACGGGGACAACGCCGGCGTGAAGGCGCTCTGGCAGGCGCTCTACGACCATGGCGCCGACGTCGTCCTCCAGGGACACGACCACAACTACCAGCGCTGGGCGCCCATGAACCCGGACGGCGGCTTCGACCCGACGCGCGGCATCCGTTCGTTCGTCGTCGGCACCGGCGGCAAGAACCCCTACTCGGTCGGGAGCCGCGCCGGGCTGGAGGCCAAGCAGGCCGACACACTCGGCGTCCTGAAGCTGACGCTCCGCCCCGGCAGCTACGACTGGAAGTTCGAGCCCGTGGCCGGGAAGACGTACGCGGACGCCGGCTCGAGCTCCTGCCACTGACGCGGAGTACCGCGCCGGCTACCGGCGCAGCAAATCGGGCGGCCCGCTAGCGTTGACTACTGTCGTCGTCCGACGGAAGCGGCACCCTTCGGGCTCGGCACTCGACGACGCGACGTAGCCGCCATGACCACGCAGAGACCGACACCGTCCCTGCACGTCCGAAGCCGCCCGAGCCGGGTCCCCTCACACGAGGGTCAAGGTCGGCGCGGGCCCTTCCGACACCAGGTCAAGCGCCACTTCGTCGCAGGCGTTGCAGATTACGAAACCAGGGGGTACGCCGCATGCCTTCCAACCGACCACGAGCGCGCCTGTTGCTGGCGCTGGCCATCGCCGTGGCCGCGCTTTGGGCGACAGGGACCGCCGCTTCGGCCACCTATACGTTCACTGCGACGGCCGACGCGTACGTGCACGAGAACCGGCCCAGGACGAACTACGGAAGGGCCGTCTCGGTCAAGGCCGACGCTTCGCCGACGCTGCGCGGCTTCGTCCGGTTCAACGTAAGCGGAATCTCCGGCACCATCACCCGCGCGACGTTTCGCGTGCGCGGGCAGAACAGCAGCTCGGCCGGCCTGCGCGTGCACCAGGTCTCCACGAACGGCTGGGGCGAGACGACCCTGACGTTCGCGAACGCGCCCTCGTATGGGTCCGCGTTCGCGTCGGGGATGCGCGTCGGGGCCGGATCGTGGGGCAGCGCGGACGTCACGTCCCGCGTCACCCGCGCCGGTACGGTGAGCTTCGCGCTCACGACGACGACGTCGACCGAGCTTCGCGTCGCGAGCCGCGAGTCCGCTGCGGCGTACGCGCCGCGGCTCGTGGTCGAGACGTCGACGGCCTCCCCTCCGGCTCCACCTCCTCCGGCACCGCCGGCGTCTCCACCTCCGCCGCCGCCCCCACCTCCGCCGCCGCCCGCTCCCCCGGCGCCTCCGCCGCCGCCCTCCCCGCCGCCTGCTCCTCCGGCGCCTCCGCCCCCTCCGGGCATGTCGGATCCGGCACCGAACTGCATCGGCGAGCCCGGCGACCACCCCGCGGCGTCCTACGCCGAGCCGCGCGTCTTCCTTGAGGCGCAGGGCTGGTGGGACGACCGTGACGACGACGGCCAGGTGGCGCGCTTCGGGGACTCGGAGCACCTCCACGTCGGCCTGTGCTTCCCGCTGCAGCAGACGGTCGCCGGGACGACGAGGATCGACGTTCGGATCGTCGCGCACAACCTGCCGGCGGGCAGCGTCATCCGGAACACGCGCTTCCACGATGCCCCGGGTCAGCTCTTCGAGGACATCCGCTACGAGCGCGTCGTGCGTGCCGGCGAGGTCGACGTTGTCGTCTGGCGGACGCTCAACTGGAACTCCACCGAGGCGCCGGACGGGCTGCGGGAGCTTCGCTTCCTTACGTTCGTCGAGCGTCCGGACGGCGCCGAGATCCACTCGAGCACCGGTTGGTGCGCCGACTTCGAGAACGGCAAGACCGACTCGAACTACGCGTCGTGCACGCGCCGCCTCACCGAGGGTCGCGGCTGGTACGACTGCATGGAATACAAATCCTCGCGCACCGACGAGTGGACGTACCCGTATGGCGGGATCCCGGCGTACCAGCCGTACACGATTCGCATGTCGGGCCAGGACGGTGCGCCATTCGGCGGCGGCGGCGATGACGAAGTAACACGCCATTGGCTCCGGTTCGACCCGAGCTTCCACTCGTCGAACCTGGGCACCCTCGTCTTCGAGCATGCTGGCGCGCATCGAGACGAGGCGGCCACGATCCCCGGGCCGCTGCTCACGCCCGGAGTCCACTTCCTGTTCCTGATGACGGAACGGGACGGCCGTTGCACGCAGATCTCGTCGGGCACGGTCTTCGACGGCCGACGCACGCCGCAGGACGGGATCATCAGCGGGGGCATCCGAGTCCCGATCAGAGTCAACTGAGGCAGCACGATCCACCGGACGGGCAGCGTGTGCGCGCCCGTCCGGTGGTCTATCGGCTTCGCAAGGCGTACCCTTCGGAGCCCGGACGCGGCTCCGGATCTCTCCGCGCGGATTTCGGAGGATGAATGCGGCAACGAAAACCAGGACAACCGCGAGGGCATCGCGAACTAGTCGCGCCGCTGGCGGTCGCCGGGGCAGCTGCCATCGTCGCCGTCGCCGTCCCTTTGCTGGCCGTTCGTCAGGAGCGAGGGACAGCCAGCGAGATTATCCCGCCGCTCCCGGTTCTCCTCGTCCTTTCGGCGGTGTCGATCGGGATCGCGCTGGTCGCGCTGTACCGGTTGGCGGCGGATCGAGCGGGCACCGGCGCGGCTGGGCGGCAGGCCCTAGAGCAGACCGACGCGCGGCCGCTCGAGACCGACCGAAGTAGACGCGCGGGCGGCTCAAAGGGCTCCGCGGAAAGCGACTCTCGGGTGACGCGCGCTGTCCCGGAGGCTCCGGCTCTCCCGGCCCCTGCCGTGGATCGAGACCGGCATCCCGTTCCGGATGAGGTGGCCGCGGTGCCCGACTCTCGTATCGATGCGGCGGCGCGAGGGCCGGACGCGGAACGCGCTACCGCGAAGGACCGAAGGCCGGTGGTCCGAGCGCCGCGTCGGCTCCAGCGTCAGCGAGGGCGAACAGGAACGGACGAGAGAGCATCGGCACGTGCGCGCGATGACGAGGGGCGCGCGCCTGTCGGCACTGCTGGCCTCCCCGACGAAGACGCGACCGCGACCGAAACCTGCGAGCTCGTGTGGTGGCACGGCGCGAACAAGGGCGGCTTCGAGGCGAGAACGAACGGACCCGATCGCCGGCCGCGGGTCGTCGGACGTTCACGAACGATCAGCTGGCGCGAGCGGACGCCGCCCCCGCCTGAAGGCGCGGCCGCCGACGCACATCGCCTCCTGGTCGAGAAGCTCGAGCTTGAGGGGTGGCTCGAGTCGAATGGTGGTGCGGCGTGGTACAGCGCACGGTTCGCGCGAAGTAGTAACAGGCACCTCCACGGATCTTCGCCCACCAACGCGAACAGCGGGGACGCGAGCGCCCTCGACGTGGGACGAACCGACGCCCTCAGGCGTGTCGAGTCCCGGGGAGATCGTCGCAGGTCTCGGACCTCGCCGCCGTGAGCCCGCGGATGCGTGCTCCGCGTGCGCTCTTGCGCTCTCCGCCTCGAACTACGAGCGGGGCGCGACAGAACTCGTCGCGGTGAATGCGCGCGCGAGCGTTGCGATCTCGACGATTGTCGCGACGACGTCGCTGGCCGCGTCCTTCGTGAGGTATCCCGCCGCGCCCGCGGCCGTGGCTCGACGCACGTCGTCCTCGTCGGACGAAGTCGTGAGGATGAGCACGGGAAGCTGAGGAGCGAGCTCCTTGATTCGCTTCGTCGCCTCGATCCCTCCCATGCCGGGCATCGAGATGTCCATCAGAACGAGATCCGGACGAAGCGATTCGACGAGCCGGATCGCCTCGATCCCGTCGCTGGCGTGACCGACGACCTCGATACGTTCGTCCGATCCGAGGACACTCATGATCGTCTCGGCGAAGAGAGGTTCATCGTCCGTGATCAGGACGCGGATGGAGCTTCGCGGTGGCGTCATCGCGAACCAGTATCTCCTTTCGACCCCGCGCCCGTCGCTGGTCGAAAGCATGGTTTCGCGGTGAAGGGTGCCCCGTGATCAGCGGGCGCTGGCGCCGATCGAGCCATTGGCGACCGGAGGCTCGCCCGGGGCCGAGACGACCCCGTGCAGCTGGGCCCAGCGGCTCGCCTCGGTCCGGTTGGAGACGCCGAGCTTGCGGTAGATGTTCGACAGGTGGAACTTCACCGTCTGCTCCGTCACCCAGAGCCTTTTCGCGAGTCGGGCGTTCGATGTCCCTTCGGCCACGAGCGCCAGGATCTCGAGCTCTCGCCGCGTCAGCGGCACGTCGGGCTCCGCGAAGGGTCGTGAATGTTCGGCGGGGGACGAAGCGAAGTAGAGCGACTGGCCGAACGCCTGCCTGACGGCAGCGGCGAGATCGTCCGGGTGTGCCGTCTTCACGACGTACGCCGACGCTCCGACCGCGAGAGCGGCCGCTATCGCTTCGGGGTCGCTCCGCTGCGAGAGGACGATCGTGCGGATCTCGGGGACTGCGGTGCGCGCGCGCCTAATCAGGTCGAGCCCGTGCGCGACATTCGGGCGGGAGTCGATCTCCGCCACGAGCAGCGACGGCCGAAGCGCCGACACGAGCTCGATCGCGATCTCAGCATCCCCCGCCTTCCCGACGACGTCGATCTGGATCCCGCGAAAGAGCGACTCCACCGCGTCGAGCCAGAGCGGATGCTCGTCGAGTAGCACGGCCTGCCGCGCTTCATGCTGTCCCATCGAGCCATCCTTCCGCAGTGTGCCACAGGGTGTTGCGGGGCAAAACCTACTCGAACCTCGTGTGGAAAACAAATAGACCCAGTCGAAAGGTCTGTGGAAAACCGGACTCGACGACGGAGCGTCTCCTGCCACAATCAGGACATGAACGCGGAGCGGCGCGCGCTCATCACCGGGATCACGGGACAGGACGGCTCCTACCTCGCGGAGTTCCTGCTAGACCAGGGATACGAGGTGTTCGGGGTGGTCCGACGCTCCTCGACCGAGACGGCCGAGCGGATCGCCCACCTGATCGACCGGATCACGCTCGTTCAGGCAGACCTGCTCGACCAGTCCTCATTGGTAAGTGCCCTCGCCGAGGTTGAGCCGACCGAGGTGTACAACCTCGCGGCGCAGAGCTTCGTTCCGACGTCGTGGCGGCAACCTGTCCTGACGGCCGAGTTCACTGCCGTCGGTGTAACTCGCGTTCTCGAGGCGATCCGCCGAATCGACCCCGAGATCCGCTTCTATCAGGCCTCATCGTCAGAGATGTTCGGAAAGGTCCGCGAGGTGCCGCAGACGGAGCGCACGCCCTTATATCCGCGGTCCCCGTACGGCGTCGCCAAGGTCTACGGCCACTTCATCACCATCAACTATCGGGAGTCGTACGACCTCTTTGCCGTGTCGGGAATCCTGTTCAACCACGAGTCGCCGCGGCGCGGGCTCGAGTTCGTGACGCGCAAGATCACGGACGGCGTGGCCCGGATCGAGCTGGGCCTGGCGGAGGAGCTGCGGCTCGGGAACGTGGAATCTCAGCGAGATTGGGGCTTCGCCGGGGACTACGTACGCGCGATGTGGCTTATGCTCCAGCAGGACGAGCCGTTGGACTACGTGATCGCCACCGGCACCGCTCATTCCGTCGCCGACTTCGTGGATGCGGCCTTCGCGCACGTAGGACGGGATCCCGCCAACCACGTGGTCACCGACCCGGCGCTTGTGCGGCCGGCCGAGGTCGACCAGCTGATCGGCGACGCCTCACGCGCGCGGGAGGTTCTCGGGTGGGAACCGTCCGTCAACTTCTCCGGCCTCGTCAGCATGATGATGGACGCCGACCTAGCGCGTCTTCGAGCCTCGACGCAGCCGAACATGCATGCGATCGTCGCGCCAGCGACGTAGCCGCGCAATTGGCCCGTTTCGTCGTCACTGGCTCCGCGGGCTTCATCGGCTCGCACCTATCGGCGGCGCTCGGCTCGGCCGGCCACGAGGTGTTGGGACTGGACAGCTTCACGGACTACTACAGCCGGAGGCTCAAGGAGGCCAACCTCGGCTCGCTCCGTCTCCACGATGAATTCACGTTCCGCGAAGCGGATCTCGCGGATGCGGAACTCGGAGCGATGTTCGACGGTGCGTCCGGCGTCTTCCACCTCGCGGCGCAGCCCGGCGTCCGCGGAAGCTGGGGCGAGACGTTCGAGGTCTACGTCCGCGACAACATCCTGGCGACCCAGCGCGTGTTCGAGGCCGCCGCCGGGGCAGGCATCCGCGTCGTCTTCGCCTCATCCTCCTCGATCTACGGCGACGCGGAGCAGCACCCCACCCCGGAGGACGTCCGGCCGCGGCCAATCTCGCCGTACGGCGTCACCAAGCTCAGCTGCGAGCACCTCGCGCGCGCGTACACGCACGCGTTCGATCTCGACGTGATCGGCCTGCGGTATTTCACCGTGTACGGGCCTCGGCAGCGGCCCGACATGGCCTTCACCCGGATCGCCACGGCCCTCTACGCTGGGCGCCCGTTCCGCGTCTTCGGAACCGGAGAGCAATCGCGCGACTTCACCTACGTCTCGGACGCCGTCTCGGCGACGATCGCGGCAATGGAACGCGGCGTCGCGGGCGAGATGTACAACGTCGGGGGCGGCACGGAAGCTGCCCTGCGCGACGTCATCGCGCTCTGTGAGCGGATCAGCGGGCGACGCCTTGAGGTCGTCCACGAGCGCGCAATGGCCGGTGACGTGCGACGGACCGCTGCCGACACTTCACGCATCCGGCGGGACGTGCAGTGGTCCCCGCGGACGAACCTAGAGGATGGGCTGCGCGCGCATCTCGACTGGGCGCAGCATTTCGCGACCGAGGCCGCGTAGCGGAGCGGCGGGCGCACCTCCGCCGCTCAGCGACGCTTAGATCCACCCGAGCGAGCGGCTAGGTTGTCGCGAGGTAACGCGTGGAGCTAACAGGTTTCCTCCCTCTGATTCGGCGCTGGTGGCCCGTGCTGCTCCTGTGCACCGTCCTCGCGGGTGCGGCGGCGTACGCGCTGGCCTCTCGTCTCGCTCCGACCTATGAGGCGAGCAGCTCGCTCCTTACGGGCCCGATCAACACCGACTACGGGACCCTCCGCGCCTCGGGGGAGCTCGCGCGCACCTACGCCGAGCTCGCCTCGAGCGGCCCCCTGGTCACTCAGGCCGCCGCGGACGCGGGGGTCGAGGGGACGGTCGACGAACTTCGACCGGCCGTTCAGGGAACAGCGAACCAGGTCACGCGCATCGTGAGCGTGCGCGTTCGTGACGAGGATCCGGAGCGCGCGGCGGCATTCGCCAACGCCGTCGCGAACCGGCTGACGAGGCTTTCGAACGATCAACCCCCCGCTGAGCTCGCGACCGTGGGCGAGCTGCTCGACTCGGAGGAGCTCGAGGATCTCCCGGAGCGAATCCAGGCGCGGATCCGAACGGCTGTGAACCGTGTCTATTCGCCCCCGCCCGAAGGCAGGCTGAGCATCGTTGACGAGGCCACGCCCCCGGTGGAGCCGGTCGGTCCGGCAGTCAGGCTCATGACGATCCTCGCGGCCTTCGCGGGCCTGGTCGGCAGTGGCATCTTCATTCTCCTGCGAGAGGCCACGCGCGATGCCATCCATGACGAGGAAGACCTGGCTCGGATCGTGGATGCACCCGTCCTCGGCTCGGTGGCGGTCATGCCGCGAGGCGCGCCGGGCGAGGCGCTCCTCGTCGCGGACGTGCCGGAGTCACCGGCCGCAGCGGACTATCGGGTGCTCGCCGCCAAGATCGGCGCCTTCGAGGAAGAGACGTCGTTCCGGAGCCTGCTCGTGGTGGCGGCGGATGACCGTGGCGGAAGCGGACTTCTCGCCGCGAATCTTGCGGCTGCGCTCGCCGAGGGCAACGCCCGCGTGACGCTCGTCGATGCGAACACCGTCGAGGGGGAGATCACCGAGATGCTCGGCCTTGGCGAACGTGGCGGGTACGGAGACGTCGTCCGTCGGACGGACGACGGGGCGCCTGCCGCGCCGGAGCTCGACGGCCTGCGCGTCCAGCGTAGCCCGAGCCTCCTCGTCCTCCCGCGCGGCACGAATGGAGGCCCCGACGTCCTCGAGCCCGAGCAGGCGCGCCTGCTCCTCGCGAACCTTCTCGACGACTCCGATGTGGTCGTACTGAACGCTCCCCCGCTCGAGCGTTCGCCGAGCACCCTCGTCTGGGCCCGCGTCGCCGATGCGACGGTGCTCGTCGTCCGCCGCGGGAGCAGCAAGCGCGAGGTCGTCGCCGACGCGGTCAAGACGCTTTCGGTCGTCGGCGCGAACCTGATGGGTGCGGTCTTTCGCGAGCGCCGCGGGGTACGGTTCAGGCGCTCGTAACCTAGGTTCGCGGCCCGGTCGCACCCGTCCGCCGTCCTCGCCGAAGCTCGTCGCCGAGGTGGCGCACGTCCCGTGCCCGAGGGACCATCCCTGCGGGTGGCACCCTGAACTCGCGGACGAAGAGGAAGGTCACCGCGAGCCCGCCGACGACATAGGCGCACGTTGACGCGATCGCGGCGCCGAGGCCACCGAGCGGGGCGACGAGGGCGACGTCGAGGGCAATCGTGACGACGAAGGCGACGGCCGCGGCGACCGTCGCAAGGCCCGGCCGCCGCTGCGCCGTCAGCGCGTTGCCGAGCTGCTGGAGCGCCACGATTCCGAAGGCGCCGAGGGCGAGCACTCGCAGATCATCCACCGCGCCGCCGAACTCGGGCCCAAAGATCGTGCTGCAGAGGAACGGCGCGGCGACGACGATGCCAACCGCGGCTGGGAGCGTGAGCAAGAGGCCGATTCGAAAGACGCGCACGGCGCGAGCGGCGGCATCCTCGCGCGACGCGCGCACGAGGTATGGCCGCTGCACGAGCACGAGGACCGTCGGTAGGTAGAAGAGCATTTCCGCCCAGGCGACCGCGACGCTGTAGAGGCCGAGCTCGCGGGTGCCGGCGATCCCGCCGACGAACCACTGGTCGACCCGGTAGTTCCCGACCATGAGCACGCGCCCGACATAAGCGCGGAAGCCGAAGCTGAGCATCCTTCGCGCCAGGCTGAGGTCGGGCCGGCCGAACCCTGCGAGGCTGCGGGCGACGTAGATCGCGAGGAGGACGGTCGCGAGCGCATGCGCCGCGACCCACGCCCCGAACGCGGAGGCGACGGTGAGCTCGCCGAGTCCGGCGAGGACGAGGTTTACGACGGCCGTGAGCAGCGGGCCAATGAGCCACGCGACGTTGGTGACGGCGAAGCCGTAGTCGGCCCGGACGATGAACGTGAGGTAGGCCTGCAGGATCAGGAGCGGGATCACCGCGAGCGCGAGGAAGACCACGTTCCAGTCGAGCCCGGCACGGAGGGCAGGGAACGCCGCGAGAAGTGGGACGAGGAGGCACACTGCGGCTGCCCCCGCCGCAAGTGCGAGGACGACTGAGTTCGTGGCGAGGGCAGGGCGGCGGCCGGGCTCCGAGCCGGCGAGGTTGGCGTTCGCCTCCTCCACCCCGAACCTCGCGAGCTGGGCGCTGACGGAGGCGATCGTGAGGAGGAGCGCGACTTCGCCGCGCCCCTCGGCGCCGAGCGCGCGCGCAACGATCAGAATGCTGGCGAACGAGAGCGCAGCGACGGCGAGACGCGTGCCGAACGTGGAGGCGACGGCAGCCGCGAACCGCGGCGCCACGCGACCGCGCGTCCCGTGGGGACGTTCGTCAGGGCCCACTCGCTCACCTTAGTGAGGCGCGGAGACCGCGACGACCTCTCGCCGCGATAGGCCGAAGGGCTTCCGGACAAACTGCCCGAACGTCTAGTGGAAAGCCCTGCCACGAGGTGAAACGCTGCCGTTTCCGTTACCTGCAGTGGGGTTGAGAAGTCCGGTGAGCGAAGTCGTTCTCAGTCGGCGCGCCGGCAAAGCGTGCCTGGTCGTGATCCTCGCGATCGTCGTTTATGCGGCGACGTCTGCGGCTGCGCAGGCGCAGACGATCGGCTACCGCGGCGCCTCCGTCACCGGCACGGGCACGCAGGTCACAGGCGCGAAGCCCGAGAGCAAGCTCTGGTTCAACGACGGCCACTGGTGGGCCATCATGTGGGACGAGGTGGAGGGCGACAACTTCATCTACCGCCTCGACCCGATCGCGCAGAGGTGGGTCAACACGGGGACGGTGACCGACAACCGGTCCGGTACTCGCTCGGACGTCCTCTGGGACGGCACGAAGCTCTACGTCGCGTCCCACTCCTACACGAACACCGCCCAGGCGACGGCGAGCGGCGCTCGGCTCTACCGGTTCAGCTACAGCGCAACGACGGACCGCTACACCCGCGACTCGGGCTTCCCCGTCAGCATCAACGATTGGCGCACGGAGTCACTCGTGATCGCGAAGGACTCGACCGGGAAGCTCTGGGCTACGTGGAACCAGGGCACAGAGATCTACGTCACGCGGACGCTGACGAGCGACGCGAGCTGGGGCGCCCCGTTCCGGCTCCCCCTCGCTAACGCGGCCGGGATCACGACCGACGACATCAGCTCCGTCCTCGCGTTCGGAGGCAACAAGATCGGCGTCATGTGGAGCGACCAGACGCGAGCTGCCATGCACTTCGCCGTCCACGTGGACGGCGCGGCGGCGGGCACGTGGACGCAGGAGACGGCGATCTCCGGGCCCCTTAGCGCCGACGACCACATCAACATGAAGGCGGACGGGAGCGGCCGCGTGTTCGCCGCTACGAAGACGTCGGCAGTCGACGCGACGGCGCCGCAGATCTACCTGCTCGTCCGCTCCTCGACCGGCACTTGGACCCGGCACGTCGCCGGCCTGAAGAGCGACCACCACACACGGCCGATCGTCGTCCTCGATACGACGAACTCCATCGCGCACGTATTCGCCACGTCCGGCGAAGAGGGCGGGACGATTTACCAGAAGAAGGTCGAGATGAACAACATCGCCTTCGAGCCCGGCCTCGGGACACCGGTGCTGCGTGACGCGGCGAGCGCCGACATGAACGACGTGACGTCGACGAAGCAGAACGTCACGGCCGCGACCGGGCTCGTCATCCACGGCTCTGACGACACCTCGAGGTTCTACTGGCACAACACGGTCCCGCTCACGCCGCTCCCGCTCGACGCCGACTTCACCGGCACGCCGACGCGTGGCGCCGCACCGCTCGCCGTCACCTTCACCGACCGCTCACGGGGCGCGCCGACGTCGTGGCTCTGGGCGTTCGGCGACGGGACGACCTCGACGCTCAAGAACCCGTCGAAGACGTACTCGGCGCCCGGCACGTACACCGTCGAGCTAACTGCGTGGAACGCGGGCGGGCAGACGAACGTCGAGACCAAGACGAACTACGTCACGGCCGAGCCCCTGGCCGCCGAGTTCTTGGGCTCGCCCACCTCGGGCGCCGCGCCGCTAGCGGTCTCGTTCACTGATCAGTCGACCGGGAACCCGGTCATGTGGTCATGGAGCTTCGGCGACGGCACGACGTCCGCGCTCCGCAACCCGTCGAAGACGTACGCGAACCCCGGCACGTACACCGTCACCCTCACCGTCTCGGGCTCGAACGGCGTCGCCAGCACGAAGACGCGGGTCGACTACGTCAGCGCGCTCCCGCTGACCGCCGAATTTAGCGGCTCCCCCACCTTCGGCACCGCCCCGCTTGTCGTGTCCTTCACCGACACGTCGGTCGGGACGCCCACGACGTGGGCGTGGGACTTCGGAGACGGCGGAACGTCCACGCTCGGCAACCCGACGCACACGTACACCGACGAGGGCGTCTACACCGTGCGGCTGACGGTCACGGATGCCCTCGGCCAGACGAGCACGAAGACGAAGGTCGACTTCGTCACTGCGACGCCCGACGCGCTCTTCACGTCGTCCGAGGACACGTATGTGAACTCGAGCTCGCCCGACCGGAACTTCGGCGCGACAGGCACGCTGCGTGTCCGCAGCGGCCTGCTGGCGCCGCCGGACTACGTCTCGTACGTGCGCTTCAACGTGACCGGGCTGGCCGACGACGTGACGGCCGCGAAGCTTCGGCTGCACGTGACTGACGGGGGCAACGACGGCGGCGACGTCTACGCCGTCTCGGATCCGTGGACCGAGACGGGCCTCACGTGGCAGAACGCTCCGGTGGCGACGGGACCGAAGCTCGCGGACGTTCCGGGCGGCGACGTCGGGCAGGTCGTCGAGGTCAGCCTTCCCGCTTCCGCGTTCGCGGCCGGCAACCAGACGTACGCCTTCGTGATCAAGAGCGACAATTCGCAGGGTGGCGCCGTCTGGTTCTCGAGCCGCGAGGGCGTCGCCGCGCCGCGGCTCGCGCTCCGGACGATCCCGCTCCCGCTCGACGCCGACTTCGCGGCGACGCCTACCTCGGGCGGCGCGCCGCTCGCGGTCAGCTTCTCCGACAACTCGCAGGGCGAGCCGACGAGCTGGCTCTGGGACTTCGGAGACGGGAGGACCTCGACCGAGCGCAACCCGTCGCACACGTACTCGACGATCGGGCCGTACACGGTGAGCCTGACGGTGAGCGACGGGCGTGGCGACGTGCGGACTCGGACGCGGGCGAACTACATCAGCGTCGAGCCGCTGGCGGCCGAGTTCACCGGCACGGCGCGGACCGGACCCGCCCCGCTTGCCGTGTCCTTCACGGACGCTTCCACCGGATCGCCCGCGTCGTGGCTCTGGGACTTCGGCGACGGCACGTCGTCGACGGAGCGCAACCCGTCGCACACGTACGTCGAAGCCGGGACGTACACGGTCTCGCTGACCGTGACGGACGCGAACGGCGAGTCGAGCACGTGGACCGAGCCGAACTACGTGACTGCGCTTCCGCTCACGGCGGACTTCACCGCCTCACCGAGCTTCGGCAGCGCCCCACTCGTCGTCACGTTCACGGACCGCTCGATCGGAACCCCGACGACGTGGTTCTGGGACTTCGGTGACGGAACGACGTCTGCGGCTCAGACCCCAACGCACACGTACGAATTGGTCGGCACGTACACCGTCCGCCTTACGATCACGGACGCGAAAGGCGAGACGAGCACGAAGACGCGGATGAACTACGTGACGGCGAGCGGAAGCCGCGTCTTCGCTGCCGGTGTCGACTCCTTCGTGAGCTCGAACGAGCCCGCCCGGAACTTCGGCACCGCCTCGAGCGTGCGCGTCCGGAGCGGCGCCGCGAGCCCGCCGCACTACGTCTCGTACGTGAAGTTCGCGGTCGCCGGCCTCGTCGGCGGCCCGACCGACGTGAAGCTTCGCCTCCTCGTCACGGACGCGGCAAACGAGGGCGGCAAGGTCTACCTCGTCGACAACGCCTGGACGGAGTCGACGCTCACGTGGGACAACGCGCCGCTCGTCGGCACGACGTCGCTCGTGACGATTCCGGGCGGGAACGTCGGTGACTGGCTCGAGGTGACGCTCCCCGCGAGCGCGTTCGCCGGCGGCGACGGCACCTACAGCCTGGCGATCAAGAGCGACAACCCGAACGCAGGAGCGATCTGGTACTCGAGCCGCGAGGGAACTTCGGCCCCGCAGCTCGTGGTTTCCGTGGGCTGAGGACAGCGCAAGTGGGGGTCGAGACGACGACGGGAAAGGTTTGGGCGTTCGCGGGCGAGCGGGCGGGTCTCCGCGGCTTCCTCGCCGCGGCGCTGGGAATTGCAGCGGCGCTCGCCGTGGCAGCTCCCGCGCAGGCCGTAACGAGCCGCCACGCCGCCGCCGCGGACGCGTACATGATCGCCTCCAAGCGCAACGCGAACTTCGGCAGGGCGAGGGCGCTCCTCGTCGACGCCTCGCCCGTCACGCGCAGCTATCTCCGTTTCGACGTCCGCGGGCTGATGGGCTCCCTCACGAAGGTCTCGCTCGAGGTCACGGCCCGGCGCGCGACCGCGGCGGGCCTCGTCATCCGCAGGTCCGCGGCGAGCGGCTGGGGCGAGCGGACGGTCAAGTTCGCGAACGCGCCGCGGCTCACGGGGCCGTCGGTGCGCTCCGGAGCGCTCAGGGAAGGGCGCAACGCGATCGACGTGAGCGCGCTCGTAGCGGGCGACGGGGTCGTGACGCTCGTGCTGACGACGAGATCCAGGGCGACGGTGACTTTGACGAGCCGCGAGGGCGCGGCAGCTGCTCGGCCGGCGCTCGTCGCGACGACGAACAGCCCTCCGACGTGCACCCCCGTGGCGGTCGCGACCGACGAAGACGCGGCTGCGAGCACGCCGCCGTCGTGCGCGGACCCCGACGGAGACGCGCTCACGTACGAGGTCGTGGCACAGGGAACGAAGGGCACGGCCACGGTCACCGGGAACCAGCTCCGCTACGCGCCCGCCTCGAACGCGAACGGCGCGGACACCTTTACGTACCACGCGCGCGACGGGCGGACGTCGAGCGCTCCTGCGACTGCCGCGGTCACGATCCGGCCGGTCAACGACCTGCCTACGTGCGAGCCGCGCTCGCTCACGACCGTCGAGGACACGGCCGGCTCCGTCGTGCCTCTGTGTGCGGACGCCGACGGCGACGCGCTCACGTACGAGATCACGACGCCGCCCACGAAGGGCGCGGCTACCGCCGCGGGCGGCCAGCTCGGCTACACGCCGACGGCCGACCTGAACGGCGCGGACCAGTTCGCTTACCGGGCGAAGGACGCCGGTGGGGCCGGCGTTCCGGCTTCCGTCACCGTCACGGTGACGGCCGTGAACGACCGGCCCCTCGTCGTCTTCGACACGCGCACGGTCGGCGAGGACGCGACGCTCTCCTTCCCGGCGGCGGAGCTCGCGGCAAACGACGCGCCCGGGCCCGCTGACGAGGCCGGCACGCTCACGGTCACGGCCGTGACAGC
>Ga0136613_10000380_pt1 | contig 20205 bp, 24 predicted proteins | sample AntDrymUQ2722106_2_FD_106649 | JGI IMG/M metagenome (GOLD analysis project Ga0136613, IMG submission 106649) | Polar desert sand microbial communities from Dry Valleys, Antarctica - metaG UQ272 (21.06) | ecosystem: Environmental > Terrestrial > Soil > Desert | place: Antarctica: Dry Valley... | reverse complement strand
CTGGCGATGAACACCGGGATCGCGTTGACGAAGGCGACACCGGAGTCGAGGCACGCCTGGGCGTAGTGCCGCTGCGCCTCCTCGGACCCGACGGGCAGGTAGCTCACCAGCACGTCGGCCCGGGTGTCCCGCAGGACCTGGGCCACGTCGACCGGCTCGGCGAACGACTCTTCGATCGTCTCGCGGTAGTAGAGGCCGAGCCCGTCGAACGTCGGTCCGCGCTGCACCTCCACCCCGACGTCGTCGACGTCGGCGAAGCGGATGGTGTTGTTCTGGCCGGCGAAGATCGCCTTGCCGATGTCGAGCCCGACCTTCGTGGCGTCGACGTCGAAGGCAGCCACGAAGTTCACGTCACTCACGTGGTACCCGCCCAGGACGACGTGCATAAGGCCGGGCACTCGCTCGTCGGGATCGGCGGCGCGGTAGTACTCCACGCCCTGCACGAGGCTGCTGGCGCAGTTGCCCACGCCGGCGATGGCCAGTCGAATCTCCTTGCCACTCATGCTGTGGCTCCTTCCGGTGTCTCGCGGGGAAGTTGACGCCTCTCGGCGGTGATCAGCTCGTCGACCCACTCGAGGTCGCGTTCGATGGACTCGGTGCGGTGCTCCACGAGGGAGCGGGTGTAGCGGTCGGCGCGGGGCGGCTCGGCCTCCCGGGCCCGGGCGAGTCGCTCGCCGAGATCGGCCTGGCGGCGCTGGAGCAGTTCGAGGCGGGCCTCGCGGGGGAGGTGACGGCAGAAGGCGAACTTGAGGGCGAAGACGCGCTCGTCGTTGCCGGCGGGCGCGTCCTCCACCAGGAGCTCCCGTAGGCGGGCGTCGCCCCGGTCGGTGATCCGGTAGGCCTTGCGGGTGCGCCGCCCGGCGCGGGCGCCACGCCGGATCCGGCCCACGGTGACCTCGCCGCTGACCGACCCGGTGGCCGGCATCGGCACCGGGCCGAGGGACGGGCCGGCGCCGTCGGCGCTCTCGATCGACCCCTCGTCCTCGAGCCGGCGCAGCGCGGGGTACAGCGAGCCGAACGAGACCCCCCCGAGGAACCCGAGGGTGTCGCCCAGGCGCTTCTTCAGCTCGTAGCCGTGCAGGGGCTGCTCCTTGAGCAGACCCAGAATGGCGAGGTCGAGCACCACAACCGCCTATTATATCGGTCCGATATATCGGAACAACAACGGAGCGGCATTATGCTCCCACCGGGCGCCCCCGTCAAGACCCACTTCGTTCAGCGGTTGTTCACGCAAGCAACGGCGGTGGCACGAGGCGAGCGAAGACGGGCGGCTCGGCTCCTACACTCCGAGCCGTGCCCGGGCACGTCGACTACGCCCTGGCCCGTCGGGCCGTGATCCGCGACTTCCGCCGCGGGACGCTGACCCGACTCGACGTGTGCGATGCCCACCCCGAGCTCCTCCGGGCGGGGCGCCACGTGGGCGAGGACGCCGGTCGCGCCTGTCCCGTGTGCGGTCTCGAGAACGTCCGCCTGGTCTCCTACGTCTACGGCGACAAGCTCAAGGGGGCCAACGGACGCTGCATCTCCCACGAGCGGGAGCTGGCCAAGCTCGGCGCGACCCACGACGAGTTCGCGTGCTACGTGGTCGAGGTGTGCCTCGACTGTTCCTGGAATCACCTCGACCGCCGCTACCTCCTGGGTCGGCGTCACGCCGTCTGAATCGCCTTTTCTGGTCGCGCTTGCTGCGCTCGCCGCTCCCGCACGCAGCCGGCAGTAAGGGGGCGGGGAACCCCGCCCCCTCGCGCCTGATGGCAGCCCCGTCAGTCGTCGTCGTCGACGGCCTCGTGCGGGTACTGCGACCGGCATGACACGCACCACAGCTCGGCCTCCTCCACCACTTGCGCCGAGGCGGGCCGGTCCCATGCCTCCGGGGTCAGGTAGACCCGGCGCACCAGCACGAGCTCCTCGTCCGGGAACGCGCAGTTCTCGCACACCCGATCGGTCACAGGCGCCTTCCTAATCGACTCGAGAGAACTTGGCGCCCCGAGCGAGGGCCCGCGGGCCGGGTATCCCGGCCCGCAGCGAGCGAGGCTATAAGGGGGGTAATCTGGTCTCGCTGCCGGGAGCCGTGTGTGCCCCGGACGGCGGAGGTCCGGAGATGACTGTTGCTCCGACGGGCCCGGTCAGCGCGCCCGACATCCGTGCCCGCAAGGGCGACGGCCCGCCCCTGGTCATGGTGACCGCCTACGACTACCCGTCGGCCCGAGTGGCCGACGGCGCCGGGGTCGACATGATCCTGGTGGGCGACACCCTCGCCATGGTTGTCCTCGGCCACGAGGACACCCTCCAGGTGACGACCGACGAGATGGCCCACCACGTGGCCGCGGTCGCCCGGGCGAAGCCCCGCGCCCTCCTGATCGGTGACCTGCCCTGGCTCAGCTACCACCTCTCGCGCGAGGACACGGTCCGCAACGCCGCCGCGCTGATCCGTGCCGGCGCCGCCGCAGTGAAGCTCGAGGGCGGCCGCAAGCGCCTCGACGCGGTCCACGCAATCCTCGACGCCGAGATCCCGGTCATGGGCCATCTCGGCCTCACGCCCCAGTCGATCCACGCATTCGGCGGGTTCAAGGTCCAGGGCAAGCGCCTCGACGCCGCCCAGGAGATCGTCGACGACGCGGTGGCGCTGGCCGAGGCCGGGTGCTTTTCCATCGTCCTCGAGTGCGTACCCGACGCCGTGGCCCGCCTCGTGACCGACGCGGTACCCGTGCCGACTATCGGTATCGGGGCCGGTCGCCACTGCGACGGCCAGGTGCTCGTGTACCACGATCTGCTCGGGCTCGAGGACCGGCTGAAGCCGAAGTTCGTACGTCGCTACGCGGCGTTGAAGGCGGATGCCACGGCCGCGGTCGCGCACTTCGCCGACGACGTCCGGTCGGGCCGGTTCCCCGCCAGCGAGGAGACCTACCACTTGGCCGACGACGTCGCCGAGGCCCTCGGCCTCCATGGCGCCAACGCCTGACCGGGGGCCCCGGCTCGGGCTGGTGGTCGGCCTCTGCCTGGTGGTGGCGGGCGCGGGGGTGGCGGTCTTCGCCCTCCTCGCCTCGTCGGAGTCGGCGCCGCCGCCGCCGCCCGCGAAGGCGATCGCATCGGCGCTGGAGAGCGCCCGACCCGCGAGCGAAGGATTCATTGGCTACCCCGAGACCGAGCTCGCCCTGGGCGACGACTGCCTCCGCGTGGCCGTCGCCGACGACGAGGCCGAGCGCGGGCAGGGCCTGCGGGGCCGCGACCTCGGTCCCTACGACGGGATGCTGTTCGTCAATGAGTCGGACACGACCGCGGCATACACCATGTCGGGCGTGACCGTCCCGCTCGACATCGGGTGGTACACGCACGACGGCGAGCCCGTCGACCGCACCGAGATGGAGCCCTGCCCGGAGGGCGGCCCCGACTGCCCGCTCTACTCGGCCGACTCGTCGTACCGCTTCGCGCTGGAGACGCTCCGGGGTGAGCTGCCCACGGGCTCGCTCGGCGGTTGCCCCTCGTAGGTGTCACACGCCGTCGGTATGCTCCGTCCTGATAGGCCGTGTCGCAGGCGCTTCCGGCTAGCCTGAAGCGTTCGATCGACAACCGATCCTGCTCGTCGTCGCCGTCCCGCCGGTCAGTCCGGTGAGGCGGGCGGGGAGCCCGCAGCGGTGCTGCGGTCCGAAGGAGGTACGGCATTGCGGCCGTACGAGGTCATGATCATCTTCGACGCGGACCTGGAAGTGGAGACGATCCGGGCCGCGGTCGGCCGCTACACCCAGTTGATCGAGTCGAAGGGCGCCGAGCCCGGCTACGTCGACTACTGGGGGAAGCGGCGCTTCGCCTACGAGGTGAACCACCGCCTGGAGGGCTACTACGTGGTGCTCCAGGCGATGGCCGAGCCTCCGGCGATGGCCGAGTTGCACCGGGTGCTCTCCCTGGCAGACGAGGTCATCCGCCACAAGGTGCTGCGCATCCCCAAGGAGGTCTACGGACCGCCGAAGACCGCGAGCACCGGCGTGGCGGACGCATAGGCCAGAACGCATAGGGAGGAACCACCATGGCCAACGGAAACAACGTCACGATCGTGGGCAACCTGACCCGCGACCCCGAGCTGCGCTACACGCCCAGCGGGCAGGCCAACGCCAGCTTCGGCGTGGCCGTCAACCGACGCTGGATGAACCGGCAGACGAACGAGTGGGAGGAGCGGGTCTCCTTCTTCAACGTGGTCTGCTGGCGCGAGATGGCCGACAACGCCAGCGAGTCGCTCGCCAAGGGCGCCCGCGTCGTCGTCACCGGCCGGCTCGAGCAGCGTTCCTGGGAAACCGAGAACGGCGACAAGCGCAGCGTCATCGAGATCGTCGCCGACGAGGTCGGACCGAGCCTGCGCTGGGCCACGGCCGAGATCAAGAAGAACGACCGCCGAGGTGGCGGCGACTTCGGAGGCGGCGGCGACGGCGGATCGGGCGGACAGGGAGGGGGTGGGGGCGAGTCCCGCCCCCAGCCCGCCTCCCAGGGTTCCGGCTCCGGCTCCGGCCAGAGCTACGACGACTTCGGCGAAGAGCCCTTCTAGGTGCTTCTTGTGCAAGCGGCAGAACAGACGCAGTCGCGTGGAACTTGGCGTCCGAGCGAGCGTCCGCGGCGTAGGTACCCTGCGCCGCAGCGAGCGAGGCGGAAGAGATAGGGATGGCAAAGGATCGCGAGCGGCGCAAGGGCGGCAAGGGGGGGAAGCGCGAGTCGGAGCGCGACCGGCGCCGGATCCCCAAGAAGAAGGTGTCGATCCTCAACACCGACAGCATCAAGTGGATCGACTACAAGGACGTCAACCTGCTGCGCCGCTTCATGTCGGAGCGGGCCAAGATCCGCGCCCGGCGCGTAACCGGCAACTCGGCCCAGCAGCAGCGGGCGGTGGCCCGGGCGATCCGCGTGGCCCGCGAGATGGCGCTCTTGCCGTACGCCGTGCGGCAGGTGACCCAGCGCAGCAAGGGCGGTCGCGGACGCGACCGCGGCGACCGCGACATCCTGCGCGACCCGATGGCGGGCATGGGGCCGCCGGCCGCGCCCGCGGGCCCGCCGCCGGTACCCGACGACGTCGAGCTGGCCGAGGCCGAGGCGATCGGCGTCGACGCGGTCGCGACCGACATCGAAGCGCCGCCTGAGTCGACAGCCCCGGACGCGCCAACGCCAGACGCGACAGTCGAGGCCGACGCGGTGGAAGCCGACGAGGCGAGCGAATGAAGATCGTGCTGCGCGCCGACGTCGAAACCCTCGGGAACAAGGGTGACCTGCTCGACGTGTCCGACGGGTACGCCCGCAACTATCTCGTTCCCCGCGGACTCGCCATCCGTGCCACCAAGGGTGTGGTCAAGCAGGCGGAAGCCATGCGGCGCAACCGGGCGGCGCGCGACGCGCGCGACCGCGAGGCGGCCCAGGCCGTCGCCGATCAGCTCACCGGTCGCCGGATCGAGATCCCCGCGCGCGCCGGCGAGGGCGGTCGACTGTTCGGCTCTGTGACCAGCACCGACGTCGCCAACGCGGTCCAAGCCCAGCTCGGCGTCGAGATCGACCGTCGCCATCTCTCCATGCCCGAGCCGCTCAAGGCGCTCGGCCCGGCCGAGGTGCCGTTGCGACTCCACCCCGACGTCGAGGTGCAGATTCCGGTCGAGGTCGTCGCCGAGTAGCCCGACCGCCCGACCGGCGGCTTCGCCCGATAGCTGACGCATTCCCGGATAACTGTCACACCCCGCTGGTTCAATCGCGGGAGTAGTGCACAGGTCTGTGGAACACCGAGGGTGAATTCCACAGGGAAGTCACAGGTGTTTGCTACTGGTTCCCCACAGGGCCGCGACGCGACGATGCGCGCTCGCTCGTGGGCGACCAACGGGTGACGGTGCAATGAACGGCACGGTCGAAGGGAGCGGCGTGGTCCAGTTGCTCGAGGAGGGTCGCCGACGTTCGAGTGGTCGCGTCCCGCCCCACAACCTCGAGGCCGAGGAGTCGCTCCTGGGCGCGATGCTGTTGTCGCGCGACGCGATCACGGCCGCGGTCGAAGCGCGCGTCGACTCGACCGACTTCTACAAGCCCGCCCACACCCACATCTTCGAAGCGGTCATGGCCCTGTACGGCCAGGGCGAGCCCGTCGATCCCGTCACCGTGGCTGAGGAGCTCCGGAAGTCCGAGCTGCTCGATGCGCTTGGCGGCAAGGCGACGCTGTTGCGGATCCAGGCGGGCACGCCGGCGTCGGCCAACGCCGGGCACTACGCCACCATCGTCAGCGAGCTGGCGCTGCTGCGCCGGCTGATCGCGGTCGCGGGCGACATCGCCGAGATGGGGTACGAGGCGCCCGACGACGTGACCGAGACGCTCGACCGGGCCGAGTCGCTCGTGTTCGAGGTGGCCGAGCGGCGTGTCGCCGAGTCGCTGACTCCCATCTCCGAATCGCTCCAGACGACGCTCGACCAGCTCGAGTCGATGTACGGGCGCGACACCGACGTGACCGGTGTCCCGACCGGGTACCACGAGCTCGACGACCTGCTGCTCGGGTTGCAGCCATCGAACCTCGTGATCGTGGCGGCGAGACCGGGGGCGGGCAAGACGTCGTTCGCGCTGGGCGCGGCGGCCAACGCCGCGCTCGTGAGCCATCGCCCGACGATCTTCTTCTCGATGGAGATGGGCAACCTCGAGCTCACCAAGCGACTCCTCGCCGGTGAGGCCCGGGTCGAGGCCCGCAAGCTCTGGACCGGCAACATCCCCGAGGGCGACTGGACCCGATTGAGCCACGCGGTTGGGCGTCTCGCCGAGGCCCCGCTCTTCATCGACGACAACCCCCACTGCACGGTGATGGAGATGCGGGCCAAGGCCCGGCGCATCAAGGCCCGTCACGGCGACCTCGGCATGATCGTGGTCGACTACATCCAACTCATGAGCACCGGCGTGCGCCGCACCGCCGAGAACCGCCAGGTCGAGGTGTCGGAGCTCTCGCGGGGCCTCAAGATCCTCGCCCGTGAGCTCGACTGCCCGGTGATGGCGCTGTCGCAGTTGAACCGGCAACTGGAGTACCGCCAGGACAAGCGTCCGATGCTCGCCGACCTTCGCGAAAGTGGAGGCCTGGAGCAGGACGCCGACGTCGTGTGCTTCATCTACCGCGACGAGCTGTACAACCCCGAGTCCGACCAGCGGGGGACCGCCGAGATCATCGTGGCCAAGCACCGGAACGGTCCGACCGGCTCCACGCGCCTGGCCTTCCTAGACCACCTCACCAAGTTCGCCAACATGGCCCGCGACTGATTCAGCAGTAGGAGCTCGGCGCTACCGTGGACGCGGTGAGCGACGACGTGATCGTGAAGTCCGAAGCGGGCTTCACCACCATCACGATGAACCGCCCCGAGCGGCGCAACGCGCTGTCGCTCGAGTTGATGCGCGAGCTGACCGCCGGGTTCCAGGCCACGGGCGAGAGCGACGCCCGCGGCGTCATCCTCGCCGGTAACGGGCCGGTCTTCTCCGCCGGCCACGACTTCGCCGACCTTGCCGGTGCCGATCTCGACGCGCTGCAGGCGCTGCTCGCCGCGTGCACCGAGCTGATGACGACCATGCAGTCCATCCCCCAACCCGTCGTCGCCCGGGTGCACGGCCTCGCCACCGCCGCCGGGTGCCAGCTCGTCGCCACCGCCGACCTCGCGGTCGCCGCCGACAGTGCCGCGTTCGCGATCCCGGGCGGGAAGGGCGGCTGGTTCTGCCACACGCCCCTCGTCGCCGTCGCCCGGAACGTGGGGCGCAAGCGGGCCCTCGAGCTCGCCATGACCGGCGACACCGTGGACGCCGCCACCGCGTCCGAATGGGGTCTGGTCAACCGGGTCGTGCCCGAGCCCGACTTGGACGAGGCGACGATCGAGCTGCTGCGCCGGGCCACCCGCGGGAGCGCGACGTCGAAGGGGCTGGGGAAACAGGCCTTCTACGCCCAGATCGAGCTCACCCAGACCGACGCCTACCGCTACGCCATGGACGTGATGGCGCGGGCAGGAACGTCACCCGACGCCCAGGAGGGCTTCGCCGCCTTCCTCGAGAAGCGCAAGCCCCGGTTCGACCGCGACTGAGACGACTGAGCCCAGAAAGGTCAGAAGAGGCGAGGGTCGACGGGCGCGCCCGTCCGCAGCTCCTGCAGATCGACCTCGACGCACTCCACGCCCCTGCTCTCGGCGAACACGCGCGCCTGCGGCTTGATCCGGGTCGCCACCAGCATCCCGACTGTCGGCGCCAGCGAGGAGTCGCCGTCGAGGCGCTCCTGGTAACGCAGCAACTGCTCGACCCCGGCGATCTCGCCCACCCGCTTGACCTCGACCACGACCGCCCGCCCGTCGCCGTCGCGACACAGCAGGTCGACGGGGCCGATGTCGGTCGGGTACTCGCGGCGCACGAGGCGCAGGTCGGCCCGCAGCGCCTGCACCCGCGCCGCGAGCAGTTGCTGGAGCTCGGTCTCCACACCGTCCTTGGCCAGGCCGGGGTCGTCGCCGAGATCGACGGTGTGGTCGTGGACAACTTCGTGCAGCTCGATCGTGAGCCGCTCGCCCCCGGCCGTCACCGCCGTGATCGCGCCCTCCTCTTCCCGGATCGTGCAGGGCGGGCTCATCCAGTTCAACGGCTTGTACGCCTTGGCGTCGCAGTGCACCGCGATGGAACCGTCGGACTTGAGCATGACGAGACGCAGCGCCGGGGGGAGTCGGGCGCCGAGGCGGCCCTCGTACTCGACCGAGCACCACGCGATCAGCAGCCGCACGGGCGCGTTGTAGCACAGGCCTCTACGATTCGGCCGTCCGAACGGGGAGGTTCATGGTGCTCGCGGCGTATCTGGACGGTCCGTACAAGCTCATCCTGCTGCTGCACATCCTGGCGGCGATCGTCGGGTTCGGCGCGTCGTTCCTCAACGCCATCTACGGAGGGCAGGCAAAGGGGCGCCGCGGCGCCGAAGGCCTCGCCATCGCCCAGGCGAACTACCTGGTCTCGAGCATCGCCGAGTACTTCATCTACGGGGTGTTCGTGACCGGGATCCTCCTCGTGTTGTTCAGCGAAAATCGTGGGAGCCGAGTGTGGGAGTTCGGCGACACCTGGATCTGGGGCGCGATCGTGCTCTACGTCGTCGGTCTGGGCGTCGCCCACGGCATTCTCCGCCCCAACGTCCGGCGCATGAACTCGCTCATGGAGCAGCTCGTCCACATGGGCGCGCCGCCGGGCGAGCCCTCGGCTACGCCTTCGCCGGCGAGCTCGCTGCCGCCGCAGGTGCAGGAGATGCAGGAGCGCGCCAAACGGGTCGGGCTCGCCGGCGCCATCCTCAACGTCGACCTCGTGCTCATCCTCGCCTTGATGGTGTGGAAGCCGGGATAACTGCAATGAGCTTCTACGACGAGCTGCTGCTCGAGGTGATCGCGGCGGTCGGCGCGGCCCTGTTCATCGGCAACCTGGTGGCGCTGGTGCGTCGCCGGCGTGACCGCCAGGCAACACCGGTGGGGCGAAAGCCGCGAAGTGCCGACTTGCCGGAGGCACCGGTGGCGCGCACCGTCGTGTACATGGCGCTCGGATTTGTCGTCATGGTCTGGGGGGTCGGCTCGCTGCTGGCCGGCTGACAGTTACGCGGGGTACACCGCGATCTCGGTCGCCTTCACCGACGCCCAGAGGGTGCTCCCCTCCTCGACGCCAAGGTCGTGGACGGCCGCCGGGGTCACCTCCGCGACCAGCGGAACGGGGCCGTCGAGCCGCACCCGCACCCGGTCGCCCTCGAAGTCGAGCGCGCCGACGGTCCCCTCCCACACGTTGCGCGGACTGCCGGCGGGTCGTTCCCCGCGATGGAGCGCGACCGCCCGGGGGTGCAGGACCGCGAGCACGTCGCCCGGCGACGGCACGTCCGCGACCGTCAGCCGCGCCCCGCTGCGGAGCACGACGTCGTGGCCGCGGACCGTCCCCTCCAGCAGGTTCACGCCCACGAGATCCGCGACGTAGCGGGACCGTGGCCGCCCTCGCACCTCGTCCGGTGGCCCCGACTGCACCACTCGACCGTCCTCGATGACGACGATCGTGGTCGCGAGCGCGAGCGCTTCGAGCGGATCGTGGGTCACGAGGATCCGGACGCCGTCGTACGAGTCGAGGTGACGACGGAGGTCGCGCCGGACCTCGGCCCGGGTGGTCGCGTCGAGCGCCGCCAACGGTTCGTCCAGGAGCAGCAGCCGGGGCTGCGGAGCCAGCGCACGTGCGAGCGCGACCCGTTGCGCCTGCCCGCCCGAGAGCTCGCCGGGACGGGTGTGCTCCCGACCGGCGAGGCCGACCCGTCGCAGCCAGCCGGCGGCCTGCCGGCGGGCTTCACCGCGCCCGACACCCCGGCTGCGCAGACCGAAGGCGACGTTCTCGAGTGCACTGAGGTGGGGGAAGAGCAGCCCGTCTTGATACACGATCCCTACCGGGCGGCGCTCGGGCGGCACCAGCACCCCCGCATCGGCGTCGTCGAGCGCGACGCCGTCGAGGGTCACGTGCCCGGCGTCGAGCGGCTGGAGGCCGGCGAGGGCGCGCAACAGCGTGGTCTTGCCCGCGCCGTTGGGGCCCACCACCACGACCAGCTCACCGGGCGGCGCCGTGAGCTCGAGGTCGAGTTCGAGCGCGCCGAGTCGGAGCCGGACGTGGGTGTCGAGCGTCACAACGGCACCGGCTGCGCCGCCGGCGCGCGCCGACCCCCGAAGACCCGACTGCCGACGACCGCGAGGACGGTGACCGAGATGGCCAGGAGCACCAGGCTCAGGGCGATGGCGGCGGCCGGGTTCGTCTCGAGGGCGATGAACACCGCCAACGGCATCGTCTGGGTGCGACCCTCGAAGTTGCCGGCGAAGGTGATGGTCGCGCCGAACTCTCCCAGGGCGCGGGCCCACGTGAGCAGCGCGCCGGCCACGAGCGAGGGCCTGATCATCGGCAGGGTCACCCGGCGCAGCACGGTGAGCCGGCCGGCGCCGAGCGTGGCCGCAGCGTCCTCGTAGCGGGGATCGAGCGAGCGCAGCGCACCCTCGACCGTGATGACGAGGAACGGCATCGCCACGAAGGTCTCGGCCAGGACCACGCCCGGGGTGGTGAAGGGCAGCCGGAGGTCGAACCACTGCTCGAGCCATTGCCCCGCGAGACCGCGCCGACCGAACGCGAGGAGCAGGGCGACGCCGCCCACGACCGGCGGGAGCACCATCGGCAGCAGGACGAGGGCGCGCACGACGCCGCGCCCGGGGAGCGGCGCTCGGGCGAGCAGCCAGGCGAGGGGGACGCCCAGCACCACCGACAGAGCGGTCGCCGACAGCGAGCACACCAGCGACAGGCGCAATGCTTCGCGCACCGACGGTTCGCCGAGCAGCCCGAAGAGGTCGGTCCAGGGCGTGCGCTCTACCAGCCCGATCGTGGGCAGGACGAAGAACGCGACCAGCGCCAGGCCCGCCGGCACCACGAGGAGGAAGGGGACCTGACCGGGTCGGCGGCGGGCGGCGGTCACGGTGGGAGGAACCCGAACTCCCGCAGCACCCGCTGGCCCTCGGCCGAGCGCACGAAGCGCACGAACGGCCGGGCGGCCGCCTGGTTGCCGGCCTCCGCCAACGGGGCGATCGGGTACGCCGCGATCACGTTCTCGTCGTCGGGGATCGTGACGCCTTCGACCGTGCCACTGGCCAGCACGTCGGTCGCGTAGACGATGGCGGCGTCGGCCTCGCCCAGCTCGACCAGCGTGAGCGCGGCCTTGACGTTCTCGGCGCGCGACGCCGGCGTGACCGACACGCCCGCGTTCGCCAGTGCTTTGTCGGCGAACTTCCCGCACGGTACCTGCTGCGCGCACAACACGACGACGAGGCCGGGCTCGTCCAGATCCGCGAGCCCGTCGATGTCACGGGGGTTGCCCTCCTCGACCGCGATCGCGAGCCGGTTGCGGGTGAAGATCGCGGGCTCCGCGGCGACATCGCCCGAGTCCACGACTTTCTGCATGCTCGACTCGTCGGCGGACGCGAACACATCGGCCGGAGCACCCTGCTCGATCTGGACCACGAGCTCCGACGACGCCGCGAAGCTGAACTCGACGTCGACGTCGGGGTGCTCGGCCTCGAAGTCGTCGCCGAGCTGCTCGAATGCTTCCGTCAGCGACGCCGCCGCCAGCACCGTGACGGTGCCGGACAGTCGGCCCCCGTCGTTGCCTCGACCGTCGTCACCGCCACAGGCCGCGGCCGCGACCACCGCGGCGCAGGCGGCCGCGATCCTTCTCGTCACGATCGGCGCGGCACCTCGACGACCACGTTGGTGGCCTTCACGGCCGCGACCGCGAAGTCACCGGGCGCGAGCTCGAGCTCGTCGGCGGCCTCGCGCGTCATGAGCGACACCACCCGGTGCGGTCCGGCTTGGATCTCGACCAGGGCGGTGATCTTGTCCTTCTCCACCCGGGTGACGATCCCGGGGAGCCGGTTCCGGGCCGACCGGCCGACGATCACCTCGGGCTCGGGCGCGTGCGGCGCGGCGGCGAGGAAGCGGGCGAGGTCGGGACCGTCGATCACCCGCTGGCCACCCTCGCTGCGGTGGGTGGGCAGCTTGCCGCTGTCGGCCCAGCGCCGCACCGTGTCGACGCTCACGCCGAGCAGTTCTGCGGCCTGTCCCGGCCGAAATGTCGGCATCTGCCGGGAAATCTAGCCGCGGACCTCCGCAGCTGCGAGGGCGGCGAGGAATGGCTCGCGGATCTCCGGATCGCAATGCCGCCGCACGAGGTCGGCCTTGGTGGCGAGCGGGTCGTCGCCGGCAGGGTGGTTGTCACCGTCCCCGCAGGCGAGTGGGACGTCAGCGCGTCCGTCCCAGCCCGCGAGCGGGAACGTCACGTCCACGTTCACCCGCCGTCCGTCGACCTCGAGCGTGGCGAAAGTGTGCACGTCGACCAGGCCGTCCTCGGGAACGGTCTCGGCGACCGTTGACCCCCAGCGCTCCCGGGCCAGTTCGCGGGTGACGAGATACGGGCGGTGCCAGAGCTCCGGTCCGGTGCGCGGCCACTCCTCGCGGGCCATCTCGGCCAGGAGCAGGTGCTTGGTGGAGCACGTCCCGTGCCACTCGTCGAGCACTGCGTCGGGAGTGAGGACGCTCGGCCGTCCGTACGGAATCCGGCTCACCGCGAGCACCGTCTTGACGAGGTCGAGCTCGCTCCCGCACCGGTCGTCAAGTCGCGCCTTGAGGCTCATGGCGAGAGCGGGTGACGGGAATCGAACCCGCGTTCTCAGCTTGGGAAGCTGATGTTCTACCTCTGAACTACACCCGCGGAGCCGGTGAGGGTACCAAAGGGGGCCGATAACCTCGCCGCCATGATCCTGTCGGACGTGACGATCCGCAAGGAACTGGCCGCCGGGCGGATCGTCATCGACCCACTCGACGAGACGTCGATCCAGCCGTCGTCGGTCGACCTGCGCATCGACAAGTACTTCCGGGTGTTCCGCAACGACACGACGCCGTTCATCGACCCGAAGGAGCCGCAGGAAGACCTCACCGAGCTGGTCGAAGTCGCCGACGAGCGGGCGTTCATCCTCCATCCCAACGAGTTCGTCCTCGCGTCGACCTACGAGCGGGTGGAGATCGCCGACGACCTGGTCGCCCGCCTCGACGGCAAGTCGTCACTGGCGCGCCTCGGGCTCCTCACCCACGTGACCGCGGGTTTCGTCGACGCCGGCTTCAACGGCCACCTGACGCTCGAGCTCTCCAACGTCGCCACCCTGCCGATCGCGCTCTATCCCCGCATGAAGATCGGCCAGATCTCGTTCCTGAAGATGACGACCCCGGCCGAGGTGCCGTACGGCAGCGATGCCACCGGGTCGAAATACCAGGGGCAGCGGGGGCCCACCCCGTCGCGCTACTACCTCAACTTCGGCGTCGACGAGTAAGCGCGCCGCCGCCGGCATGTCCGAGTACACGACGCTGCGCACCGAGGTCGAGGACGGCGTCGGCTCGATCTGGCTCACCCGCGCCGACGAGTACAACACCATCACGCCCGCGCTCCGCGATGAGCTCGCCGACGCCATCGAGGTCCACGACGCTGACCCCGCGGTGCGGGTGATCTTGCTGCGGGCCGAGGGGCCGGCGTTCTGCTCGGGTTACGGGCTCGACTGGTCGACCGCGGCCCAGGCGCGGGAGGGCACCGATCGGGTGTGGGACTCGGTGGCCGACTACCGGATGATGAACCGGTTCGTCGCCACCTACATGAAGCTCTGGTACGCGTCGAAGCCGACCATCGCCGCGGTGCAGGGGTGGTGTATCGCCGGCGGCACCGACATGGTGCTCTGCGCCGACCTCATCGTGTCCGCCGAGGGCGCGACCTTCGGCTACCCGCCGTCGCGCGTGTGGGGCACGCCGACGACCGCGATGTGGGTGCACCGGATGGGTCTCGAGCGGGCGAAGCGTTACCTCCTGACCGGCGACGAGATCCCCGCGCCCGAGGCCGCCCGCATCGGGCTCGTCCTCGAGACCGTCCCCGACGATCAGCTCCAGGACCACGCGTTCGACCTCGCCCGGCGGATGGCGCAGGTCCCGACCACCCAGCTCGTCATGCTCAAGCTGCTCTGCAATCAAACAGTCGAGAACCAGGGCCTGGCGTCGAGCCGAACCCTCGGCGTCCTCTTCGACGGCATCGCCCGCCACACCCAGGAGGGCCTCGACTTCGTGGCCCGGGCCCAGGAGGTCGGGTTCCGCGACGCCGTACGCGAGCGCGACGACCCCTTCGGTGACTACGGGTCCGGGCCGCGCGCCCGCTGAGATTCCCGGGAACCGGGCCCGCCCCCCGCAGCGTCCAACCCCCGAATCGCATCCCGTGAGAAGAGGGGGACCTCATGCGTCGGATCTCCGCGTTCGCCGTCCTGGTGGTGGTGTCCGTGCTCGCCACCGCGTCGACGGCGTGGGCGTGCGGAAGCCTGGTGGCGGCCAACGGCGCCGTGCAGCTCGTGCGCACCACCACACTCGCTGCCCATCACGACGGCGTCGAGCACTACATCACCAACTTCGAGTTCGCCGGCACCCAGGAGTCGTTCGGCTCGATCATCCCGTTGCCGGGGGAGCCGACCACGGTCGAGCGCGCCGGCGACTGGACGCTCCAGCGCCTGCGCCAGGAGGTGGAGCCGCCGGCGTTCGCGGCCGGGGAAGCCGAGGCGGCGCCGCGCTCGGCCGACGACGTCGAGGTGCTCCAGCAGACCCGCATCGACTCGCTCGACGTCACGATCTTGCGCGGCGGCGGCGAGGAGGTTGCCGCCTGGGCGGCCGAGCAGGGTTTCACTCTCACCGAGGACACGCCCGCGGTGCTCGAGTTCTACGCCGAGCGGTCTCCGTACTTCATGGCGGCCAAGTTCGATGCTGCCGCCGCGGTCGCCGAAGGGTTCGAGGGCGGCGACGGGATCCCGGTCCACCTGTCGATCCCGCTCGACCGGCCGTGGGTCCCGCTGCGCATCCTGTCGACGGGCAAGCCCGCCGACGAGATCGTCCAGGCCGACGTGTTCCTCCTCACCGACGAGAAGCCCGAGCTCCTGGCGGGATCGGGCCTGACGCTCGAACGCTCCGAGCCGGCCGACCCCTTCCTCCTCGACGATCTTCGCACCGACACCAACATGGGCTGGGTGCCCGAGCGGGCCTGGTTCACCTACCTGCGGCTCGACGTGACCGCGGGCGACCTCGACTACGACCTCGCCACCGATGTCGACGGCGACGCGCCCCGGGTGACCGACACCGGTCTCGTGCGGCTCGACGAGATCGACCGTCTCGACACGGTCGGAGACGCCGGCATCCCCGACCGGCCGTGGCCATGGCAGGGCACCGCGGTCATCGTGCTGGCCATCGCACTGGTGCTCACCTGTGGCTGGTTCCTGACCCGCTCCCCGCGGCCGGTCGTGACACGGTGAACGTGGGCGCGAACTCCTCGGCGCCCGAGGTGTCGAGCGAGTCGGCGTCGAGTCAGACGTCCGGCGTGGGCGGCGCCGTGGACGTAGCGGGGGGTTCGGTCTGCTCGACCGCCTCGGCCAAGACCTCGGCGATGTCCTGGACCTTGACGTCCCCGTCGCGGTGCTTCTCCTTCACTCCGTCGTCTATCATCACGTAGCAGAACGGGCACGCCACCGCGATGCGCTCGGCCCCGGTGGCCAGCGCCTCCTCGGTGCGCTCGATGTTGACCTTCTTGCCCGTGTGCTCCTCCATCCACATGCGCGCTCCGCCGGCGCCGCAGCACAAGCCCTGGGTTCCGTTGCGGGGCATCTCGACGACGTCGATGCCGCCGAGCGAGCCGATGACGCTGCGGGGGGCGAGGTACACGTCGTTGTGGCGGCCCAGGTAGCAGGAGTCGTGGTACGTCACCCGCTCCTCGAGCGAGGCGCCGTCGAGCGACAGCCGGCCGCTGTCGATCAGCTCCATCAGGAACTGCGAGTGGTGCACGACCTCGTAGTTGCCCCCGAGCTGGGGGTACTCGTTCTTCAGCGTGTTGAAGCAGTGGGGGCACTGGGTCACGATCTTCTTCACGCCCAGTCCGTCGAGCGTTTCGATGTTCTGCATCGCCAGCATCTGGAAGATGTACTCGTTGCCGGAGCGACGGGCGGGGTCACCGGTGCACAGCTCGCTGGGCCCGAGGATCGCGAAGTCGATGCCGGCCCGCTGGAGCAGCTTGGCCATGGCCCGGCTCGTCTTCTTGTTGCGGTCGTCGAACGAGCCCGCGCACCCCACCCAGTACAGGTACTCGTGGTCGAACGAGCCCGACGGCTCGATGACGGGGACGCCCTCGAGGCTCGACGTCCAGTCGCCCCGGTCGCCCTGGTTCAGCCCGTACACGTTCTGGGAGTTCTCCATCGAGCGGTAGGTGTTGCCGAGCTCGGGCGGGAAGTCGCTCTCCATCAACGAGAGGTACCGGCGCATGTCGAGGATCTTGTCGAGGATCTCGATGTTCACCGGGCAGATCTCGTCGCAGGCCTTGCACGACGTGCACGCCCACAGCTCCTCCGCGGTGATGCGTTCGAACACGGAGTCGGCGCCGATGGTGATGTCGGGGTCCGTACCGACCGGCGGGGAGACCTTCGCCTCGCCCGTCGCCGTCATCACCTCGCCAACCTTGAGCACGATCTCGCGGGGGTCGAGGGGCTTGCCCGTCAAGTGCGCCGGGCACACCGAGGTGCAGCGACCGCAGATCGTGCAGGCGTCGGTGTCGAAGAGCTGCTTCCAGGTGAAGTCCTCGACCGCGTTGGCCCCGAACGTCTCGAGCTCGGTCTCCATCAGGTTCGGCATGGGCTTCATCGCGCCCTTGGGCCGGTCGTGGTCGGACAGGTACATGTTCATCGGCGACGTGATCATGTGGCGCAGCTTGGTGGTGGGCAGGATCACGAGGAAGGCCACGAAGGCGGCGAAGTGCACGCCCCAGGCCCACCGGTGCGCGTCGCGGAGCGCGCCCGCCGACCACCCGTCGACCAGGCCCGCGAGCGGGAAGCCGACGATCGACCACTCCTCGAACTGCGGCCGCCCGGCCTCGGCGATGCGCAGCGCCTCGGTCGCGAAGCCGGTGAGGCCGATCACGAGGAACGTCGCCAGGATCACCGCGTCCTCGGGCTTGGTCTTGATGCGGATGCGGTACGGGCGCATCCCGTACCGCCGGGCGATCGCCCACAGGATGCCGACCACGAAGATCACACCGAACCCGTCGGCGGTGGCCGCGTACGCCTGGTAGGTGCGGCCGTGGAGGAACTTGGCCGACTCGGGGAGCTGGTGGTCGATCTCGAGGAGGACGGTGGCGACGAAGAGGACGAGGAACCCGAAGTAGATGGCGGAGTGCATGAGTCCGGCAGCGGGGTCGCGCAGGAGCGTCTGCATCCACACGCCCGAACGGAAGTCCTCGAGCCGGCGATTGGCGTTCTTGCGGGTGGTGCGGCGGTCGTCGGGCTGGCCGCGCTCGTAGTTGCGGACCCGCTGGGAGATCAGCCAGCCACTCACGACGAGCATCACCCCGACGGTGGCGTAGAAGGCCCAATAGAGCGGGTCGGGGATGTTGCCGAAGACGTGCCGGCTGATCGGGGAGTCGTCCTCCCACTCGGTCATCCGGGGGACGATGCCGGAGGCGAGGGCGCCCGCCGCCGACAGGATCCCGGCGGCGATGACGACCTGGTGCGGTTTCGGCCGCGTCACGCGGCGCAATCTAGTGCTGAGGTCGCGGTAGTTCGGATTCTCGAGGCCGGAGGGTCCGGAATCCGGACCCGGGGGCCTCGAGTCCGGCTACTGAACGGTCTGGGAGTCGGCCTGACGGAGGCGACGGGCGAGACCGGCGAGGAGCTTGTGCGCGAACTCGGGCACGTCGTCGATGAGGCCGGCGAACTCCCGCTGGCCCAGCACCACCAGCTCCATCGGGGTCTCGGCGGTCACGGTGGCGTTGCGGGGGGCCTTGTCCAGGAGGGCGAGCTCGCCGAAGAAGCCGCCCGGGCCCAGCTCGGCGACCTTCTGGCCCCGCTTGGTCACCGACGCCTTCCCGTCGATGACCACGAAGAACTCGGTCCCGGTGGCGCCCTCGCCCACCAGCTGCTTGCCCGCGTCGACCTTCACGTCCTCCGCCCGCTTGGCCACCAGCTGGAGGTCCTTCTTGGAGCAGGCGGAGAAGAGGGGAACCTGGGCGAGGTGGTCGATGAACGCGTCGCGAGCCATGGGCAGAATCTATCCAGAGTGTCAACCGGCCGCATGGGGAACGCTCCGAAGGCTCGGGCGGGAATGCCGGACCGGCCCGGTCGTTGGAGAAGTTGATAGTTAGGCACTCAAGGTTCTATCGTGAGCGTCTGGCAAGATCGCAGCCCGAAAACCCCAGTTCGTAGGAGGCCCCTTCCATGGCCAAGGCAGTCGGCATTGACCTCGGCACGACCAATTCGGTCGTCGCGACCCTCGAGGCGGGCGAGCCCGTCGTCATTCCCAACGCCGAGGGTGCCCGCACGACCCCGTCCGTCGTCGCCTTCTCCAAGACCGGCGAGGTGCTCACCGGCGAGGTGGCCAAGCGCCAGGCGATCACCAACCCCGATCGCACGGTCCGCTCGGTCAAGCGCCACATGGGCACCGACTGGTCGATCGAGATCGACGGCAAGAAGTACACCGCCCAGGAGATCTCGGCCCGCATCCTCCAGAAGCTCAAGCGGGATGCAGAGGCCTACCTCGGCGACACGGTGACGCAGGCCGTCATCACCACACCGGCGTACTTCGGCGACGCCGAACGCCAGGCCACCCAGGAGGCGGGCCAGATCGCCGGCCTCGAGGTGCTGCGCATCATCAACGAGCCCACCGCGGCCGCACTCGCCTACGGGCTCGACAAGGAGAACGACCAGACGATCCTCGTGTTCGACCTCGGCGGCGGCACGTTCGACGTGTCGATCCTCGAGCTCGGCGAGGGCGTGTTCGAGGTGAAGTCGACCGCCGGCAACACCCACCTCGGCGGGGACGACTGGGACGACCGGGTCGTCGAATGGCTCGTCACCGAGTTCAAGAACGCCCACGGTGTCGACCTGTCCGTCGACAAGATGGCGACCCAGCGCCTGAAGGAGGCGGCGGAGAAGGCGAAGATCGAGCTCTCCACCCTCCAGGAGACGACGGTGAACCTGCCGTTCATCACCGCCACCGACTCGGGCCCGCTCCACCTCGAGCTGACCCTGACGCGGGCCAAGTTCCAGGAGATGACGGCCGACCTCATCGAGGCCTGCCGGGGCCCGTTCGAGCAGGCCATCCGGGACGCCGCTCTCAGCAAGGACCAGATCGACCGGGTCCTGCTGGTCGGCGGCTCGACCCGCATGCCCGCGGTGCACGACCTGGTGAAGCAGCTCACCGGCAAGGACGGCGACAAGGGCATCAACCCCGACGAAGCCGTCGCGGTCGGCGCCGCCATCCAGGCCGGCGTGCTCAAGGGCGACGTGAAGGACGTCCTCCTCCTCGACGTGACCCCGCTGTCGCTGGGCATCGAGACCAAGGGCCAGATCTTCACCAAGCTCATCGACCGCAACACGACGATCCCGACCAAGCGGTCGGAGGTGTTCACCACCGCCGACGACAACCAGCCCAGCGTCGAGATCCACGTACTCCAGGGCGAGAGCGACATGGCCTACCGCAACAAGACACTGGGGAAGTTCCAGCTCGTCGGCATCCCGCCGGCGCCGCGGGGCGTGCCCCAGATCGAGGTCACCTTCGACATCGACGCCAACGGCATCGTGCACGTCTCGGCCAAGGACCTCG
>Ga0136613_10000379_pt1 | contig 20211 bp, 18 predicted proteins | sample AntDrymUQ2722106_2_FD_106649 | JGI IMG/M metagenome (GOLD analysis project Ga0136613, IMG submission 106649) | Polar desert sand microbial communities from Dry Valleys, Antarctica - metaG UQ272 (21.06) | ecosystem: Environmental > Terrestrial > Soil > Desert | place: Antarctica: Dry Valley... | reverse complement strand
ATGAGGCGTCGCCTGTCATCCCTGCTGACCCTGGCCCTGACCATTGGCTTGTTGACCTTCGGCGCGGCACCGGCACTGGCCGACCACGACGCGCTGGCCCCACCGTTCGGGACGGCGATCCAGCCAGGGGACCCGGTGCCCAACCAAGGGCCGCTGGGAGCGTGGGACCACCTGGCCACCATCCCCACCGGTAACCCCCACACCGACCTTGACTTCTTCAAACAGGACGGCGAGGACTACGTGTCGGTCGGCACCCTTGGCACGGGGCCCAACGCCGCCGGGCAGACGATCGTGCAGTTGACCGACAGCGGCCGCGTCGTAGCGCCAACGCCGGGGATCGCCGGCTCAGGATCGATCCGCTATGTCTCCGGCCACCCGTCGGCGGAGTGCCCCTCCAACCCGTTGGACGTGCTCGGCTTGCAGCACGACGTCGAGGCCACGCCCAAGGGCGGGGCCATCCTCAACCGGCAGAACCCCTTCGCGGTCAAGAGTCGCACCCAGCTCATCATCGACGCGACGGACGCGCCGGGACGCTGCCACGACGGTGGCGAAACCGGACCTGCCGGCTCGGTGCCGCAGGGCGGCCTGGAGATCATCGACGTCACCAATGTCAACAACCCCGTCGAGATCGGCCTGACCAGCCACATCGGCGAGGCGCACACGGTCAACGTCGACCCCAAGCGGCCTCACATCGCCTACGCCGTGACGTCCGACGCGGTCAGCCTCAACGCGGACAAGAGCCGTCAAAACCAGGACCCCAAGGACTCTGACCGCTTCGACCTCGACGGCTTCGAGGTCGTCGACCTGTCGTCGTGCATGAACTTCCCCGCTGGCACCAGCGTGGCCAAGAAGCGCCAGAGCTGCCAGCCCGAGGTGTACCGCTACCGCTACCCCACCACGGCGATCTCGCTGGGGACCATCGTCAAGGACACCGTCTACGGCTGCCACGAGCTCGAGGTCTACCCCGACGACAAGCTGGCCTGCGGCAGCGGTGCCGCCGCCATCGCGCTGGACATGCGCCCGTCGTTCAACAACAGGGGCACGCCCAACGACTACACCGACGACAAACCCAATGGCACGCCACTGCCGTGCCGGGTGCGTGCCAGTTCCTCACTGGCGGCCTACCAGACGGGCGCGAAGGTCACCGACTGCGTCGTCGGGCGCAACGGCGTCGACCTGACCATTCCGGGCTGGCTGAAGATCGGCGCGCCCAAGCTGCGCGAGCCGCGTCACCTGGGCAGTGCCTACCACATGGGCCGCAACGGCCCGCGACCCTCCACCGAGGACATCGACTTCGACCACGAGGCCGAGTTCACCGCCTCCGGCAAGTTCCTGATGGCCACCGACGAGCGCGGCGGCGGCGTGGTACCGCCGGGCGCCACCTGTGCCACCGGCATCGACAACCCCCAGGGCAACGGCGGCATCCACGCCTACGCCACCTCAAGGTTGGACACCAGCCGGCCGGGTTCGGCCAGCGAGGCCGACAAGGCCTACGCCCGCACCCCCTCCGGGGACAAGGCGATCTACCGCGTGACACCGCGTACCGGCGCGGAGGCCACCACCTGCACCGCCCACGTGATGCAGCAGATCCCCGGGCAGAACCGGATCTTCATGGGCTGGTACTCGCAGGGCACGCAGGTCGTCGACTTCGTCGAGCGTTCCAACGGCACCTTCGAGTTCCGCGACGCCGGCTACTTCATCCCGGCCGACGCCAACCAGTGGGTCTCCCACATCTTCAAGACGAGGCAGAACGCCGACGGCACCTACACCTACTGGGGTGTCGCGGGTGACTTCAAGATCGACTCCGGTCGCAACTCGATCGAGGTCTACAAGGTGACGCTGCCCGCGCCGCAGCGGTGCTCGTCCAGCGGTACCAGCTGCACGCCTGGTGGCGTGCCGACGTCCTCCACCACCACCGCCGACCTGGGGCTCGCGCTGGCCGGCCTGCTGGTCCTGCCAACGGCGGCCGTGGTCGGCCGCCGCCGCCGCCGCCGGTCCGCTGCCCAGCTGACCGAGTAGGTTGAGGGTCAGGTAAGCGCCACCGCCAGCACGGCGGTGGCGACCAAGACACACGACACCAGGAGCGCGGGGCCACGGGTCCCGCGCTCCGGTGCGTCTGCCCTCGCCCAGCGCCGGCGGGCAACCACGGCGCTGACCACCCCGCCGGCGGTCAGCACCGCGACCTGCAGCAGGGCCAGTGCAGGGTTGACCAGCGGTGTCGGGTTGGCCACCACCTCGCTGCCGAACAACGTCCAGCCGCGCCCCAACGGGTCGACGATGAGCTCGGGAAACAGCTGCAGGCTGGTCGGCAGCCGGCTGCGAGACAGCCCAGCCGTGATGAGGATGGCCGCCACTGTGGGCACCATCGCCGCGGTGACCGTGCCGCGGGTAACCGGCCGGCGACCAGCCGCGCGCAGGAGCAGGGCAGCCACGCCGCAGCAGGTCGCCAGTCCAAGGATCCCGCCGAGCGCTGCGCCGGTCCCCATGGCAAGGTCATCACGCAGCTGCGAGTTGCGCAGGAGCCATAACAGCCCACCCCCAGCCAGGAGGCCAAGGACAAGGTCGGCGTTGCGCGGCGGCGCCCAGCGCAGCAACCGCCGGCGGCGAAGCCGCCCCGTCATGCCGAACAGCAGCGTGAAGACCTCGCCGCGTTCCAGCCACTCGCGCCGGCCGACCAGCAAGCAGCCGGACAGGGTGGCGAGGGTGTAGAAGGCGAGTGCGGTGCTGACGGCACGCGGTGACAGTGCGCCGTCGAACAGGTACAGGTACCAGGCCACCACCGCGGCTCCCGGCAGCGCCCACCCCACATCGGGAGTCCCGGCGCCCCCCGGCGCCTCACCCCCGGCCACAGGACTGACCAGCCGGGCCAAGGTGTCCCACGGATTCAGCCACCGCCACACCGGCCCCGCGACAGCGCTGGCGATCAGCAGCAGCGGCCAGCCGGCGCCGACGACGAGCGCCGGAGCGATGTTCTGCAGCTCGGCGGGATTGCCGAGACGCCCGGCGACGATGGCCAGCACCAGCAGCGCCAAGCCGATGCCGCGCGTGACCCACTGCACCGCGCTCAGCCGGTCGTCGCCGTACCGGCCGCTGTCGTCGGCTGTGCGGTGATCAGGACGGTCGGGCCCGGGCTCCTCGGGCGGGGCACCCCCGTCGGAGTCGACGCCGGATCGCGGGCGGGTGAGCCGGTCGGCGGCCGCCACCAGGCACAAGGACACGGTCGCCATCACCAGCGGCGACACCGGCAGCCCGGCCGGCTCGGTAAGGGGATGGGCAAGCAGCATCACGGCAGCATAGGAGGGCAGTCCCTGGCCGGCTCGGTCGCCGCCTGAATCGCCGCCTAGATTGAGCGCGATGCGCATCGCTTTCTTCGGCACTCCCGCCGCCGCCGTGCCCGCCCTCGAGGCGTTCCTGGCAGCACCGGGCGTCGAGGTCGCGGCCGTCGTGACCAATCCTGACCGGCCCAGCGGCAGGGGCCATCGGCTGGCAGCCCCACCGACCAAGATCACCGCGACCGCCGCCGGTATCACGGTGTGGCAGCCGCAGCGCGTCCGCGAGATCCACGAGGACCTGACGCATCTTGCTGTGGACGCCTGCGCGATGGTCGCCTACGGGGCGCTGCTTCCCGTCGACGTCCTGGGCCTCGGTGGGCGGGGCTTTGTCAACCTGCACTTCTCGTTGCTGCCGGCCTGGCGTGGGGCGGCGCCGGTGACCCACACCCTGCTGGCAGGCGACACCGAGACGGGGGTCACCTGCTTCCTGCTCGAACGGGGCATGGACACCGGTCCGGTGCTGGCGCGGCGCGCGGTGACGGTCGACGACGACGAGACCGCCGGCGAGCTGACGCAGCGGCTGGCGGTGCTCGGGGCTCCCTTGCTGGTCGCTGCGGTCGGAGGTTTGGTGAATGGATCGCTGGCGCTGCAGGCCCAGGACCACCAGCACGCCAGCTACGCGCCCAAGGTGGCCCCCGCCGACGCGCGGCTGGACTGGGCGGCGCCGGCGCCGGTGCTCCAGCGGGCCGTGCGCGCCTACAACCCGGTGCCAGGCGCATGGACCACCTTGCGCGGCGAGCGACTGAAGATCCACCGCGCCCGGCTGGCCGAAGCGGGGGTCACTGCCGGGGCCGCGGTGCCCGGCCAAGTGTCCGCGCTGCCCGGACAACCTCCCGTGATCGCCTGCGGCGGCGGGGGACTGGTGCTGGTGGAGGTGCAGCCGGCGGGCAAGCCGCGCATGGCCGGCGGCGACTTTGCCAACGGCTACCGGCCCCACGGGGAGTACCTCGGGTGACCGACCCCGCCCACTCCGAGACCTCGCAGCCTCTCGCGAGCGCAGAACTTCCCGCGGACCACGCGCCACCACCGGTCGGCGTCGCCTCGCGAGCCGTGGCCTGGCAGGTGCTACGGCGCGTCCACGCCGACGGGGCCTGGTCGGGTCCGGCGCTGGACACGGCGCTGCGGCGGTCGGACCTGCAGACCCGCGACCGGGCGTTCGCGGCGAACCTGGCCTACGCCACCCTGCGGTGGGAAGGCACCTTGGACTGGGCGCTGCAGACCGTGGTCGACCGGCCGCTGGAGCAGGTGCAGCCCGAGGTGCTCGATGTGCTACGCCTCGGCGCCTGGCAGCTGCTGTACGGGGCGGTGCCCGATCGCGCCGCCGTCGGCACCGCCGTGGACGTCGCCCGTGCCGAGGTCGGGGTGCAGGCCACCGGCTTCGTCAACGGGGTGCTGCGCAGCCTGAGCCGGCGCAAGGACACGCTGCCATGGCCGTCCGAGCATGACGAGCCCGGCCTGGCGCTGCGGACCGGCTACCCGGCGTGGGTAGTGGCTGAGTCCGTGGCTCGATTCGGCGACGAGGCGCACGCCGTCCTGTTGGCGGGCAATGAACCCCCGGGGTTGACGCTGCGCGCGGTCGGGGATCGCGACACGCTGGCCGACGAGTTGCGCGCGGCTGGCTTGGGACCGCGACCAGGCCAGCTGTCGCCCGAGGCGCTCGGCGTCCGCGGCGGCGACCCCGCGACGCTTCCCGCCGTGACGCAGGGCCGCGCCGTGGTACAGGACGAGGCCTCCATGGTCGTCGCCCGCGCCCTGGCCGCCGGTCAGCCGCACGGTTGGAGGGCGCTTGACCTGTGCGCCGCCCCGGGCGGCAAGACGACGCACCTGGCCCAGCTCGGAGCGGCCGTGGCAGCGGGCGAGTTGCGCCCCGCAAGGGCGCGGCTGGTGGCGCAGGCCGCCGACCGCACGGCAAAGGCGATCGCCGCCGACCACGGCAGCAGGGCAGACGCGCCGAACGTCGCCGCGTTCACGCCGAACGCCGGGCGGGTGCTCGGTGTGGTCGCCGCTGACGCGTCGCGACCACCGTGGAGGGCGGGCGACTTCGACGGGGTCCTGCTCGACGCTCCCTGCACGGGTCTTGGCGTTGTCCGCCGGCGACCCGAACTCCGCTGGCGGCGCGAAGCCGCCGACGTCGGGCGGCTGGCCGTACTGCAGCTGGAGCTGCTGGAGGCCGCAGCCGGGCTGGTTCGACCCGGCGGGGTGCTGGTCTACAGCGTGTGCACCTGGACGGTCGCCGAGACCACCGGGGTCATCTCGCTGTTCGCTGCGCTGAACGGCGACCGTTTCGCCGAGGAGGACACCGCGGCGGCGGCTGGTATCACGGGCGGCGACGGGGCGCCGGCCGGCGTGCAGCTTGATCCACATCACCACGACACGGACGGGATGTACCTGTGCCGTCTGCGCCGCCGGTCCTGACCCGACCGCTACGCTCGCGGTATGCCGGAGACCATCCTCGTCGCCGACAACGAACCCGACATCCTGCGGTTCGTGGAGGCCAACCTCCGCTTGGAGGGCTTCGAAGTGACGCTGGCCGCCGACGGCGAGGAGGCGCTGCGCAAGGTGATCGACGAGCGGCCGTCGCTGGTGTTGCTCGACGTGTTGATGCCGGGGATGGACGGCTTCGAGGTGTGCCGGCGGCTGCGAGCGGACGCACGGACCTACCAGATCCCGATCATCATCCTGAGCGCGAAATCCCTGACGGTGGACAAGGTCGTCGGTCTGACGGCGGGCGCCGACGACTACGTGCTCAAGCCCTTCGACCCCATCGAGCTGGTCGCCCGCGTGCGCACCACCCTGCGACGCGCGTCGGACCTGCGGTCCACGTCGCCGCTGACGGGCCTGCCGGGCAACCACCGCATCGACGCCGAGCTGCGGCGGCGGCTGGCCGACCGCGAGCCCCTGGCCGTTGTGTACGCCGATCTCAACGACTTCAAGTCCTACAACGACCGCTACGGGTTCCTGCGCGGTGACGACGTCATCATCCTCACCGGCGAGCTGCTGGTGGAGGCGCTGCGTGAACGCGCGTCGTCGCCATGGTTTGTCGGCCATGTCGGCGGCGACGACTTCATGGTGGTGTGCCGCCCCGAGGAGCTCGACGGGGTCTGCGGCTATGCCATCGACCGCTTCGACGAGCGGGTGAGCCACTTGTACGACCCGGCTGACCTCGAGCGCGGTTACGTCGAGGTGCCTGACCGTCAGGGTCAGCTGCGGCCCTTCCCACCGGTGACGCTGTCGCTGGGTGTCGCCTCCACCGAGAAGCGGGCATTCGCCGACCATCGGGAGATCGTGCAGGTCGCCACCGAGATGAAGGCATTCGTCAAACACCACCAGCGCGGCAAGTCGGCCTACGCCGTCGACGGGCGCGCGGCGGAGGCGGAGTAGGCGGCGGTGATCCCATGCAAGGGCGCACGGGAGGTGCGACGTGCCGCGTGACGAGGCGCTGATGCGTCGAGCGCTGGCGCTAGCCGAGCGGGGACGTACCACCGTTTCCCCGAACCCGCTGGTGGGTTGCGTCGTCGCTCGCAACGGCCAGATCGTTGGCGAGGGATTCCATGCCCGAGCAGGCGGCCCCCACGCCGAGGTGGTGGCCCTGCGGGCGGCGAGCGACCGAGCCGCCGGCGCCACGGCCTACGTCACCCTGGAACCGTGCGCGCATCACGGCCGCACGCCGCCGTGCGCCCAGGCGCTGGTGGCCGCGGGCGTCACCAGAGTCGTTGCGGCGACCATGGACCCAGACCCTGTCGCCGCGGGCGGCGCCGACGCCTTACGGTCCGCCGGGGTGCGGGTGGACCTGGGCTGTTGCGAGGAAGAGGCCCGGCAGCAGAACGAAATCTTCTTCCACGGGTTGGCCACGGGCCGGCCGTTCGTCGTGGTCAAGGCCGCAGTCAGCCTCGACGGGCGGATCGCTGCGGCGGACGGCACCTCGCGGTGGCTGACCGGCGAGCAGACGCGACAGCGGGCGCACCACCTGCGTGCGGCAGCCGACGCCGTCATCGTCGGTTCGCAGACCGTGCTGGACGACGACCCGGCCTTGACCGTGCGCCTGCCTGGCTACGACGGCACGCCGCCGCTGCGGGTGGTGCTGGACCGAAGACGACGGGTGGGCGGGGCGTTGCAGGTCCTCGACGACGCCGCACCGACGTTGCTGCACCGCGGCGATCTGACCGAGTTGCTGACGGCGTTGTGGGACCGGAAGGTCCGCAGTGCCCTGGTCGAGGGTGGCGCCTCGGTCGTCGCCGCGTTCCTGCGGGCCGGTCTGGCCGACCGCGTGGTGCTGCATATCGCACCCGTGCTGCTTGGTGCGCGGGGCCGTCCGCTGGTCACCGGGGATTGGCCGGCCACCCTGGGCGAGGCTCCACGGCTGCGGTTGCACGACGTGGAGCAGGTCGGCGACGATGCCGTGCTGACGTTGGCTCCCTCGCCGATGCCTCGTGCCGCGCGCGCCGCGGATCCAGCCGCGCCCGCCACGGGCGGAGCTGCACCCGCCCGAGACCCAGCCGCACCCGCCGCGGACCGTTGCGCACCAGGCGTGGACTGAGGCGGCATACATGTTCACGGGCATCGTCGAGGAGCTGGGAACGGTGACCGCCGTCGAGCGGTCCGCCACTGGCGCGATGCTGGTGGTGGCCTGCTCGACCGTCGTCGCCGACGCCCGCGTCGGGGACTCGATCAACGTCAACGGCTGCTGTGTGACCATCACCCGGCTCGGGTCGCCGTCGGGCTTTGCCTGCGACCTCATGGGCGAGACATTGGCACGGACCGCGCTCGGCGCGCTGACGCCGGGAGCGCCGGTCAATCTGGAGCGGGCGCTGAGAGCCGACAGCCGTCTCGGCGGTCACCTGGTGCAGGGACACGTCGACGGGGTTGGGCATATCGTGGCCGTGCAGCCGCACGAGCAGTGGACGGTGATGGCCGTCTCGCTGCCTGCCGCCCTGGCGCCCTATGTGGTCGAGAAGGGTTCGGTCACCGTGGACGGCACGTCGCTGACCGTCACCGCCGTTGACGAGGGCGCCTTCAGTGTCGGCCTCATCCCGCATACCCTCGCTGTCACCGCGCTGGGGCAGCGCCGCGTCGGCGACGCGGTCAACCTGGAGGTCGACATTATCGCCAAGTACGTCGAGCGCCTGCTGCGCGGTGGTGGCGCCACTGTGTATCGACCCAAGGAGTGAACGGCGTGGCCGAAGGGTTCGCTGCCATCGAGGACGCGATCGCCGCGATCAAGCGCGGCGAAATCGTGGTCGTGGTGGATGACGCCGATCGTGAGAACGAAGGCGATCTGATCATGGCCGCCGAAGCGGCCACCCCCGAGGCGATCGCCTTCTTCGTGCGGCACACGTCAGGTGTCATCGTCATGTCGATGACGGGCGAACGGCTCGACGAGCTCGAGCTCCCGCTGATGGTCCCGTTGAACACCGAGCGCCACCGCACCGCCTTCACCGTGTCCGTCGACGCGCGCGCCGGCGTGACCACCGGCATCTCGGCCGTCGACCGCGCCACCACCATCCGTGCCCTGGTCGATTCGGCCACCAAGCCGGCCGACCTCGCCCGTCCGGGTCACATCTTCCCGCTGCGCTACGCCGAGGGCGGTGTGCTCAAGCGGGCCGGCCACACCGAGGCCGGTGTTGACCTGGCCCGCATGGCTGGACTCGCCCCCGCCGGGGTCCTTTGCGAGGTGGTCAACGACGACGGGTCGATGGCTCGGCTGCCCGATCTGCGCCGCTTCGCCGACGACCACGGCCTGCTGCTGATCTCGATCGCCGACCTCATCGCCTATCGCCGCCGCCACGAGCGGCTGGTCCACCGGGTCGCCGAGGCGGTCATCCCCACGCCGTTCGGTCCGTTCACGGCCGTCGGTTACGAATCGGACTACGACGGCCACCACCACATCGCGTTGCTGCGCGGCGACCCAACCGGCAAGCCCGACGTGCTGGTCCGCATGCACTCGGAGTGCCTGACCGGCGACGTGTTCGGGTCGTTGCGCTGCGACTGCGGCACCCAACTGCACGACGCGATGCGCAAGATCGCCCAGGAGGGCGAGGGCGTCATCGTCTACATCCGCGGCCACGAGGGTCGCGGCATCGGCATCATGCACAAGCTGCAGGCCTACAAGCTGCAGGACGGCGGGGCCGACACGGTGGAGGCCAACCTGGAGCTGGGCTTCCCCGCCGACCTGCGCGACTATGGCACGGGCGCGCAGATCCTCGTCGACCTCGGCCTGTCGACGCTGCGGCTGCTGACCAACAATCCCGCCAAGCGCGCCGGCCTGGAAGGCTACGGGCTCGAGATCGTTGAGCGGGTGCCGATCGAGACCACCCCGACCGATGAGAACCTGCGCTACCTGCAGGCCAAGCGTGACAAGCTCGGCCACGAGTTCTCCTCGCTCGTCGAGCCGGGCGCCAGGACGACCACCACCGAGCAGTGAGGACGACCGTCCTCAAGTAGCGAAGCGATAGGACACTAGGTTGTGAGGATCCACGAGGGTGTGCTGGACGGCAGCGGGCTGCGCGTCGGGTTGGTGGCGTCACGGTTCAACGAGGTCATCGTCCGCGCGCTAGTGGACGGCGCCAGTGACTGCCTGCGCCGTCATGGCGTCGCCGATGACGACATCGAGCTGGCCTGGGTGCCGGGTGCCTTCGAGTTGCCGCTCGTTGTGCAGCGGCTGGCCGTCAGCGGACGCCTGGACGTGATCGTCGCCCTGGGGGCGGTGATCCGCGGGCAGACGCCCCACTTCGACTACGTGGCCGGTCAGGCCGCCGAGGTGGGGCGCGTGGCCTTGGCCACCGGCGTGCCGGTCACGTTCGGCGTGCTAACCACCGAGACAGCCGAGCAAGCCGCCGACCGGGCCGGCGGGAAGATGGGCAACAAGGGCTGGGACGCGGCGCTGGCGGCGATCGAGACCGCCCGGTTGCTAGCCGACCTGAAGTAACGGGTCCACCGCCGGCGTCCACAGCGAGGCCGGCTTGCTAGCCGACCCTGAAGTAGCCGGTCTCCCGCAGTCCTCGGCCCGTCCTCCTACAGCCGTGCCCGCCGCCCGCCGAAACTGTGGACAGCCGCATGCATGCAGCGTTCGGAGGCAGGAGAGTCGACGGTTATGGACTGGTTCGTTGGTGTGGTCTGCGCCGTGTTCGGCTTGGCGTTCGGCTCGTTCGCCAATGTCGTCATCCACCGGGTGCCCGCTAAGCGTTCCATAGTGAGCCCCCCCAGCGCCTGCCCGGCCTGCGACAGTCCCATCGCGGCGCGCGACAACATCCCGGTGGTGTCCTGGCTGCTGTTGCGTGGACGCTGCCGGGCCTGCCGCCATCCCATCGCCGCCCGCTATTTGATGGTGGAGCTGGGCGTGGCCGTGTTGTTCGCCCTCGTCGGCTGGCGCGTCGGCGCCACCTGGGCACTGCCCGGCTATCTGGTGTTTGCCTGGACCCTGGTCGTGGTGGCCGTAATCGACGGCGAGACGCGCAAGATCCCCAACCGGCTGATCTACCCCTTGACCCCCGCACTGCTGGGATTGCTGGTGGCCGCTGGCCTGCTGACAGGCGAGCCGGGCTGGGCGCTTCGTGCCCTGCTCGGGGGGATCGCCGCCTTCGCCGTGCTGCTCGGCATAGCGCTCATCAGCCCGAGGGGCATGGGGATGGGTGACGTCAAGCTTGCCGCCTTCATCGGCATCGGCCTGGGCTACCTGAGCTGGGGTCACGTGCTGCTCGGGATCTTCGGCGGCTTCTTGGTCGGCGGTGTGGTGGCGATCCTGCTGCTGGGCAGCGGCCGGCGGGGCCGCAAGGACATGTTGCCGTTCGGGCCGTACCTGGCGATCTCGGCTCTGCTGTCGCTGCTGGTCGGCGAGGCGCTCATCGCCGGCTACCAGCGGCTCGTCGGTCTCGGCTAATCGCCCCCCGGGGGTGGTGGGCATCCGCTAGGCGATTCGGTACTGGATCCCCACCACCCCGGGTTTCTGGCGGCCGGCGGTAGCGCTGTGGGTACCTGAGTGCGGGTGGATTTGGCTACCTCGCTCTAAGATTGCGCCATGACTGATCCCACCACGCCCGGACAGCCCTCACCCGAGGAGATGCGGGCCTATCTCGAGCAGTTGCGCGACGCCGACGCTGTCGCGCTGGCCGCCGAGGCCTACAACATGCTTGCCGCCGGTGCGCAGGTGAAGCTTGGCCGGCCCGACGCACGGATCCTGATCGACGCGATGGGGGGCATGGCCGAGGCGGCGGGGTCGAGGCTGCCCGCCGAGCTGGCCACGCAGATGCGCCAAGGCGTCGCCCAGCTGCAGATGGCCCAGGTGCAGGCCGAGCGCGAGGAGGCGGGTGCCGGCGGTGAGCCGCAGGCCGAGGAGGCTGTCGCGACGCCGGCGGGCGAGTCGACGCTCTCGGGTCCCGGGGCGCCGGCGTCGGGTGCGCAGGCGGAGGGGGACAACCAGCGCATGACCGACCGCCTATGGATCCCCGGCCGCGACCCAGGGCACCCGCCCGGATAGAAGGCCTGGTCGCCGGCCGAGGCCGCCCGTGACCACCTGCCCGGCGGCGGTGGCCGCCGCCCCGCCGTCTGTGGCCACCGGCGGGTCGTCCCCGTCCTGCTAGGATCGGTGTTTCAGCCGCGGCGCGAGGCCGCCGCACGAAGCATCGCCAAGTGGGAGCGGCCGTGTTCCCCACCCGGCGGGGCCCGTGGCCAGGCAGGTCACCGGCACCCAGCTGGGTCCACAGCAAAGCTCGGTTCCGCGACGTCCCAACACTGACGCGCAGCCGGGACCGTTCGCGCCCTTGTGCGAGTGGGTTTGCGCAGGCCGCTGCCGCATGGCAGCGGCCTTTATCGTTGCCAGGCGACCAGGACAGGAGACGACGTGCCGAAGCAGAAGACCCACTCGGGCGCCAAGGACCGGTTCCGCGTCACGCGCACCGGCAAGGTCGTGCACCGCAAGAGCAACAAGAACCACATCCTCGAGAAGAAGACCGCCGCTCGAAAGCGCCGCCTGTCGGGGATGGGCCAGCTCACCGGTGGCGACGCCGCCCAGGTCCGCAAGCTGCTTCGCGGCAACTGACCAACCCGTTTTCCAAGGAGAGCACTCATGGCCCGCGTCAAGCGAGGCGTTCACGGGCGCAAGCGGCGCCGCACCGTCCTGGACCGCGCCGGGGGATTCCGCGGCGCGCGTAGCCGCCGTTACCGCATCGCCAACGAGTCGGTGCTGCATGCGATGCGCTACGAGTACCGGGACCGCCGCCGGCGCAAGAGCGACTTCCGCAAGCTGTGGATCACCCGCATCAACGCCGCGGCTCGTCAGGAAGGGCTCAGCTACAGCCACTTCATCAACGGCCTCAAGCTCGCCGAGGTCGACATCGACCGTAAGGTGCTGGCCGATCTCGCCGTGCACGACCCGGCGACCTTCAAGTCCCTGGTCGGCGTGGCCAAGACGGCGCTGAGCTAACCGCACGCCCGGCAGGCGGACCGGGCGCGACCATGGCGGTCATCACCAGCACGGACAACCCGGCGGTCCGTGCTGCCCGGCGGCTGGCTCGCAGGCGCGGCCGGGTGCGCCGCGAGGATGCGTTCCTCGTCGAAGGGCCGCAGGTCGTCGCCGAGGCACTCGGCCACTTGCAGCGATTGTTTGTCAGTCAGGCCGCCAGCGGCTTCATCGCGGATCTAGCGCAGCGGGCGTCCCAGATAGGCACCCAGGTCCTGCGCGTCGACGACGCGGTGCTGGCCAGTCTGGCGACGACCATCGCACCACAAGGACTGGTCGGCGTGGCCACGCTGGACCCACCCGATCTGCAGTCGGTGCTGGCCACCGCGTCGATGGTGGTGGTCCTGCACCAGGTCCGCGACCCCGGCAACCTCGGCACGGCCCTGCGGACCGCGGACGCCGCCGGCGCTGACGCGGTGGTGCTGACCAGCGGCAGCGTGGATCCCCGCAACCCCAAGGCCGTGCGGGCGTCCGCCGGATCGCTGTTTCACCTTCCCGTGATCCGCGACGTCGCCTTCGGGCAGGTGGCCGACGCGTGCGCGGCCACAGGGCTGCGCCTGGTCGCTGCGGCCGCTGACGGGACCGTCGCGCACACCGCCGCCGAGCTCGGCGGCCGGATCACCCTGGTCTTCGGCAACGAGACCCACGGGCTCGGCGCCGACGTGCGCCGCCGCTGCGACCAGGTGGTGGCGGTACCGCTGTCGCGGGCCCCCCGCGAGGGCTATCGCGGTCACGCCGAGTCGCTCAATCTCGCCGCGACCGTAGCCGTCGTGGCCTACGAGGTGGCGCGGTGTCGGAATGGACGGTGCCGCGACGGTGCCCCACAGCGGTAGAACACGGCCATGACCGACGTTGCCGACCTCGCGGCTCTGGAGCTGCTGCCCGATCCGGTCGTCGTCGTGGACGCCGACGGCCGCATCGTGTTCTGCTCGCGGCTAGCCGGCCGGCTGCTGAGCAGACCCCCCGGCGAGGTGGTCGGCGCCCCCGCCCGGGAGGTCCTGATCCTGACCGACGACGCCGGCACGGATTGGTGGACCCGCCTGCGGCCGCTGGAAGGCCCCGCTCACCTGCGCCAACGCCTGCCGATGGTCGACTTGACCCTGCTCACGTCCGGCCGAGGACCGCGCCCCGTCACGTTGACCGCCGCGCGCAACACCGATGACGACGGCAAGTTGCTGTCCCTGGTCGTGGTGCTACGCCGCGCTGACGCCAAGGAACGGCTCGACGCTGCTCGCAGCGACCTGGTGGCGACGGTCAGCCACGAGATCCGCTCGCCGCTGACTTCGGTGAAGGGCTTCACCAAGACCCTGCTGGTCAAGTGGGACCGCTTCACCGACGACCAGAAGCGCCACATGCTGGCCACGATCAACGAGGACGCTGATCGCGTGACCCGCCTGCTCGGCGAACTGCTCGACGTCAGCCGCATCGACGCGGGACGGTTGCAGCTGCGCCGCCAGATGGTCGACGTGCCGGCCGTCGCCACCCGCGTGGCCAAACGGCTGCAGCTCAAAGAGCCGGACTGCGAGGTGAAGCCGGACTTTGCCGTCGAGGTACCCAAGCTGTACGCCGACTCCGACAAGGTGGAGCAGATCTACACCAACCTCATCGAGAACGCCTTCAAGTACGGTGCGGGACCGATCCGTCTGAGCGCCGTCGTCGAAACCGAGCGGGTGGTGTTCACCGTCAGCGACCAGGGTGGGGGGGTGCCCGAGCGGTTTCTGACCCATGTCTTCACCAAGTTCTTCCGGCGCACCGGGGAGCGGCGCAGCGGCACCGGGCTTGGCCTGTACATCACCAAGGGCATCGTGGAGGCGCACGGCGGCAGCATCTGGGCCACCAGCCCGCCGGGAGACGGCGCCAGCTTCCACTTCGCGCTGCCGCAGGGCGGCTTGGAGCTGGCCGGCATCGAGATCACAAAGCGCGTAGGTCCTACCGCTTCGCTACATGAGGACTCCAGACCATGAACCAGGCACCAGCAGCCGACCCTGAGACGCTGCTCATGCAGGGCCGTGAGCGGTTCGCCGCCGCCACCAGCCTCTCCGAGCTTGACGCCGCCAAGGCTGAGCTGGTGGGCCGGCGTGGCGCGCTGACCGCCGTCCAACGGACCCTCGGCGGGCTGGATGAGCAGCAACGGCGCGACCTGGGCGCGCGCATCAACGCGGTACGCGCCGCGTTGGCTGAGCTCGAGGCGCAGCGGCGCATCGCGCTGACCGACGAACGTGACCGCGTCGTGCTCGCCGCCGAGGCCGTCGACGTCACCTTGCCGGCGCGTACGGCTCGGCGCGGCAGCCTGCACCCCATCCACGAGACCATGGAAACGATGGTCGACGTCATGGCAAACCTCGGCTTCTCCGCCGTGGAAGGGCCCGAGGTCGAGACGGACTGGTTCAACTTCCAGGCCATGAACATCCCGGTCGACCATCCCGCCAGGGGGATGCACGACACCATCTACGTCCAGCCACCTAACCCGGCCGACCCGCCTGGATCGGTGCTGCTGCGCACCCACACCTCGCCGATGCAGATGCGGACCATGCTGGCGCAGGGGCCGCCCGTCTACATCGCGGTGCCGGGGCGCACTTACCGCCAAGAGGCGGCCGACGCGACGCACCTGCCGGTGTTCCATCAGATGGAGTGTCTGGCCGTCGACGAGGGGCTGTCGTTCGCGGACCTGCGCGGGACGCTGGCGGAGCTGTGCCGCGGTCTGTTCGGCCCTGGCGCGCGGATCCGCATGCGCCCCGATCACTACCCGTTCACCGAGCCCTCGGCCGACGTGGACGCCTGGGTACCCGCCGTCGGTGACTGGGTGGAGCTGCTCGGATCGGGGATGGTGCATCCCAACGTCTTGCATATGGCTGGCTACGACCCGGAGCAGGTCAGCGGGTTCGCGTTCGGCATGGGCGTCGAGCGGGTGGCGATGTTGCGCCACGGCATCGACGATCTGCGCTTGTTCACCGACAACGACCTGCGGTTCCTCGCCTCCTTCTAACCCACCGGCGGCTCAGCGCCGCCCCATTTTCGGAGCACTGCTGTGCGCGTACCGCTGTCCTGGTTGCATCACTCGGTCGACCCCGGTCTTTCGGCCGAGCAGCTGGCCTCCACGCTGACGCTCGGCGGCCTGGTCGTCGACGCCATCCACCGACCGACCGCGGGCATCCGCGGCGTGATCGTCGCCCGGGTCGAGGCCATCGAGCCGGTGCCCGGCAGCAGCAAGCTGTCGTTGGTCGAGGTCTTCGACGGGCGTGAGCATCACGAGATCGTCTGCGGAGCCTCGAACTTTGGCGTGGGGGACCTGGTGCCGGCCGCGCTGCCAGGTGCCACCCTGCCGGGAGGGGTTGGCATCGAGCGCCGCACGATCCGCGATGTCGTGTCCAACGGCATGTTGGCCAGCCCCCGTGAGCTGGGCGTGGGTGACGATCACCACGGCATCTGGGTGCTGGACGCGGACGCGCCGTTGGGTGCCGACCTCAGCGACTGGCTGGAGCTCGACGACGCGGTCCTGGACCTGGAGATCAACCCCGACCGGGGCTACGCGTTGTCGATCTCGGGCGTCGCCCACGACGTGGCCGCCCTGACGGGAGCCGACCTGCGGTTGCCCGAGACGCCGTCGCTGCCGCTCGGAACCGCGACGGGGGTGCCCGTGCTGATCGCCGACCCTGACCGGTGCCCGCGCTTCAGCGTCACACGCATCGAGGGTGTGACCATCGGCCCGTCGCCTGCCTGGCTGCAATCCCGCCTGGCCGCCGCCGGCATGCGGTCGATCTCCAATGTCGTCGACGCGACCAACCACGCGATGCTGGAGACAGGCCATCCGGTCCACGCCTATGACCTGGCTCGGTTGGCCGGGCCGCGCATCGACGTCCGGCAGGCCATCGCCGGCGAGTCCGTCGTCACACTGGACGGTGTGCAGCGAGAGCTTGATCCCGGCGACCTCGTCATCGCCGACGCGTCAGGGGCCGTCGGGCTGGCCGGAGTCATGGGCGGGGCCGGGACCGAGGTCGGCGGGACGACCACCGACGTGCTGCTGGAGGTCGCCGCCTTCTCGCCCGCGGCGGTGCTGCGAACGGCCCGGCGCCTGCAGCTGTTCACCGAGGCCTCCAGCCGCTTCGAGAAGACCGTGCCGCAGCAGACGGTGCTGCGCGGTGCGGCACGTTGCGCGGCGCTGCTGACCCATGTCGCCGGCGGGCGGGTCGCTGGCACCGACGATGTGTGGCCGCACCCTGCGGTACCAGAGGTCATCCGCCTGCGCACCGACCGCGTTCGCCGCCACCTGGGCATGGACCTGCCAGACCAGCGGCAGGCCGAGCTGCTGGAATCCATCGCCTGCGTGGTGGCCCCCAGCGCCCACGCAGCGGCAGGCGCCAGCGGACCGGAACCTGATGAGGGTGTGCTTGCCGTCACCCCGCCGGACTACCGTCCGGACCTGCGCATCGAGGTCGACCTCGACGAGGAGATCGCGCGCCTGCACGGCTACGAGCAGATCCCCGAGCGCGTGCCCTGCAGCGGCCGCGCCGGCGGTCGTCGCCCCGAGCACGCCGCGCGCCGGCGCGTGCGCGAGGCGCTGGCCGGCGCCGGCTGGACCGAGGCGATCACGTTCCCCTTCATCGGCCCCGCCGACCTGGATGCGCTGGGGCTGTCGCCCGACGACCCGCGCCGGCAGACCGTCGCACTGGTCAACCCGCTGTCGCAGGAAGAGTCGCTGCTACGGACGTCGCTGCTGCCCGGCCTGCTGCGCGCGCTGCGGCGCAACGTCAACCGCCAGGCCGCCGACGTTGCGATGTTCGAGGTCGGGGCGGTGTTCCTGCCGCCGACACCGCAGGAGCTGGGTGCCGACGGCGGCGCGGACGCGATCACGCTGCCGGCAGAGCCGCTACTGCTCGGGCTCGCGGCTTGTGGCGCCTTTGAACCGCTGCGCCACGACCGCCTGGCGCGCCCGGCCGACCTGGCCGACGTCCTGGGTGCCGCCGACACCGCCCGTCGGGCCGTGGCACTGCCGCCGCTGCAGGTCGCGGCCGGAACCGAGCCGGGCTACCACCCCGGCCGCACGGCGCGTCTCAGCCTGGACGGGACCGCGATCGGTGTCATTGGCGAGCTGCACCCCCGCACGATCGCCGCCTTACAGCTGCCGCCTCGCACGCTCGCCGGCGAGTTGCGCCTGGACCTTCTGACCGCCCGAGGCGCGCGCCTCCCAGCCGCCGCTGTGCCCGACCCCCGCCCACCGTTGCGCTTCGACGTCGCCGTGCTCGTCGACAGCGACGTCCCCGCCGCCGCCGTGGAGTCGGCGGTACGCCAAGGGGCGGGACCGAACCTGGCCGAGTGCCGCCTGTTCGATGTATTCACCGGTCCACAACTCGGCGAGGGCCGTAAGAGCCTTGCCTACGCCCTGCGGTTGGAGGCCGGCGGCGGGGGGCTGACTGAGAACGACGAGCAGGCCGCGATCAACTCGATCGAACAGGCCGTGCGCTCGCGCGTCGGCGGTCGCCTGCGCCGCGACGATTCGGCTGGCGCTGCCGCCCGAGATCAACGACGCTGATTCTAAGGTGACAGCCGGTGGGCAGGCTGCTTCGACAGGATCCCCGACAAGGTGTGAGGTGCAGGGTGAGCCATGACGCAGCCGGCACGGGCGGCCCGATCGTGCTGGTGGTGGAGGACGACCGCGGCGTCCGCGACCTCATGGTCGACATCCTGTCGGTCGAGGGCTTCCAGGTGCGCACAGCAGGCGATGGCCTTGAGGGCCTGCTCAAGCTGAGGGTGCTGCAACCGGCGGCGCTCGTGCTGGACATCATGATGCCCGACATCGGCGGTCTGCGGGTCCTCGACGAGCTGGCCTCTGAGCACGCCGACGTCCCGGTCATTGTGGTGACGGGCAAGCCCGAGGCAGCCGAAGAGGCGCGCCGGCGGCTCGGTCCGAGCAACGTGTTCGACAAGCCGTTCGACCTCGGCGCCTTTGTGACCCGTCTGCGGGAAGTCGCAAACGGACCGGGCACGACTGATCTGGAGCCACCGCCAGGAGAGCAACTGTGACCAAACGAGATTACCTCACCGTCGACTCGCTGTCCGCCGAGGAGTTGACCAAGGTCTTGGATCTGGCCGACGAGTTCAAGGCCAACCGGCAGCGCTCCGCCGCCGGCACCGGACGGCAGGGTGCATCTGCGCAAGGGCACACCGCAGACCTTCGGGGGTTGTCCATCGGCATGATCTTCGAGAAGCCGTCGACGCGGACGAGGGTGTCGTTCGAGGTCGGCATCAGCGAGCTTGGTGCCAAGGCGGTGGTGCTGTCCGCCGGCGAGCTGCAGCTCGGTCGCGGTGAGACCATCGAGGACACCGCGCGGGTACTCTCGGGCTACCTGCATGCGCTGGTGGTGCGCACCTTCGCCCAGTCGCGGCTGGAAACGCTGGCCTCGGCCGGGTCGATTCCGGTGATCAATGCCCTGTCGGACTTTTCCCATCCCTGCCAGGCCCTGGCCGACCTGCAGACCATCCGCGAGCACATCGGCGACCTGCACGGGCTGAAGTTGAGCTACCTGGGTGACGGCAACAACGTCGCGCACAGCCTGCTGGAGGCGGGGGCGATGGCCGGCATGCACGTCGCGGTGGGCTCGCCGGCGGGCTACGAGCCGGACGGGCAGGTCGTCAGGCAGGCGACCGAGGTTGCTGTGCGCAGCGGCGGTCGCATCACGGTGACCAACGACCCGCTGGAAGCCGCGCGCGACGCCGACGCCGTCTACACCGACGTGTGGACGTCGATGGGCCAGGAGTCAGAGAACGACTCGCGCACGCGAGTCCTTCGCCCGTTCCAAGTGGGTGCCCAGGTGATGCAGGCCGCTAAGCCCGACGCCCTGGTTCTGCACTGCCTGCCGGCCCACCGTGGCGAGGAGATCACCGCGGAGGTGATGGACGGTCCCAACAGCGTCGTGTTCGAGCAGGCCGGCAACCGACTGCACAGCCAGAAGGCGCTGCTGGCATTCCTGCTGGCATGAAGCGGCTCGTGTTGGCCTATTCCGGGGGTTTGGACACCTCCGTGGCCATCCGCTGGCTGGCCGAGCACAAGGACTACGAGGTCGTCGCCTGCGCCATCGACCTCGGCCAGCAGGGTGAGGGCGAGGGGGAGGGCGGCGGCGAGATGGAGCGCATCCGCCGGCGAGCGCTGGACTGCGGTGCGGTGGAGGCGGTGGTGGTCGACGCGCGCAGCGAGTTCGCCGACGACTTCGTGGGCTCGGCGATCGCCGCCAACGCCCTGTACATGGGCAAGTACCCGCTGGTGTCGGCCCTCTCGCGGCCGCTCATCACCCGTCACCTCGTGCGCGTCGCGCGCGAGACCGGGGCGCTGGCGGTCGCACACGGCTGCACCGGCAAAGGCAACGACCAGGTCCGCTTCGAGGTCACGGCGATGGCGATCGCCCCCGACCTGACCGTCGAGGCGCCGAT
>Ga0136613_10000378_pt1 | contig 20218 bp, 23 predicted proteins | sample AntDrymUQ2722106_2_FD_106649 | JGI IMG/M metagenome (GOLD analysis project Ga0136613, IMG submission 106649) | Polar desert sand microbial communities from Dry Valleys, Antarctica - metaG UQ272 (21.06) | ecosystem: Environmental > Terrestrial > Soil > Desert | place: Antarctica: Dry Valley... | reverse complement strand
GGGCTCGGTGGTGGGCAGGGGCACGGCGATCTCAGTGCATGGAAGGCCGCACGGAACCTGGTTGTTGGGCCGCTGGCGATGGTGGGTGCCGCCGAGATCCCAGGCGGCTACAACGCCGCCGCCCGCGGCAACAAGTTCCCGCTGTACGTCCTCGCAGGACATCGGGTCACGCTGTCGCTAACTCGCGGCACGCGCGGTCGCGCGGGGCTCGCGTATGGGCCGCTCCCACAGGGAGAGGTGGGCGTTGCCGAGGCCCATCGAGTTGTCACGCTCATTGCGTGTCGCCGCGGCGGGTACTCGCCCAACTTGGGAGGCCCGGCCGGGAGGGCATCGTTCTGGGCGGGAGGTGTCGTTGCCGACGCTCCGCGCTGCGTTCCCCTCCTCATCTGGGTCGACAAGGAACGCGTTCCGCGGCGTGCCGTCATCCATCTTGGCGTGGCTGACTGCGGGTGACTGGCCTCCTGGGTTGCTCTCTCGCCCGTCGTGGGCTCGAGCGCTTCCTATGTCGCCTCGGCCGCCTGCATGCCGATCGGGAAGTGGTCTGAGAAGCCGTCCTCGTCGACGGGCTTGCCGATGCCGCCGAACGGCCTGGGCCGCTTGTACTTGCCCGTGAAGGTGCCAAAGCGGCTCGACAAGAGGTTCGAAACGGTCAATCTCTGAGTTTTTCGGTGTTATCCGCCCTGTACCAGCGCTCCGCGGCAGCCTCCGTATCACGAAGTGATGAGCACATCATCTTCGTGAGATCAACCTGCGAAGACGGCTTGACAACCCGCTCAACCGACGCGGCCCTCCGTCTGCTCGCCATGGACGAGCAGGCTTGCGGGTCCGGCAAGCGAACAGCCAGGCGATGACGTGGCGAGGAACGCGGTAGCGTCGTGTTGATGGCGACGGATGGGGCAGCCGGTGGCTGACCGCACGGCGATCCAGTGGACTGACGCGACCTTCAACCCGTGGTGGGGATGCGAGCGCGTATCGCCGGCGTGCGCGCACTGCTACGCCGACACGCTCGCGCGCAGGTACGGCTACTCCCTCTGGGGCGACGACTCGCCGCGCCGCTTCCTGAGCGAGCAGCACTGGCGGCAGCCGATCCGATGGAACGCACAGGCAACCGAACGCGGCAAGCCGATGAAGGTGTTCTGCGCGTCGATGGCAGACGTCTTCGAGGACCGCGACGAGCTCACGCCGTGGCGCGAGCGGCTGTGGACACTGATCGAGCAGACGCCGATGCTCCACTGGCAGCTCCTGACGAAGCGGCCGGAGAACGTTGCTGCGATGGTGCCGTGGCGTACCGACTGGCCCCCGAACGTCTGGATGGGCGCGTCGGTCGAGAACAGCCGCCACACGTTCCGTGTGGACACCCTGCGCGCGCTACCCGCGGCTGTACGGTTCATCTCGGCCGAGCCGCTGCTTGGCAGCCTGTTCCTGAACAGCAAGCCGAACCGCCGGCCGCTCGAGCTCGACGGTGTCGATTGGGTGATCGCCGGCGGGGAGAGCGGCCCGCGGCACAGGCCGGTCGACCTTGAATGGGTGCGCGAACTCCGCGACGCCTGCGTCGCTGCAGGTGTGCCGTTCTTCTACAAGCAGCGCGGTGGCCGCACCTCGAAGTCGGGCGGCCGCGAGCTCGACGGCCGGATCTGGGGCGAGTTCCCGACCGCCCCCGTGCTCCGCTACGCCAAGTAGAGCTCGATCTGCCCGCTTGGATCCTCCCGGCGTGCGTGCTCCCAGACCTCGAGCCCCTTCTCGTGCCGGCTCGCGTACAGGAGCTTGTAGATCTCTCGGTTGCGGGCGCGGATCGGCTTCGGCACGCCGACCTTCAGCCCGAGCTGCCGCTCGAGGCCTTCCTGGTAGATCTCGCGGAAGACACGACCGCGGTTCCGCGGCGCGGCGCTCACAGCCGTCTGCCAGTCGGCGCCGGTCGGCATGTACCGGTCGGTCCGCTGCTTCAGCCGCCAGTTGCGCTCCAGGTCGATGTCCTCCGGGAAATAGATGAGCAGATCGATTCGCTCGTGCAACGTGAGCATCGCCAGTGAGTCCCAGTCGAAGCAGACGCCGTACGGGTCGAGCATCGTGAGGGCCATCCGCCGCCGCTCGAACGCAGGCATCATCAGCTTCACGATCGGGACGGCAGTGTTCGCGTCGCCGGTGATGACCGCGCATTTCGGGCCGTCGACCGTCAGCGCCTTGAAGTCCCGCGCGACCCGCATCACGTCCGGGTCGGCGAGGTCGAGCCTGACCGTCTCCGCCCGCACGAGGCCGCTGTCGTCGACGCGGTCGGCGAGCACGGAAGCGCGATCCGGATCCTTCTCACCGAAGATGTAGACGTCGAAGGGGTTGATCGCGTGCAGGGCGAGCAGGGGAGATCCCCAGCCGAGCTCCTCCGTCTCGGAGTCCTGGTAGATGCCGCATGAGGCGAACAGGTCGACGCACACGCGCCGGCCAGCCCACATGAACTTCGTGCGCGTCGCGTACTCCTGCAGCACGCGCGACCAGTAGAAGAGCTTCTGGTACGAGTGTGGCTTCGATACGTGCAGCATTCGGCCATCCGGCAGCGGCCGCGGGAGTTCGCTCGGATCACGGGGTAGTGCAACCACAGGCAGGCGCCTCCTGGACGATCGGGCCCGGTTCGTCCGCGGCACCTGGGTCGCCCCGACCCACGAACATCGGACTCGCTACGAGACAAAGAGTATGAGCAGAACCGGACGCGGGAAACACGGCCGGAGCAGGCACCCGGCACTTTGCAGGCCCCGGGCCGCTCGAGCCGCTCAACTCGAGGTCGTGCGTACCGAGACGTGGTCGGAAGCGTTGCATAGACGATACGCGTGGTGTACCATCAGCGCAACGGTCAGTCCGCCAGTGGCGGCCACCTACAGGAGGAGATCATGGCGAAGCCGCTCGACACCAGCGCCCACAGCCGCCTCAGCGCCGCGCTGATGGAGGACGACGAGTACCGCGAGGAGTACGAGCAGTCGCGCCGTGAGATCGAGGCGATCGACCGGGTCATCCATGAGCTTGACGAGCTGCGCGAGCAGGAGGGCCTGTCGAAGGCCGAGCTCGCGCGGATCGTGAACCGGAACCCTTCAAGCATCCGCCGTCTGTTCACGCAGAAGTCGAACCCCGAGCTCGCGCTCGTCGTCGCGATCGCCGCAGCGCTTGGCGCCGACCTGAGGGTCGTCCCGCCGAAGAAGACCAGCCGCCGCAAGACGCGCGGCAAGCGGCGCGAGCTCGTCGCCGCGTAGCGCAGCTCGTCAGCTACGCCGCGTACGCTCACGCGCGTGGCGCGGTGGGACATCGTCTACAACAAGACGGCAGACGGCCGCGTACCCGCGCTCGACTACTTCATCGACTCGTGCACGACGAAGCTGCATGCGTTCCTGAACGCGGTGCTCGACGCAGTCGCCGCCGCGCCGCCGCCGTCGTTCTCGGGCGGCGGCCACTGGGAGGCGATGAGCGGAGACATGGCCGGCTACTTCGAGGCGAAGGCGGTCGGTCCGAACCGGCGCCACCACCGCGTGTTCTGCCTGCTCGAGAACTCGGATGACCCGAGCGAGATGGAACGTCGAGGGTTGCCGAACAAGGCGATCGCCGTCATCACCGGTATGTGGAAGCCCAACGCGACCCTGTTCAGCGACAAGGAGTACGCGCACGTCCGGTCGCTCGGCGACGACTACCTGAAGCAGCTTCCACGACGGATTGCCAGCGCCGAAGACGTCACCGATTTCATCGCGCGCCTAACGGAGAAGCGCGAGCAGGAGCGCGAGACAGGGCGGAAGAAGGACGAGCGGCGCCGCAAGAGATGACCGAGATCGGCAAGCGGACGACGGCTTGGCAGGACATCGTTCGCTGCAGGTGCTGATCGACGCCCAAGTCCTGAGCCGCAGCGTGGACTACGCGATGAACCTGCGACACGGGGATCCTTCCTAGCGGACGAGTCGGTGGGATCCGGGGTGCATGTTGTCAGGACGATCAACCTCTCAGTTTTTCGGCGTCATCCGTCCGATACCACGTTGAGGCGACGACTTCCGGCGCGACGGGCCACTTCTAGGGTCGCGACATCGGGCGACGGTGGGCTCCAGATCGCATCGATGTCATCGCCGGATGCACGTGTACGCCCCATAAGTGCGCGTCGGGCTCAGCGATCGATCGCGGATCTCGAAGCCTGCGCGTTCGAGCATCGGCTCGAGCAACCACGTGAACGTCGAGTGCTCTTCGCGAACGTGTTCGGCAAGTTCCGCAGCCGTCCAGCCGGCACGTGGGTCGTCGGGCGCTGTGGCGAGCCATTGCGTGATCGCGGCGTCGGCTTCTGCCGGCTCGAACGAGTAGACGAGATCCCGGAGCCGCAGGACACCACCCGGCCGCAAGAGCCGTCCGACCCGCTCGAGCGCGATCGCCTTCCAGAAATCCGGCAGGTGGTGGAGCGTGTTTCGGGTGAAGACTGCGTCGGGCGGCGTGCCGGCGTGCTCGTAGCCGAGGAAGCCTGCGCGCACCGCGTCGATGCCCTGGGCTCGCATCGCCGCAACCATCGGCTCCGACACGTCGACGGCGACGACGCGTGCCACGTGCGGAGCGATTGCCCGGGCGAATGCGCCCGTACCCGCGCCAAGGTCGTTTACGGTGCTCGTCGCTCCGATGCCGAGCGCACGGAGCACCGCGACATCCTCGCTCCAGTCGGTCGGCGACTTCTCGTCGTAGGCGGCGACATAGCTTGCGTCAAGATGCTCGCGTCCGGCGTGAGCGAGTTCATCGAGATGCCAGTTTGGGAGGTCGGGTGACATTGCGCGATCGTCGGCCGCGGGTGAAGGCGGCCCCGAGGCTATACGAGCAGAGGGAACCTGCCTGACCGGGACTCGAGCTGAGGCAGGTTGTGGAGGCGACTACAGAGGAGCTCGCAGAGTCGGCGTAAGAGCCGGCGTTGCGACGGGGACTCCAAGAAGCCAGGCCGTCCTTGGTCAGAAGAGCTCCAGCTGTGGGAACCGAATGCGGCCTGAAGGAGGCAGCCGATGAAGACGCTCTATGAGTGGCAGGCGGCGAGGCGGCGATCTGCCGCTTGATAGACGCGTTCTACGACCGGGTCGAGGCCGACGAGCTGCTCTCGCCCTTCTTCCCGGGCGGCGTCAGCCACGCTGGCGGCTCAGAGCTCGTGACGAGCGCGCGCCTTGCACAGCGGAGTCGGGAGCTCTAGAGTCGCGCTGTGTCCACGTCACTGTTGATACTTGGGCTCACCAGCGACACCAAGGGCTCCTTACTCCTGGCGCTCACAGTTGGCTTGGTCCTACTCGGAAGTGGATTGGCGTACGTCGGACTACGCAAGCTCGCGGAGGCGACGGACAACACCAAAGAGGCCACCAAGAACCTCGCTGACGCCGCTCAGCAAACCAACGAACTCGCCCAGAACCTCCCCGCGATCATCGGCGGTGCTAGTGATGCCCTCGCTGAGATGAAGGGGCCTCTCGCGCCAGCGCGATACGTCTTCGCTCTCGCCCTCGCTGCGTTCGCCGGTGCGTTGGTTGCATGGGGTCTCGTCGACTTCACGGCCAGCGCCGATCAGGGCACGACGACCACGGTCACGACGACCACCCAGTAGCGCGACGCGATCGATCGCGCTACCGCGCAGGAAGCTGGATCGTCGCCAGAATTGCGCGCAACAAGACGCCCTCGTTGCGGAAGTGCGTGCGGTTTGTGTTGGGCTCGGGGATGTCGCCGCCAGAGTGATGGAGCGCCACAACGCGCCACTGCCAGTTGAACACAGGTGCCCCGGAGGAGCCCGGAAGCGTGTCGGTCGTGTACTGAACGACGCGTTCGTCGACGTACTCGACGAGATTGCCCGCGAGTGCGATCTGCTTCGGCCCTCCGTTCGGATGCTGCACGATGAAGACATCGTCGCCCGCCGCAAGCGAGATGTCGTCGTCGGCAGCGGGCAATGGGAGGAAGCCGTATGTCTTCTCCGGCTCGCCGTCTACCGCCACGACAGCGAAGTCGAGATCGCGGTCCGCTGCGAAGAAGCGCTCCGGATTCGTCTTGAATTGTGCGATCGTGGCCAGCCCTCCTGAGAGGTCCTGCTCGTAGTTGAACGTGACAGTGAGCGACGTATCCTCTTCGGTCGCCGTTCGCTCGTTCTCGGAGCCGACCAGCACGTGGTTGTTCGTCATGACCAATCCCGGCTGAATCAGGAACCCTGTTCCCGACCCCCGCCTGCCCGTGATGTGTGCGACCGCGCGGGCGGCGAGGAGTATCCGGGCGACGGCGTCCATGATGTTCAAGCGCTCGTCGGTCCCGACGATTTTCTCGAGGACATCCTCGGCGCCCTCCGTCGGCACGGGAAGCGCTTCGGCCAATCGCGGGACCGTGAGCTCGTCGCGACCGATGATCTTCGTTGTCTCCAGCAACGCCCCGCTCGAGAGCGCGAGGCCCCGATGTGCGGACGCGCGCTCTCGGGTGAGTAGCCCTTCGAGCTTGTCCGCCAGATTTCGATCGCGCAAAAGACCCCTTGCCGATTCGTCGCCGCGAAGAGAGACGCCAGCGAGCTTCGCTGATCATCGTCCGTACGTCAAGGCGACTTGCCGCGTCGCCCGATACCGCCTTAGAGTCATTGACGTGCCGTCGCCAGTGCTTGATCGCGTCGTCGTGGTGATGCTCGAGAACCGGTCTTTCGACCACTTGCTCGGGCACCTCGACCACGGCGGTCTCGTCCCCATCACACCCGAGACCGACAACGTCAAGGACGTCAGCGACCCCTACGGCCCGCGGTGTAACGTGCATTTCTGGCTCGACAACCGCGATGTGACGTGCGACCCGGGTCATGGCTTCGCGGATGTCGTGCGCCAGCTCACGGGGCATGATCCGCCGCTTCAATACGACGAGATCGACATGAGCGGCTTCGCCTGGAATTACGCCTTCCGGCTCGTGGACCAGGGCGAGGATCCGAGCAAGGCGTGTGAGATCATGGGTTGTCACACCGCTGAGCGGGTGCCCGTGTTGTCGACGCTCGCGAGGGAGTTTGCGGTCTGCTCGCGCTGGTTCTGCTCGGTGCCGAGTGAGACATGGCCGAACCGGCTGTTCGCCCACGCTGCGCAGTCGGATGGGTTAGTGCATAACGAGATCAAGCTCTACGGGCACCGCAGCGTCTTCGATGCGCTGTCGGACGCCCACATCTCGTGGGCGGTGTACGGGGGCGATATCCCTCAAGCGGCGGCCTACTTCGAGCTCAACGACGCGTTCCGCGACCGCTTCAACACGTTTGGGGAGTTCATCGACGACGTCCAAGAGGGCACGCTGCCTTCCTATAGCTTCGTGGAGCCGCGCCATTTCCGTCGTGTCGAGAGCCAGCACCCGACTCACAGCGTCACCCTCGGCGACGAATTCCTTCGCCGCGTCTACGACGCGCTAGCGAGCAACCCCGACATCTGGCGTTCGACGCTCCTCCTCGTCACGCACGACGAGCACGGCGGCTTCTTCGACCGCGTGCCGCCACCGCTCGCGATGCCGCCCAACGACCAGGTGGACGAGGAGTTCGGCTTTGCCTTCGACCTGCTCGGCGTCCGCGTGCCCGCAGTCGTCGTATCGCCGTATGTCGTTCGAGGGACGGTCGACGACGAGCTCCACGATCATGCGTCGATCGTTCGCACAGTGTTTGACGCGTTCGGGTTGGACGAGTCGCTGACGGCGCGCGACGAGCAGGCGACGTCGGTACTACCTCTGCTCGTTGGTGAGCCGCGCGATCCGCCTGCGCTTCCGCCCGCCGACGTCGCGCAGACCTATGAGCTACTCGAGGCGGCACCGGTGGTTGTGCTCGACGATTTGCAGGCGAGCCTCATCCAGCTCGCGAGCCTTCTTGACGAACAACGCGGTGCTGCCGACGTTGCCGTCGAGACTGGCATCGCTGGCGCAAACGCCGGCGACACCGTCCTCGATGTCCAGCTCGAGATGTTGGTAGAGCGGTTTCGTGAGCGGCACCTGGGCGACCGTCGTTCGCGCCTTATCGAGGGAGCTGGTTGACGCGAAGGGAAGGGCCGCGCAGGTGGCCGCGCAGTAGCATGCACGAGCGGCCTTCACCCACCGTTCTATCGGAGCGCAGCCACGCCGTGCTCGCTCACGCGATTGGCGCGGCGGCCTTCCCGGCGCGGAGCGAGGCCTTGTGGGCGCGCTTCTGCGTCTGGTAGTGCTCAAGCGCCTCCGATCACGGTTTCGGACGGAACCGTGACTCGGCGTGCACGGCATCAGAACGGTCACTCTCTGAGTTTTTCGGTGTCATCCGTTCAGTACCGAACAAGGTCTGGGAGAGGTGAGTACTTGGCGATGACCCGGGCCCAGTGGGGCCATGGAGGTGTCGTGGTACGCGAGCACCCACTCCACGGCGGAGGGCAGGTGGTCTTGGTCGCCGCCGCGGCTGATCATGCTCCCCTCCGGGCCGCTCCATCCCGGCCTCCCTGTCAACCGGGCGGACTGATGCCGACGAGCGTCGCGAGCTCTCTCGCCTTCGCCGTTCCTTCAAGAGTTCAACGATCCGCCTATCGTGAGTGAGAGTGAGCTTTCGCCTGGCCGACTACTGGGATTTCGAGAGCAGCTGGCATGCGCTCGACGCGGAGTTCCGCGAGAGCTATCCCAACAACGTGATGGGAAGTCTCGACCGGTTGCTGTCCAAGGAACTCGATGCTCGCGGGTGCTTCTATCCGGCGCCCGAAAACATCTTCCGGGCGTTCAAGTTGACACCGCTCGAGAAGGTACGGGTCGTCATCCTCGGCCAAGATCCCTACTCGGCACCTGGCCTCGCGACAGGGCTCTCCTTCTCGGTACCCGACCCTCTGCCCACCGGAAAACGGCGACCCTACAGCCTCGCCCGCATCTACAACAGGATCGAGGCAGATATTGGGGGCAAGCCAAAGCGAACCGGCGAGCTCGAGCCGTGGGCGCTCGAGGGCGTACTGCTCCTGAACACCGTTCTCACGGTGACGAAGAACCAACCGGGATCGCACCGAGGACTAGGCTGGGAGTGCTTCACGAACCGTGTCATCCAGGTGGTGAACGACCGACCTAATCGAGTCGTTTTCATGCTCTGGGGAGACGAGGCAGGGCGAAAGGCGGCACTCATCGACCACAAACGTCACCGCGTCCTCGGGGCCGCTCATCCCAGATCGGCTGAATTCTCACGTTGCGACCACTTCTCGCGAGCAGACGACGAACTGAAGCCAAATCCAATCCACTGGCTTCAAGCGTGACCTTCCGAGGGCCAGCAGCCTACCGAGCCAGGTCGGCGATCACCTGCGGGTAGCGTTTGTCGAACGGCGCCTCGGGCGCGCCCTCGACGACGAGGGGCCGCAGCACCTCCGCGAGAGCATCATCGCTCGGATAGCCGTGGCGCCCCGCTGTCCAGCCGATCTCGGCGAGGAGCTCGGGCGAGCCCTCAAGGCGGCCGTTGAGTCCCAGGAACTCGTCGGTCAGCAGCGTGGAAGCACACTTGTTGCCGTCCTTCAGAGCGTGGCGATCGTTGACCGCGCGAAGGAGCGAGGCAGCAAGGAGCACGATGTCGCGCTTCCCCGGGGAGGGGTGGTCCATGGGGTGTGCGCGCCGACGCAGGCCGAGCGCGAGCGTCGCAAGGGCAGGCGTGCCAAGGCCGAGGCCATGGACCCCTCCTCCGACTCGGGGCAGCCCTCTGGTAGCCACCGATTTTTCCCTGAGCGGGAATTTTGCGGGGATAGCCCGCTTTCCAGTGCCAACAGAAGCGGCCATAGTGTGTGCGTGGATATCGATTCGTGGGACCCGCCTCTCGCGACTCTCACGGGCAGTCCGAAACGCCTTAACGGCGTCAAGATCTACTTCGACTTCGACTGGGGCGAGGTCTTCCCGAGCCTACGCCGAGCTTTCCCAGGGGGCCAATCACTTACTCGCCTAGTGAAGGGCGACTGCCGGGAGGGTCTCGCGCCTGCTCTGCTTCTCACGATCCGCGATGACGTCGAGGAAGACGCCTTCGAGACGGATACGGAGTACATCGTCGTCGTAAGGGTCAACCGCTATCTCGCGGAAGCAAAACCTGATGCGGCCGCTTCATATTACGCCCGGAGCTTCGGGTCCGGCATCACCGGGCTGAAGCACCTCCATGACGTGGCTTCGAATCCAAACGTAATCGACGCTGTGGTTGATCGTGAGCTCGCCGACTGGGCACGCGGGCACGAGGACCGGATCGCAAAGCTCCAGCGAATCGCCGGACTCGGCGAGGAGTCCCGTCCTCGGGCAGACGTTCCTAGCGCGATCGCCGCACTTCGAGGCATGGCCGAGCTCGACGCCGAAATCGTCGAAGCGTTGGAGGGACTCTTTTCTGCCGACGTGAACCGAGATATTGCGATCCAGTTCCTCCGTGCCGTCACGGCGGAGCGGACTGGTCGGTACGTCGCGAGTGAAGTGCTCGGCCAGAGAATCGGTGACCGCCTGGAGGATGTCCGCGCGGTTGCCGCCGCGTACTCGGACCTTCTCGCCAACCCCGACTCCACCGAGACCGACCTACAGACTTTCATTGAGCAGAACCCATGGCTGCTTGGCCTGGAGTACGTCGGCGTACGACCGCGGAAGGCGCTGCCGCGTGGAGCAATGGACTTCATCCTGGAGCGCTACGACGGTTTCCACGACCTCCTCGAGTTGAAGAGCCCGCAGGACCCAATCGTCGTGGCGCCAGATGCGGTCGATGACGTTCCTCCGCCAGCGCACGATTTCGCTCTGAGCCCCGACTTGGCTCAGGCACTCGCCCAGGTGCACGTTTATCGGGACGTTCTATCGGCGGACGAAGCCGTGGTGTCAAAGCTCTACGGCCTGCGGAATACGCGCAACCCAAGAGTGTTCATCGTCATCGGACAAAGCGCGGCTCTGCCTTCGCATCGCGCCCGCGTTCTCCGAGACCTCAATCTGACGCTTCATCGGATGGAGGTTGTTCCCTACGACGTCCTCGGCCAACGTGCGGAGACCATGCTCAACAACGTCGAGCGGCATCTCTCGGCATCCAAGAGCGAGGAGTAGAATCAGCCCTGGCTTCTCCAGGGTTGACTCATTGACGAATGCGAAGTCAAGGTCACGGTCGACGATGCCCAAGTGGAGGTTCGTGGAGGAGCCGTTCCGGCGTACGTCGCGAGGCGTCGATGCTCAGGATCTTGAGCTCGACCTGGTCGTCTCCACGGACGGGTCCTGGCGTTTCAAGGACGACGAGCTGCTCGAGCCTTGGATCGCGCGCGGCCGATACACAGCGTCGGAAGTCGCAGCGATCCGGGCCGAAGGTGCAAGGCTTGCCGTGGAGCTCAACGCAGGCCGCAGGTGGTGGAGTGACGACTGGGCTCGCTGGACGCCTGATTCGGTTGAGCCGCTTCCCGAGCTCGCGCCTGATTGGGATCGCGTCGTCTAGAGAGGTCGACTCCGCCTCAGCTCGCGGAATCCAACCGTTCCCAGCATTCCGGGAGTTGGGGTAAAGGCCACGTCGGATCCGGCCGCCAATCCTCCCAGCCCGTCGGGATGAGCTCGGAAACCTGGCCGGCGAGCGTCCGCGCGAGCTCGCGGATCGCGTTCCCGTCCTCTGACGACACGAAGCCATCGCGCACACCTTGCTCGAAGGAGTCGACGTCTTTCCAATGCCATGAGCCATTCGGCGTGACAACGATGTCGAGCTCCTGATCGAAGCTGTCGAATCCCAGCGAAGTCCGACGAAGGGGCTCCTGAAGGTTGATCTGATAGCCGAGGAACTCGTCGTCGGCGTCGCGCCAGTAGAGATCGAGCGAGTACCCGGCGTCGAAGGGCGTCAGCCTCAGTGTCCGATTCCGCTGCCACTCGTGCCCGGTGAGCGTCCAGCCGCTCAGGAGCTCGCTGATGTAGTGGCCATGTCCGTACGTCTCCGGGCGCATGCAACGAACACCGGGGACGATCGCGATTGCTACTCGCTCCGGGGTCTCATCGACGAGCCAATGCGGCAGCGCCCAGCGAATCCGGCCGCGGTAGACGAGGCGAAGAAGGACGTTTTCCGGCACGAGTCGGGGCCGCCTCGATGCGGCTAGTACGCGGCTCGGATCAGCTCGGTCAGCTCGGTGGTAATCGCGTCGCGCAGCTCACCATGGCGCTCGTCTGAGTACGCATGAGCAGGATCGTCGCGCACTTCCTTGGGGTAGCGCCACACCGGTCCTGTGACCATGTCGGCCGGCTCCCACTCGTAGCGAGGGTGCACGTGCCCGTGAAGGATGGGCAGACCGTTTCCGAGCACCTCGTAGTTGATGCGGCGCAGACCGTTGGGACGACATGCTCGCTCGACTGCCTCGCCGACCAGCGAGAGGTCGAACAGGAACTCCTGTCTGCGCGTCCAGTCCAGGTCGGTCAGGTGGTCAACCGATGGCTCGTCGGTCAGGAGAAGCGAGTAGCCGGGCAGATGCTGCGTATCGCCGATCACGGCGAAGCCGCTTCGCATCCGTGCCATGACCAACGGGTTCTCGCCCTTGAGTGCCAGCTCGACGCGCGAGTTCAGCTCCATGCGGATGCGGAATCTAACCGAGCTTGTCGGAGCGATCGCTGAGGGTGACCGGTGGTCGCCTGAGCGCACGCGTGATGAGGATCGCTCCCGCCGTGGTGGTCGCGCCGATGAGCGTCAGGGAAATCAGCGCGAACTGCCAGCCATCGCCGGTGCCGTCAAGCCACCACCCTCGATCCAAGCCTGCGTAGAACACCGGCCAAGCAATCAGCGGCAACAGAACCACGAGCCATCGCCGCGTTAGCACACCGACCACCGGGAACGCGAGCAGCAGCGCTAGCACGGTTGTTTCAAGCATCGACTTCAGTCTGCCCTGAACGTATCGCGGTCATCAGGACGATCGCCGCGGAGAAGTGAACGATCCCTCCGCCGGCCTCGATCAATCGCCGGTCGTCCTCCTCGAATGCGCGCCTCTTGTCCGGCTCGATCTGGAAGTAGAGAGACGTCGTCCGGAAGTGCGCCATGAGCTCGTCCGCCGTGCGTTCCGCGTCGGTCACCACGGCCTCGAGCTCTACCGCCTCGAACAGCCGCGCGGCCTCCTCGTGGGCAAGGCCGTGACGGCCGTCTTGCATGACCCAGTCCCAGACCTGGGAGGCGTTGTCGCTCCGTTGCTTCGCCCCGGCCAGGAGCGTTTCCAGATCTCGCGGGGGCGGCCAGGTTGCCGCGACTGACGGCGCGTATTCCTGCAGCAGCGCTCGGAACCCGGCTTCCGCTTCAGTCGATCGCTCGTCGTGCACGGACGTGTGTTGGAGGAGTGCGAGGAGCCCACCCGGCTTGAGATGCGAGGCGACCTTCCGCCAGCTGACCTTCGGGTTGAGCCAGTGGAACGCAGTTGCCGAAAACACGGCGTCGTACGCCTCGAGTGGGAGATCGGCAACCTCGAATCTGCCGACGTGGAACGTGACGTTGTCGAGGAGGCCGACGCGACGGCGGGCGGCCGCGATCATCCTCGCGCCCGGATCGACCGCGTCGATCTTGAGCCCAAGGTCAGTCAGGAGCTCGGTCAGCTTCCCGGTACCGCAGCCGATCTCCAGGACACGCGCGCCTGGGCCGAGGCGGCCACGATCGACGGCGCGCGCGACGATCTCGGTTGAATACCCCTCCCGGACCTCGTCGTAGGCCTCGGCGACGTCGTCGAAGACCTCTCCCAGCGTCCGGTCGGGCCTCATCGTCGCCTAGGTTAGTGCGTCAACTGGCGAGTACGGACAGGCACGACCGGGCATACCGCTGACTCAACGTTGGGTTGACCGTGGCGCGATAGTTTCGAGAACGATGCTCCGGGTCCCGCGACAGGTGCTGGTCTACGTCTTCCGCGACTCCGTAACTGGGTCTGAGTTTCTGCTCCTCAAGCGCACTGAACAGTGGGGAGGCTTCTGGCAAGGAGTGAGTGGCGCACCCGAGTGGGACGAGACCGACGAGCAAGGAGCCATTCGCGAAGTGCGCGAGGAGACTGGGTTCAGCGTCGCGGACAGTCTTCAGCCGATCGACTTCCGATACGAGCTGCTCCGGGAAAGTGACCCCGACGGAGACCGGTGGGAGCACCTCTATGGCCCGGACATCCACTCGATCCCTGAAGAGGTCTACGTGGCGAAGGTCGACAACGATGCTGACCCGGCGCTCGCGCCATACGAGCACGACGCATTCGTCTGGCGCACTTTCGACGACGCCATGGACCTCCTGAAGTGGGAGAACAACCGCCACGCCCTCGTCGCCGCGCTCGAGTTCATCACGCGGAGTGCAGGGCGACCATGACGCTTGGTTATGTCGCTGACACCAGGCTTAACGGCGCAGCCGCAACGACGTGGTTCTGCGCAACGTTCGGTTCTGCCCGCGCGCCCATGTTCTGAACACGATCAACCTCTGAGTTTTTCGGCGTCATCCGTCCGGTACCACGATGAGGGCCGACCTCCGGCGTGACAGGCCGGTCTTGGCGGTTCCGGGCTGACCGGGGATAGCCGGGGATCTGCGCGCGAGAGCAGGGCTGTTCTCGCGGCTGCCTGCGGGGATAGCCGGGGACCGGCGGGAGCTTCCGGCGACCTCCTGCGTGCCGCGGCGAGCCCGCGGCTCAGCGGATGCGGGCGACGTAGCTCGCGCTGCGGCCCCGTCGCGCGTATGCGCGCAGCCCGACGAGCCCCGCTCGGGAGACGCGGCACGCCAACGTGTCGGTCGCGGTTCGTCGCAGGACGCGCCGCGTGCCCACGAAGAGCAGGATCTCGCGCGCTTCGAAGCCGAGGTGGAAGCGCACCCACTCGCCTGGCCTCGACGGGATGCGCGGGATGTCGCTGCGCATGCTCTCGGGGAGGAAGTCGGTGCAGCGCGCCTCGCGAGGCCCGTCCCAGCAGAAGCTCGAGAACGCGAGCCAGCGCGGCCCACTCGGCGTCTCGACCCAGGCAGCGGGCGGCGCGGGTCCCGTCCCGCCCACGCGAGGCGGAGGCGCCGAGGGAGGCCGAACGCGGCTCTTCGCGACATCGCCTGGCCAAACGGGCAGAGCCGCCGCCGAGGGCGCGAGGGCCGGCCGGGCGATCGCCGCCGCAAGCGGCATGGCGACCAGCGCGACGAGTACGGCAGCCGCTCTCATGGGCAGGTTGTAGCGCGGGTCTGTTAGCGATCTGGGGTAAGCCGCCCGCGCACGGGACCAAGCGACATGTTCAGGCGCAGGGGGGTGGCCGGTACTTTGCGGGCGCGGGGGTGAAGGCGACGACGAGCGGGCCACTCCGAAACTCGGCCCTGCCCTTGGCCAGCAGGCGCATGACGCCGGCCGTGAAGTTCCCCGAGTGAGATGGCCGCGGGCGGGTACGCCACAAACGACCATCGAAGTGCGCCCACTCGATTCGGCAGTGGTCGTAGAGGAAGTAGTCGTAGTCGACTCCGAGCCGGACGCCCGGCCCGCAGGGCGGACTTGCGGCTCTCGGCCCACAGCGAGCCATCCAGCCACGGAGCTCACCGCCCTAGTCGCCGCCGCCACGGCTCGCCGCCAGGACGGCGACGAGCGCGGCGACGAGTGCCAGAGCGGCAAGTCCAATCGCGAGGCGTCGCGCGACGGTCATGAGGCGCCGCATCCTGCACAGTGAAACGGCCCGACCCGCCGCGGCCGGCGGCACGGCGTGCACACGCACTCTTCGCAGTGCTCGCCGCCGCGCACCGGATATCCGCAGAAGGGGTCATTCGGGGTGGACGCCGAGTCAGGATTAGCCCTGCCGGTAGCCGTCAGCACGTTGGAGCTTGACAGGGGCGCGCGCTTTGAAAGGCTCGCGGCGTCGAGACCTGTGGGCCTTCGGGTTCGCAGGTCTCGGCGTCTCCGGGCGCTCTGCCTCCACTGTGACTCGGCGCGCTGAGAGCCGCCTCCGGCGTCCTCAGGGCTCGAGATGCGTGCCGAGACCGAGTTCGCGAGCCTTCTCAGAGACGCGCTCGGCGACGGCGAGGTCTTCGATCGCCATCCCGAAGGGGTTCACGACGATGATCTCGTCGGTGCGGGAGCGGCCCTCGCGCAGGCCGACGAGGAGTTCGCCCAGCTCGCCGTCGATCGCGTGCGCGCCTTCGGGTCGATCGTTCGGTCCGCGGATCTGTCCGGCACGGAGCATGCGCCCGAGTAGCCGGCGCTCGTCCGCGGCCACGAGCCTCCAGTCGTCGACGAAGACCTTGTCCGCGCGCAGGATGACCTCGGGGAGGGGGTCATCGAGGGAGACGTTGACGAGGAGCGCACCGGCGTCGAGCCAGTCGTGCGCGATGTAGCCGGACGTGGTCGTCGTGACGGGGACGACGAGCTCGCTGCCGCGGATCGCCTGCTCGGCCGACTCGCTGACCGCGATCCTCGAGTCGGCGACGGTCGCTGCGAGCGCGGCCGAGCGCGCGGGGTCGAGGTCGTAGAGGCGGATCTCCCGCAGGTCGGGAAGCCGGGGAGAGAGCAGCTCGAGGTGGCAGCGGGCAAGCGCGCCTGCCCCGAGCAGCGCGAGCCGCTCAATCGGGGCCGCGCCGAGGATCCGCGTCGCGATGGTGGTGACCGCGGCGGTGCGGAGGCACGAGATGCGGGCGCCCTCGAGGATGTCGGTCGGACGGCCGGTCTCGACGTCGAGGAGCACGACGAGCGCGCTCGCCCGCGGGAGGCCGCGCTGCGGGTTGGCGGCGTTCGCGTTCACGATCTTGACGCCGGGGGAGCCGTCGACGATGCCCGGCATAGCCAGGCTGCGAGCGGGCTCCCCGGCGTGCTTCCAAACGAGGTGGGCCTCGGCGGGGACGAACGCCTGGCCCCGGCCATGAGCGGCGAGGGCGGCGGCGACCGCGTCAACGACGTCGACCACTTGGAGCGCCCGGGCGACGTCGGTTGCCGAGAGATAGAGGATCGTCTCGGCGGGCGCGTTCACGCGGCAGCGAGAAGACGTCGGGCGGGGGCGAACGCCTCGACCGGGCCGAGCGCCAGCGCCGACGGAGGGAGTCCGTGGCGCTCGAGCCAGGCATCGTCGTAGATCGTGCTCGAGTAGGTCGCACCCGAGTCGGGGCAGAGGCAGGCGATACGCTCAAGGTCGGGCTCCGCTGCGAGCAGGCGCCCGCAAGCGGCGAGGGCGGCGCCGCTCGAGCCGCCCACGCGAATCCTCGTCGCCTGCGCAAGGGCACGACAGTAGGCGAACGCCTCGGCGTCGGAGACGAGGATGCGCTGGTCGTAGAGGTTGCGCGAGAGGAAGGACGAGCGCCGCCCCGCGCCGATGCCAGTGAGCAGGCGTGGGCCCGCCTGGCCGCCGAGCGCGACCGAGCCGCGCGCGTCCACGGCGACGATGCGGGTCGCGGGACTCTCGCGCCTGAGGAAGCGGCCGATGCCGGCAAGCGTGCCGCCGGTGGAGACGGGGACGAGGACGGCGTCGAGGTCGCCCCGAAGTTGCTCGAGCAGCTCGGGACCGGTTCCGTGCTCGTGGGCGCGCGGGTTGGCCGGGTTCGTGTACTGGTCGGGCCAGACGAACGCGTCGGAGGCGGCGCAGAGCTCGCGGACGCGCCGGAGCCGCGAGAGGAGGTAGCCGCCGGCCTCGTCCGGCGTCTCGACGAGGTCGACGCGGGCGCCGAGCGCTCGCAGCCGGGCGAGGGTCTCGGTGGTCGTCTTCGGGTCGACCACGGCGAGGAAGCGGTAGCCACGCCTTCTGGCGATCGCCGCCAGCGCGACGCCAAGGTTGCCCGAGGTCGACTCGACAAGGATCGAGCCCCGGCCGAGGAGGCCGCCGCGCTCGAGGCGATCGACGAGACTCAATGCTGTGCGGTCCTTGACCGAGCCGAAGGGGTTCGCGCCCTCGAGCTTGAGGTGCACGGGATGCTCCCTGCCGCCTACCGTGAGCGCGACTCGCACGATCGGCGTGTTGCCGATGCCGGTCATGGCGCCATCACCGCCGCCAGGCTCTCCAGCCCGACCCGCCGCGAGCCCTTGAGGAGGACGACGTCACCCGGCCGGAGGAGCGCTCCGACGGCGGACGCGACGGTGTCTGTGTCGGGAAACCAGCAGCACCGGATGTCGCCGGCCGCGCCGTCGAGGTAGGGGAGGGCTCCGGGGCCGACGGCGACGAGGAGGTCGATCCCCAGCCTGGCCGCGTGCCGGCCGGCCTCGGCGTGCCAGCGCGGGGCTCCCGGGCCGAGCTCCGCCATCTCGCCGAGCACGGCGATCGCACGTCCGCCCTCGCGGCGAGCGGAGAGCGCCTCGAGCGCCGCTGCCAGCGAGAGTGGGTTCGCGTTGTAGGCGTCGTTGATAAGCGTGCCCCCGCCCGGGAGCGCCAGCTCTTGCCCGCGCCAGGGCGAGAGCTCGATCGCCACCGCGCCCTCGCCGATCCGGTCGAGCGGCACCCCGAGTGCGGCGCACACGGCGATCGCGGCGGCGAGCGTCAGCCGGTGGTGCGGAAGCCGGAGGTTCGTCCTGAGGACAATGCGCTGGCCGCGGACGGAGAAGACGGCGTCGGTGGTCGTGCCGCCGGGCCGCCAGGCGAGCGGCGAGACGTCCGCGCCCGCGCCGAGGCCGAAGCGCCACTCCTCGAGATCGGCGCGCCGGTAGGGCTCGAGGAGAGGCCCCTGCTCGGGGAGGACGAGGGGGGCGCCGGGCGGGAGCGCGGCGATCAGCGCCGCCTCCTCTGCGGCCACCGCCTCGAGCGTCCCGAAGAACTCGAGGTGCTCGGGCCCGATGGCGGTAGTCAGGCCGAGCTCCGGCTCGGCGATCCCGCAGAGCGATGCCAGCTCGCCGGGGGCGCCGGTGCCGAGCTCGCACACGCAGACGGCGGTCTCGGACTCGATCAGGGAGAGGGTGAGCGGGACGCCGAGCTCGTTGTTGAAGCTCGCCGGACTGGCGACGGTCGCGAGGTGCGGAGCAAGCAGCGCACGCAGCGCGTCCTTCGCCGAGGTCTTTCTGGCCGAGCCGGCGATGCCCACGACACGCGCCTGCGCGTGGCGCCGCACACGGCGGGCGATGCCCCCGAGCGCCGCGAGCGGCTCGTCGGCCTCGAGCAGGGCCAGCCCGGGGACAATGGCGGCCCGGCCGCGCTCGCGGAGCGCCGCGACCGCGCCGCGGGCCGCGGCGTCGGCGATGAAGTCGTGCCCGTCCTGGCGCGAGCCGCGGAGGCAGACGAAGAGCGCGCCTGGGCGTGCGAGGCGGGAGTCGGCGACGATCCCTGTGATCGTGAGCTCGGGGTCGCCGCGGACGAGCGTTGCCGACGCGATCTCGCCCAGGCGAAGCGGGATCACGACACGGCCTCGACCGCAGCCGAAAGCGCCTCCGCGAGCGGCTCGAGCGCGAGGCGGTGCTCGGTGCCGGCGGCGACCCTTACGAACGGTTCGCCGTACTCAGCCCGCGCGGCGGTCAGGTAGATCCGGGTCGTGTCGAAGCCGAAGCTCGAGCCGGCGAGGAGGGCGACACCGCGCTTCGCCGCCTCGGAGACCGCCGCCTCGACGAGCGCGCGCTCGTGAGCGAGCTCCGCACCGCGTTCGGGGAAGACGATCGAGAAGCAGGCGCCGCGGAAGGGAAGCTCGGCCGCGGCGCGGGCGCAGGGATGGGAGGGGAGCCCCGGGTAGACGATCTCGGCCGAGGGCGCGGATCGCACCTCGAGCCGGGTGGCGAGGAAGAGCGCGTTTCGCTCGAGCCGCGCGAGCCGGCGTTCGAGGACGGCCCGCTCAGGGCGCGGCAGGGCGTACACGGCGACGTCGGCGATGTTCGTGCCCAGGTGCTCGCGGTACTCCTGGAGGAGCTCGGCGTCGTCCTCGCGGGCGACGATCACCCCCGCGTTCGTTCGGTCGAGTCCGAGCTGGGGGTACTTGAGCAGGCTCTCGAACACGAGCAGGCGCACCGAGTCGCCGGCGAGCGAGAACGGCTGGCAGGCGACCGAGAGGCCGGTGTTGTCGAGGACGAGGTAGCACTCCCTCCCGCGCAGACGCTCGAGCAGCGGCCCGAGCTCGGGAACGGGCATCCGGCTCGTGTTGGAGAGGGAGTCGAGGAAGATCGCTCTCGGCTCGAGGTTCTCGATCGCGCGCAGCAGGCCGCGCGTGTCGCGCTCGTCGAGGAACGAGACGCGATCGCGCAGCGTCCGCTCGAGCAAGAGCCTGCTCTCGTGGTAGAGCCCGGCCCCCGCGATGACCGGTCCTTCGAGCCTGCCCTCGAGCGAGAGGAAGGAGAGGATCGTCGTGAAGGCCGCCATCCCGCAGCTCGTGAAGAGGGCGCGCAGCTCGGTCGGCCCGTCGACCATCTCCTCGAGGTAGAGGCGCTCGTGGCGCTCG
>Ga0136613_10000377_pt1 | contig 20225 bp, 18 predicted proteins | sample AntDrymUQ2722106_2_FD_106649 | JGI IMG/M metagenome (GOLD analysis project Ga0136613, IMG submission 106649) | Polar desert sand microbial communities from Dry Valleys, Antarctica - metaG UQ272 (21.06) | ecosystem: Environmental > Terrestrial > Soil > Desert | place: Antarctica: Dry Valley... | reverse complement strand
CGTCGCCGTCGTCATCGTCATCGTAGTCTTCATCGTCTTCATCGTCATCGTCGTTGTCGTCGGCCTCATCGTCGACCGGCTCCGGCGTGGGGTAGACGACATCGACATCGTCCGATCCGTCGTCGTCGACTCCGCTGTCGTCATCGCGGCTGCCGTCGTCGTCGACCGGCTCCGGCGTGGGGTAGACGACATCGACATCGTCCGATCCGTCGTCGTCATCGCCCCCGCTGTCGTCATCGCGCCTGCCGTCGTCCCCGCCGCTCGGTGAGTCGTCGTCGCTGGCGCGGAGTGCGTCGTCGACTCGGGCGGGCTCCCGGTCGCCGTCTCCGCCATCGGCTGCCGACCGCGTCTGCTCGGCGGTGGCTTCCTTGCCGGTCGATGCGTCCGCAGGTGGATCCACGTCGCGAGTCATCACGATGGGGTCACCGATATCGGGGAGCTGGGCGTCATCGACCAAGGAGCCTGCGGTGAAGGCACCGGCGGCAGCGATCACCGCGGCAAGGCCGACCGCGAGCTTGGATGAGACGAACATCAGCCCAGACTGCCCGACCGGTATCAGACGCAGATGAGCCGACGATGAGAACATTCTCATCACCCGCGGTCGCGCTTGGCATGGAAGCATCCGGAGGGCCCCGGTGTTGCGTGGGCATGGCCCGTCGAACTCAGCGCGCCCCAAGCGACTCATGAGCGACCATGCCGTCGGAGGTGCTGGTGCAGGCTCCGGGCTGCGCTACAGCTCGTCGGCTGGCCGCTGGGTGCTCGTGGCAGCAGTGCTCGGGTCGGGCATGGCGCTCCTGGACGGGACCGTCGTCAACGTCGCCCTACGGACGATCGGGCGCGACCTCGACGCGAGCCTCGCCCAACTGCAGTGGATCAGCAACGGCTACCTCCTGTCACTCGCTTCGCTGATCTTGCTCGGCGGATCACTCGGCGACCACTTCGGGCGGCGCCGCATCTTCGTCGTGGGCGTGGTCTGGTTCGCGCTCGCGTCTCTCGCGTGCGGAGCCGCTTCGAATGCCGATCAGCTCATTGCCGCGCGGTTGCTGCAGGGAGTGGGCGCCGCCCTGCTGACGCCAGGGAGCCTGGCCATGATCCAAGGATCCTTCCATCCGGCGGAACGCGCCCGCGCGATCGGCGCCTGGTCGGGGTTGGGTGGCATTGCCGCCGCCATCGGGCCATTCGTCGGCGGATACCTGGTCGAGTTCGCGAGCTGGCGTTGGGTGTTCCTCCTCAACCTGCCGCTGGCAGTGGTCACCATCGTCATCGCTCAGCGGCACGTGCCCGAGACCCGCAACCCCGAGTCGGTGCCGGGCTTCGACGTGCTTGGCGCTGTCCTGGGCATACTCGGACTGGCCGGAGTGACGTTCGCACTCATCCAGTCCGAGACCCTCCCCGTGTGGGCTGTCGTGGGGAGCGCGGTGGTCGGAGTCGTCTCGTTCGTCGCCTTCGTGCTGGTGGAGCGGTCCAGCGCGCACGCGATGATGTCGACTTCACTGTTCGCCTCCCGCCAGTTCAGCGCTGCGAACCTGATGACCCTGCTGGTGTACGCGGCCCTGGGTGGAGTCATCTTCTTCCTGGTCCTCCAGCTCCAGACCGTGGCTGACTACGGTGCCCTCAAGGCTGGCCTCGCGACGCTGCCGATCACCGTGGTCATGCTGTTCCTGGCCGCTCGTGGCGGGCAGCTCGCCGTGCGCATCGGACCTCGGATCCCGATGACCTTCGGCCCGTTCGTGTGCGCGGCGGGTCTTGTGCTGCTCAGCGGTGTTGGCGCCGATGCGTCGTACTGGCTCGACGTCTTCCCGGGCGTCACGGTCTTCGCACTCGGACTCGCGCTGCTCGTGGCACCGCTGACGTCGACCGTGTTGGCGGCTGCCCCGGATCGCAACGCGGGGGTCGCGAGCGGGATCAACAACGCTGTCGCCCGCGCCGGGTCTCTCTTGGCTGTGGCCGCCCTTCCTGCGGCCGTGGGTCTGAGCGGTGCCGACTACGCGCGACCGTCCGCCTTCGACGCAGGTTACGACCGGGCCGTGTGGATCAGTGCCGCCATGCTCGTCGTCGGGGGCGTCGTGTCGTGGCTGTTCATCCGCAACCCACTCGTCGAGCGAAGGGAACAGGTCTAGACGATGCCACCGTGTGTCGAGCAGCGGGCCGACCAACCACGAGGCACCACCTGCACGACCATCCGGCGTCGGCACAGCGGACAGTAGCGGGGCGGCTCCAGCTGCCGGTGGGCGAGGCAGGTCGTGTGGTCTCGGGCCTTGAGTGGTTCGCCGCAGAGGTCGCAGTACGTCGCCGTAGGTGACACCTGCGTCGGCTGCCCAGGCACCGATTCCCCTGACCCGACGGGAGGTGGCAAGGCGCTCATAGCGTCTTCGAGAGCTCCTTGATCGGCATCTGCAGCTCGCCCAGCAGTGCGACGTCGTCGTCGGGCTCCCGACCGAGTGTCGTGAGGTAGTTGCCCACGATGACGGCGTTGATCCCGCCGAGCAGCCCGTCACGCGTCCCGAGGTCGCCGAGGGTGATCTCGCGTCCACCGGCATACCGCAGGATCGTGCGCGGCATCGCCAGCCGGAACGCCGCGACCGTGCGCAGCGCATCCCCCGAGCCCATGATCGGCAGGTCCCCGAACGGCGTGCCCGGGCGAGGGTTGAGGAAGTTGAGCGGTACCTCGTGCGGGTCGAGTGCTGCAAGCTGGGCCGCAAGCTCGGCGCGCTGCTCCAGCGTCTCGCCCATCCCGACGAGTCCACCGCAGCACAGCTCGATCCCGGCGGCCCTCACCATCTCGCAGGTCTGCAACCGCTCCTCGTACGAGTGGGTCGTGACGACCTGTGAGAAGTAGCTCCTGGCGGCCTCGAGGTTGTGGTTGTAGCGGTGCACACCCATCTCGACGAGCTGGTCGACCTGCTCCTGGGTGAGCATGCCGAGGGAGCAGGCGATGTTGATGTCGACCTCGGCCTGGATCGCCTTGATGCCCGCTCGCACCTGGGTGAGCAGCCGTTCGTCCGGCCCGCGCACTGCCGCCACGATGCAGAACTCCGACGCCCCGGTCGCGGCTGTCTGCTTCGCCGCCTCGACGAGCTCGGGGATGTTGAGCCACACAGCACGCACCGGCGACGAGAACTGGCCCGACTGCGAGCAGAAGTGACAGTCCTCCGGGCAGCCGCCGGTCTTCAGCGACACGATCCCCTCGACCTCGACCTCGGGGCCGCACCAGGCCATCCGCACCTCGTGGGCAAGCTCCAACAGGGCAGCCAGTGCCGTCTCGGACAGCCGAAGCACCTCGACAAGCTGCGCCTCGGTCAGCCCGCGTCCTTCGTCGAGGACCTGTGCTCGGGCGACGGCGAGGATGTGGAGGGCGTCAGTCACGTCTGCAACCTATCGGCAAACCGGCAGCCGGCAAGACCTCCACCTACCGCTCGCCGGGCAACCGCTCCGAGATCGCTCCTCGACCGTCGTACGCCGTGGGAGGGCCGGCGGCGATAGCCTCGGTGTCGCCATGCCAGACCTCACGGAGTCCCAGCTGCTCGCCTTTGACCGCGACCATCTGTGGCACCCCTACGCGTCGATGACCGACCCCGGGCCGACGCGGCTCGTCACCCACGCTCGCGGTGTGCGCCTGCGACTGGGCGGCGGGAGCGAGCTCGTCGACGCGATGTCGTCGTGGTGGTGCGCGATCCATGGTTACCGGCACCCGGTCCTCGACGAGGCGGTGGGTCGCCAGCTGGGGAGGATGAGTCATGTGATGTTCGGCGGGTTGACTCACGAGCCGGCGATCACGCTCGGGCACCTCCTCGTCGACCTGACACCCGACCACCTTCAGCATGTGTTCTTCGCCGACTCCGGGTCAGTCGCGGTCGAGGTGGCTCTCAAGATGGCGATCCAGTACCAGCGCGGTCGCGGCCACCCCGGCAAGAGGAGGGTGATGGCGCTCAGCGGGGGATACCACGGCGACACGCTGGGCGCGATGAGCGTCTGTGACCCCGGCGGGGGCATGCACGCGATGTTCGCCGAAGCGCTCCCGCAGCAGGTCTTCACCTCCCGTCCCCCCGCCGGTCTCCAATCGGACACCACTGCCTGGGAGGCCGAGACCCGCGAGCTCGCGACCCGTCACGCGGCCGAGCTGGCGGCCGTCATCTGTGAACCCGTCCTGCAGGGTGCGGGCGGGATGCACGTCTACAACCCGCGCTGCCTCAGGGTGCTCCGAGACATCTGCGATGAGCACGGCCTCGTGCTCGTCTTCGACGAGATCGCGACCGGTTTCGGTCGCACCGGCACCTTGTTCGCTGCCGAACACGCTGGCATCGCCCCCGACATCATGTGCCTCGGCAAGGCACTGACCGGGGGCTACCTCACCCTCTCTGCGGCCCTGTGCTCGACCGAGATCGCAGCAGGGCTCGGCGCGAGCGAGTCGCGAGTGCTGATGCACGGCCCGACGTTCATGGCGAACCCGCTGGCGTGTGCCGTCGCGGTGGCGAGCGTCAAGCTGCTGGTGGAGCGGGACTGGTCCGCCGACATCCGCCGGATCGAAACAGCGCTCACATACGGGCTCGCCGCGGCCGGCGCCCTGCCCGGCGTCGTGGATGTCCGCACCCTCGGTGCCGTTGGGGTGATCCAGCTCGACCGCCCGGTCGACGTCGCCTGCGCCACCGACGCCGCTGCTGCTCGGGGTGTCTGGATCCGCCCCTTCCGCGACCTTGTCTATGCCATGCCGCCGTACATCACCGGCGACGACGACCTGGCGACGATCTGCAACGCGATGACGGCAGCGGCGGCCGTATGACGTTCGACGACTGGCTCAGTCGCCACCAGGAGCAGCGCGCCACGGCGGGCGGAGCCGTGCTCGGATCACACGCTGTCGTCGACCACCTGGTGAACGTCGCCCGCCCGTTCATCTTCGACACCGGTCTCGCCCCACCGGCAGCCGCAGCCGCCGTACACGTGGTGACCGAGAGTCCCGCGCTGCCACAGCGGGCGCGTGAGCCCGGCGCCCACTTCGGCAAGGCACTGCGCGTCGAGAGTCCCGCGGGGGCTGTCCTGTCGGTGCCGATGCCAGGGCCTCGCGAGGCGATGGCTGCGCAGACGTCGCTGGCCGGGGACGGCATCCGGGTTGGCTGCTTCCGCCCACCCTCGGTGCCCGACGGTGTGAGCCGACCACGCCTTGCTGGGCGGGCATCCCTGACCGAAAGCGAGGTCGAGACGGTGGCGGATGGACTGACGCAGCTCGGCGCACGCCGATGACTGTCATCATCATCACGGGGACCAGCACCGGGGTTGGCAAGACGGTCGCAACGGCGGCGCTGGCTGTCGCCGCTGAGGCGACCGGCAGGCGGGTGTGCGTCGTCAAGCCGGTGCAGACCGGCGTCGCGACAGGCGAGCCGACCGACCTGGCGACGGTCGCGAGACTCAGCGGCTGTGGTGACGTCCACGAGCTCACCCGGCTCGGTGACCCGCTGGCTCCTGACACGGCGGCGCGGCTACGGGGCCTGACGATCGCACCCGTCGACGAGCTCGCCGCCGCCATCGCGGCGCTGGCAGCCGACCGTGACGTCACTCTCGTCGAGGGCTCAGGGGGCGTGGCCGTGCGGCTCGACACTGACGGCAGGACGCTGCTCAGCCTGACGGGCCACCTGGTCGAGACCTGTCACGACGTACGCTTGGTCGTGGTGACAAGTCTCGCGCTCGGAACGCTCAACCACACCGAGCTCACCGTCGCCGCGATCCTGAGCGCAGGCCTGGCCCCGGCGGCGCTGGTGGTCGGTTCGCTGCCCGCCGAGCTCGGTCTCGCCGAGCGGTGCAATATCGAGGAGTTGCCGCGTGTCACAGGCGTCTCGCTGCGCGGGTGTGTCCCCGCAGGCGTTGGTGGCTGGGAGCCGGACAGGTTCCGGCAGGGAGCGCTCGGCTGGCTGGACAGTCCTGCTCTGCTCGACGGCTGACGGATCAGGTCACCTGTGAGGTTTGCGCCGCGGTGTCGCTGGGGCGCACGAGCCGGATGATCGCCCTCCACACCGCGGTCGGGTCGGAAGGCGATGCCATTGGGCCGTCGTCACCAGGTTTCACGACCCAGAGCCCGGCAGCGGTGTCCACGATCTCGAGCGACGCATCCCGATCACGCTCGCCTGGTCTTGTCGCGATGCGGGCCAACGTCCAGTGACTCCGAGTGTCGCCGGCACCTCGTGTGGACAGCGGGACAGCTGGCCCGGCCGGACGGGGTCGAGGACCGAGGCCGACGATCCGCGAGATGGTCTCGGGAAGCATCCAGAGCGGGAGGTGGGTAAGCCGCCGCAGGTTGCTGTCGTCGATGGGCAACAGCAACGCCGCCCGGGGGGCAGCCACCCAGATGCGAGCCAACCGCTCGGTCCCGGTCAGCACGAGCTCAGTCTCCGCGTGCCGGATCGCGGCGAGGGTGCTCGTCAGGCTCGGATGGATCTGGTCTTCGCTGTCGAGCACGGAGACGGCCCGCAACCGGGCCATCTGGTCACGAAGTCCAGGCGCATCCACGAGATCCCCGCCTCGTTTGGCCAGCTGCTCGAAAACACCGAACGCAGCATCGCTGAGGCAGAGCAGGCCGGTGTCCGGGTTGAGCTTCGGAGGCGGGTCGTTCAAGGTGTCGTCAGCCTGAACCCGGCCGCGACGTCCTGGAACGTGTCGGCGAAGTCGTCGTACTCCAGGGCGCCTGACGAGCAGGTGACGACGTAGACCCGGCCCAGCGCCGGGATGCACCACTGGTCGGTGCAGACGCCACCGACGACAGCGTGCAGGTAGTGCGACAGGGTGCGGTACGCTGGCACGTCGCCCAGCAGGGTGTCCTCGAGGTCCACCAGCCGTACCTCGTTGTAGATCTCCGCCAGCGAGACTCGAAACCGCGAGAGCCACCGGTCGAACGGCTCATCGTCAGGCAGCTGGTCGACCGTCACCACGATGCTTGGCGGGAGGTATGCCGGAGGGGTGCCCGACGGCGGCTCGACGCACACGAGCGCACACCCGTCGACCTCGCCATCGACCGGCCAGCCGGTGGGCAGTGACACTGCGAACCCGGCGTCGTCGTGCCGGTAGGTGGCCCAGGGCTCATCAGAGCCCGAGGTCATCGAGCCTGTCCCCGGCGAAGTCGGCCACTTCTCCTGCGCCCCTGCCGATGGGGGCCAGTACGTTGTCGTTGACCGCCTCGCCCACGGTTCGACCACCCCTGCCGATCGGGACCAATACTTCGTCATAGGTCCAGTCGGCCGCGATTCCTCCGCCCCTGATGATGGGCTCTGTGATCGGACCGCCCCACTTGTTGATGGCATAGCCGACGCCGGTCCCCACGGCAATGGCTGCTCCCCCGATCGCCACGGCGGGGACGGTGACCGGTGCGCTCGCAATGGCAGCGACCGTGAGCGCGCCTGCGCCGAGCGCCGGGACCGCCTTCGAGAGGATGGCGCCGCCGTCGCGACCGACGCGCTCCTCGGCGTCCATGTTCGGATAACGCTCCAGATCCTGCAGGTGTTGGGTCAGGCCGGTTGTCCCGAAGCCGAGGGCAGTGCCGCCGACATTGATGCCCCTGGCCAAGCGCAGCCACTTGAGCTGCTCGGCCGACAAGGGCCGTTGGGTGTAGCTGAACAGCGGGCTCCCTGGGAAGCGGCCGGGTCCGATGAGACCCTTTGCCGCCCGCAGCCTCGCGTCAGCGTAGCGCTGGGCAGCGTCGAACGTCAGCGACCTGACCACACCAGCCGGCAGCGACAGCAGGAGCGGTGGTGGCAGGTTGTCGAAGCCGCCGGACGACGCCACGTTCTGGAGGTTGGAGGCGGTGGGACCCTGGCTGAGCATCGACGCAACCTGGTCTGCGCTGTCGTCTACCGTCTGCTCGAGCTTGCCCTGCTCCGCGCGAAGCTCTCGACGCAGCTCCTCCCGCGCCGCGGCGACAGCCGACGTGCGCGCGCTCTCGAGGTCTTGGCGTTCCTGCGCATCGGCGCCCGCAGGTATGACGGCTGCGCCGACACCGAAGTCGGCAGCCACGGCAGCTTCCCACCGCTCGTTGAGGCGGTCGATGGCGGCGTCATACCTCTCGATTGCCAAGCCGAACACGCGAACCGCTCCCGCGGCGAGCGTCGTCGTCTGGATCAGCTGTTGGTTCTGTGCAAGCACTGGCTGCGGGGCGGAGATCAGTGGGAGCGCCAACAGTCCGGAGACGCCGTTGATGGCTGGCTGGGCGGCCGACTGGACATTTATCCCTACAGCCACCAGCGCGTTGGCCTTGGACGCGGTGGCCTGCGATGACGCGAGAATCGCCCCAGCACTCACCGGGTAGCGCTCGAACGGCGGTCCAGCCGACATACCGCCTCCTCGGGCCAGGGGCGGCACGACCGCTCCCTCAGAAGATCACGACGTTATTACGCCTCGGGGTCACCACTGCGGATCAGAGCTCGCGGCAACCCGAGGGCGTCACCGGTAGAGGCGGTCAGGCAGCTGGTTGAGGAAGGTCGCCACGATCGGCGCGGCGTCGTCGGAGCCGGACCCGCCCTTCTCGACCAGTACGGCGAACGCGACGTCTCCTCGGTATCCGACCAGCCAGGCGTTGGTGCCCGTCCCGTTGCCCTGCTGGTACTCGGCGGTGCCGGTCTTGGCGTGGACGGGAAGCCCGGGCAGGTCAAGTGACGAGCCGGTGCCGTCGGTGACGACTTGGCCCATCATGTCCTGCAGCTCTGCGACCACTGTCGGGTCGAGCTCTTCGAGTCTGACCCCCGGCTGGAGCCCTGGCAGCAATGTCGGAGTGCGAGAGACGCCGGAGTCGATGGCAGCGGCCACCATCGCCATCATCAGTGGACTGGCGAGCACCTTGCCCTGGCCGATCATGTCGGCGGCACGGGTGACAAGCTCCTCGTCGGCAGGCACGGAGCCGCTGTAACCATCGATCCCGAGGTCCCACTCGACACTGAACCCAAACGTCTGTCCGGCCGCCGCCAGCTGCTCACCGGTGATGTCATCAGCAAGGGAGACGAACGTCGTGTTGCAGGACGCCGCGAACGCGTCGGCGAACGTGGCGCGGCCAGGCACGATACCGACGTCGTAGTTCTTGAAACGCTTTCCGCTCACGACCGTGGTGTCCGGGCACTTAACCGGCATCGCCGGTGTGACCGTGCCAGACGCCAGCAAGGCGGCCGCGCTCACCACCTTGAACGTCGACCCCGGTGCATACCGCCCGATGAACGCCGTGTTGTACGACGTCGGGCCGGGGGCGTTCGCCGCGGCCAGGATCTCGCCCGTGCTTGCCTTGACCGCGACGAGCGCCGTTGTGTCGGTCGCCTCTGACACGGCCAGCTCGGCGGCATCCTGAACTTCGACGTCGAGCGACGTCTCGAGCGGGAGCCCCGCCTTGGGACGACGTGACAGCACCCGGTTGATGACGCTGTCTGGCGCCGCCTTCTCCACCAGGCTGATGGAGATGCCGGGCGTCCCGGCGAGACGCTCCTGGAAGGAGTACTGAAGGCCCGAGAGACCGACCTCGTCGCTCGGGAGGGCGTAGGCCCCAGCATTGACCAGACCGTCCTCCGTCGCGGGCCCAACGACGCCGAGGACAGCCCTGCCCCATGCGGAGGTCGGCGCCAGGGCGCGCTGCGCCGTGTCGATCGAGACGCCTGGAACCTCCAGCAGCTCACTGCGGACCAGGTCGTAGTCGGCTCTGCGGAGGTCGATCACGGGGACGAACCAGGTGGGTTCCGCATCGTCGACGCGATCGCGCAGCGAGGTCGTGTCCACGTCGAGGAGCGCGCCGATCTCGTCGTAGGTCTGGAGACGGACCTCCTCGGGCACGACGCCGATCCGGACGATGGCGCGCTCGGGCGTCAGGGCTTTGCCGTCGCGGTCGAGGATCGGGGCCCGCCGTGCCGCTGTGCGGCCGCGGACGAGAGTCGTGGCCTCGCTCAGATCGGGGTGAAACGTGCCCGCGCTCCACTCGACGAGCCATTGACCCTGGTTGCCGTTGGCCTGGACCAGCGTCTCGTAGGTCCATTCGTCCGCGCCCGCGAGCTGGTGCGTCACCGTGGCGTGCACACGACAGGAGTCTTCGCCGCAGTCGAGGTCGTCGACGAGGTTGACCTTCGTCTCGGTGATGCCGAGCTCCGCCACGTGTGCCGCGATGTCCGTCGTGGCGATGTCCGGCTCGTCGACGACGCCCTTGAAGTCAGGCTGCTCAGACTCCGACCACGCCGACGCGAACTTCTGCAGGATGTCGTTGCCGGCCGTCGTCGAGCTCGTGATGTCGACGGTCTGCGGAGTGGCGGCCGGATCGCCTGTGCACGCCGAGAGCGAGAGGGCCGCGGCAGCGAGCGCGGCGGCGTACGCCTGCTGCCTTCGACTGGCACTCACGCGCAAGACAAGACCCCCGATGTGGTGACTGAGGCTCCACCCTATCTACGCGCGACGCCGATCCCGAACTGTCGAGCGAAGCGAGACCGAATCGTTCCGCAGCGGTACGACCTCACATCAGGCGTCCGCCGCGGCGAGCCGACAGCGTCGTCAACGAGTCGAGACCGTGGCGACCACGTACGCCCGCGTGTCGGGTGTCGACCACTCGCGGCGGGTGATCGCCAGTCGCCGTACCGCCGCGAGGAGGAACGGCACCGCCAGCACGAGCGACAGTCGCGGGTCGTCGGCCTGAGCAGCGATCGCAAACACCATCCCGGTGAGCGTCGACGTCAGCGCGAGGTAGGAGGAGTAGGTCACCATGGCCAGCGGCGGCGCCGGGGTGCCGCGCGCTGACCTGAGGTCCATCGCGAAGGGTCTTCGCACCGACCAGTGCATCGACCGGGCGACCACCTGGAGCGACACCACGACAAGCGTTGCGAGCAGTGCGGTTGCCTCGGACGTCGTCGGCAGACCGCCCGCTCTGAGGCCACCTACGACCAACGTCAGCGCGGAGGCGACGAGGAGCACCTCGCACAGCACCCAGACGCGGGCAGCGAACACGAGATCCGGCCGGACGGGGAGGCTGTCGCGCCACACCGCACCGACGCCGTCCAACGCCCATGCGTTGACACCGAAGAGCAAGGCACTTCCGGATGCGACGAGTCCCGGAAGGACCGGGAGCATCTCCCACTCGAGCTGTCCTGCCGCGGCGACCAGGCCCGGAATGAGGGCCAGGATGAGGAAACCGCGACGCAACGGCACTGAGCGCCAGACGCTTGACCTGTCGGTGCGGACCAGCGCCGCCAGCTCGGATCGGGCGATGGCGCGCGGCGCGATGGCACGCCCGTCGGCTTGCAGCTCCTCGAGGGGGGGACGTCGGGCGACCAGGTGGGCGACGAAGGCGCCCACCGCTACCGCGATGACGCCGCCGACGATGATGACCGCGGTGCCGGTGGCCCAACGCCCGTTGACGTGCCGGCCGTTCAGGGCGACGACCACCGCATCGAGGGTGGGGCTCTGGTCAAGAGCCGCCGTGACGTTGTCCGCGAGCACCAGGCTCACCGTTCCCAGCGCGAGAAGCGCACCGCCTCCCTTGACGACCCAGGAGCCGTGGGGCAAGCGTCGGACGCCTTCGACGGCCCACGCGATCGCCTGGGCGAGAGCAGTCCCGAAGAACAGCCACGCCAAGGTCGTGATCTGCACCGCCCATAGGTTCTGAGCACCGGCGGCGAAGGCGGTGAGACCGAGCAGGCTCCAGCCCTGCAGGATCCACGCGATGTTGAGCGGCACGAGCATCAGGGCACCGAGATGGTCGGTGGTGGGGCTCACAGGGAACGCCACGCCCTCGTCGCGAGGCAACAGCTCGCGCCCTCCTCCTGCACCGATGATCGCGAATGTCGTGGTGACGAGGAAGGCGAGGTATGCCGTCGGAAGCAACAACAGCATGCTCAGGGCACGATCAGACGACTGAGCACCGTCGAGCAACGCCGGGAGGACTGCGAAGGCAGCCGTCATGAAGAAGAACAGACCGGCTCCGGCGATGACGGCCGGCGTGCTGCGGCCGCGCAGCGCTGCCAACCGGAAGGCGACAAGCGGGTGGACGTCAGCACTGGCACGACGCGCCTCGGCGAGGATGGTAGTCACGGCACGACCTTCAAGCCAGCAGGGCGCGGTAGGCTCGCGCGCCGGCCTCGCCACCGAGCTCGTTGGCTTGCGCGGCACCGACGACCATCCCGCCTCTGAGCACGACGGCTTCGTCGGACGCCTGGACGGCAAGCTCGAGCAGGTGGGTCGAGACCAGGACGGCGGCGCCACGGCTGCGAGCATCCGCGATCACGTCGAGGGTCGCCTCGGCCCCGAACGGGTCGACGCCGTCGAAGGGCTCGTCGAGCAGCAGCACCCGCGGGTGGTGGAACGCCGCCAGCACGACCGACATCCGACGGCCCATGCCATGGCTGAACCCTGATGTGACCCGGTGCGCCGCGGCACCCAGATCGAAGCGCTCGAGCAGGTCGCGTGCGTCCTCCTCCCATCCAGGCGGCAGGCGCCGCAGCCGCGCTGACAGCTGGAGGTGCTCCCATGGCGTGGCGCGTGGGACAAGTCCTCCCACGTCGGGGCAGTAGCCACTCACCCGCTTTGCTCCCAGTGCGTCGCGCCGTACGTCATGGCCGCCGACGTACACCTCCCCACCAACGGGCGGGATGACGCCCGCGAGCACCCGCATGGTGGTGGACTTGCCTGCTCCGTTGCGGCCGACCAGCGCGGTGGAGCCGCCGGCGGGGACGCTCAGGTCCAGCCACCGGACCGCCTCGACGGCGCCGAACTGCACGTGCAGGGCGCGGACGTCGATCGCGGGTGAGCTCACCTGTGACAGTCTGCCAAACAAGACCGCGATGACACCCCCTTTCGACCAATGGGAACGACCGTCCAACTTCTTTCCCGTTTCGTTGAACGTGTCCCGTGTCAGCCACGTACATACTCATGACAGGTCGTGCGCGTGCCCGACGTCGAGCACCCGACGTCGGGCAAGGTGTGCAGGTGGTGGCGTGACAAGAAGGAGTGGGTGGAGGATGGCGAGTGCCTTGCGACTGCTCCGCCGAGACCGGTCCGTCTCGCTCGCCGACGACCAGGGCCTGCGCGAGGCGTACCAGGCTCATGGCGCCGAGCTCTATCGATATGCCGTCCGTGCGCTCGCAGACCGGGGCGCCGCCGAGGATGCCGTGCAGGAGACGTTCGTGCGCGCCTGGCGGTCGGCCGACAGCTACGACCCGGAGCTCTCCAGCCTGCGGGTGTGGCTGTTCGCGATCTTGCGCAACGTCGTCATCGACCACGCTCGCAAACGATCCGCCAAGTCGTGGCCGCAGCTCGCGGCCGGACCAGACCTGCCGGCCAGCAGCGACACCGGCCCCGACCCAGCCGACCAGGTGCTCCAGACGTGGCTGATCGAGGAAGGACTGCGCAAGCTGAGCACCGACCACCGCGACGCGCTCGTCGAGACATACCTACGGGGCAGACCGTATGCCGACGTGGCCGCCGAGCGCGGCGTGCCGGTCGCGACGATGCGCAGTCGGGTCTTCTACGCACTCAAGGCCTTGCGCAATGCCTTGGACGAGATGGGAGTGACGCCATGAACGACGCTGAACACAGGCAGCTGCGCGATCTGCTCGGCGCCTTCACGCTCGGACATCTCGACCCTGACAACGCTGCTGCGCTGCAGGCGCACCTCGACGGATGCGGCACGTGCCGCGGTGACCTCGAGGAGATCGCACCGCTTGCGACCGCCCTGCGAGGCGTCGACCCGGCCCGGCTCGGCGACGTCGGGGCACCGTCGCCCGAGCTAGGCCAACGGATCTTCGACGAGGTGAGTGAGCAGCGGTCCCAACGAGACCACTCGCGGTCGGCAGGTCGCGCGGTGGTGGGAGCTGTCGCCGCAGCCGCTCTGGTGGCGGCATTCCTCCTGGGTGTCCGGGTCGACGATGCGACGAACGACCAGGCTCGACCACCGGCGAAGACTCCGCCGGTCGAGGCGATCAGCGTGCAGACGCCGGGCGTTGGCATCGACGCCAGCGCCGGTCTGGTGGCCCATACCTGGGGCACGGAGGTCAAGTTGGAGGCAACGGGGTTGCGCGACGGCGCTACCTACCGAGCCTGGTTCACCGACACCGACGGCGTCCGCACCACGGCCGGGACGTTCCTCGGCACCGGCGGGGACGCGGTGAGGTGCAGCCTCAACGCCGCGCTGCTGCGCCCGGCGGCGACCGACCTCACGATCACCGACGTGAGCGGCAGCGTCGTGATGACCGCCGACCTCACCTGATCGGGTCGGGTCGGGTCGGGTCGGGTCGGGTCGGTGAGAATGCCACCTCGGGGCTCACCCCGCTCCCTCTCCTCGGCCAGGCGTTCGCGGCTCCTCGTCAGCCCCGCCATCGCTGTGGGCGTCACAGTGCTGTTGCTATGCACCGGGTGTACGACGAGCGACGAGCCGACGAAGGGGTCGCGTACCTCGTCTGCTTCGCCTTCCGAGCGCCAGGTGCGGATGCGCGCAAGCCTGGTCCAGCAACGCATTGACGAAGGCACAGACCACATCGACATCCGGCTCACCAACCGGGGCAGGACAGCGGTGCGGATCAGGGAGGTGCAGATCCGCTGGTCGGGGGTCAGCCGCTCGCCGCCGGCCCGGGGCGCCGACTACGACCCGGGTCGTACGATCGACCTCCAGACGGCATACGGGCGTGCCGTCTGTGCGCCCGAGCCGACTGATGACGTGGAGGTCGTCGTCAGGCTTGGCGACAACAGCCACCTTCGACTGCCGGTCGACCGTCGCGGGTCCGCGCTGCTGCGTCGGTTGCACGACCGCGAGTGTGCTCTGCAGGACCTTGCCTCCGTCGCGGACATCAGCTTGAGCCCCATCTTCGAGCGGTCCGAATCGGGGCTCGATCGGCTGCAGGGGTCGATCGTGCTGCGACGGACACCCGGGTCCCGGGCCGGTGACCGACGAGAGATATCCGTCGAGGGCGTCTTCGGCAGCGTCCTGCTGTCGTTCACGTACGACGGAGAAGGCGGGCTCCCCCAGGTGCTCGAGGCGGGCGCGGGCGCGCTCAAGGTGCCGGTGGCGCTGGGGTCGTCCAACCGTTGCGACCCCCACGCCCTCGGTCAGAGCACGCAGACGTTCTTGCTCAGCGTCTACCTCCGGATCGACGACGACCGGCCGCGGCGGGTGATTCTCGTTCCTGGCAGGGCGCTCCAGCGTCAGGTCACCGCTCTGATCGACCGCGTCTGCCTCTGACCCGATGTCTCACCCTCGCTCCGTGGCGAGGCTCTCAGCGGCCGAGCGCCTCGGCCTCGGCGCCGATCGTGGTGGAGTCACCGTGCCCCGTGTGCACGACCGTGTCATCGGGGAGCGCGAAGAGCACGGAGCGGATACTTCCCAGCAGCACGTCGTGGTCGGAGAAGCTGCGTCCGGTCGCACCCGGCCCGCCGTTGAACAATGTGTCACCGGTGAAGACGACCCCCAGCTCAGGCGAGTACAGGCACACGGCGCCAGGGGCATGTCCTGGAGTGTGCATGACAGTCAGGGCGATGTCGCCGATCACGAGGCGTTGGCCGTCAACGAGGTGACCATCGGGCTCGGACGTGGGATGGGTCAGCTTCCACACCGGCAGGTCGTCGGCGTGGAGGAGGATGGGCGCGTCCACTGACTTGGCCAACTGCGGCGCGACCCGCACATGGTCGTCGTGTGCGTGCGTGCAGACGATGGCGAGCAGCCGCCGAGCAGCCACCACGGCCATGATCTCGTCGACGTCATGAGGGGCGTCGATCACGATGCACTCCTCGTCGTTGCCGACGACCCAGACGTTGTTGTCGACGTCGAATGTCTCTCCGTCGAGCGAGAACGTCCCACTGGTGACCCCGTGGTCGATGCGCACGGCGCTCACAGGACCACCACCGACCGCAGGACGTCACCGGAGTGCATCTTGTCGAAGGCTGCCTCCACGTCCCCGATCGCGATGGTCTCGGTGACGAAGGCGTCGAGCGGCAGCCGCCCCTGGAGGTAGAGGTCGACGAGCATCGGGAAGTCGCGGCTCGGCAGGCAGTCGCCGTACCACGACGACTTCAGCGAGCCGCCATGTCCGAAGACGTCGATCAGCGGCACCTCGACCTTCATCTCCGGTGTGGGTACGCCGACGAGCACCACCGTGCCTGCGAGGTCCCGGGCGTAGAACGCCTGCTTCCACGTCTCGGGCCGGCCGACGGCGTCGATGACCACGTCGGCGCCGAAACCGTCGGTCAGCGCCTTGACCATTTCGACGACGTCCTCACGGGCGCCGTTGACGGTGTGGGTCGCACCCAGCTCGTTGGCCTTGTCGAGCTTGCGGGCGTCGATGTCGACGGCGATGATGCGCCTGGCTCCGGCCAGGTGTGCACCTGCGATCGCGGCGGCACCGACACCTCCGCAGCCGATGACGGCGACCGTGTCGCCTCGTCCGACGCCTCCGGTGTTGATCGCTGCGCCCAGGCCTGCCATCACACCGCAGCCGAGCAGCCCAGCAACGGAGGCAGTGACTCCCGGCTCGACCTTGGTGCACTGGCCGGCGTGCACGAGCGTCTTGCCGGCGAACGCTCCGATGCCCAGTGCAGGCGAGAGCTCCGTGCCGTCGTCGAGCGTCATCTTCTGCTCGGCGTTGTGAGTGTCGAAGCAGTACCAGGGACGGCCACGGCGGCAGGCGCGGCACTGGCCGCAGACAGCGCGCCAGTTCAAGATCACGAAGTCACCGGGTGCCACGTCTGTGACACCCGCGCCGACGGACTCGACGACCCCCGCTGCCTCGTGGCCGAGAAGATAAGGAAAGTTGTCGCCGATACCGCCCTCGCGGTAGTGCAGATCGGTGTGGCAGACCCCGCACGCGTCGATCTTGACGACGGCTTCACCCGGACCGGGGTCGGGCACCACGATGTCCACCAGCTCGACCTCGGCGCCCTTCGCACGGGCGATGACACCCTTGACGGTCTGCGGCATACCACTCCCTTCCAACCAGGATTCGTCCGACTCGACGCGCCAACTCTAAGCGTGCGCCACCCGGACGAATCCCAGGGCAACAGATTCGTCCGACCAGGTGCGCGTCATTCACGCGTGTCCGGCCGGACGAATCTGAAGAGCTGGCGGCGGACCGCTGCTAGTCGACGTCGTCGTCGACCCAGTCGAGAGTCTTGGTGACTGCCTTCTTCCAGTTGCGGTAGGTCTTCTCGCGGGCGTCGTCGTCCATGTTCGGCGTCCACCGCTTGTCCTCGCCCCAGTTCTGGCGCAGGTCGTCCTCGTCGGCCCAGTAGCCGACCGCGAGTCCAGCGGCATACGCAGCACCGAGGGCCGTCGTCTCCGCGACCTTCGGCCGTACGACGTCGACGTCGAGGATGTCGGCCTGGAACTGCATGAGGGTCTCGTTGACCACCATGCCACCGTCGACCCGGAGCTCCTTCAGGGGCACACCTGAGTCGGCGTTCATCGCGTCGAGCACCTCGCGGGTCTGGAAGGCGGTCGCCTCCAGGACGGCCCGCGCGATGTGGCCCTTGTTGACGAACCGGGTCAGGCCAACGAGCGCGCCCCGGGCGTCCGAGCGCCAGTGCGGCGCGAACAGGCCGGAGAACGCCGGCACGAAGTACGCGCCGCCGTTGTCATCGACCGACGCGGCGAGGTCCTCGATCTCCGGGGCAGTCTTGATGATGCCGAGGTTGTCGCGCATCCACTGCACCAGCGAGCCGGTGACTGCGATGGCGCCCTCGAGCGCGTAGATCGGCTTGTTGTCGCCGATCTTGTAGCAGACGGTGGTCAGCAACCCGTTCTCGCTGGGCACCTGCTCCTCGCCGGTGTTGAGTAGCATGAAGTTGCCGGTGCCGTAGGTGTTCTTGGCCGTGCCGACCTCGAAGCACACCTGACCGAACGTCGCCGCCTGCTGGTCGCCGAGGATGCCGGCAACGGGAGTTCCGCGGAGCGCGCCGCCTTGGCACTCGCCGTACACCTCCGAGGACGACTTGATCTCTGGGAGCATCGACATCGGGATCTTCATCTCGCCGGCGATCTCTTCGTCCCAGCTGAGCGTCGTGAGGTCCATCAGCATGGTGCGAGATGCGTTGGTCACGTCGGTGACGTGGACACCGCCCCGCTCCACTCCGCCGGTCAGGTTCCACAGCAGCCAGGTGTCCATGTTGCCGAAGACGAGGTCGCCTGCCTCTGCCTTCTCGCGCGCCCCGTCGACGTTGTCGAGGATCCAGCGGACCTTAGGGCCGGAGAAGTACGTGGCGAGCGGTAGACCCACCTTGGCCTTGTAGCGCTCAGCCCCGCCGCCGAGTTCGGCCAGCTCATCGCAGATCTTCTGCGTGCGGGTATCCTGCCAGACGATCGCGTTGCAGACGGGTTCACCCGTGGTCTTGTCCCAGACGAGCGCGGTCTCCCGCTGGTTGGTGATTCCGACCGCGTCGATGTTGTCGGAGTTGAGGTTTGCCTTCGCCAGCGCCCCGCCGATCACGTCACGGGTGTTGTTCCAGATCTCCGTTGCGTCGTGCTCGACCCAGCCGGCACGAGGGAAGATCTGCTCATGCTCCTTCTGGTCGACGGCGATCACTGAGCCGGACTTGTCGAAGATCATGCACCGGGTGCTCGTGGTGCCTTGGTCGATGGATGCGATGTACTCAGCCATGCGTTCAGTTGCTCCGATCAGACGTAGTTGACGAGATTTCCGACAAGGCCCGCAAGGACGCCGCCGGTGATGGGACCGACGACCGGCACCCATGAGTAGCCCCAGTCGCTCGTGCCCTTGTTCTTGATCGGCAGGACGGCGTGCGCGACGCGCGGCCCGAGGTCACGCGCCGGGTTGATGGCATATCCGGTCGGTCCGCCGAGCGACGCGCCGATGCCGACCACGAGCAGGGCAACCGCCAACGGGCCTAGCCCAGACGGCGTCGCGCCGAAGGCGAGGATGACGAAGACCAGCACGAACGTGCCGATGATCTCGGTGGTCAGGTTGGAGACGGTGTTGCGGATGGCCGGACCGGTCGAGAAGACGGCAAGCTTGTTCGGCTGCTCGCTCTCGACATCGTCGAAGTGGTCCTTATAGGCGGCCCAGGCGAGGACGCCGCCGAGGAACGCTCCGGAGAACTGGCCGAGCAGATAGGCAAGGGTGTTCGCCGCGTTCACGTCGACTCCACCTGCGTACTGGTCGATGCCCGAGGCCAGCAGTCCGAACGTGACAGCAGGGTTGATGTGTGCGCCGCTCTTGTAGGCGACGTACACCCCGGCGAAGACGGCGATACCCCACCCGAAGTTGATCATCAGGAAGCCGCCGTTGAAACCCTTGGCCTTGGCCAGGACGGCGTTCGCCACCACGCCACAGCCGAGGAGCAGCAACATGCCCGTGCCCATCAGCTCACTGAGAAAGATGTCTCCGAAGTTCACAGATGCCCCTTCAGACTGAGCAGCGGGGGTCGGCCCGCTACTGCGTGGATGGTTAGTGTGTAGACACTAGGGCTGTCGTGAGGTGACGGTCAACGGCCATGAGACTCCGTCGTGGTGTTCGGAACAACGAAGCAGGGAGAGCGGACCAGATGCCAGCTCCAGTTCGGCTCGACTCGGCTTATCGAAGCAAGGCATGGGAGCGGCTGGCGTCTCGAGAGTTCGATGTCCTCGTCATCGGTGGCGGGGTCACTGGCACCGGCGCCGCGCTCGACGCGGCCACCCGCGGGCTGTCGGTCGCCCTCGTGGAGGCGCGTGACTTCGCCTCCGGGACGTCGTCTCGCTCGTCGAAGCTCTTCCATGGTGGGCTCCGCTACCTGGAGCAGTACAACTTCGGTCTGGTCCGAGAGGCGCTGCGGGAGCGCGAGCTGATGCTCACCCGGATCGCGCCGCACCTGGTCAGGCCGGTGTCGTTCTTGTACCCGCTGACACACCGTTTCTGGGAGCGACCCTACGTCTCCGCCGGTATGACGCTCTACGACTCGATGGGGGGAGCGCGTTCCGTACCGAGACACCGCCACTTCACCCGCGGTGGCGCGCTCCGCCTTGCGCCGGCCCTCAAACGGGGAGCACTCACCGGTGCGCTCATGTACTACGACGCGCAGGCGGATGACGCCCGGCACACCCTCATGGTGGCTCGCACGGCGGCCACGTACGGCGCGACGCTCCTCAGCTCCGCCGAGGTCGTCGGTCTTGACCACGCCGGCGAGCGCATCGTCGGTGCCCGTGTCCGCGATGTAGAGAACGGCGACGAGATCAACGTCCGGGCCTCGGTGGTCGTCAACTGCACCGGCGTGTGGACCGACGACATCCAGACCCTGGCGGGTGGGCGGGGTCG
>Ga0136613_10000376_pt1 | contig 20226 bp, 16 predicted proteins | sample AntDrymUQ2722106_2_FD_106649 | JGI IMG/M metagenome (GOLD analysis project Ga0136613, IMG submission 106649) | Polar desert sand microbial communities from Dry Valleys, Antarctica - metaG UQ272 (21.06) | ecosystem: Environmental > Terrestrial > Soil > Desert | place: Antarctica: Dry Valley... | reverse complement strand
GCCCTCGTAGGTGAGCACCGACTCGAGATTGTTCATATGGCGGATCACCGGATACTCGAGCGTGATCCCCGAGGCGCCGAGTATCGTGCGGGCCTTTCTTGCCACCTCGAGCGCCTCGCGCACGTTGTTCAACTTGGCGAAGCTGACCTGCTCGACTGCAAGCTGCGACGCGTCCTTCATGCGGCCGAGATGGAGTGCGACCAAGAGCCCCTTCTGGATCTCGAGCATCATGTCGACGAGCTTCTGCTGGGTAAGCTGGAACGAAGCGATGGGACGCTCGAACTGCGTGCGGGACTTGGCGTATTCGAGCGCGCTCTCGTAGCAAGCGCGCGCCGCCCCCATCGCCCCCCACACGACTCCGAAACGAGCCTCATTGAGGCAGCTCAAGGGGCCCTTGAGCCCCGAGACGCCGGGCAGGAGGGCCTCACCAGGAACCCGGCATTCGTCGAGATGCAGCTCCGACGTCACCGATGCACGCAGCGACAGCTTCCGCTTGATGTCTCTGGTGTGAAAACCCGGCGTGCCGGCGGGAACCAGGAAGCCCCGTACTCCCTGATCGGTTACCGCCCACACGATTGCGAGGCCGGCGATGGAGCCATTGGTGATCCACATCTTGGTCCCGCTCAGCACCCAGTCGGAGCCGTCCTTTCGTGCGTTGGTCCGCATGCGGGAGGGGTCGGAGCCGGCGTCCGGCTCGGTCAGCCCGAAGCAGCCGATGACCTCGCCCGAGGCCATCCTCGGGAGCCATTCTTCTTTCTGCTCCTCGGAGCCGTAGGCAGAGATCGGGAACATCGCGAGCGAGCCCTGGACTGAGACGAAGCTGCGGAAGCCGGAATCCGCGGCCTCGAGCTCGAGGCAGGCGAGGCCGTAGCCGACCGCATTGACGCCGGCGCAGCCGTAACCTTGCAGGTGCATGCCGAGGAGGCCGAGTTGGCCGAGCTCGGTTGCGATCTCGCTCGGGAACTCGGCGCTCTCGAACCACTCCTCGACTCCGGGAAGCAGGCGGTCGACGGCGAAGCGCCGAACGGTCGCCTGCAGCATGCGCTCCTCCTCGGTGAGAAGTGCACCCAGGCCGAGAAAGTCGAGGGGATCTACTCGGGGCCGGCTCATCGGCGGGTAGGGTCGCTCGCCAGAGATCGGGCAGTGTCCACAGTGTTCATGGAGTGAGGCTACCGGACAGTAAATGCATCGTTCATTGAGCGACATCGAAGGCATCGTGTGCGACCTCGACGGCGTCGTCTACCGCGGCGAGTCCGCCCTCCCCGGAGCGATTGAAGCGATCGCCTACATACAGGCGCAGGGAATCAAGGTCCTGTTCTGCACCAACAACTCGCGCGCGACCATCGCCCAGTACGCAGACAAGCTCGCCCGTCTGGGCATCGACGTTCCGGCAGAGCTCATCCTGACCTCGGCTGTGGTGCTTGGCGAGGTGTTGCGGGACCGCTCGCCTCGCCCCGAGAGCGCCTTCGTCATAGGGGGGGACGGGGTGCGCGAGGCGGTCGAGCGCGCCGGGCTCACGCTGTCGAACGACGACTACGACGACGACGTCAATGTCGTCGCGGTGGGCTGGGACCCCTCCTTTACCTACGATCACTTGAAGAGGGCGGCCTTCGCCCTGCACCGGGGGGCCGCGCTCATCGCCACCAACGACGACGCCACCTTCCCCGCCGAGGAGGGGAGGCTGCTGCCGGGGGCCGGCGCGATCGTGGCCGCGGTAGAGGTCGGCGGCGGAGTGAAGGCGGAGGTGCTGGGCAAGCCGCACCGCCCCATGATGGACGCGGCCGCGGCTCGGCTGGCGCCGGCCACTCGCATCGCCGTCATCGGCGACCGGGCCGAGACCGATCTTGCCGGAGGCTACGCCATGGGCTGGAGAACGATTCTGGTGCTGTCCGGGGTGACCTCTGCGCAACAGGCGCAGACGCTCCAGCAACAACCCGACGCGATAGTCGAGACCCTCGCCAAACTGGCCCCCTGAGAGCACTACCGTCGAGACTTGCGCCTAGCGGGTGCCGGTGGCCGTGACCACGACCCGGGAGATCCTCACGCTGCCGCGCGGAGCGGTGAATGTCAGGCGTTGGCGGCCGTCCTCGAACGCTCGAAGCTCACGCCCGTTGGTGTCCGGCACGAAACACGACGGGCCGATGTTCTCAAGGGGGGCGGGTCCCGCGTTGGTGTGGCCGTAGCGGACAAGCCCGTCGCGAAAATAGAAGTGGAGAAAGTGGAAGGTCTCCTCGGGATCGAAGAGGTCGCCCGAGAAACGCACCGAGATACACACCTCATCGAGGGAGGAGAAGGGCCGGCCGAAGCTCGCAAATCCCCAGGCGGCGTCGTCCTCGTCCTCTGTGAGTGTCGTAGGTAATTCAGGATGCAGCGCGACCTCGGCACGATAGGTCTTGGTGGGGGGGTTCAAGCGGGCGGAGCTCTCAGGGATGGCCCCAAGACCGAAAGCGAGCGCCACCAGCAGCCCGAACGTCGACAGCCTCGAGCTCACCGCGCTTGTTCTCGAGGAAATCAGCTCCCAATCACGATCTTGACCTCGTCCATGGCACCGGTGTACTGATCTGCGCCCGCCGGCGACTTGGCGCCGACGTAGACGTTGGAGGCTGTGACGATGGAGCCGACCACAACGTTCTTGGTCCAGGTCTGATCGAAGGACCCGACCGTTGCTTTTACTCTAAGGGAAACCTGGTTGGCGGTCTTCTTGCACTCGATGTAGTACCACTGGTCGTCGGAGAGATCCGGGCCCTGCTGGACCACGCCGCGGCCCGAGGTTCCCTTGAACAGGCAGTATGCGCGCCCGATGGTTCCTGAATTGCGGGGAACTATCTCCATCTTGTAGTTGCCGGCCGTCTTGGACGCAAGGCCCTTTCTCACCATGTCGTAATCGCCGACCGCGGCCGGCGGTACCTTGGGGAACTTGGCGTACATCGACAGGGTGATATCCGCCGTGCCGGGGTTGAGCGTGGCGCTGTGAGGGACCTCGACGAACGACGGCAGCCCGATCCGTCCGAAGTAGTAGGCGAGGCCCTGGAAGCCGTTGAGGCCGCTTTCAGTCTTGGAGAGAGTGCCGTGATTGTTGTTCCCACTCGAGTCGGTCATCTGAGTGGCGCCGGCGCCCTCGTCCATGTGCCACAGCGCCACCACCGTGGGGGCCGCGGATACCGACCCGACCGGCGCCACGGTTGCGGCGGCGGCAAATAGCAAAAGAGAAACCCTTAGCAGAACGGTTCGAATTCTAATGAGAAGACCTCCCGAGCTCTCGCAACATCGTCCACCCCTCAATGGGACGACGGCTACCGAGCATTCTAGGTCTCACTCATCCATTTGGCAAGCTTTGGGAGAGTCCCCGCAACTTCGCGCTCGTGCCGACCGGGTTAGATCGGGCGGAGGCGATGGCTGAGGGTCCACTGGGCACCGTGAACCACCGCTGGCAAAAGTGACGCGTCCGACGGACTTCTCGGCACCGATCAGCGCTCCAGGCCCGCCGCCCCGTCCAGAGCCTCGTGGGCCCCGGCCAGGGTCATGCCCGACCCCCGCAATATGTCCGAGGCGGTCAGACGCACCTGAGCCACGAGAGAGCCGAGGGCAAGCACCTCGGGACGCTCGACCAAATCGGTGGCCAGCCGCACGGCCTCCAACGCAAGAGAGCGTGTCTCACCGGTCCTATCCTCGTCGCCTCTGAGATCGAGCTGATGGTCGAGGGAGCGGACTGCATCCCCCAGTCGCCGGACCGCGTCGACGACTGGCGGAGGAGCCGGTTTGTCGTTTCTGACGACGCTGATTGCAACCCGAGCGAGCACGCGCGTGTTGCGAACTGCCAGGTCGATCTGGCTGGCGGCGAGGGCGTACTCGTCGAGGTGTCCCCGCGCCCGCCGTCGCGGCGGCGCGAGACGCACGGTCTCGTAGCCGGTCTGCAGCGCGTCGTTGAACGCCCGCACCGATTCGTCGATGCTGCGCGCCCGGTACAGAGCCTCCTCGGCGGCACCGGGATCCCCGGCAGAAAGAGCGTCCGCAGTCTCCTCCAACGCGGCCCCCAGCTCGGAGAACACCGGCCGAGCGGCGTGCCGGATCAAGGCCACAGGATCAAGAGGGAACATCAGCTGGCTTATCAGCAGGGCCACGGAACCTCCGACCAGTGTGTCGAACAGGCGTGTCGGGACCAGGCCACCCGTGGGCGGCTCCACGGTTGCAACAAAGATGGCCGACACCGCGGCCTGGGTTACCAGCACGGGTCCCGCCCCAACGAACACCGCCACAACCATGGCCAGCACCACGATCAGGGCGATCTGGGGAATCCCCGTGCCGATCGCCAGCACCAGAACATCGGCGACCGTGACGCCGACCACGACGCCGGCCGTGACCTCCACGGCCCGCCTCGGCTCCTGCCCGCGGACGGCGCCCAGAACGATGACTGCGGAGACGGCGGCGAATAACGGGGCCTCGTGGCCCAGCGCATAGATTGAGATCCCGTAGGACGCGGCCGCTGCAACCGCCGTCTGCAACAGGGCGGACGTCTGGCCCCTGACCCGCCTGGTGCGCTCGGCCGCGCTTATCTTGCTGCGGCTGACAACCCTGGACGACCTCAGTAGCGCAACTCCGGGCGCCACACCGTCTGCGGACGCTGCGGGCGTCCTCCGAGCAGGTAGATGATCACGACGCCGTAGACGAAGCCGCCAACATGAGCCATCCACGCCACCGCCGTGGCGCCGGACGCCTCCTGGAGGCCGATGAAGAACTGATAGGCGAACCACAGCGCCAGCACCGCGATCGCAGACATCTGGATCACCGAGAAGAAGAAGAAGATCGGCACCAGGACGTTCACGCGGGCCTTGGGATAGAGCACGATGTAAGCGCCCATCACGGCCGCCACGGCCCCCGAGGCCCCCACGGTCGGGAGCACCGAAGAGGCGTGGGTCAGGATGTGGGCGAACGAGGCGGCAATCCCACCCACGAGATAGAAGACGAGAAACCGAACGCGTCCCAGGTAGTCCTCGATGTTGTTGCCGAAGACCCACAGGAACAACATGTTTCCGATGATGTGCAGAAAGCCCGCATGCAAGAAGGTCGAGATCACGACCGCTATCAGGAACTCAACCGGGCCGCGCTGGGGGATGGGCACCGCCACGGGGCCGAGATCGATGCCCGCCGGGCAACTCTGGTCGAGCTGGCAGGGAATGGGGGCGTTGTCGAAGAAGTAGACACTTCCCTCGATGCCACCCCCGAACCCCGGCTCTGAGAAGAAGCTCAGCACGTTGAGCACGATCAGCACGACCGTCACGAGCGGAAAGCGGCGGGTGGGGTTGGCGTCCGAGATCGGAATGAGGGACAACATCCTCTGAGGAGTATAGGTTCGCTCTTATGGTTGGGCGAGGGACACCGCTAGGGATGGGAGCAGACGTGCTGGAGGAGATGCGCAGGCTGGCGATATTCACCTCGGGCATGGCCGAGCTGACCCGCAACCGAGCCGAGCAGGTCGTCAAGTCCCTCATGAGCGACCATCCCGAAGCGTCCGCCGCCGTCAAGCAGCTCGTAGAGATCTCGAAACAGAACCGCCAAGAGCTGCTCCGGGTGATCTCGCAGGAGATGCACGCCCAGGTAGAGGCCCTGGGCCTCGCGACCAAGGCCGACCTCGAGCGGATCGAACGCCGTCTCGCCCGGCTCGAAGAACGGATGCGCGCCGACGCGGCCCCCATTTCCTCCAAGAAGACCACGGCGAAGAAGAGCTCGGGTCGCTCCAAGAAGACCATGAGGCGAACCAAGACAACGGCGAAAGTTTCGGGCTCGAAGAAGACGACTGCCTCGGGCTCGAGGACGACGGGGAAGAAGTCCACCCGCTCATCGGCCAGACGCGCTTGACCTCGGGTATGCAAAGGGACCAGGACAAGCAGACGTCAGACATCAGCGAGCGAGCACGCGCCGAGCTGGCCCGGGGGGAGGCCCTAGGCCACGAAGCCAGGCTCGAGACGCTTCAGAGCCTGCACGAGTGGCTGGAAGCTGAGCTTGACCAAGCCGCTCCGCCTCGACGCTGAGCTGGTAAGGCGCGGTCTGGCCCCCTCGCGTGCCGAGGCGCGGCGCGCCATCGAGTCGGGCGAGGTACTTGTAAGCGGGCTTCCCGCGACCAAACCCGCGGCCCTCGTTCGCACCGAGCAGAACCTCTCTCTGGCTAGGTCGGTGCCGTCCTTCGTCTCGCGCGGCGGTGACAAGCTCGACGGCGCACTGGCTCGCTTCGACGTTGAGGTGCGGGGCCGCTCTTGGCTCGACGCCGGTGCCTCCACAGGAGGCTTCACGGACCGCCTATTGCGAGGCGGAGCTGCGAGCGTTGTCGCCGTCGACGTGGGTTACGGACAGCTCGACTGGCGACTGCGCAACGACGCCAGGGTGACGGTGCTGGAGCGGATCAATGCCCGCCATTTACGCGCCCCCGACCTGCCCCTCAGACCCGACGGAGTGGTGGCCGACCTCTCCTTCATCTCGTTGACGCTGGTGTTGCCGGCGCTCGCCGCAGTTGCCGATCACCGCGCCGACTTCGTGCTGCTGGTCAAGCCTCAGTTCGAGGTCGGCAGAAAGGCGGTTCCTCGAGGGGGTGTGGTCAGGGACCCCGACCTGTGGCTGGCCGCGCTCGACAAAGTAGTGGCAAGCGCTCGCGCGCTCGGGCTGGGGCCGGCAGGAGCCGCGGTGGCCACGCCGCCGGGGCCCGCCGGCAACCGCGAGTTCTTCGTCCATCTGCGGCACGGCGCCGCCTGCGACGACGCGGCTATGGAGCGCGCGGTGGGGGAGGCGAAGGGGTGATCGGCAGAGTTGCGTTGGTGGTACACAGTGGCAGCCCTCGCAGCGTCGAGCTCGCCTCGAATCTTGAAGGCTGGCTGGAGGAGCGCGGAGTCAAGGTCGTCGAGGAGAAACCCGAGCTCGTCCTGGCGTTGGGCGGTGACGGCACCATGCTTCGCGCCGCCCGCACAGCGCACAAAGAGGACGCTCTCGTGCTGGGCGTCAATTTCGGCTCGCTGGGCTACCTTCCGGAGGTGGAGGCGGGCGACGAAGTCAAGGCGTTGGAGCAGGTATTCGACGGCGCTCACGGGATCGAAGAGCGAATGATGCTGCTGTGCCACTGCGGCCAACAGCAATACGTGGGTCTGAACGAGGTCCTCGTCGAACGCTCCTCGCGGCACCGCCTCGTCCGCCTGGCGGTGAAAATCGGCGGTGAGCATCTGTCGGCGTTCAACGCCGACGGCATCATCGTGGCGACTCCGACCGGATCAACCGCTTACGCCTTGAGCGCCGGAGGCCCCATCGTCGATCCCCGAGCCGCCTGTCTCTTGGTCGTCCCGGTGAGCCCGCACATGATCTTCTCGCGCCCGATGGTGCTCCATCCCGATCAGGTAGTCGAGATCCTCGTCGACGAAGAGGGTCAGGGCGCAGCCCTGTCCCTCGACGGAGCACTGGGTTGCGACCTCGATCCGGGAGCCCGGATCGAGGTACGCCGGCACCCGCGCCCGCTCAAGCTGGTCAAGCTGTCCGGACCGGCGTTCATCGAGCGGTTGCGGGCAAAGTTGAACCTGCCCGATCAGACCTGAGCCGGGGCCGGGCCCTGTCCCAGGCTTGGGTGGCAAACGCGGACCGTGGACATCTGCCCACAAGAAAGTGTGGATAGACGCGGACCGTGGACATTTGCCACCGTCGGAGTGCGGCGGCGAGAGGACCTCAAGGTCCGGGCGCGGGGGGTTAGACGGGGCTCAGCTTAGGATTTTGCTCACATGCTGACCGAACTGCTGGTGGAGGACGTGGGCGTGATCAAGCGCGCCGAGCTGACCCTCGACGATGGCTCCTGCGCACTGACCGGCGAGACCGGTGCAGGAAAGACGCTGCTGGTGGCGGCCGTCGCTCTGCTCCTGGGAGCGCGCGCAGACCGCACGCTCGTGCGCACGAGCGCCTCACGAGCGGTCGTGGAGGGTCGCTTCTCGCTGCCTCCTGATCACCCGATCGTGGCCCTTCTAGTCACCGAAGAGCTGCTCGAGAGCGCTCCAGAAAGCGAGGGCGAGGTCGAGATCGTCGTGTCGCGGGTGGTGACTCCCGACGGCCGGGGTCGGGCGCGCATCAACGGAAGGCTCGTCACCGTCGCCCTTCTGGCGCAGGTCACGGGCGCTCTGGTCGAGATCGCGGGGCAGTCGGAGCACGGTCGGATCAACAACGCCCTCGAGCAGAGGCGGCTGTTGGACGCCTTCGCAGGCGCGACCGAGTCTGCTGCCAACGTGGCGGCCGCGGTTCGTCGTGCCACAGAGCTCGAGCGCCGCCTCGAGGACGCGCACGCCGGTGCCCGTGCGCGCCGGCGCGAGCTCGACGTCACGGAGTTCGAGATCGCAGAGATCGAGGGAGCCTCTCTTGAAGTGGGCGAGCTGGAGCAACTTCAAACGCACGCCGCCCGGCTGGAACGGGCGGAGAGAATCGCCTCGGCCCTAGAGGGCGCCGTCGAGGCGCTGCGCGGCGAGGGCGGCGCCGTCGACAGGACGAGCTCGGCCCGCGCCGCAGTGGAGGGGGCCGATGGGCACGACCCTGGGCTTCAGGCCGTGAGCGAGCGGCTCGGCTCCTGCGCCTTGGAGCTGGAGGACGCTGCGCAGGAGCTGCGCTCGCTGATGCTCGACCCGGACCCCAACGCGCTCGAGGAAGCCAACTCCCGGCGGGCGGTCATCACGCGTCTGCTGCGTAAGTACGGCGAGGACGAAGCCGAGGTTCTCGACTACCTCAAACGGGCGCGCGCCGGCGCCGGGGAGCTGCAGGCCACCGAGGCAGGGCTTTCGGACTTGGAGGTTCAGCACGACGCCGCCAGGCTCCAGGCGCAAGCTGAGTCGGCCAGCCTAACAGCAGCCAGGTACGCGGCCTCTCCCCAGCTGGCGTGCGCGGTGGAAACCGAGCTCTCGTCGCTGGCCCTCGAGGGCGCACGCTTTCATGTGCGAATCGAGCCGCAGGAGCTGGGCGAAGGAGGCACCGAACGAGTGTCCTTCGAGCTCGCCACCAACTCGGGGGAGGCACTCAAGCCCCTGTCAAAGGTCGCCTCGGGCGGCGAGCTCGCGCGGATCGCACTCGCCCTGCGTCTCGTGGTACGCCGGCGCGGGGCGCCCACGATGATCTTCGACGAGGTTGATGCAGGCGTGGGAGGAAAGGCCGCGCTCGCGGTTGGCCGGGCACTCGCCGAGCTGGCGCGCAGCAGCGGAGCGCAGGTCCTCATGGTCACCCACCTGCCCCAGGTCGCCGCCTTTGCGGAAGCTCACTACCGCGTCGCCTCCTCGCCCGAGGGGGCCGTGGTAGCTCGCGTCGAGGCCTCCGAACGAGTTGCCGAGCTATCCCGCATGCTCGCCGGCTTGCCCGAAAGCGAGCGCGCCCAGGAGCACGCCCAGGAGCTGTTGGCGCTGGCGTCGACATCTGACGCGCAGTGACGACCTCGCTCTCGAAAAGGACCCGATGTGAAAGCTCGTAGGTGGACGGCGCCCAGATCTATGGCCGCGCCCGGAAGTGCGAGCGGCATCGCCCGGGTCGATGCGCGCACCAAGAGGCTGCTGTCGCGGCTCCACCCCGGTGAGATCGCGATCATCGACCACGAGGACCTCGATCGAGTGTCGGCAGAGGGACTCATCGCGCGCCAGGTGGGAGCCGTGGTCAACGCGTCTCGCTCCAGCACCGGACGCTATCCGAACCTCGGCCCCCTGCTTCTTCGTACGGCCGGCATCCCGCTGCTGGACGAAGCCGGGCCGGCAGTCATGCAGCTGATCGAAGGCACGAGGGTGCACCTCGACGGCTCCAAGCTCTTGAGCGAGCTGGACGGGAAGGTGGCCGAAGTATCGAGCGGCCGCTTACTCGACCTCGAGGACGTCGAGGAACAGCTCGACGCCGCCAAGCGAGGCATCGCCGCCGAGATCGAGCGCTTCGCCGAGAACACCATCGAATACGTCCGGAATGAGCGCGACGTGCTTGTCGAGGCGGCGCGGCTGCCGGAGGTGAAGGCCGACTTCCACGGGCGCCACGTGTTGATCGTGGTGCGCGGTCAGGATTACAAGAACGACCTCGCTGCGCTGCGCTCTTACGTGCGCGAGGTGAGGCCGGTGTTGATCGGTGTCGACGGGGGCGCCGACGCCCTGCTCGAGTTCGGGTTCAAGCCCGACATCATCATCGGGGACATGGACTCGGTCACTACTAAGGGCCTGCTCTCGGGGGCCGAGCTCGTGGTGCATGCCTACGCCGGCGGCAAGGCGCCCGGCCTCGAGAGGCTGGAGGCCCTGGAGCTCGACAGCGTGGTGTTCGAGGCCACCGGGACCTCAGAAGACATCGCCATGCTGCTCGCCTACGAACGGGGAGCCGAGCTCATCGTGGCGGTGGGCACTCACGCCAACCTGATCGAGTTCATGGACAAGGGCCGCAAGGGAATGGCCTCGACGTTTCTGACGCGGCTGCGGGTCGGCACGATCCTGGTCGACGCCAAGGGAGTGAGCCGCCTCTACCGGTCATCCGTCAAGCGCAGCGACCTTGCACTACTGCTGCTCGTGGCCCTGGTCACCCTCGCCGCCTCGGTAGCGCTGTCGGAGCCCCTGCGGCTCTACGTGGGGCTCATCTGGATCGAGATCACGCAGGTGTGGTTCTCGCTTCTGCGAAGCCTGCCCGGATGATCGACTTCCGCTACCACCTGATCTCGATCATCGCGGTGCTGCTCGCGCTCAGCATCGGCATCGTGACCGGGTCTGGATTTCTCGGGGGGCGTCTGTTACAGGAGGTCAGGAGCGCGGCACGGCGGGTGGCAGATCGCAATCAAACGCTGCGGCTGGAGAACGCCGAGGTGACCGACCGAGCCGAGGCCGCGGAGGCTGCGCTCGAGGCTCTCGAGCCGGGGCTCTTGGAGGGCGCTCTCGGGGACCGCAGAGTGGTGATGCTGGAGTTCGAGGGCGCCGACGACCAAGCCGCGGGCCAGGTGAGGACCGCGATGGAGAGGGCCGGGGGCCAGATCGTCGGGGTCATCCGATTCCAGGAGGGGCTCTCTCTCGAGCAGGAGTCCACGCGAACAGAGATCGGCGCGCTGCTGGAGGGCGCCGGCGCGTCGCCGGCCGACCTCCAGCTGTCCCTCGCCGACGTTCTTGGCCGGGCGCTGAACGAGGCCGAGGCGGCGCAAGACCCCGGCGACCAGGCCGGTCTCGAGGACCTGCTCACAAGTCTCGAAGACACCGGTTTGGTGGTCGCGGAGGACCTCCCGGTCGTCTTCCCCTCGGATACCGACTTCGTAGTTGCAGGGGGAGCGGTTCCCGAGCCCGCCTGGCCGGTCGCAGACTTCGCAGTCACGATGGCCGAGAGGCTCGCCGAGCATGAGGGTGGAGTGGTGGTGGTGGAGCCGACCCAGAGCACGTGGGACATGGCCGGGGCCGTGCGGCGAAACGGCGCCACGGAAGCGGACGTGTGGACCGTCGACAACTCCGACACGGTCCTGGGCCGGCTGGCGTCGGTCCTCGTCCTCGGGCGGGCCGGGAGTCGTCCCGCTGATCACTACGGCACACAGCCCGGCGCCTCGGCGGTGGTTCCCGGCCCCGAGCCGTGATGCCGAGCCGCCCGATCGGTCACGGCATCCCTGTCCCCACCCCCCCAAATCCGGCTTTGTGCCAGGAAACGCGCGGAATCCGCCCCTTATCTAGCACAGAGCCAAGTGAGGGGCGAGTTGAGGGGCGCGTCCCACCGGCCACGAGGCCTCCGAGATGACGCTCACCAACAGGCCCTCGCTGGCGCGAGGCGCGGCCGCCATAACGATCGCGACCACTCTGTCGCGTCTCACCGGCTTCGTGCGCGTTGTCGCGGTGGCTGCGGCAATGGGCACGACCTATCTGGCGAACACCTATCAGACGGCTAACAGCGCTCCTAACCTGCTGTTCGAGCTGCTCGCGGCCGGGGTGCTCACGTCGGTGTTCGTCCCCACCTTCGTCGACTACCTCACCAAGGGGCAGGCAAGCGCCGCGTGGCGGGCGGCCGACGCGATGACTTCGATCGCAGTCGCTGCCCTCGCCGTCGTGGCTGTGCTGCTGGCGCTGGCGGCGCCGCTCCTCATGCGCCTGCTGACCGTGGGCGTCGAACAGGAGAAATTGCGCGCCGCGGAGATCGCCCTCGGCTCCGACTTGCTGCGCCTGTTCGCTCCCCAGGTGATCTTCTACGGGCTGGGAATGATCATGACCGCGGCCCTGCACGCCCACCGGCGATTCGCCCTGGCGGCGGCGGCCCCCATTCTCAATAACATCGTGGTTTCATGCGTGTACCTCGCCTACGCGGCGATGCGCGCCGGCCGGCCGCCCTCACTCCAAGGGATCAGTGGAGCAGAGACCCTCGTGCTGGGGGCGGGCACCACTCTCGGGGTTGTGGTGATGACCGTGGTCCTTGCTCCACAGCTCTATTCGCTCGGATGGCGGCCGCGGTGGCGCTGGGAGCCCCGCCATCCCGCGGTCAGAAAGGCCGCTCGCCTGGGCTTCTGGGCGCTCGGCTACGCAGGGGGCTATCAGGCGGGGCTCATCGTCGTGCTGCTGCTGGCCAACCGAGTGGAGGGCGGGGTGGCCGCCTACCAATGGGCCTACACCTTCTTCTACGTGCCCCATGCGATTCTCGGCGTCGCCATCCTCAACGTGCTGTTTCCGGAGCTGTCGGAGCTTGCCGCTCAAAAGGACGAGGCCGGCTTCACCAAGCGTTTGACCGACGCCTCCGAGATGCTTGCGTTCGTGTTGCTGCCTGTCGCGGTGCTGCTGGTCGTGTCGGGAGATACGATCGCTCAGAGCGTCCTGCGCTTCGGCGCCATGACTACAGCCGGGGCCGAGCTCGTGGGCCGGACGCTGGCTGCCTTCGGCCTCGGCCTGCCGGCCTACTCGGGCTTTCTGGCACTCAGTAGGGCGTTCTACGCGCGCAACGACGCGCGCACGCCGACGCTCGTGAACGCGCTTGCCATAGCGGTGTCCGGTGCCTCCGGCGCCCTAATGTTCGTTGCGCTTCCCGGCGATTGGGCCGTGCCGGGGCTGGCAGCCGGCCACTCTCTGGGCTTTCTGGTTGCCGTCGCGTTGGGGGCCTGGCTCCTGCGCCGGCGGCTGCCCCTGAGCACATGGCTGACACCGTCGGTCAAGAGATCCGCGCTGGTAGCGCTGGCGGCGGCCCCGGTGATGCTGGCGGCGCGCGCCCTGGTGCCTGCGAGGCCCGGGACCGAAGCTCTCCTGAGCCTCGGAGCGACCGCGCTGACCGGTGCGCTCGCTTACGCAGGGGCCATGCGGGTGCTCAAGGCACGCGAGCTGTCCCTGCTTGCCTCGGTGCTCAAGCGAAACCCGTCGTGACCACAAAGGTTCTGCAGGTCCTCGGCTATTCAACCGGAGGCATCGCGCGACACGTCGCAGACATCGTGCGGGCTCTGGATCAGAGCCACGGGCTCGCGATCGATATCGCCGGGCCTGAAGACTTGCCCGTCGAGCTACCCAAGCCGCTCTACCCGGTGACCGTCCCCGACGGGCTTTCCGGACACGGCCGCGCGGTGCGCTCTTTGGCGCGCCTGATCGGAGCATCGGGCTACGACGTGGTTCACGCCCACGGGCTTAGAGCCGGCATCGACGCGGGCCTCGCCGGGCGCAAAGCAGAGGTAATGAGCATCGCGAGCGTCCACAACGTCCTCGTCCCCGAGATCGCGGGGAGGGCACGGGTTATCCTGCTGGGACCCACAGAGGGACTTGTGGTGCGCTTGAACCGGCGGGTGCTGGCCCCTTCCGAAGACATCGCCAAACGTTTGCAGCAACGCGCCTCTTCTGTTGCAGGGCGCATCGAGGTGCTTCATCTCGGGGTCGGGCAGCCACCCGGTGCGCTGAGGGATCCCGCCGAGGTGCGGCGCGAGCTCGGGGTGGTGGGCTCCACACGTCTTATCGTGACCGTGGCACGCCTGGCCCCACAGAAGGCGCTGCACATCATGATCAAGGCGCTCTCATCGCTCGAAGACACGGTGCTGGTGGTGGTCGGGGATGGGCCTCTGGAGCAAGAGCTGAGAGCACAGGCGGATGCCGATCGCCTCTCCGACAGGATCCTGTGGCTAGGGGCGCTGCCCGCCGCCTGGGACATCGTGGCAGCGGCTGATGTCTTCGTGCTGTCGTCACACTGGGAGGCTTGCTCGCTCGCCGCGCAGGAGGCGATGGCGCTGGGCGTCCCGGTGGTCGCAACCGGCGTCGGAGGGATGCCGGAGCTGATCACAGACGGCGTCTCGGGTCGCCTCGTTCCGCCTGCCGAGCCCGTCGCTCTGGCGCGCGCCCTGAAGGACACTCTCGACGACCCCTCTCGAGCCCGCGCCTACGTACAGGCCGCCCGCCTTAATCTGCGCCACAACTTCTCCACTCAACAGATGATTGGACGCCTCAGAGACATCTATCTCGCCGCCGGCCGTGGCCGCTAGTAGAGCCGCCCGGGTGGCCTGCTCGAGCATCGCCGCCCTCCTGATTGCAAGCGCGGCGGCCTCAGCGGCGGCCGCCGCGCCCGAGTGCTCGCGTGTCGTCCTGTTCGCGCTTCCCGGCATCACCTGGTCGGACGTCGTCGCCTTCGAGCCGCCCGCTCTGCTGGAGGCGGCCCACGCCGGCGGTGTGGGCTCGATCTCGGTCCGAGTTGCCGGGCCCAGAACCTCCTACGCCTCGGGCTTCGCCACGATGGGGGCCGGAAGCCGGCTTCGTGGAGACGACGAGGTCGGCCTCAAGATCTTGGAGCGAACCAGGCCGGCCTTCGTGCGAGCGAGAGTCACGGGCCTTCAGAACATGCGGGAGCGAGCGGTGCGCGATGGCTATGGGGCCGCGCCGGGGGCTCTCGCCGAAGCGCTGGACTCACCGGTGGCTGCCGTAGGCGACTCTCGCCTCGGCCTCGACTCACCCGGAGTTCCCTTCGAGCAATGGGCGCTGCTCGGCGCCATGGACGAGTCGGGCACGGTGCAGGCGTCGGCATTCGGAGAGCGGCTTCTCCAGGCAGACGCGACTGCCCCGTTCGGCCTGCGCTCGGATGCCCCACGAGCTGCGCAAGCGCTGTCGGGCGCCCTTGCCCGCCCTTGTGGGCTCACGATCGTGGCGGAAGGCGATCTGATCCGAGCCGACCAGTGGTCACAGCGCTCCAAAGTCTGCCGTGAGCAGCATGTGCGGAAGGCTCTGCTCGCAGCCGACCGGCTGCTGGCAGTGGCCAGGCGCACCCTCGATCAGTCCTCCGATCTGCTCATGATCGCTTCGCCGTCCTCGCCTGCGGCGGCTTCCGAGGCACACCTCGGGGTCGCCATTGCGGAAGGCCCCGGCTATCCCGCCGGCTCCACTCTGGCCTCGGCTTCCACTCGGAGGGGCGGAACGGTGACGCTGCCGGACGTAGCTCCTACGATCCTTGAGCACCTCGGCCTCGACACGCCCGAAGGCATGACCGGGCGTCCCTGGTTCGGCGCCGCCGACGGTGCGCAGCGGATCGCTCGGGCCATAGAGGACGACCGCGAGGCCGCGTTCGTGGACGCCGTCACCGGGATCGCGGCGCGTTGCTTCATCGCCCTTCAGATCCTCGTCTACCTCGCCTCGGTCGCAGTTGTGTTGCGAGCCCGGAGGTTGGGACGAGCTCTTACTGGACTGCTCGTACAGGGGGCGCTGGCGGTGGTTGCGTTTCCTCTGGCGACCTATGTGATGGGGATGCTTTCGGGTCACGCCCTCGGAAGCGTTGCCTTCGTGGCGTTGCTGGCGGCGCTCGATGTGGCCCTGGTGGCGGCGGTCACACTCGCTCTACATCGCCCCTTGGACCGGCTGCTGGCGCTCACCTCCGCCACCGCGCTGCTCTTGGTAGGGGACCTCCTCACCGGCGCCAGGCTCCAGATCAACACGATCCTCGGCTACTCCCCGATAGTGGGAGGTCGCTTCGCAGGCCTGGGCAACATGGCTTTCGCGGTTCTCGGTGCGTCTGCCCTTGCTGCGGCGGCGCTGCTCGTCCACAGGCTGAATCGCAGCCGCCGTGCCTTCCTCGCGGCCTGCGCGCTCCTGGGAGTCGTCATCGTGGTCGACGGAGCTCCGCTGTGGGGAAGCGACGTGGGCGGAGTGATCGCTCTGGTCCCGGCCTATGGGGTAGGGCTGCTCCTGCTGGCGGGAGTGCGCCCCAAGCTGCGGATGGCGGGCGCCCTCGCCCTTGCGGCCGTGCCCGTGCTGGCGATCTTTCTCGCCTTCGACCTCGCTCAGCCCGAGCAGTCGCGCACCCACCTGTCCCGGTTGTACGAGAGCGTCGCCGAACGGGGGCCGGGCGTTCTCGCGGAGACCATCGAGCGCAAGGCAGCCGCCAACTTGAGGCTCCTGACGTCCTCGATATGGGCCCTGTCGGTGCCTCCGGCGGCCGCCTGCCTCGCCTTCCTGTTGCTGTCGCCGCGCAAAACCTGGACGGCTTTGCACGATCGGATGCCTGCGGTGAGTGCGGGGCTCTCGGCGGCGCTCCTGTTGGCAGTGCTGGGATTCGCCGTCAACGATTCGGGGATCGCCATCCCCTCGATGGTGCTTGCATTCTTCGTGCCCTACGCGCTCATCGCTCGCCTCTGCGCGATGGACGGTTCGGCCCCGTGAGGTCGGCCGCCCTGTCCGTAGGGATAGCCTTTCTTCTCGTGAGCCCTGCCTCGCCGGCGGGAGCTCGGCCACGATGTGCTCGCACTGTAATTTTCACGCTGCCGGGAGTCACCTGGGGCCTGGTGGCGCGAGAGCGGCCTCCGGAGCTGCTCGAGGCCATGTCGCAGGGGGCCGCAGGCTCGATGTCGGTGCGCACCAACGACGACAGGACGACGTTGGGATCTGCCTTCACCACGCTGGGCGCCGGCGCGCGCGCGGATGGCGACGGGGAGGTGCAGGCACCTCTGCGACCCGGTTCGCCGATCCGACGCGTCGTCCGGATTCCGCAGATCCAGGAGTTGAGCCGACTCGCCCGAGCCGCGGGCTACGGCGCCCGTCCGGGCGCGCTGGGGGAGGCTCTTTCCGGGCACGGCCCAGTCGCGGCGATCGGAAACGGCGACCTCTTTCCCCCCGGCTCGATCAGCGCGCCGGAGAGCCGACATCGCTGGGTGGCGTTGGCGGCAATGGATGAGGCCGGGATCATTGATCGGGCGGCTCTGGGACCCTCTCTGCTGACGCCGGACCCCACGGCGCCGGGTGGCGTGCGCACCAACCCGCGAGAAGTGGCGCTGGCTGCGGAAGAAATCCTGGTCCACCCCTGTACCACCGCGATCATCGACCACGGTGACCTTATGAGGGCGGAGGTCGCAGGAGGAGAGCGGGTGCCGGCGCTGAGGGCCGCGGACGACCTTCTCGGTGTTCTGCGAGAAATCCTCGACAAGGAGCGGGACCTTCTGTTGATAGTGACCCCGACCTCGCCCTCGGCCGCGCCCAGTCCCCACCTCGGAGTGGCGGTTGCGGTCGGCCCCGGCTTTCCCGCGGGGAGTTGGTTGAGCTCTGCCTCGACACGGATGCCGGGGATCGTGACGCTGGTCGATGTTGCCCCCACCGTGCTCGCGACCCGGGGGATCGAGCGCCCCCTCTCCATGCTCGGCCGCACCTTTCAGCCGGAAGAGGGGATGTCCGATCGGCTCGCAGCGGCGGCGACACTGGATCAAGAGTCGGTGTTCGCCTACGAGAGCCAGCCGGCTCTGGTGTCCTGGTTCGTAGCCGTCCAGGTCATCCTCTACGCGGCGGCGGCGTGGTCGCTGAGGCATGGGCGCGAGCCGGGCCGGCGTGCGGCGCAGGCGCTCGAGGCCGGCGTGCTGGCTGCGGCGCTGTTTCCCCTCGCCACCTACCTCGCCACGCCCCTGGATGCTCACTCCCTGGGGATGGCCGGGATGGTGGGAGCGCTCGTGGCCATCGACATCGCCATGGTGATGATCTTGCTCGTGCTGCCCCTCACACCTCTTGATCGACTGTTGGTGGGGGGGCTGGCATTCCTCGCCCTCATCGCAGGCGATTTGGCCTTGGGCGGCTCGCTGCAGCTCAATGCGTTGTTCGGCAACCATCCGCTGGTGGGAGGACGTTTCGCCGGCCTCGGCAATACGGGCTTCGCCCTGTTCGCCGCGACCGCTCTGGTCTGCGGCGGTCTCATCGTGGAACGGGGCTCTCGGACACCGGGACTTTCGGTACTCGAACGCGAGGAGCGGCCGCCTGAGTACAGATTCCGTACTCGAGAGCGCGTAACGCGCGATCCACTACCTGAGGCCGGCCCCACTCGCGCCGGGCTGGGGGCCGCGGCGGCCCTGTTCGTGGCGGCCGTGGTGGTCGACGGGGCCCCTCAGCTGGGTGGCGACGTCGGAGGAGTCGTGGCGCTGGCACCGGCCGCCGGCCTCACCTATGCTCTCCTCGCAGGCCGCCGCCCCGGCCCCCGTTTGATCGCGGCCATCGTGGCGGGCACTGTGGCGGTGCTGGCGCTGTTCGCGTGGACCGACCTCTCTCGACCCGAGGGCGAGCGCACCCACCTCGGCCGTCTCTTGGAGGCGGTGGCGGAGCGCGGAGCCGAGCCCGTCACCGACGCAGTGGCCAGAAAGCTCGCCAGCAACCTCGAGATCTTCCGGCTGTCTCCGTGGAGCTGGGTGGCTCCGATCGTCATCGTCGCGGTCGTCCTCCTCGTGCTGCGCTGGCATGAGCTTTCAGTTGCCTTGCCGAGCCTGCGGGCGGCGCTGCTCGGTGCCCTCTTGTTGGGAGCCCTGGGCGCAGTCGTAAACGACTCCGGCATCGTGGTGCCGGCGCTGGTCCTGGTCTGGGTCCTGCCGCCGGTGGTGCTCGCGGGTCTCGAGCTCAACAACCGATCGGCGGCGAGTGGTCACACTGCACCCATAAACGACCACGCGTCGGACTAGCGGCGTGAGCCCGGCGGCGTTGGTCGTGGCCGGCATTGCGGCGGGCGCACTGCTGGCTGCGACAGTGGCCCTCGCGCTGATCCGCCGCCCGCCCGCGGGGGCCGTTCGGACGAACATCCGCGGCCTCACCGTCCCGGCGGTGCTGGGCGGGCCGCTGGTCGCAGCGGGGGCCGGTCTGGCGCTGACGCCGGGCTCCCTCACACTCTCGGCTCGCATCGGCGGCTCGGTCGCGGGCCTGTGTGTGGGTTTGGGAGCGGCGGGCTTCCTCGACGACGTGCACGGGGATCGGGGCGCGGGGGGGTTCAGGGGGCACTTGAGGGCCGCGCTGTCGGGGCGCGTGACGACGGGTCTCTTGAAGCTGCTGGTCGGTGGCGCCGGCGGGTTGGCGGCGGGCGTGACGGTGGCCGACTCGTGGCAAGTGCTCACTACTGCTCTGATGGTGGCCCTGTCCACCAACCTATTCAACCTCTTGGACGTGGCCCCGGGGCGGGCGGGCAAGGTGGGCGTGGCGTTGTGGATCCCGCTCCTGGTGTGGGGCTCCGAGGAGTGGGCGGTCGCGTCCGCGGGTGTGCTCGGCGCCCTGCTCGTGTGCCTGCCCCTGGACCTCAAGGAACGCGCCATGCTCGGCGACGCCGGGGCGAACCCGCTCGGGGCGGTCGTCGGCCTGGGGCTTGCGCTCGCGCTCCCGTCGTGGGCCGCGACGATAGCCATCGTCTTGCTGCTGGCCTTGAACCTCAGCTCCGAGCTGTGGTCTTTCTCCGCGATCATCGAGCGAGTCGGGCCTCTGAGAGCCCTCGACCGACTCGGCCGCGACAATCCTCCGCATGACGCTTCCGCCGAGTAGCTCCATGCTACGGTGAGATGACTTTCCCCGGTCCGTGGTCGATCGTCTGGGCGGGCGCCCGGGGGGCGTCACCCGTCGGGATTTCTGACATGCGATCGGAGGGCTGGTGGCGAAACACATTTTCGTGACGGGCGGGGTCGTTTCGAGCCTCGGCAAGGGAATCACCGCGGCGTCCTTGGGGCGTCTGCTGAAGGCACGAGGTCTCAGGGTCATGATGCAGAAGCTCGACCCCTACATCAACGTCGACCCCGGCACCATGAACCCCTTCCAGCACGGAGAAGTCTTCGTGACCGAAGACGGGGGGGAGACCGACCTCGATCTCGGCCACTACGAGCGCTTCATCGACGAGAACATGTTCAAGGCCTCGAACGTGACGACCGGAGCGATCTACCAGTCGGTGATCGCGAAGGAGCGCCGAGGCGACTATCTCGGCGACACAGTTCAGGTGATACCCCACATCACGAACGCTATCAACGAGCGCGTGCGGCGGCTGGCCGAGGATTCCGGCGCCGATGTTCTCATCACCGAG
>Ga0136613_10000374_pt1 | contig 20240 bp, 19 predicted proteins | sample AntDrymUQ2722106_2_FD_106649 | JGI IMG/M metagenome (GOLD analysis project Ga0136613, IMG submission 106649) | Polar desert sand microbial communities from Dry Valleys, Antarctica - metaG UQ272 (21.06) | ecosystem: Environmental > Terrestrial > Soil > Desert | place: Antarctica: Dry Valley... | reverse complement strand
GCCGACAACGTCGACCGCCACCGCCAAGCCGCCGACGCGGTCGAGCGCGCGATCTCGCGCTAGGGCCGGACGAGGACCCGGAGCATCGGCTCGAGCTTGACCTCGGTCTCGCGCCACTCGGCGTCGGGGTCGGAGCCGGCGACGATGCCGGCGCCGGAGACGAGTCGAGCCCGGTGGCCCTCCATCTCGGCGCCCCGCAGCGCGACCCCCCAGGTGCCATCGCCGCGGGCGTCGACCCATCCGACCGGGCCGGCGTAGCGGCCCCGCTCGAAGCCCTCGATGCGCTTGATCAACGGCAACGCCTCGACGCGCGGCGTACCCCCGACCGCGGGCGTGGGATGGAGCGCGGCGGCGAGCTCGAGTGCCGTCGGCGCCGGCTCCCGGAGACGGCCCCGCACCGCGGTGGCGAGGTGCATCAACGCGGGAAGACGGACCACGTCCGGAGGGAAGTCGGCGCGCAGGTCATCGCACCACGGGGTCAGGGTGTCGAGCACGGCGTCGACCACGAGGCGGTGCTCGTTGTCGTCCTTGGCGGAAGCGGCCAGTGCGGTCGCCACCCGGTCGTCCTCCGCGCTCGACGAACGCCGGGCCATGGTCCCGGCCATGGGGCGCGAGAGGACGAGCGTCCCCTGGCGACGCACCAACAGCTCCGGCGTCGCGCCGACGAGCGTTCGCGGACCGTCGAGGAACCCGTAAGCGACGCTGCCCGCTTGGGTCGCCCGCAGCCGGTCGAGCACGGCTCGAGGGTCGAAGGGCGCGTCGGCTTCGACGGTGACCTCGCGTGCCAGCACCGCCTTCAACAGGCGCCCCTCCTCGATGGCGCCCAGCACCGCCTCGACCATTCGGTGCCAGTCCTCACGCGACTGGACCGACTCCACCGCGAAGACGGACGGGCGCGATCGGTCCCGGCCGTCAGGTTCGGCCGGGTCCGCCGAACCGATCTGCGTATGCCAGGCGGTTCCGTCGGCTGCCATGGCGGTGACCGTCTGCGGAACCACCAACTCCCCGGTGCCCGCGAACGGGAGCGCGCCGACCGCGATCGCGCCCGTGCCCGGTCGTGCGAGCGGATCTTCGATGGTCATGGCGGCGAGCGAGCGGGCCACGTCAGCGGGGGCGACGCGAACGGCGACGCCGCTGGTCACCAGCCCGCCGGTGCCGTCGAGCCAGGCGAACCCATCGGGCCCGAGGTCGTCGAGCAGGTCGGCGGGCGGATCGATCTCCTGCGTACGGGCGAGGAGGGCGGCGGGCGCGCTGGGGCTCATCGCCGCGTCCCGGTCACGAGTTGCACCGCGCCACCGCCGAGCCGCCGGTGCCCGACCTCGTCGAAGCCGGCAGCGCCCACCAGCGCGAGCAGCTCGGACGTGGGCGGAAGGTACGCCACCGAGCGGGGGAGGTAGCGGTAGGCCACACGGTCGCGTCCGAGCCGACCGCCGAGCACGGGTACCACCCGCCGGAACCAGAGGCGGTGCCCGGCCTGGAGCAGCCGGTTGTTCGGCTCGTCGGTCTCGAGCATGGCCACGCGGCCGCCGGGGCGGAGTACCCGAGCGCACTCGGCGAACAGCTCGCCGAGATCGACAACATTGCGGAGCGCGAAGCCGGACACGACTCCGTCGACCGTGCCGTCGGGTATCGGGAGCCGGAGGGCGTCGCCGCGTACGAGCGGTGCGCGGGTATGGGCGGCGCCGAGCATCCCCGCCGACAGATCGACACCCACGGGCGAGTGGCCGACGGCGCGGAGCTCTTCGCACAGGTCGCCGGTCCCGCAGCCCAGGTCGAGCACCCACGCGCCCTTGGGCAACGCCAGCGACGCGATCGTGCGGCGGCGCCAGCGGCGGTCGAGCCCGAGGGTCATCACCCGGTTCACCAGGTCGTAGCGGGGAGCGATGCGGTCGAACATGCTCTCGACCTCACGTCGCTTGTCCGCTCCCTCGGGCAGCGGCGCGGCCCGCGTGCTGCGGCTCACGTCCACACCGCCTCGAGCGTGCGGCGCGCTTCCTCCTCGGCCGCCGCCAGCTCCGCGGGCTCGCCCACGCGCTCGAGGTGCTCCTGCGCGACCTGGAGCAGGATCCGCCGGAAGTGGTGTGCGACCAGTGCGGTCACCGACGGCAACAGCACCCGGAACGCGTCGACGAGTTGTTCGGCGCGCTCCTCCGCCGGCAGGTGAGAGTCGCGCAGCGGCCGCCGGACGTGGGTGTCGAACATCGCGACCGCTTCCTCGGCGGTGACGCGGGTGGCGTCGTGGTGGCGGCGGGCGAGCGCAATCAGATCGGGCATCGGGAGGCCGGCTTCCAAGAGACGCAGACCGGCGGCGACGACGTCGGCGTCGCCGGCGGTGTAGCGGGGCTCGCCCTCGTGCAGTCGGGGGATGAGCAGGCCCTCGTTCGCCACCGACTCGATCAGCGCGGCCGGGACGCCGGCGCGCTCGGCGAGCTCGTCGAGGGTGAGGAACTCGGTCGGGCCCGCGCCTTCGGCCGCCGCGACCGCCGCCGCCAGCGGCTCGTCGGTCGCGTCCAGTTCGCCGGCGAGGAGCCGGCGGATGACGGCGAGCGAGAACCCCCGACGCTGCAGGTCGCGGATCCGGGCCAGCCGCTCGAGATGCTCGGGCCCGTACCAGGCGATCCGACCCTCCCGCTCCGGCGCCGCCAGCAGGCGGCGCTTCTGGTAGAAGCGGATGGTGTCGACGGAGACCTCGGCCCGCCGGGCCAGCTCCTCGACCCGCATGCGCTCACCCGATCCCATGAGCGCGGATTCTAGGAGCAGCTACTCCCGCGGTCGCATCGACCGTTCTCGAGGCTGGACCGCACCAAAACGGTGGGGCACGGCCTCGAGTCTGGTGATCAGGTGCCCGTCCACTGCGGGGGCCGCTTGTCAGCAAATGCCGTCGCGCCCTCGATGGCGTCCTTGGTCGAGAACACCTCGACCGCGAGCTCGTTGCTGCGGGGCCAGGCCTCGGCCTCGGTGAGGTCGACGGCCTCGCGCAGCATCCGCAGCGAGTTGCGGATCGCCACCGGGCCGTTGGCGCTGATGGTGGCGGCGAGCGCGAGGGCCTCGTCCAGCACCCGTGCCCGCGGGACCAGCCGGTTGACGAGGCCCAGGGCATGAGCGCGGCCGGCGTCGATGGGGTCGCCGGTGAGGACGATCTCGGTGGCGGTGGCCAGCGGGATGCGCCGAGCGAGGCGGAACGGCCCGCCGGCGGCGGCGTACAGGCCCCGTTTCACCTCGGGTAGGCCGAACCGGGCGTCGTCGGCGGCGACGACGAGGTCGCAGGCGAGCACGATCTCGAACCCGCCCGCGAGCGCGGGCCCGTTCACCGCCGCGATCAGCGGCTTGGGGAAGTCGCGGGTGGTGATGCCGCCGAAGCCGCCCCGCTTCGTCGCGATCTTGAAGCCCTCACCCTTCGCCACCATCTTGAGGTCGGCGCCGGCGCAGAAGACGTCGCCGGTGCCGGTGACGACGACCACCCCGACGCCGTCGTCGGCCTCGAACTCGTCGAGGGCGTCCTCGATCGCCTGCGAGACCTCGTCGTTCACGGCGTTGCGGGCTTCGGGCCGGTTCAGCCGGATGATGCCCACCCGATCCTGGCGCTCCCGCTCGACCACCATCTCCGACCTCCCCGACAGGCGGGCGGACCGTACCAGCGCGAGAATGGGCCCGCCGCCGACCGGGAGGCCCCTCATGATCAGCACCGAAGAGCGAGTCACCACCACGACTGTCGTCGCCGAGCGGCCCGACACCCGCTCGTGGCTCGCCGAACGCATCTCGACCGAGGCCGCCGTGCTCATCGGCGCGACCTGGTACGTCCTGTTCCTGATCGCCACCGGCCTCGAGCCCCGGCCCACCGGACCCGCGCCGACCTGGTCGGTCGTGCTGAGCATGGTGTTCCTCGCCACGCTGGCGATCACCGCCGGCGGCCTGCTCGCCCGACGGCGCTGGGGTCTGCTCGCCTCGCTCGGAGCCGCCGGTCTCTTCACCGCGTTCTCGGTCGCGTGCCCGATCTCGGACCATCACGGCTTGGCGGCCTGGTGGTTCGGGCAGATGGCCTGCGCACTCGCGCTGGTGGGTGTGAGCGCGTTCGCGCTGGCCCGCGCCCGGGCCTAGCGCGACCCCTCCGACGCCACCGGCACCGGCTCGATCGTCATCGGCGGCGCGTCCGCCGTATCGGTGTCGTCGAGCGCCCGGGCGATGCTCGGCCGTGCCACCCGAACCAAGAGCAACGCCGCCGCCATTAACACGCCCGCGCCCGCGGTCGTCGCCCGCAGGCCGACGCGGTCGGCGATTGCCCCCTGGAGCACGCTGCCCAGCGGGTAGAGCGTTCCGAGCAACACCATCAGGACGCTGAGGACCCGGCCCCGCAGCTGGGCGGGGGAGCGGAGCTGGGCGATGGTCGTGAAGCTCGACAATGCGCCGAGGTACAGGAACCCGACCACAAAGATCGCGACCACCCCGACCGGGAGGTTGGGCGCGTACGCGTAGGCGCACAGCGCGAGCGGCAGCCCCCAGAGGACGCCGAGCAGCACCCGGCGGCCACCGAAGTGGCTGTGGAGCGCACCGAGCGAGAGCCCCATCAACACCGCCCCGACGCCCTGCGCGATGATGAGCGCGGCTGTCCCCGTCTGCTCGTTGTGGAAGACCTTGAGCGCGAACGCGGGGACGAGCGCGATGAACGGTGCCGCCAGCAACGAGTTGAGAGCCATGTAGCCGACGACGACTCGCAGGCCCGGGTCTCGGCGCACGAACCGGGCGCCGGCGCGGATCGCGTCGACGATCGACGCTTCCACCGCCTGCGCCGGCCGGGGGAGCCGCAGCACCAGCAGCACTGCGATCACCGCGCCGAAGCTCACCGTGTTGAAGCCGAACGCCCACTCGTAGCCGCCGAAGCGGATCACGACCCCGGCCAGCGCCGGCCCGATGACCCGACCCAGGTTCCACTGGGCTGACGACAGCGCGACCGCACCCGGGAGATCCTCGCGGGGGACGAGATCGGGGAGCAGGGCCTGGTACGCCGGGAACCCGAGGGCCAACGAGCATCCGGCGCCGAGGACGATCAGCGTGACGACGCCGGGGCCGGGCGTGCCCGTCGCGGTCAGCAGCGTCAGCACGCCGGCGAGCACGGTCTGCACCGCGGTCGTGGCCAGCAACAAGCGCCGGCGCGGCACCCGGTCGGCGAGCGCGCCGCCCAGGGGCGCCAGCACCGCGGTGGGCACGAAGCCGGCCGCGGCCACGAGCCCGGCCCAGCCCGCCTGGCCGGTCGAGGTGGTCACGAGCACGCCCACCCCGACCGTCTCCATCCAGGTGCCGATGTTGGAGGTGAATGCACCCGCCCACAGCAACGCGAACTGCCGGTGCCGGAGGGGGGCGAACGAGCGGGACAGGTTCACGGCGCGATCACGGTACCGTCACCGTCGTGGCCCGCCCGCCCCGACCCGACGGCGAGATCGTCGAGCTCGTCAACCTGCCTACCCGACTCGAGGCCGACATGATCCTCGAGCTGCTGGCGACCAACGGGATCCGCGCCATGGCGAAGTACGGCGACGCCGACGGCTGGGCGCCGCACTTCTCGCTGATCGACGGGTTCCGGGTCTGCGTCTTCGACGACGACCTCGATGCCGCCCGTCGCCTGCTCGATCCGGTCGAGGACCCCCTCCCCTCCGAGAACTGACCGAGACGACCGATGGCGATGCGGTTCGACCCGGCGGCGCCGTACGACGTCGAGCACGAGGACGTCGTCTACGCGCGTCCCGACGGCTTCGAGCTCCTGGCCCGGGTGTACCGCCCGGTCGGCGCACCCGCGGGCGATCGCCCCGCGCTCGTCGACGTGCACGGCGGCACCTGGCGCTACTTCGACCGCAAGGTCGACGCCTATTACGACCGGGCGCTGGCGGCTTGCGGCATGGTCGTGGTCGCGCTCGACTTTCGCCAGGCGCCCGATCATCGCTGGCCGTCGGCGGCCGAGGACGTTGCCGCCGGCGTGCGCTGGGTGAAGCGGAACGCCGCCGAGCTCGGCGCGAGCGACGGCGACGTCGGGCTGATCGGCGGTTCCAGCGGCGGCCACCTCGCGTTGGTCGTCGCCCTCCGGCCGGGCCCACCCGAGGGTGGTGTCGACGCGTCGGTGGCGTACGCGCTCGGACTGTGGCCGATCGCAGCGCCGGACTGGCGCTACCGGTACGTGCTCGACCGGATCGCCAACCCGCGGCCGTCGAGCGAGCCGCTCTTCGACCCTGATCGGCTGCGGCGGGCCCAGGAGGAGTTCTATGGCGATGAAACCACGATGAAATCGGCGAGCGCCCTGCGGATGGTCGAGGACCGCGAGTTCGAGCGGCTCCCGCCGGTGTGGATCGCGCACGCCGAGCGAGACGAGAACGTGACCGTCGAGATGACCGAGCGCTTCGTCGACGCCTACCGCGCCGCCGACGGGCAGGTCGAGATGGTGTTGTTCCCGGGCGTCGGCCACGCCTTCGCCAACATGGGCGGCGACGACGCCGACCACTGCATCGAGCACATGGTCGGGTTCATCGGCGCCCGCCTCGCTACTCGACCAGCGGTGTCTCCCGGGGAGTGAAGATCGCGAGCACCAGCCGCTCCGGCCGGGGGTCGCCCTCCCAGTCGTAGCCCCGCATCTGGTCGAGGCTGCGACGGCCGGTGTACGACCGGACCAGCTCGAACCGACTCGTTCGCACGGTAGCAACCGGTTCGCCCTCACCGACGTTTGCCGTGCCCGCCTCGGACTCGAGGCGCAGCGGCTCGCTGCCGTCGAGCACCATCGCGCCCCATCGGAACGCGCCGTCGAGGGCGTCGGAGTCGCGCCCGCCGGGCGTGTCGAGCGCGCCCCGGATGTCCTGCTCGTGGGTGACCGAGTCGGTGACCATCTGGCCCGCCGCGATCGGGGGGAAGTCCGGCATCGCCGCCTCGATCGCCGTCCCCTTCTCCTCCCACTCCTTCAGCAGCTCGTCGAAGGGGACGTCGCGCCGGTCGGTGACCTGCTTGCCGGTCCAGTCGTCGGTGGCGACCCCGCCGAGGTTGCCGGCGAGGACGTCGGCGCACACGCCGGTGAGGTGGGCGACGATGTCGCGGATCCGCCACTCCGGTGTCGCGGGGGCGACCGCGTTTACCTGGGCGTCGTCGAGGTCGCGCACGAGGTCGATGACCCGGCCTCGGAGGTCTCGATACTGCCGGGCGTAGTCGGTCATGGCATCAACCCTGCTGTCGCGGCTGTGTCGGTGGCGGTCTCGAAGCGTATTCCCGGAACGTGCGCAGGTGATCGCCCACGGCCCGCTGGATCAGTTCGATGTAGACGAGCTTGCGGATCAGGTAGCTGTGCGTCTCCTTCGGGTCGAGGTAGAGGTTGAACAGCCGGCCGTACGGATACTGCTGCATGACGCCGGTGAAGCCGCCGGGGTTGACGACGTCGCGCTCGTCGTCGGAGATGGAGCTCAGCATGTACTTGTACTCACCGACGCGCACCGCCGAGAAGTTCGAGGTGAGCCAGTAGAAGTGGAACTTGCGGTTCGATTCTCCGTCCGGCGCCACCAGGAACGAGGTCTGGTCGACCGCGTCGATGTAGCGGTCGTCCGGGATCAGGTCGGGGACGCCGGCGAGGCCGAGGATGGTCGCGAACAGGTCGAGCTGGGCGAAGATCCCGTCCGACACCCGGCCGGGTTCGATCGTGCCCGGCCACGAGAAGATGCCCGGGACGCGCACCCCGCCCTCCCAGGTGGAGCCCTTGGCGCAGCGGAACGGCGTGTAGGCGGCGTCGGGCCAGGTCTCCATCTCGGGCCCGTTGTCGGACGAGATGAACACGAGCGTGTGCTCGAGCTGGCCCGACTCCTCGAGTGCCCGCGTTAGCCGTCCCACGATGTCGTCGAGCTCGATGATCGTGTCCTTGTAGGGGTGCTTGGCCGGTGAGCTCCCCCGGAACCGCTCGTGCGGGTAGTTGTCGAAATGGGCGCCGCGGGTGCAGTGGTAGAGGAACCACGGCTGGTCGCCCTCAGCCATCCGGTTGATGAAGTCGGTCGAGTACTCCGCCCACTTGTCGTCCAGCGTCGACAGGACCGGGATCGTCACCTCCTCGACGTTCTCCGCTTCCTCGCCCTTCGTGGCATGGACGAAGCACTTGTTGAACGGCTCGTTCCTGATCCAGTCGCTGCGCTCTTCGCTGTACACGACCTCGGGAAAGAAGTACGGGTCGCGCCACTCGGTGTACATGTCCGACACGCTGAGGAACCCGTAGAAGTCGTCGAAGCCCACGTTCTGGGGCTGCGACTCGATGTTCTCGCCCATGTGCCACTTGCCCACCGCCTGGGTGGCGTACCCGGCGTCGTTGAGCAGCTGCGCGAGCGTGACCTCACCCTCGAGCCCGCCGGGCATCCCGTACATCGGCGGGATCAGCAGCCCATGACGCATCGGGAGCCGTCCCGTCATGATCGACGCGCGCGACGGCGTGCACGACGGCTCCGAGTAGCACGAGGTGAGAACGAGACCGTCGCGGGCGAGCCGGTCGATGTTGGGTGTCGGCGCCCCCGCCATTGCGCCGCCGCCGTAGCAGCCGAAGTCGCCCCACCCGACGTCGTCCATGAGCACGATCAGGACGTTGGGCTTGCGCCCGGTGCGTTGCTCGAGCGCGGCCAACCGCGACCGGGCTTCGTTCGCCTGGTCGGCGTGTACGAACGCCGGCTCGCGATGGTCGGCGACCGGGTTGGTCGCGGCAGTGATCGGGTCGTGGGCCACGGGGGGACGGTCTACCCTCGCCGGTCATGCCGGTCCAGAACGGTCTCGTCGGTCCGTTCCCCGAAGGCGCCGATCCCGAGGAGCACGACAAGCTGCGCCGGCGCATCTTGTGGAAGATGCCGTCGGGCCTCTACGTCGTCGGATCCACCGACCGAGGCGATCGCCGCAACGGCATGACGCTCAACTGGGCGACGCAGCTGGGCTTCGACCCCAAGCTCCTCGGCATCGGCGTCGAGCAGGAGGCGTTCACCCACGAGCTCATCACCATCGGGGGTGTGTTCAGCCTCAACCTGCTCGACCGCGAAGACCGCGCCATCGTGCGCAAGTTCACCAAGCCGGTCGAGGTCGACCTGGGCGCCAAGACGCTCAACGGCTTCCCGTTCCACGACGGGAGGACCGGCGCACCCGTCCTCGACCAGGCGGTCGCCTACCTCGACTGTGAGGTGCGCCAGTCGGTCGACACCGGCGGGCACACGCTCTTCATTGGCGAGATCGTCGACTGCGGCTTCCAGAAGGACGAGGAGACGCCGGTCCTCCGGATGGAGGACACCCGAATGAACTACGGCGGCTGACCCCGGACGGCCAGCCGCCGTAGCCGCGTGCTACTCCGCCCGCGTCAGGCGTTCTCGAGCTGGTTGAGCGCGTCGAGGAAGACGTTGTACTGGTCTTCGGCGCTGAGGCACCGGTCGTCGACGGCCTGGGCCTGCCCCGGATCCGGGTTGCCCGCGTTCAGGAAGTTGAGGATGAACTCGTACGCGGTGGTCGAGCACTGGTACAGGGCGTCGGCGGCGGTCGCGCCGTTTCCGAGCACCTCGTTGAGGGCCGCCGCGAACTCCTCGCTCTGGCCCGCTTGCTCCGAGAGCGACTCGTTCGTGGCCTCGAGCTCCGCGATCTCCTCGTTGGCCGCCTCGATCTCGGTTTGGGCGCTGTTGAGGTTCCTCTTGACCGACGTGAGCTCCGTCTCGACCTTCTTCTTGTCGTCCTCGGCGCTGCCCTTCCCGAGGAAGCTGAAGACCCCGAACACGAGCGCGGCCACCGCCACGATCGCGCCGATGACGACCACGGGCGTCGGGAGTGTCGTACCCGCGCCCGGCTCCTTGGGCGGCTTGGGCGGCGCCGGCGGTGGCCCCGCCTGGGTTGCCGGCTCGGTGGCGCCGGCCTGGGTCGCGGGCGTCCCCTGGGTGGGGACGTCCACCTGTCGCGTCTTGTCGTCGTCGGCCATTGCGCCCTCCTCATTTCCCCTGCTGGTGTTTGACGCGCGAATCCTGTCACACGCCCGGGCGTGACCGACCGCTCACTCCCGTCAATCGCTCGCCACGGAACCGTCCAGCTTGCCGCCGCCGGCGTCGACCGCCGAGCAGACGACGGCCCTCTCGCCTGATTCCCAACCGGCGGCAGTCGGGTAGCTCCACGTGGCATCGATATCGAAGGGGGCATCGGGGGCATAGCGCTCGAGCCGTTCTCGGCACTCGTCGGCGGCGAAGGCGTCCAGAGCTACCTGGCCCGGGAACGACACGGCCTGGTGCCGGACAGTCGCGAACGCCTCGCCGTCGTGTGGCCGATCGCAATCGACCACGCTGGCATTATCCGGATTGGCGACTTCGTTCCAGCACTCGCCTGGCTCGAGGGTGAAGAACGAGACGCGCCCTCGTCGTCCATCGGACCCTCCATCACCGCCGCCGAGCACGAGTACTGCCCCGCCGATCAGGACGGCTGCACCGAGTCCTGCCGCGGCGATGAGGAGCCCCTTCCCAGATCGGGCGCGAGGAGCGCCGGTGGGCACACCCGGCGGTGGCGTCGGGGCCGGGGCATGCTCGGGTGCCGCGACGGTTGCGCTCTCGGCGACCGGGGCGGATTGGAGTTCGGCCTGATCCACCTGTACGGGCGGCGGTGCGGTCGTGGTTGCAGCGTGCTCCCGTGACGGCACGCCGGCCCGAGCGGCGACGAGCCGATCACGGAGCTCGGCCGCGCTCGGGATGCGCTGATCCACGGTCTTGGCCATCGCCTCCTCGACGACTGCAGACACTTGGTCGGGCACCTCCCGGGCGCGGAGATCGGGTACCGGCTCGGTGGCGATCCGGGCGTAGACCGGCACCATCGTCTCGTCCGTGTCGCGCACGAACGCGGGACCTCCCGCCAGCAGCGTGTAGAGCGTCGAGCCCAGTGAGTACACGTCGGAGGCTTCGCTGGCCGGGTCCCCGTTGAGGATCTCGGGGGGTGCGTGGGCGACACTCGCCGACACGCTGCCGGCGCGAGTGACGGTCGCGTCGGCGACCTTGGCAATTCCGAAGTCGCCCAGCTTGGGTTCTCCGAACTCCGACATCAGCACGTTCTCCGGCTTGATGTCTCGGTGCAGCACGCCGCCCTTATGCGCCCGCTCGAGCGCGCCGGCAACCTTGATGCCGATCTCGACCGTTTCCGACCACGCCACCGGGCCTACCTCGAGCCGATCAGCGAGCGATCCGCCCGGAAGAAACTCCATCAGGATGTACGGCCGCCCGTCGCTGAGGAAACCGGAGCCGTAGACCGTGACGATGTTCGGATGACCCGACAGCGAGCCCAAGGCCTTGCGCTCCCGGTCGAAACGGCGCTGATTCGTGGAGTCGAGCTGGGCAGTGAGCACCTTGATCGCGACGGTGCGGCTGAGCGCGGGGTCATTGGCCCGGTACACCACTCCGAAGCCGCCCCGGCCGATTTCGACGAAGTCCTCGAAGCCTTCGAGCGCCAGCTCTGCCGGCGCCGGCCCACTCGTATCCGACTCGTTGTCCATCTCGTGGCTCACAGTCTGACCAGCCAGCTTGACCGACGCGACGGTAGCGCGAGGCTCCAGGAGGCTGGCTCACGGCGTCGAATCCCTCTCGGGACCTTGTCGACAGGTCGGCGCCTGGATGACCGGCGCTAATCTTCCGACCGCGACCCGGGGGCACCCGTGGGGGGGGCATGGTTTCCGACGACACGATCACCATCGGCGGAGTCGACCCCACCGCGGACGCCGGCACCGGTCCGAAGGGCAGCGGTGACCTCACCGACCAGCTCGTCGACACCGATATCTGGAGCGACGAGCTCGTCGCCGGCGCGGGGATCCCCGTCGTGGAGGCGCCGCTGGTGACCGTCGGCGGGGGAATCGGCTCGTTCGTGCTCGTCGACTACCTGCGCATCGCCGGCCTCGACACTTCCCACGTCAGGAGCCTGGGAATCCAGGAGCGACCCTGGCAGACCTACCAGTACCTCACCGAGGTGTCGCAGATCCCCGCGGCCGAACGCCTCCGATCCGATTCGTCGGGATGTCCGGGCAACCTCTGGGGCTTCCCGAGCTATGCCCTCCGCGAGGCCTGGCGCGAGAAGACGTTCGCTCCACTCTGGAACGTGCTGACGGAGCCGATCCTCACCGACTACTGGACACCGCGGGCCGGGACCGCGTTCGCCGACATGGAACGGGAGGCCGGCCGGATCGGCTACTGGGACACGGTCGTCAAGGGACAGGTTCGCATGGTGCGGCGGCGCCACGGCGGTGGCTACTTCACGATCCTCACGCCGCCGCGAGGGGCCGCCCAGACCAAGCGGGTCGCGTACCGCAGTCGCCACGTCCACCTCGCGGTCGGCTATCCCGGTCTCCGCTTCCTGCCCGACCTCCAGGGGTACCGCCAGAAGCACCGTGACTACCGGCGGGTGGTGAACGCGTACGAGCCCCACGAGCAGGTGTACGAACAACTGAGGCGGAACCCCGGCATCGTCGTCGTCCGCGGCGGCGGGATCGTCGCGTCCCGGGTCCTTCAACGGCTCATCGACGACCGCGACCGCCACGGTGCCCAGACGACCATCATCCACCTCTTCCGCACCTACATCGACAGCTCGCATGGACCCTCGCTGTTCATGCGGCGCAAAGGCGCCGACGGGTGGGCGTTCCAGGGCTTCAACTGGCCCAAGGGCACGTGGGGAGGGCAGCTGCGCGACCAGCTCGAGAAGCTCGAGGGCGACGCACGCAAGCAGCTCCTCGGGGTGATGGGCGGTACGAACACGCCCCACCGGAAGCTGTGGATCAACCAGCTCGACCGCGGCCGGCGCGAGGGCTTCTACCGGGTGTACATCGGCGAGGTGCAGGACGTGGCGCCCGGGCCCGACAACACGGTCGTGACGAGGATCAAGCAGCGGGACGGCTCGCAGGTCGAGGTCCCGGCCGATTTCATCGTCGACGCCACCGGCCTCGAAGCCGATATCAAGGAGCACCGGGTCCTGGCCGACGTGCTCGACCACTCGGGCGCGGGGCGCAACGTGATGGGCCGCCTCGAGGTCGAACGAAACTTCGAGGTCCGGGGCACGCGCAGCGAGCCCGGCCGGATGTTCGCGTCGGGAAGCGCGACGCTCGGTGGCCCGTACGCCGGTGTCGACTCGTTCCTCGGCCTCCAGTACGCCGCGCTTCAGATCACCGACGAGCTCGCGCGGCTCGGGTTCTGCCGGCGCATCGGAGTTGCACGCTCGCTGTCGCAGTGGTGGCGCTGGGCTCGCAACCGCAGGGTGTAGGTGCGCACATGACGCCGAACTTCGTCGGTCGCCTCCAGACCCGGATCTTCGTGCTCGCCGTGATCGGCGTCCCTGTCGTCCTGGTCCTCGGGTTCTTCCTGCCCGTCCGGACCGCTCCCGGCGCGTCATCGAGCGAGATCCGCGCCGATGTCTGGGAGGCGGGGCTGTTCACCCTCCTGGTCGTGGCGGTCGTGGGGTGCGTGCTCTGGGAGCCCATCTACCACGGGCTCCAGCAGTACCGCTGGGAGAAGGACTGGCCCACGCTCTTCGGCCTGCTGACCGGCATCAACGAGGGGATCCTGGCGTACCTCATCGTGCGCGAGATAGGACCGACGCCCGAGTTCGCCAAGGTGGAGGCGGGCGGATTCTCGCTCCTGTTCGCGTTGGTGTGGCTGGCGACGTGGCTGTGGTTGAACGGTCCGATGCGGGTCGTGTTCATCCGGTGGCGCTTCCGTGGCGGCAGGATCGTCTGAGCCGATGCCCGACCGCGAAGGCATCGCTGACTACGAGTTCGTGCGTTTCCTCGGCGAGGGGAACAACGGCGAGTTCTACCTGGCCAAGCCGCCCAAGCGGGTGCCGGTCGATGACGAGCACGTCGCGGTCAAGGTGCTGGCCGGGACCACGAGCGACGACGCGTTCCGGCGGATGACCCGCGAGCTGCGAACATTCGCGGCGGTGAACTCCCCCTATCTGGTGCTGCTCTACGACGCCGGGCAGGAAGGGGGGACGTTCTTCTACGCGATGGAGTACCTGCCGATGGGGTCGCTGGCGACGCCGGCGCGTCCCCTCGAGCGGGACGAGGTCGTTCGGGCGGTCGAGCACGCCGCCCGGGCCGCCCATGCCCTCCACGAAGTCGGCTCGGCGCACCGCGATATCAAGCCCGCCAACGTGCTCCTCCACGAGGAGGGCGCCAAGCTCTCCGATCTCGGGCTCGTGCAGATTCTGGCGCCGGGACAGACGGTCACCGGGCTCGCAGGGGTGGGATCGATCGAGTTCATGGATCCGGCGATCATGCAGGGTGGCCGCGCGTCGCGCGCCTCCGATGTGTGGTCGCTCGGCGCGACCCTGCACCGGGCCCTGACCGGGACCGGTCTCTACGGCGAGCTCCCGGAACGCGATCCCCTGCTTGCGTTGCGCAAGGTGCTGAACTCGACTCCGGAGCTCGCCGCATCGCTCAGCACGGGCGAAGCCGACGTCATCCGCGCCTGTCTCGCGGATCCGGCCGAGCGGCCACCGACGGCCGAGGAGGTGGCGGTGATGATCGCCGAGCTGCGAGACGGCTCATGAGCACACTGCGGTGAAGCTGGACGATCTTCCGCTCACGCCGGTGCCCGGCGAAGGGATCCTGTGTCGGCTCCCGGGCGCCGTGCTCCTCGCGCTCCCGAGCGCGGCCCAGCTCGAGCGGGCGGACGAGCTCGTCGCAGTGTGCCGGGAGGTCGTGACCGCGGCCGGGGCGCCCCCCGGTCGGATCCTGGCCCGCCGCCTGGCCGGGTTGCTCGGCGCCGGTGACCCCGCACCGGCGTTCTGTGCGTTGGGGCAGGCCGAGTCGGGAATGGCCGTGGTCGTGCACGGCGACGTCGACGTCGTGATCGAGGCACCCGATGGAACGATCACGCTCTCGGGCCGCGACGCCGCCACGTGGGTGGACCGCATCGTCGACGAGTCGTTCACGGCCGTCACCGCGGGGCCCGCGGGCGCAGCCGCGCCGGAGCCGGATCGCCGTTTCGAGCTCCGCCAGGGCGTGACTCCGGCGACCGGGTTCATGCTCGGACGCGCCGGCGAGGGGCCGCCTGAGGAGGAGGATCAGACTGCGATCAGTGCGGCCACGGTGGCGCCGCCCCCGCCACCGCCGGTGGAGGAGGCGCCGCTGGCGCCGGCCAAGGTGGGAGTCGAGTTCGAGGCGGTGTCGCTCCTCGCGCCCGAGGCCGAACCCGAAGGCCGCGAGCCGCTTCCCGTCGCCGCCGAGCCGGCCCCGGATCCTGCGGCCGAGGCCGAGAGCGCGGGCGCGGTCGTCGACGGCATCGTCTGCTCCCGGGGTCACTTCAACGATCCCGACTCGCTGTACTGCAATGTCTGCGGGATCTCGATGGTGCAGCAGACCCACAACCTGGTGAAGGGGGAGCGGCCCCCGCTCGGGTTCCTCGTCTTCGACGACGGGTGCACGTACCAGGTCGACGCCGACTACGTCATCGGACGCGATCCCGACACCGACGATGCGGTGTCGTCGGGTCGGGCGCGGCCTCTCGTCCTGGACGACGCCGAAGGCGGCATCTCGCGGCGTCACGCCGCGATCCACCTCGATGGCTGGAACGTGGTCTTCTGGGATCGCGGGTCGACGAACGGGACGTATGTATGGGACGCGGGGTCAGGCGCGTGGAGGCGCCTCGCGACCGAGGAGCGCGTGACGATCGCGCCCGGTACGCGCCTCGCGCTGGGCCGTCGCACCCTCGTCTTCGAGTCGCCCCACGAGCACTAATTGCCGAGGGGGCCGGGGGACTCGGCCCCCTCTGAGCCGATGGCAGCTCCTGGCTCTCCTAGCTCTCCTCGATCACGCTCTCGGCCACCGTCCCCCCCTTGGCCGTCTTCTCCGCCGCGGCCTTGGTCGGCGCCGCCGCGGGCGCGAACCGGTCGAACAGCGGCCCGGTCATCGCGGTCGTGACGAGTGCCATCAGCACCCCGGCCACCTGGAGCTGGGGCGAGATGACACCCTCCTGGAAGGCGATGAGGGCAACTACCAGCACGAGCAGGCCGCGGCAGTTCATGAGGATGCCGAGCACGTTCCCCTCCTGCCAGGTCAACCCGCCGGCTCGCGCCGCGAGCGCGCCACCCAACCACTTACCGACGATCCCGGCGGCCAGGAAGAGCGCGATTCCAGCGACGAACGAGATGCCCAGCTTGGTGAAGTCGGTGTTGAGTCCCGAGAACGCCAAGAAGATCGGCAGCAGGATCGTCGCGGTGATGTCGGTGAGACGGCTGCTCATCTCCCGGAAGAGAGCCTGCCGCGCCGGCATGACGGAACCCATCAAGAACGCGCCCACGATCACGTTGATCCCGATCCGGTCCGCCACGTACGCGGACGCGAACGCCAGGATCACCACGGTCGCGAACGTCCCGGTCGTGAAGCCCCCGCCGTCGATGGTTCGCCCGATCGTCCGCTCGAGCACCGGTCGCACGACCAGGAACAGCACCGCGAGGAAGATCGCCGTTCCCACGAACCGCTTGATCTGATCGCCGGTCGACTGATCCTTGGCGACGCCGGTCGCCACCGCGACGAGCAGGAACATGAGCACGGTCACTGCGGCCGCGGCCGCAACACCGACCGAACCCATCGCACTCTGGGTGAGGCCCTTCTCCTGGAGTATTCGGGCCATGACCGGGAAGGCGGTGACCGCGAGCATGGCGCCGACCATGAGGTTGAACGCGTTCTCCGACGGGTTGCCGATCCCCACCCACTTCTCAGGGGCGTCGAACAGGATCGGGCCCACGAGGAACGCGAGTGCGACAGGAATGGCAACAACGCCCAACGCGACGGTCAGGATGCCCCGCCCCTTGCCCCGGAGGAGCGCCCAGTCCAGTTCGAGGCCGACCAGGAACATGAAGAACACCAGGGCGATCTGCCCCAGGATCCCCAGCACGCCCCGCGCCTGCTGCGGGAACAGGCAGGTCGTGATGCTCTGCTGGGTGCCCTCGGGCACGCCAATGGCGGTCAGAGCCTGCTCGCAATGCAGGAACCAGGGCGGGTCGCCCCAGGTGAAGATCTTCGGACCGAGCACCGACGGCCCCAGGATGACGCCGGCCAGGATCTCGCCGACCACCCGGGGTTGTCCGACCAGCTGGGCCAGGCGCCCGACGAGGCGCGCCGCGATGAAGATGATCACCAGGTCGAGGAGTACGAACGCGGTGACGAGCCCGCCCTCGAAGCCCGGCGGCGGTGCGGGCGTCATGGCCGCACCCCTCTCGGGTAGATCAACGACTGCTTCATGTCCCTCCCTGTCCCGTTCGACGGCCGGTGTCTCCGCCCGCCCCCCTTTACTCCTTGTCCGCGTCGGCGAGCTTGGCCATCCGCTCGCGCGCCCCCTCGGGCGCGAGTGCCTCCTTCGCGCGGCACACCAGGACCGCCCTCCCGAGTCCGCTTGCGATTGCGGCGAGATCGGCGCCGGCCTCTTCGCCGAACCCGGTCACGACCAGCGACGCTCCGGTGGCGGCACCGTCAGTACTGGCGTCGACGCCGGCGCGCTCGATCGCCTTGACGAGGGGCGCGACCCGCCCCCGCTTGCCGCCGCCCCGGGGGTCGAGCAACCGCAGCTCCGCACCTCGTGCCTTGGCGATTCGCACGGCCATCTCGATGGCGGCGCCGTCGTCGGGTGCCTCGCCCAGGGTCGCGGCTACCGGTCCGTCCCGACCGTCGTCGCCGACGAAGACGCCGACGTCGGCCGGCGCCGCTGCCACGAGGGCTCTGACCGTCTCGGCGGACTCGTCGTCGCCGGTCCCGCGCAGCAGCACGACGTCGGCGTCGACCGTCTGAGCCTGTTCGATGAGGTCGTGGGCGACGTCGGTCGAGAACTGGGAGAGGACGACGGCGCGGATGCCGCGCTGTTCCGCCCGCCGGCCCAACGCATTCAGTGCGTCCATCGCGGTCGCCATGTCGGCGAGCTCGCCGGTGAGCCCGCTGCCGACCTCCACTTTCTGACGCAGGGGGAGGAACCGGCTCAGCACGATCTCGGACGGCTGGACCGGACCGATCATGTCTGCGGCCAGGTCGACCAGCGGCCCGACTGCCTCCGGGTCGTCGACGGCGACGAGCACCCGGTAGGCGTCGGGCCCGGCCAGCGCGGCCTTCTCGGCGTCGGCGACGTCGCGTTGCAGCAGGTGGTCGGGGTAGACGATGCGCAGCAACGGCTCGGTCATGATCGTCGTGACCAGCGCCATGACGACGAGCAACGTGAACAGTTGCTGGTCGAGCACCCCGATCGACAGCCCGACGTTGAGGATCACCAGCTCGGTGAGCCCACGGGTGTTCATGAGAATGCCGATCGCCGACGCCTTGCGCGGTGCGACCCCCTGCAGGCGGGCCCCGGCGGTCGCGCCGATGAACTTCCCGCCAATCGCGACCAGCAGGATCAGCGCCAGCTGCCACGTGCCGGACAGGCCGATGCCGCGCACGTCGACGTTGAGCCCGGTGGCGATGAAGAACACCGGGAGCAACAGCAGCACGCTCACCTGCTCGAGCCGCTCGAGGATCTCGTGGAACATCTCCTTGGCGTGCTCGCGCGGCATGATCGCCCCGAACAGGAACGCGCCGAAGATCTGGTGGATCCCTATCTTCGCCGTGATGTAGGACGACACCAGCACGCCGATGAGGATGATGGAGAGAATGTTGGGTGTGAGCCGACCTACCTGTCGGTAGCGATCGACCAGCCGCGCGAGCAGCGGCCGCACGACCAGGAACATCACGGCGGCGAAGATTGCCGACATGATGATGATGCGGGGGACGTCGAGCGCGCCCGTCGCTTCGACGACCGCGATCACCACCGCCAGCAGCGTCCAGGCGATGATGTCGTCGACCGCGGCGCAGGCGAGCGTGAGGGCACCGACCGCGGTCCGGTGCATGCCGCGGTCGGTGAGTATTCGGGCTAAGACCGGGAAGGCCGTGATCGACATCGAGGCGCCGATGAACAACGCGAACGGCAGATAGTCGATCTTCTCGCCGCCGACGATGTCGTGGGAGCCGTAGAGCGCCACCGCCAGCAGGAAGCCGAGCCCGAACGGCAGCACGATCGAGGCGATCGAGACCACCGCGGCGGTGCGCTCGTTGCCCCGGATCAGGTTCACGTCGAGCTCGAGCCCGACGATGAACATGAAGAGGATCAGCCCGAGCTGGGCCACGATCGACAGGAACGGCCGGACCTCCAGCGGGAACAGATCCTTGTCGAGATCGCCGGGGAAAGCACCCAGCAGGGTGGGGCCCAGCAGGATGCCGGCGATGATCTCCCCGACGACCGGCGGCTGACGGATCCGCCGGAACAGCATCCCCATCAGCCGGGCCACGATCACGATGACGGCGATGTCGATGAAGACGTACGCCGCGATCTCGTCGAGGTCGCTGACTGCGAGCAAGGCCCCCCTCCCGTCTCAGCGGGAGAATCTTGCAGGTTTCGCCCCCGGCGTCGAGAGCTACGCGCCGGGACCCCGGGTACGCTGCCGCCGTGACCGACGTCGGCACGCGGCAACCGGACGCTACGACCGCGCCGGCGCGCCGCAGCCTGGTGCGCAGCTGGGTCCACGTCCTGCGCACCACCAACCCGCCCGAGGGACGCGTCGACCCGGTCTCGCGTTGGCTCGTCCTGACCCGGGCGTCGGTCCTTCCCATGACGGTCACGGCGGCGTTCGTGGCCGGTCTCCTGGCGTGGCGGGACGCCGACGACGTGTCGATCGGCTTGTGGGCGCTGGCCACGCTCGGCCTGGTGCTCGCCCACGTCGCCAACAACCTCATGAACGACCTGTTCGACCTCGATGTCGGCGCCGACTCGGAGACCTACCCGCGGGCGTTGTACGCGCCCCACCCGGTGCTCTCCGGCATGATCACGCGACGCGGCCTCCTCGCGACCGCGCTCATGGTCAACGTCGCCGACCTCGCCATCCTCGTCGCGCTGTTCGTCGCCCGCGGTGCCCCGGTCGTGGCGTTCGCGCTGGGCGGGTTCCTGCTCTCGGTCGCCTACACCGCGCCGCCGTTGCGGCTCAAGAAGCACGGCCTGGGTGAGCCGACGGTCCTGGTGGTCTGGGGCCCGCTCATGGTCGGCGGCGCGTACTACGCCGCCACCGGCGGTATCCCCTGGGAGATCGTGGTCGCGTCCGTTCCCTACGGCCTGCTGTGCACCGCGGTGCTCATGGGCAAGCACATCGACAAGCTCCCGTGGGACGAGGCCGCTGGCACCCGCACGCTGCCCGTCATCGTGGGGGAGCGCGCCGCCCGTCGTGTCACCCAGGCGATGATG
>Ga0136613_10000372_pt1 | contig 20247 bp, 21 predicted proteins | sample AntDrymUQ2722106_2_FD_106649 | JGI IMG/M metagenome (GOLD analysis project Ga0136613, IMG submission 106649) | Polar desert sand microbial communities from Dry Valleys, Antarctica - metaG UQ272 (21.06) | ecosystem: Environmental > Terrestrial > Soil > Desert | place: Antarctica: Dry Valley... | reverse complement strand
GTGCGCGAATGTTCCGGCTTCGTCCGGAGTCGATTGGGGCTCTGCAGGCGTGGCTCGACCAGCTCCAGGCACACGGGGATGACAGCTCGCCTCCTTCAAGCGGCATGTCGAAGGGAGTCTCGGGACATGAGCGACAGGCGGTCCCGATCGTCAGCGGTCGAGGTGCGGGTGGACGCGCGCACGGCGTTCACCGCCTTCACCGATGAGCTCGACCTGTGGTGGGTCCGCGGGCCGATCAATAGCTACGGCGCCGGCAAGCTGGTTGCGATGCGAATTGAGCCAGGCGTCGGCGGCCGGCTCCTCGAGGTCTACGACACCGACAGCGGTGAGGGTCTGGAGCTCGCGCGGATCACGGCCTGGGAGCCGGGCAGGCATCTCGCCTGGCAGAGCTCGCTCGACGACGTGCGGATCGACGTGCGATTCGACCCAACCGACAATGGCACGATCGTCCGCCTCGAGGCCACCATCCCCGACGGCGGCGCGGACAGGGGCGGAACCGCCTTCATCCGGGTGACCCCCAGCTGGTTCGGAGGCTGGGTCGCGAGGCGCGACACGACACCGCACGAGCTCCACGACCTCGCCCGATTCGCGCTGACGCTGTCCTACGCACGGCCTGCGGCAGCCGCCCGCTGGCTGGCCGCAGCCTTCGGCTTCGAGTCACCGAACGCCCTGCCCGAGGCCGAGGACCCGCTCCCCGAAAGCGATGACGGACATCCATGGATCGAGTTCCACGTCGGCAACTGCTCGCTGATGATCGACAACCTCGTCGGCCCGCCGGTGGATCACAACCAGCTGACGCATGTGCCGTGGGTCTTCGTCGACGACCTCGCCGCGCACCTCGCCCGCGCCCGGGACCACGGCGCCACGATCGCCGAGGACATCACGACCCACGGGTTCGAGTCATACATCGCCCTCGACCTCGAGGGTCGGCGCTGGAGGTTTGCCTCGGCCCGGCCAACGCAGCCCCGGTAGACCTAAGCTAGCGGGCGGCGAGGTGCATCGTTCGCGGGCTCAGCCGAGCTACCCAGGCCCCATTTCGTGCCGCCGCCCGCCAACGGGCGGGCAGCGGCAGAGGATGGAGTGCCCTCAATCTCCCAGGAAGTAGGTAAACCCATACGGCTCGACCGGTACCACAAGGCTGCCGGCGCCGCTCACCGTTTCGACCAAGCGACCGCCGGCGTCGTAAGCGTAGGCAGTCATGCCGGCGCCTCCTGCGTCGACCGTCACCAGCCGCCGTTCCGTCGCCCAGCTGCGCAGCAGGCCCTGCCTGCCGCCCGAGCCGGCGAGCAGGAGACGCTCGATCTCCGGCTGCAGCAGCACCGCATCAAGCCGCACGGCACCACCGCTGCCCACGTAGGCCGATTCGATCGCGATCGGTCCGGCGGCCAGCACCCGGTCGGAGCCGACATTGCCGATGTCGAGATACCCGGAGGTCGGCGAGACGCCGGGCGCGCCGGCACCACCGTGCCGGAGGATGCCCAGCGGCACGTTGTCGAATCGATGGCGGGTACCGATCGAGCGGAGTGGAGCCTCCTGGCGATCGAAGACTGGTAGCAGCCGGTAGCGACCCGCCTCCACGATCATCGCCGATAGCGTCACTCGGCCGCTAGGACGCAGCTCGACGTACTTGCCGCCGCTCCACAGGCTCTCGCCGGTCCACGCGCTTGGCGGCGTGATGACCGCCGCCTTGCCGCGCAGCGCGCCGTCTTCCGCCTCGAGCAAGGTCCAGCTCAGCTGCTCGATCCTGAGGTTGCGCGAAGTCGCGGCGGCTGCAACCTCGGGGCGCGCGTCGAGAGCCAGCATCGACAGGAGCCCATGAATCGTGCTCTCCGCACCGCTGTTGCGGTTGACCCGTCCATCCGCCTCCAGCCCGTCGAACGTGCGGCCGGTCGCCGGATCGTACATCTGCACGCCCGAGCGGTTGTTGCCGAAGTACCAGGCGGCTCCGATGGCGGCCAGCTTGTTGAACGCGTCGAGACCGCTTGCGTCGGCCGTGCGGAGCAGGTTCTGCAGGGTAGCGTCGGCGCCGTAAGCGATCTGCGCCCGCTCGGCCGGCGCAGGCAGCCAGCCCTGGTCGGCGCCGCCCTGCGCCAGGAGGTGGGGCGTGAAGCTGGCCACCTCGGAGACGGCGGTGCTCACGAAGCGCTGCTCGCCGAGAACCGAACCTGCCGTGGCGAGGGCACCGGCCATCTGGTCGCCCCAGCCATGCCAGACCGATCGTGAGCCGGCCCACGGCAGGATCGCCCCAAACGGCCACGTCGACGCATCGGAGGTAAGGCGCATCTGCGCCAGGCCATCGGCGAGGCGCTCGAGGTCGAGACGGGCGCGGGCGTCGCCAGGCTGGGCGCGGACGTAGGCCGACAGCCCGTAGACCGCTTCTGAGCTGGCATCGGCGCCATCAACGATCAGCCAGGCAGGGACCTGTGCTCCGTCGAGAAGCCGATACGACCCGTAGTGGACGAGCACCTGGCGATCCAGGGCGTCGAGGGCCAAGTCCAGGCGCTCGCGCAGGAATGCGCCGAAGACAGGATCGGCATCGCGGAATGCCTCGTAGCCTTCACCGAAGGCCCAGATGGCGCGCGCCAGCCAGTAGGAGGCGTCTGAGTCGGATGGAGCCGGGGTCTCGGGCGGATCTGCGCTGTAATTGAGCGTGCCATCGGGCTGCATCCAGAGCACGAAGTTGCCGCGCTCGTCGCCCGGCGTGGATGGATCATCGCTCAACGTCTGCATATAGGCGACCGTGCGCAGGAGGCCGTAGGCTGCGTCGCGGCTATGGTCGTCGCCAAACTGCCGCCAGTGGCGGAGGTAGACCACCGCGGCGCGGGTCAGGTCGTCAGTGTTGTAGGCGCCCTGGCCGTAGGTGTTCGTCTCGGGGTAGTAGGTTCCACCCCCGATGCGGCGGTAGCCGCTCGGCTCGGTCGAGTCAGGTTCGGCATAGGTCCATAGGACCCGAATGCTGGGCTCCTCTGCGAGGCGGTAGGTCGTATGGCCGGCCTGCGTCGGCGGCACGACCATGTCGCCCAGGAAGTCGAGATGATCGAGGTTGGTGAGCGGCTCCGGTGCTGCCCGAGTTATCCCGGCGGAGGTGAGGCCAACCAGAAGCGTGACTGCGAGTAGCACCGGCAGTGCGGCCGATGGCCGCAGTGGACGTCGTGTGTCGACCAATCGAATTCTCACGTCAGTCTCCTCAGCTACAGAAATTCGGGCTTGCGAGTGCGCACAGGCCGGCCGTTGCCAGGGCTTGGAGGGCCGTCTGCCATCCGACGCCTCATGGCTCAGGCTCGGTCCGGAACAGGCGGGCCACCCCGATCCGCGCGTCGGCCATCCCGTAATAGACGTCATAGCCCGACGATGCGCTCTCGTCGAGCGGCTCGATAGCGGTGGGGAAGACGACATTGGGCACGGTCCCAGTCAGTTCCTCGGCCACCTCGGGTTGAAGGAGCGGCTCGACGGAACGCGCCACCACGCGCGTGACGTCGGCCGCGTCGAGGATCATCACACCAGCGCTGTAGCGCGCTTCGGGCTGGGCGTCGAAGCCACGGGCGCGCTTCCCGGCGACACCGTGGTAGACGACCAACCAACCCTGGTCGACGCGGATCGGGGGCGTCCCACCACCGATCTTCGCCTCTTCCCAAGGTTGTTCGGGGAGCGCGACCAACCGGTGGTGCTCGAAGCGTGTCAGGCCTCGAAGATCGTCATCGACGGCGGCGACCGGGACGAAGCTGACCCAGATCCCGGGCCGGGGGTCGGCGAGCCCAGCCGGCAGTGGCTCTCCCTCGCCTGGCCGAACCCACGAGAGGTCCCACATCGGCCGATGGAGCATGGCGTAGGCGGGCCGACCGCTGGGGTCGGTGACCGGCTCGGGGAAGAGCAAGGCGTCCTTGTTGGGGTACAGGTTCAGGTCGGTGGCCAGGGCTGCATCGTAGCCAAAAGAGACGGGGCCGAGCCGCTGCCAGCTCTCCAGGTCGTCCGAGGCGGCCAGGCCGATGCGCGGGCCGAGCGGTCCGAAGGCCGCGTAGGTCATGATCCAGCGGCCGAGCCGAGGCAGGTAGGTGATCCGCGGATCCTCGACCCCGCCGCCACCCTCATGGCACTCCCATGACTCCTCCGGCGCGAGCGCCACTCCAAGACGCTCGACACCGACCGGGACCCGCCCCTGGTCGAAGACGACGCGCGCCCGGCCGATCCGGGAAACGTTGCCCTCGGCCACCAGGCGCGGGAAGAGGAAGACCTGGCCGTCATGCGCAGCGGTCGCCGGGTTGAGCACGCCCCAGGCCTCGAGTGGATCGTCAGGGTCGGGCGCCATCACGACCCCCAGTCGCTCGAACCGATAGGGCGGAACCGTGCGCGGGCCGCTCCGGTCCGTGCGAACCATCGAGCTCAACCCTTGACCCCGGAGCCGAGGTTCGACTCGACGAACTGGCGCTGGAAGACGACGAAGACGATGACGGCGGGAATGGCGAGCACCACGGCCCCGGCCAAGATTGCCCCGGCCGGGTTCGGCGCCCGTGCGGCGACCGTCGAGATGAAGTTGGCCAATGCCACGGCCAGCGGCTGCAGATCCTGTTGCTTCGTGATCAGGAACGGCCACAGGAACTCATTCCAGGGCCCGATGAAGGTGACGACGAGCGCCGTGATGATCGACGGCCGCGCGAGCGGGACGGCGATCGAGCGCAGGATCTTGAACTCGGACGCGCCGTCGATGCGTGCGGACTCGAACAGCTCGCGGGGCAGCTGAATGAAGAACTGGCGGAAAATGAAGACCGCCGTGGCGTTCACCGCGAAGGGAAGGATCATCCCCAGGTAGTTGTCGGCCAGGCCATAGGTCCGCACGATCACCACGTAGAGCGGGATCATGAACAGCTGGAACGGCAGCACCAGGATGAGCAACATCGCGTTGAACACGACGCTGCGCCCGCGGAACTCGAGCTGAGCAAGGGCGTAGCCGGCCAGCAGGCCGATCGCGAACGTCCCGAGCAGGACCCCGCCGGTGAAGATTCCAGAGCTGATGAGGGTCCGGACCAGGTCGATCTCTGCGTTGATGTCGCCGAAGTTGCCGAGTGTGAGGTTTGCCGGGTTGGGGAAGGCGCCGGAGATACCGGGGTTCGGCTCGCGCTGCAGTGCGCCGATGACCATGTAGTAGAAGGGGAACAGGAACACGAAGGCACCAGCCGCGAGGACGGCCAGCCCCAGCACTCGGCCCCACGAAATGCGGCCCCCCGGGACGGTCCGATCGACCTGAGCCGCCGTGCGCTCGGTCGCGGAAGAGGTGGCCATGACTAGTCCCTCTCGAGTATGAAGCGATTGACGGCCGAGATCGTCATGACCGCGAACGCCAGGATCACCCCCATGGCGGCGGCGTACCCGGCGTGGCCCTGCTCGATCCCCTCGCGATACATCAGCAGAACCGGCGACATCGACGCCCCGTTCGGGCCGCCGCCGCCGGTCAGCAGATACGGCTCGGTAAACAGGTTGGCGCCGATGATGGTCGCCAGGATGACGACCAGAGTGGTGGCCGGGCGTACGCCCGGCACCGTGATCGCCATGAAGCGTCGGACCGGGCCGGCGCCGTCGACCTCCGCCGCCTCGTAGAGCTCGCGCGGGATGTTCTGCAGGGCGGCGAGGTAGAGAAGCACATAGAAGCCGAGCTGCTTCCAGGTGACCACGAGGGCGATGATCGGCATCGCCCAGACCTCACTCACGAGCCACGACGGGTCGGGGGCCAGCGGACCGAGCACGTCGTTCAGCAGCCCGCCCCGGGAGAAGAACCACAGCCACACGCCGATGACGGCAACGCTGGCGGTCACGTACGGGATGTAGTAGCTCGTGCGGAAGAAGACGCGGAACGGCAGCTTTGCGTTGAGTGCGGCAGCCAGCACGAGGGAGAGCACCACCGTCAACGGGACGTTGATGAGGATGAACTGAGCCACGTTGAGAATCGCGCGCTGGAAGACGGGGTCGCCCAGGATCTCCGCGTAGTTGCTCAGCCCGACGAACGGGCGCGCAACCTGGGCGCCCGGCGCGGCAAAGAAGTAGTCGAAGAACGAGATGTAGACGGAGAGCGCCAGCGGATAGCCGAACAGGGCGACGAGAAAGATGGCGTAGGGGGCGACGAACGCGTAGCCGATCGGGTCGCGCCCGAGCAGCCCGCGCATCCGCCCCCCGGGCGGCGCGCTGACGGCCACCGGTCAGCTCCCGCCGACGAGGGTCCTGATCTCGTCGGCCGCGGTGTTGAACGCCTCTTCGACCGGCGTGGTGCCGAAGATCACCGACTCGCTGTATGCCGTTCGGAAGGTCTGCCACATCTCGATCGAGTTCGGCACGATCGGCACCTCGACCGTCCGGCTGGCCTGGTCGGCGAAAGCCTCGTACTCGGGATTCGCCTCGAAGTAGTCCGGGAAGCTCGCCACGACGTCGGCGCGCATCGGCATCTGACCGGTCAGCTCGAGGAGCTGCCCGTCGTTCTCCTCATTGGTCGCGAACTTGAGGAACTCCCAGGCGGTGCCGCGGTTCTCGCAGGCGGTGTACATCGCGGCCGACTTCTCGTCGCTGAAGGTGTGGACCTCCGAGGCATCCATGCCGTCCTGCGTCGGCACCGGCACGGCACCCCAATCGACGGCCTCGCCGTAGACCGCAATGGCCCACGGCCCGACGATGGCCATGGCCGCCTGCTCGTCGGCGAACGAGTCGCCGTTGTACGCCTCGTTGGGTGTCAGGCCCTGGTCGTACAGGCTCCTCCAGAAGCTGGCCACTGCAAGCCCCGCCTCGTTGTTGAACTGCGGTTCGCCGTCCTCGACCATCTGCTGCCCGCCGCTCTGGGCCGCGAAGAGCGGATAGAAGTCGAACCACGGCTGGAAGAACTGGGCGTCGGGAGAGGGCCAGATGGCGGCTTCCACACCACCCTCGGCCACGAGCGTCTCGGCAGTGGACAAGAACTCGTCATATGTGCTGAGTGGCGGGTTCTCGGGGTCGAGCCCGGCCGTGCGGAAGATCTCCTTGTTGTAGAAGATCATGACCGGGTTCGTCTTCCACGGCATCTGGTAGAACAATCCATCGGTGAACTTGTACTGCTCGGCTCGGTCGCCGGTACGCTCCTGGATGTAGCTGGCACCGTCGGCGAAGTCGTCGAGGGCCACCAGGCCACCAGCCTCCTGGAACTGCGGCACTGCCGCCGGCGCAGTGTTGAAGATTAGGCAGGGCGTGTTGCCGGCCGTAATGGAGGCACCGATGACCTCCTCTGAGCTCTCGCCGGCAGGAATCTCAGAGGCGGTGACCTCCTCATCGGGATTTTCCGCGTTCCAGGCTTCCACGACGGCCTCGCCCCAAGCGACCTCCTCCGGGTTGTTCGAGTACCAGATGTCGATTGGCCCTGTGGCACTGGCGGCAGCGTCGGTGGTCGGGCTGCCGCCCCCGCCGTCGCCGTCACCTCCGTCACCTCCGTCACCATCGCCGCAGGCGGTGAGGACGAGGATGAGGACGGACGCGATGCTGGCGAAACGAACCGAAGCACGAGACATGTGCAGACCTCCTGTATTCGACCGCTGCTCAGCCGGCTCGCGGCGCGCTCGTCGAGGAGCGCTCCACGAAGGTCACCGGAGCGAGCGTCACGGCGGGCAGTGATTGGCCATCTACCAAGGCCACCAGGCTGCGCGCGGCCGCGCGGCCCCAGTCGGCGGCGTCCTGGCGCACAGTGGTGAGCGCCGGACGCACGTGAGCGGCGAGCGGGATGTCGTCGACGCCGACGATCGAGAGTTGATCGGGAAGCGCCAGGCCGGCGTCGACGGCCGCGGCCATGCCGGCGATTGCCATCAGGTCGTTCGCGTATACGATCGCGGTCGGCCGTGGGCTGCCTTCCAGAAGCTGCCTGGTCGCCGCCGCGCCTCCGAGACCGGTAAAGTCGCCGACGACGAACAGCTCCGGCTCCAACCCATTGGCACGCAGCTCGTCCTCCCAGGCGCGCCGCCGTGCAACGGAGTGGACATATCCAGGCGCACCACCCACGTGGGCGATGCGCCGATGACCAAGAGCGACGAGGTGGCGCACCGCCTGACGGACACCTTCGCGGTCGCCGGTCTCCAGCCAGGGAAACGGACAGCCAGGCGACGGGCGGCCAACCGCCACAGCCGGCAGGTCCAGCGCGCTGACCCAGTCGAATCGTGGATCGTTCACACGCAGATCGGTCAGCAGAACGCCGTCGACGCGTCCTTCGTGTGCCAGCCGCCGGTAGCTCGCGGCCTCCGTTTCAGGGTCGACCACTTGCAGGACCAGCGCGAGGCCGCGGCTCGCGAGGATCGACTCGACGCCTCCAATGAACGCAGGGAAGAACGGATCAGCGGCAAGCAGCTCGGGTGGCCGTGAGATGACCAGTCCCAACGCAAAGGAACGGGATGCCAGCAGGGCGCGGGCATGCAGGCTCGGCCGCCAGCTCAGGGTGCGGGCTGCCTCGCTGATCCTCGCCCGAGTGGTGTCGGCAACGCCAGCGTGGCCGTTCAGCGCGATCGACACGGCGCCTTTCGAGACGCCGGCCATACGTGCAACGTCCTCGATCGTCGGCCGCCGCCGACTCGGAGTCGAGCTCAAATCTCCACCTCCGCGACGGGCTCGAGTCCGCCTGCGGTCCGAAAGCGTGGCTGCCACTAAATGGTTTTAGGAATCGATTATGACTCCCTCGTCAAGGCCACACACCGCCCGTCAGAAGTGTTCTGTGCCCTCGATCAGTGTCGACTGCGTCTCGCGCCACCGGCTGTATGCCTGCTCCAGCGTCCGCGGCAGTCCCTCGTACCAGGTCAGCTCGTCCGGTCCATCGAACGGGTTCATGTCGAGGGCGGCGCGCCGGCCGAAGCGACGCCAGACATCCGCGACCGGTTTGGCGCGGCCGTCGGCCCGGAAGAGGCCGAAGTGCAGCTCGTGGGGTGCATGATCGAACGGCGGCAGCTGCCGCAACTCGTCGGGGTAGTCGGTGAAGCACCACCATGAGGCGCCCACCGCCCCCGTGCGCCAGAGTCGATGCAGGACGGCGCTCGCGTAGCGCGCGACCCGGTCTTCGCCGAGCTCGTGATCGGGCAGTCCGAACTCCTGGGCGTTCACCCGCTTGTCGGCGAAGCGTGCTGCTGTGGCGCTCACGAATGGCACCCAATCGGGATCGTCGGGAGCAGTCGCCGCCTCACTGTAGAGCGGGTAGCCGTGCATCATGACCTCGTCCCACGGAGCCGCGGTCGAGCTGATCCGAATCCCTCGATCCTGTTCGAGGTCCGGGGCGTGGAGGCCGCCGGCGACGGCGACTCGAGCGGGCCGGAGCGCCTCCGTCAGTAGTGAGCTCCAGCGAGCGATCTCCTCCGGACGAGCGGGCCAGCGGAGATTCGAGAACTCGTTGCCGAGGTCCCACCCGGCAAGGCCCCGATGCCCGGCGAAGGCCGCGGCCAGTCGCTGGGCCAGGAAGACTTGCGCATCGAGGAGCACCGGGTCGGCGTAGATGTCGCCGGCAGCGCCCGGCACGACCCGGCTCCCGCTGACGGTTCGGATCCTCGAAGGAGCCGACTGGTCCACCGCCCAGCCCGGGAGCCAGTTCACGCCGCTCATGTGGCCGCAGAACAGGCTGATCACGAGGCCGACACCGTGCCGCTCGGCGGCGCTGAGGGCGACTTCGAGCGAGCGGAGCGCGTCATCTGAGACGTGGTCAGGCAGGGGTTGGAAGCGTTCCCAGAGCAAGAAGATGCGGGCCTCCTGAAGGCCAAGATCCGCGATCGCCGCCATGTCCCGATCGACCTCACCGAATCTGACGTCCTCCCACCAGTACATCGCCGTCCGGGCCGGCCAGTAGTTGACTCCAAGCCGGAAGGAGTCGCCCCCTGTCATCTCGCCACCTCCGTGCGGCCGCTAACCAGTTCGATCCCATCGGTTGGGCCACCACTCGAGCACCGTGCTGGAAGTGCATACGTAAGCTTCGGGGCCATGGTATCGATCATGAGGCAGCCACCGACGCGCGCTCTCTCGATCTGTCACGGCTGACCCGGTCTGGGCACATGGCATCGCATGGTGCGATTTCCTAAGGATGCCTATAGCACCGTCCGACGATCGTGAGGCGGGTCGCCGCATCAGTCCGCGCTCCGGATGAGCTTCCGAACATTTACCACCTGAAGGAGTACAACGCAGGCCTCGACAAGCCGCCCGATTACCGCCTCACTTGCTTCTTCGTCGACAAGAACTACCGACGCAAGAGCGTCGCGGCCGTGGCGCTTCGTGTACGAGAACGGTCGGCTGCGTGGATGCTGGATCCTCGAGGCGTGATCCGCCCAGGCTCAGAAACTCAGGCGCCCGACGGAGCGCCGCAGGCGCTGAATCTCGGACTCGAGCGCGAGCGCGGCGGCCTCATCAACGCTCAGCGCCCGTCCTGGTCGGATGCCTTGTCCACCGGATCCGCGCGTAGGACGAGCTGCCTTTCGTTCGCCAGCTTGACCCGGATAGCGATTTGGCCGACATCGTTCATCGACACGGGATTAAGAGCGAAGTCGACGACTGTGGAGCCGAAAAGAGGTGCGCCCAAACTGAGAAGGCAATCGCCCAGGGGGTCGCGCCCGGTGAACACTCCGAGTTCTCCGCCTCTCGGCGTGGCGTAGAAGATCATGCGCCCCGCGCTGTCGAGAAGCACTCCCCGGAAGCTCTCAAAGGGACTGCTCGTATCGATGACCGTCGCGATCTCTCCCGCGGACGCGGTGAAAACTCCCGATCCTCCGCCTTGGAGAGTGGCGCAAAACGCCACCGTTCCTGCATCGTTCATGATCGGAAAGTCACCGAGGCCGCTAAAAAAGTCCCCGGTCTCGGCGATGGGGGTCAGCGGTCCGCCGTCGCCTACGTAAACACCCTGGGCGCCCGTCTTGAGGTCGGCGCGGAATACTACCGCCCCTCGGCTGTTGATGACGGGGAGGCCATGGAAAGCGCTCAAGACCTCGCTTGTCGTAGCGATGGTGGTGACACGCCCTCCACTTCCCGTGAAGATGCCACTCTCTTCGGACCCCAACTCCGCTCGAAAGGCTACGGTTCCGTCATCGTTCATGGTCGGTCCCAACGGTCCGGCATTCTCTGCAACGGTAGTGATCTGGCCGTCGCGCACCACAACGACCTCGCGGCCACCCGACTTGAAGCTCGCGTAAAAGCAAGCTGACTCGCCTTGATTGATATCGGGGTGGCTGCAGACGTTTCTCAACGGACCCGTGTCGGAATCGGCAACTGCGGAAATTTGCCCACCGCTGACGGTATACACGCCGGAATCGCCGCCCGTCACAGTCGCCTGGAAAGCCACGACGCCATGATTGTTGAGGGAGACCGCGTAGGGCCTGAAGTCTGTGAATCGGTCGCTTGTATCGGCGATGGGCGTCAAGGTGTAGGGACCGGTATGAAACAAGTGTTTCACGGTGATTCCTTCCGCCGTTGGATATCGCTCCGTTCGAGGAAACCTACGCTACATCTCGGCCTTTGGAGCGGCCACTGACGACAATACCGATGCGCAGCGAAGCCGCCGCTATCCTCGCGCGCCTCCCGACCGTCTAGAACTCACCCGGGGAGGCGTTGCTCGAGCTCACGGTGCACCTGAAGGGATGAGCCGGTGAAGGCTGGCACGAGGTGCCTGCCCTTCCACATGCAGCCAACCTGGCAGCCTGCGTTCCTACGCCTACGTCGAACGACGTATTCCGGGTCGCATGGTTGAGGAGTAGCGTCACTGACTGAGCGACCGTCGATGGCGTCGTCTACGAACAGCAATTCGGACAGGCTTCGATCACGACCTACACCACTACCAGCCGGTGCTAGTAGGCGGCTCTCGCTAGGGCGTTACGCCTCGTGCCCGGCGGGGACATTCCGCCGGGCACCTACGTAGTTGGGAGGGGCGCCAGGCCCGCGGCGGAAGAGGTACGGCCGGGGAGGCGGCTCCCGACCCCGATGCTGCCATGCGCCATCTCACGCTCCAGTTGAAAGGGGGGTCTGAGCCGGTGAACACGGCGTCAGCTGGCCGGCTGCTGAAGGGGTGAGCCGGTGAGAGGGACGCGTGCGGCACGGCCGACGATTCTTGCCGTCGCCGCTTTCGCGCTCACCGCCTGCGCCGCCATACCAACCGCGAGCAGCCAGACGGTCCACGCGTTCGACATGACGTTCACTCCGTCCCTGCCTGCCCCGAACGGTATCAGCCGCGAGCATGCGATCAAAGCGGCACGAGAGGCCGGCCCTGGTCATCGCTCGACCGCCAGACAGCGCTCAATTTGGGACCGCAGTGTGCCAGGGAGACGACGGGTGCGTGTGGCGTGGCGTCCAGAGCCCGAGGCCACTGTGGCTGCTCGTGTGGAAGCCGCGGCACGCATCGGGGTCGGGGACGTTCGTAGTCGACGGCCGTAGCGGCGAGGTGCTGCCCGGACTCGGTGGTCCCTGACGCGCCGCATGAAATGTGCTTACCGTCGGCGCGACGCCCCGCGCAATGTCGAGCGGGGCGAGTGGCATCTCCACTCGCCCCGCTCGAGCCGATGGTCAGTCGTTGACATAGTCCAGGCAGAACATGTCGGACTCCGGACCGTATACCCACACGGCGCCCGTGCCCTGACCCGTCTTGTGCACGAGAACGTGCAGCGGGTGACGACGGTTCGCCGCGGTGGCGTCGTAGTTGAGCGTCACCCTGGGGTTGTTCTCAAACACTGCTCGCGGCAGTTCGACCCACTGCTCGCCACCGTTCTGGGCGAGGATGACGCACTGTCCATTTCCAAGCAGACGGGCATGCTCGTGGCTCGCCAGGGCGCTGCCCGCGGTGGCGAGCACCACAGCACCAGCGATCAGGGCGCCGCTCAGGAGGCTTCTCATCTCGGTTCTCCTCGGTTGCGATGGTCCCCCAAGACGGTCATGAGACGCGACCCAGGCACAGGTGTTGCGCCGACGTGGTCAACTGGGCGGGCGCAACGGAGGGCGTTACGAATGACAGGGAACCAGCGTCGAGGGACCCTCGTTGCCGTGCGCGAGCTGGGTCGCTCGGCGCTCATCGGCTCGACGGCGGCGATGGCGGCGGGACTCCTGGCCGGCGGGATCGGATCCCGGATCGCGATGAGCATGGTCGCCATCGCCGATCCCTCAGTCACCGGCCTTCTCACCGCCAACGACAATCGAGTTGGTGAGATGAGCGTGGACGGCAGCCTGTTCCTCGCATTGACCGCAACCCTCGTGTCGGCATTTCACGGCGGCGTCCTGTACATCGCCTCCGGGCACCTGCTGCCCGGGAGCACTGTCGTGCGTGGTCTCCTATTGGGTGCGGCCTTGCTGTGCGTCTTCGGCACCGAGATCATCGACCCCACGAACCGCGACTTCGTTCGGTTTGCGTCGCCCGCCTGGGACATCGGGCTGTTCGCCGGTCTTTTCCTGGTCTTCGGCCTGGTCGCATCAGGTGTAGGGGCGGCGATGGAGCGACGCCTGCCGTCCGCCGATGAGGAAATGGGCCTGCCATTCGCGCTGGCCGGCGTCGGACTCATCGCGCTGTGGGTGGTCATCGCGCTTTTGGTTGCTGCCGATGGCGACCCATACCTCATGGCCGTGTTTGGAGGAGCGATCGGCGTGTCGACGCTTGCCCACGCGTTGCCCGGCCGGCTGACATCCGGGATCGGGCACACCTTTCTCGCGAGCATCTCCGTCGTCGGCGGCATCGGGCTGGTCCTCGCCATTCTCGACATCGTGAGCCGCGACTCGAGACTCTCATGAGCACCCTCGCCGGCCAGATGGGGCTCCGCACGCGCAACAGGTGGCCCCTGGTTGCGTCTATCCGGCATGCGTCGCCCGTCTGCGGTTGAGTCCGCTCCCGCGCCCGTCATCGACTGGGTCGACGAGCGGCAGGCAGGCCGGGATGTGATCCTCGCTCTATACGACGCGCACCAGAGAGAGCTCTTCTCGTTCCTCCTCCGCGCCACGCGCAACGCGGCGACTGCCGAGGACCTGCTCCAGGAAGCGTTCCTGCGCCTGATTCGCGAGATGCGGCGGGGACGAGCGCCGGACAGCCCGAGGGCGTGGCTGTATCGCGTGTGCGCCAACCTGATAACGAGCCAGGGTCGTCGTCGGCGCAGCGCCGAACGCTGGGAGCTACGCAACGCGCCAGCGGAACCGAGTTCGTCGGCTGAGCACGACTTCCTGCTGCGCGAAGAAGAGCTCCGGCTCAGGGAGGCCCTCGTCGAGCTGTCCGCCGACGCCCGCGCTGGGCTGCTGCTATCGGCCCATGGATACCGGGGCGAGGAAATCGCTCAGATGCTCGGCCGATCGCAGCTAGCCACGCGCAGCCTGCTGTTTCGTGCCCGGGCCAAGCTGCGGGATCGATTGCGACCAGGGAGGAGCGACGATGACTGACCACACTCGCGCTGCCCGCCTGGCCGCGACCGCGCTCGACTTCGACCTGACGCCCGAGGAGCGCGCAGAGCTCGAGTTGCACCGGGCCGAATGCATCCGTTGCCGCCAGATCGAGAACGATTTTCGGACCGATGCTGCTGCCCTACACAGCCTCCCGCACCGCGATGCGCCATCGCAGCTGCGGCAAGCGGTTGCAGATGCCGCCTGGCGGGAAGCACAGCCGCACCGATCTCGCACCGGCCTGATCCTGCTCGTCGCTGCCATCCTGATGCTCGCCATGGCGATTGGCGGTGGGCTCGCTGCCAGCCAGTGGCTGCGGCGAGACGATGGCGCGACGGGACCAACGCCCACACTCGGCTCGCTCGATTCCGATCTGCCCTTTGCTGGGCGCCCGGTCTCACTGCTGATCGACACGGATGTCGCGCACGATGACCTCGTGGCCACAGCGTTCCTCCGCGTGGCTCGCTTCTCACAGGAGATATGAACGAAAAGGACCGCGCAAGCGATGCAAGTCGATTCGAGAGGGAGGATCGCGGGTGGCGAGGTCTGGGAGCTGGCCGCTGCCGAATACCGCCGCATGCTGGAGCTCTTCCGCACCTTGGAAGACGGCGACTGGACGCGTCGCACCGACTGCACTGCGTGGGACGTGCGCGCCATGCTCGGGCACCTCGTCGGAGCCGTCGAAGGGTTTGCCAATCCCAGGGAGACCGGAACACGACGGTCGCATCGTCGAGGACTGCGTGTTGGACTGGGCGAAAGAGCACCGTCGCCCCTTCAGCCTGGTGCTGGGCGGACCGGCAGGCGGATGGTTCGAAGCGGGCACTGGTGGACCCCTCATTGAAATCGACGCCGTCGAGTTCGCCCGCGCCCTGAGTGGCCGCAGCGTGCGCGACGAGATCCTCGGGACACGCGTCGTTTTCTGACGGCTGCGGATAGCGTCAGGGCACACCCCCGCCGCCGCGTGCGTGCAGGCCGTGCCGCCGTGAGTTCTGGGAGCCGCGCCCACTTATGGGCGGACGAGAATCAACGGGCGACCGGAGCGACTCGCGCGACGTAGGACGCCGATGCGCAAACGCGAGATGCCTACACGACCCCGTGGGTCACACTCGTACTGCGCCAGCGTGGGACCAGGGAGCACACTCGTGGCGCGGTTCGCGAGGCGAGCGCGAATATTACATAACTGTGCGGGCTACGGGCGGAGTTCCACGCTTGGTAGCAAAGCGGTTGACCGGCTCTGCATGTCAAGCATTTCCGCCTGAGCGCTGTGCTCCGAGCGCCCAGCCTTACCACTCGCGCCGGTCACTGCGATCCTGACCATGCGCGATCCATGGTCAAGCGTCTTGATGGGTGTCTGAACCGCGTATAGTGCTTCGACACCGAGGGGCATCGCAGCCCTCGGGTTTGCTCCAGCCCGGCGTCCCCATACGGTCGCCTCAATTGTGGCCAGGGCCAACGGCGAGACAATGTTCCGAGCCGGCGTTTGACGCGCCCAATAGAGGAGACCTTCATGCCCAGGTTCATCACTTTCTTCTCGTATACCGCCGAGTCCGCGAAGGCCATGATCGAACGCCCGAGCGACCGGTCCGCCGCAGGAAAGGCGCTTGTCGAATCGCTCGGAGGCACGCAGGAAGCTTTCTACTGGATGCAAGGACAGCATGATGGCTTCCTCATCGCGAACCTGCCCGACGGCGTGACAGCGGCAGCGCTGTCGGCGGCGGTCGGTGCCGCTGGCGCCGTCGTGGGTCTCGAGACGCACCAGATCTTCGACCACGACGAACAAGCGGCCATCGTTGAGCAGGCCGACACCGCCCGCAAGGCCTACAAGCCGCCGACTGCCTGACCTATGGGAGACCGCGGGCGCAAGCATGCCGCCTCTCGGAGTGGCGCCGATAGCATCCGAAGGCCAGCTTCAGGGAAGAGGCGCCTCACGTCCCGTCCCATCGCCGGTCCGGAATGGAGCGTACTCCCGGCCGGCGACGCCTCAGCCGCAACGCTCGGCGATCCAGAGTCACATGAGACGCAAGAAACAGGACTGATAAGGGCTCCAATAGGGGCTCGCTGCACTCTGAAGATCGCTTACGGCGGCGGTCATGCCGGCCAGCGGCCTGGAGTTCAGCGTCACGACACCGAGCCGGGCGACGGATCCGCCGTCGGCGAAGATGAGAGCGTCACCGCCTACGACCGCCCAGCAATGCGGCGAGGCCTCGAACGTACTCGGCGCGCCACTGATACAGCGGAAACGGAAGGACTGAAAGCCGATCCTCAGAGAGGCCGGCCTCGTCGACGGCTGCGCGCACTGTCGCTGAGAGGTCCTTCTTGATCGCCACCACCAGTCGCGGCCTGGATTCGCGCAGGAGGGTCACCAGTTTGCCAGTTCGCGCCTGGACCGCGGACCGGCGGGGACGGCCGCGCATCCGATCCACCGGTTCATCAGCCAGGTCGTACAGCCAGATCCTGCGTTGCTGGAGAGAGGCAAGAAACGCCTCGCCCGCGGGCATCGGGCCGAAGGCAAGCTGAAACGCCTCATGCGTCGCATAGAAGAGGTTGCTGTTCGCCAGGAAGAAGAACGTGCCACTGGCGGGTCGTGACTCCCCGACCAAGAGCATGTCGATCTGCTCGGGACGGTATCGCTGCCTTAGCACTTCGTAGTCTTGGTCGTCCGCTGTGTACGTCGTCGAAGCCTCCCGCACGCCAGCGAGATCCGCTGGGCGCGCATGCAACCGATCCAGCGTCCAATCGCGGATCAGGGAGCTTGGCGATCGACCCGCCTCACGCGCGAGCGTCGCGATCTTCCGGGCGCTCCGCGCGTCAAACCGGACGCTCATCACGACCTGCATGCCCTGTGGTTCGAGCTCATCCCAAGCGGCGTCTGGCTGATACGCCGGGGATTCCAGGCGCAATCGTTCGTCAGTCCGTGATCCCTTCATCGTCCACCACATCCTCCACGCTCAATCTTCGTTCAGCCAGGTGTGCATCAAGCGCGTCAGTGTCCGACTCGGTCCCGAGGTCGAGAAGAAGTCGCACCAATTGCGCCGGACGGCAACTCGCGGCCAATGAGTCTCCCGGATCACGGCGAATGTGGCCGTTAACTCCGCTCCATGGCAACCGGCGCGAAGCGTCGCCGGCGACCTCAGGGCTCCAGGATCGTGAGACGGCGGAACGACGACCGATAGAAGCCCCGGTCCCTGATCAGGAGGCGATCGGCATGGATCTGCGCATGGGCGCCGATCAGGAAGTCCGGCAGGATCCTGCGGCGGGTTCCGCCGGATCTTCGGTACGCCCGATAGACGCGACCCGCGGCGTTCGCCACCTCTCGGTCATCCGGGACGAGTTCCAGGCCCAGCCGATCGAGCTTGGTGGTCACGCTTCGCGGCTCGTCGTAAGCGCCGATCACCTCCGCCCACACGATCGTCGAGGCGATGAGCCCGCCGTCGGCGGACGCCTGGCGGAGCGCTGCGGCCGACCGCGGACCGTGGGCCACGTCGCCCGCCAGCACGTCGAGCAGGACCGAGCTGTCGACCGCAGTGATCACCGGCCCCGCGCACGCTCGAGGTAGTCATCCACGGACTCGTCGAGCGGCAACGAGCCGTAGAGCTCATCGACGATGTCCCGTCCGCTCGCCTTGCGCCCCACGAGGCGACCGCGCTCCGCCTCGATCTCGAGGACCGTCCCCGGACGCAGTCCGAGCTTCGTCCGCACGGCCTTGGGAATCGTGATCTGGCCCTTCTCCGAGACTCTGGTTTTCATACTGAGACAGTAAGCATTCCTACCTCCGCGGTCAAGAGAGCGCTCGTGTGACCTTCCCTGAAGATCGTACACGACGCTTGGAGTTCTAACCACACACGCTGTCGCCGCAGCGTCAGGCGTTGATCCCGACTGTGTGGCGGCCAGAAAACAGAGCATGCTCCGCCAGGCGGATCGCCTCCGCACCATCGACGTTGTCACGAACGATGCAGTCGCGGGCGTCGACGTCGACTGCCACATGGTCCGGCAGAGTCGTGATGATCACGCGAGTCGGCGGTTCGGACCCTTCACGCGGGCTGATCAGCGCGTCGAGGACTGACTCGACGTTGATGATCGGGGTTCTATAGCTGCCGATGACGCAGTGAGATGCCGTGAGCTCGGGACCTGAGCTGTCTACATACCAGCCCAGCAGCTTCACGATGTCCCACCCCACATTGCGCGGCGGCCGACCGCGCCATACCCGCCAGCTCTTCGGGTGCAGATCAGGCGCGAGGCCGGAGCGCCATGCGCCAACGACGTTCGTATCGAAGAGCGTGGGGTGGACGATGGCCGGCGTCCAGGGGCGGTGGACGAGGCTGACCCTCGTGTCCGGATCCTGGCGCGCCGCGATCCGGTCCGCCAGGCGACGCAACGAGGGCGGAAGCGCCGGGTCCCCCTGCTGCGCGTAGGCCAAGTTCGCGGCAGCGTGGGCCAGCGTGCGCCCTTCGGCGCTGGCCACGGCTTCGAGCCGGTAGAACTCCTCCACCCGCCAGTGCCGGTCGTCGTCCGCGGTCACGCGATAGACGAGGTCCTCACCGTTGACGTAATCGACCACGAGACTGTCGGACAGTTGGATTGACTGTCTGTCGAGCCAGCCGTAGCCAAGATGATCGGGCAGGCGGTAACGCTGCGGGGTCGCGCTCATCGGTCCTCCTCCTATCGTTCCTGGCTGGAGCACCGTGCCGGCATGAGGTGCCGGTGGTTGCTGGGCCGTCAATGAGCCAGGGCTCTCGGGCCGCTCTTGATAGGTGCCTGACGCGTCAGGCAGGCCGATACTACCAGCAGGAGGCTCGGGACTAATGCTTCGATACGAGGACATCGCACGATCTATCACCGCCCGCCATCTCGCGACGCCGCTCGCCGATGCCACAACCGCGGCACCGAATGAGCGTGGTTCGACAGCGCTGCGGCGACTCCAACCGCATGCCTTCGACCAAGCGCCCGTGATGCTCGCCGACGAGCTGCTGGGATGGGTTGCAACGACGCGCCTCAAGGCCAACCCGACCTACAGCGTCCGCCGGTCAATGCAACGCCTGGGGCCGGCGAGCTACGTGAGCGCGGACGCGCCGGTCCGGACGGTCGTGGAAGCGCTCGCAGGTTCAGGCATGGTGTTCGTTGTCACGGGTAGAGAGGTAGACGGGTTTGTTGTAGCGGCAGACATCAACAAGCATGCGGCGCGCACCCACTTCTACCTTCTTGTTGCGGACCTGGAGCTCGCGCTAGTCGCGCTCCTGCGACGTTCGTACGTTCACGTCGCGATCCTTCTCAACCGACTCAGTTCGAAAGACAGATCGGATGCCAAGAAGCGTTTTGACCGTGACCGGGAGCTGGGCTCGGACGTAGACCAGTTGGCCGTTCTTGACTTTCAGGACCTGCTTACGATCGTCGGTCGATCTCCGAGGGTTCGCCGAGTCTTTGAATGCCGGTCGGAAGACGATTGGAGCCGCCTCAGCGAGGGCATGAACCGATTTCGTGTCGCAGTGATGCACCCGAGTTCGCCCTTCATCGGCCAGTGGTCGATACCCAACGTGCTCGAGATGGAAACGCGGCTGCGGCACATGCTTGCGCATGCTTGGGGAGCATTGCACGGCCCTGTTTGACGTTCGCCATCTGCGATTACTGAGCCTGACCAGCTGGGCGGGCCATGGTGATGCGGTGCTCGACGATGCGTCGGAGGAAGCGCTCGAGCGGATCGTATTTGTTCATGGCTGCACGCTAACTGGCGAGGCGGCCTGGGCGGAAGTCTTCATGACGTACGATGCCGAATCAATTCAGCAGCGCTTCGAGGTCCTCGTACGCCTGCTGGGTGAGGCGGCGCAGCCGAGCGGGATAGGCACGCATCGAACGGAGCTGGGGCGTAAGCGCATCGTCGCCCAAGTCGGC
>Ga0136613_10000370_pt1 | contig 20253 bp, 19 predicted proteins | sample AntDrymUQ2722106_2_FD_106649 | JGI IMG/M metagenome (GOLD analysis project Ga0136613, IMG submission 106649) | Polar desert sand microbial communities from Dry Valleys, Antarctica - metaG UQ272 (21.06) | ecosystem: Environmental > Terrestrial > Soil > Desert | place: Antarctica: Dry Valley... | reverse complement strand
GTCCTACGCCGTGGACATCGGGAGCACGCCGCTGCCCTCGGCCGACGATGACGACGGGCTGGCGGCGCTGGTGGCTGAGTGGGTTGGGGTGGTCGGCGGCCACGACTGGGCACCGCTGGGTGGTGCGCAGCTCGAGGGCGACGAGGACTGGGTCGATCTGCGCACCGCCATGGTGCGTGTCGGCTGGGGTCCGCTGGCCACCCAGGCCGCCTGGGACGCCTGCCGCGCCCGTCCCTACAGCCGGAATCTGCCCACCGCGGCTGGCTGGGCGGCTGCGGGCTGGGTGGTGCCGGCCGGAGCGGACGATGTGGATCCGGCCTTCGCGCGTCCCGTGCTGGAGGTCCGCGGCCTACTGCGCTGGGCCTACATCGGTCGTTGGGCAGACGTGGTGTCGCTGCCCGACGGTGCACTGCCCGCCGAGATCGAGCCGGACGACCTCGGCGGCATCTCCGGCGGCGGGTCGTCCTGGGCCGACGCGCTGTCGCGGCTGCGACAGGACCACTATCCCGATACAGCCCTGGCCGAGACTGAGCAGCTGGCCATCGAGATCCTGGTGCGCGCCGGGCTCGGCCCACGCTCGGCGCTGGAGGCTGAGGACGAGCCGCTGGCCGACCGTGACCTGGTGCCGGCCTGCACCCACTCCAGCTCGCTGGTGCGGGCCGCCGCCTGGTTCCTGCTGCGCGACGAAGCCGACGCCTGGCTGGCCTGCGGCTACGGCGAGTGCCAGCATCACTGGGCCGTCGAGGCCGAGGAAGACGCCTACGAGATGGACGAGGTCCTCGAGCTCGCCGGCTACGGCGTCGCCAATCCGGTCGACGCCGCCTACACCCGCCGGCGGCTGTTGACCATGGCCTTCGGCGACATCAACGACGTGGCTCTAGCCGGCGCCGGCGACGTGGCCGACTTTGTCGCCTTCTACACCGAGTGGGTGGCCCACGGTCGGCCCGAGGAGGACTTCGCCGGCGCCGCCCGCGAGCTCCGCGGCGACTGACGGCGCTTCGCTAGACCCTGATCACCGCGAGATCGCCCACGTCGACGTAGTCGTCGTCCTGGGTGACGACGGGCACGCCAAGCGCAAGGGCCGTGGCAGCTATCCAGGAGTCGTTGACAGGCATACGCAGCCCCGCTTCGGCCAACTCGACACGGAATCGAGCCCACGCCTCGGCAACTGCAGTGTCGATTGGCACTGGGTCCAGGGTCATGGCCTGGGCCAGTGTCGCCAGCCGACGATCGCGGGTATTGACGTCAGTTGCAGCAAGCACCCCCGCCCGCAACTCGCCGACTGTGATAACGGAAACCGCCAACTCATCCGGCAGCGCCGCCTCGTCGAACCTGCGACCGGACTCTCGCGCGATGAACAGGCTGGTGTCCGCCAGCCCTGCGCTCATGCGAGGGGCAGGTCATCGGTGGTGCCAGGCACCAACTGAGTGAGTTCGCGAGCCAGGCCAGGGTCCGCCTGGCTATCCCTGAAACGCCGAATGAACTCGCTTCGAGACAGCCATCGTGGACGCTCGACCAGTGGCCGCAGCGCAGCGACCGGTCGCCCGTCAACGGTGATGACCACGTTCTCTCCTGCCTCGACCCGGCGCAGCAGCTTGCGGGTGTTGTTACGAAGCTCACGTGATGCCACCAAAGTCATGCGACAATCGTAGCCTCATTGCGACACGCACCATCACCGATGATGAGTTCTGCGCACGGGCGCAGTCGTTACCTCAGCCGGGGAGCGCCCGGACAAACAGAGGGGACGACCGATGCCCAAGACCGTTCCCTGCCTGTGGTTCGACGGACAGGCCGAGCAGGCAGCAGCGCACTACACCGCGATCTTTCCCAACTCCAGTATCGGTGGGGTGACCCGCTACGGTCCAGGGTCGCCCGCGCCCGAAGGCAGCGCCATGACCGTCAGCTTCAGCCTGGACGGGCAGGAGTACGTGGGGCTCAACGGCGGGCCGCAGTTCACCTTCAGCGAGGCCAGTTCTTTCCAGACCTTCTGCGCAGACCAGGACGAGGTCGACCACTACTGGGACCGACTGTCCGAGGGCGGGCTGGAGAGCCAGTGCGGATGGCTCAAGGACCGCTTCGGCGTCTCGTGGCAGGTCGTGCCAACCGCGCTCTTCGAGCTGCTCGGGGACCCCGATCCCGGCCGGGCCCAGCGGGCCATGCAGGCCATGCTGGGCATGGCAAAGATCGAGATCGCCGAGTTGCAGCGGGCGGCCGACCAGGTGCCGACCTGAGGTCTGACGTCGGACCGCCGGTCGGGAGCGTTCCGGACCGGCGGTGACCGGCAGGAAGCTCGTAACGTCGATGACTTTCGCCCGCCACTGCAGTCTGATTCCCGACATCGCCGAATAGCGCCCGCCGCCGAGCGGGCCAGACCGACCGGAGCACATCATGGGAAAGATCGTGTCCAACTTCTTCATCTCGCTCGACGGCGTCGTCGAGTCGCCCGACCAGTGGCACTTCCCCTACTTCAACGACGAGATGGCCGCCGCGATCGATGCCGGCACCGAGTCGTGCGAGGCGTTCCTCATGGGCCGGGTGCTCTACGAGGAGTGGGCCGAGTACTGGCCGAGCCAAGGAGACGACGAGCCGTTCGCCTCCTTCATCAACACCGTGCCGAAGTACGTCGTCTCTGACACGCTCACGGAGGCGACGTGGAACAACACCACGCTGGTCACCGGCGACGTGGCGAGCCGGCTGCAGGAGGTCAAGCACCGCACGGACGGCGACATCGGGATGTCGGGCAGCGCGACGCTCGTGCGCTGGTTGCTCGCGAACGGGCTCCTCGACGAGCTTCACTTGTTGGTGCACCCAATCGCCGTCGGCCACGGACGTCGCCTGTTCGAGGGCACGCCGACATACCCGCTGCGCCTCGTGGCGCACGAGACGTTCACGACCGGCGTGCTAAACCTCACCTACGCACGGGCGGAGCGCTGAGCCGGTCCGGGCCAGGCCGTGCCTCCCGGATCCGTCAGGTGGTGAGCCGGACGAGGACGCTGGCGAGGGCCCGGCGACGTTGTTGGCAGACGACATATACATCGCACGACGATTGACCTGGAGCCGGAACTGGAGATGCGCCTGCATGCGGAGGCAAGGCGCCGTGATGTACCTATGGCCGCCATCATCCGTCAGGCGCTGCACGAGAAGTTTGGGCGAGATGGCGTTTTACACCGACCTTGTCGGCGCCATTTCCCGGCCATCGCCGCCGACGTGCCGCTCGAACTGGTGCCGGTGACGCCAAGCAGCTGAGTCAGGTGGCGACCAGGTCGGTGGGGTAAGTGTTGAGCTTGGAAGCGCCGGCGTCGGTGACCACGACGATGTCCTCGACGCGTACGCCGACGCGCCCGGGCCAGAACACCGACGGCTCCACGGTGAACGTCATGCCGGGCTCCAAGACGGTGTCGTCTTCTGGGGAGATGAACGGCCGCTCGTGCACATCCAGGCCGATGCAGTGGCCGGTGCGGTGCCGGAACCAGCGCCCGTAGCCGGCGTCGTCGAGGACTGCTCGGGTGGCGGCGTCGACCTCGGCGGCGGTCACGCCGGGGCGGGCGGCGGCGATGCCGGCCGCCTGCGCCGACATCACCAGCTCGTACACCTTGCGGTACTCGGGCGACGGCTCGCCGATGTGCACGGTGCGCCCGAAGTCCGAGCAGTACCCGTCAATGACGCCGCCGAAGTCGAACGACACGCCGGTGCCCGCGCGCAACGGGGCGCCTGACACCCGCACCGTCGCGTCGCGCTGGTCGTCGGGGCCCATGGCCCACACACCGGTGTCGAACGACGGGGTGCGTGATCCCTGCGCCGCGAGGTGGTGGTCGATTTCCTCGGCGAGGTCGCGCTCGGTGACGCCGGCGATGACGCGGCCACTGACGGCTGCCATGGCGGCGTCGGCGGAGGCGCACGCCCGGCGCATCGCCGTCAGCTCGTCGGGCGCCTTGATCCGGCGCAGCCGGTTGACCAGCGGCCCGGCGTCGACCAGCTCGGCTCCGCTGAGGGAGGCCTGCAGCCCGATGACCGTCTCGCCCCAGGTGCGCGCGCCGATGCCGAGGCGGCGCACCGGTCCCCAGCGGCACGCGACCTCGCCGAAGACCGCCGCGGCATCATCGTCCTCAGCCACGACGACCACCTCGCCGTCGGTGCCTTCAGGCAGGTCGAACTCGGCGGTCATCCTCGGCAGTAGCAACACCGGGTCGCTGCCGGGGGGCAGGAACGTCCCGGCGACCCAGCCGTGGGTGTAGTTGATCTCGCCGAAGGTGGCGACGCGGCGTTGCAGGCCGGTCAGGTACTCCAGGTCGGCGCCCAAGGGCAGGAACAGCAGGTCCAACCCGGCGTCGCCCGCCAGCGCCGCCAGTCGGGCTCGCCGAGACGCCAAGTCGGTCATCCGGCAGCCGCCAGCGCCCTGGCCACCAGCGGCGGCGGCATGTGGCCGTAGGACAGCACGCGGTCGTGGAAGGCCCGCAGGTCGAAGGCGTGGCTCTGCCGCTGCTCGGTCTCGGCGCGCAGGCGCTCCAGGGTGCGGCAGCCGGTGAGGAACCCGAACGGGTGCGTCGGCATCATCGTGTAACGGGCCACCTCGTTGCAAGCGGCGGTCGGCGCCATGCGCACCAGGGCCACGGCGCGTTCGGCGCCAGCCTCCCAGGTCGTCTCGCCGGTCTGCAGGCCCATGTCGAGCACCAGGCGAAGGGCGCGCAGCAACCGCATGGCCAGCTGGCCGAGCCGGCCGGCGGCGTCGTAGTAGCCGGTGTCGGCCATCAGCTGCTCGGCGTACAGGCCCCAGCCCTCGATCATCGCGTGGGACTCGACCACCTTGCGGGTCAGCGACGGCAGCCGGTTGACGCTGGTGATCTGCAGGTGGTGGCCGGGGTAGCCCTCGTGGGCCGACACAGACTGGAGCGACGCCCAGCTGTGGTCGCGCAGTCCGGACGGCTCGGGCGGCGGCGTGACGATGACGTGGCCGCGCTGCACCTCGTCCATGGGTCCGGGTGGCTCGTAGGCGGCCAGCGGCAGGAAGGCGCGCTGGCACTCCGGGGTGGCCTCGACGGCGACCACCGGCGCGTCGGGCAGCGGGTTGGTCACGATCCGGTTGGAGAACACGAAGTCGGCGAGCTTGGCCATCTCCGCGCGGTAGGCGTCGACGAGACCGTCAGCGCTGGGATGGTCGCGCTTGACGTCGTCGAGGGCCGTGACCCAGTTCGGTTGCTCGGCGGTCCCCTGCTGTGATGTCCGGGGGTAACCCATGGCGGCAGCGTGTTCGGTCATGGTCTCGATGATGTCGGCGATCTCCGCCTCGCCCGAGGCCAGCAGATCAGCGGGGTCGTCGAAGACGGCGTGGACCTCGGCGAGCCGGCGCCGCAAGGCCGATTCTCCCAGCGCGTACGAGGCGGGTTGGGAAAAGCGGGACGCGTGCTCGTCACCCAGCCAGGCCGCATAGGCCCGCAGGGCGTCAGCCGCTGCCTGGCCGACGGTGGTGGCGCGTGCCGCCAAGGCTGTGCCGGCGGCGAGCTCGGCGACCATCGCGGGCACGGTGTCCGCCGCCGAGTTGGCGGCGTCGATCGCCATGTCGCGCCAGTGGGGTGGGCACGGCTCGTCGAGCAGCTCGCGGGCCGCCTCCAGCAGCCGTGGAGCGGTCTCCAGGCGTCCGCAGGCGTCGGTCAACCGCTGCTCCAGCGGCGCGAACTCGCGGCGGAGCAGCAGCACGCTGTTGGGCACGATGCTGGCGGCCGTGTGCGGGTTGCGCCGCCACTGGCGTTCCACCTCCTGCTGGAAGGCGGCCTCGGCGATGGTGGCGTCCAGCGCGTCGCGGTCGGCGGCCTCCTCGGCGTCCGCGGGCAGGATCGCCGCCAGCCGGGTACGCAGGCCGGCGAGGTCGCGCTGATAGCCGTCGAGCATCCTGGCGTTGATCTCAGGTAGCTCGCCGTCGCGGTCGTGCAGGCCCAGTTCCGTCCCACGTTGGGGGAACGCGGCCACGACGACGTCGAGGTAGCTGCGGGCGATGGTGTCGGTCGCGTCGCTGATGGCGTGCCTCTCGGGTTCAGGTACCGGTGCCTTCTTTGGCGATGGGGGCGAAGCTGTCGTTGATCGGCTGCTCGCACAACTCGGCGACGGCGTCGTGCACCTGTTGGGTGAAGGCGCGGCGCGAGCCCGGGTCGGTGGTGGGCGGTGGCACGACGGAGCCGAAGTTGACACGCATGACGCCGGGGGCGGGGCGGCGCAGGGCGGGGCGGCTGTGGCGAGGCCAGACCTGGGCTGTGCCGATCAGCCCGACCGGCACGGTCGGCACCTGGGCAGCGGCGGCGATGCGGGCCATGCCGCTGCGGAAGCGGTACAGCTCGCCCGTCGCCGAGCGGGTTCCCTCGGGGAAGATGCCCATGACGTCACCCGCACGCAGCAGGTCGGCGATCGTGTCGAGCATCCCCAGGTCGGCGGTGCCGCGCTCGATGGCGACCATCCCCATCATCTGGTTGAAGCGCCCGAAGGCACCACGGGCGAGTTCCATCTTGCCGAGGAACCGCATGGGTCGGTGCAGCACCGCCGCCAGCAGGTAGTGGTCGAGGAACGAGCGGTGGTTGGCGGCCAGCAGCACCCCACCCTCGGCCGGCACACTGGCGACGCCCGTGGCCTGGGCCCGCAGCAGGCGCGCCACCTGTGGCCCGACCCAGCGGTGCGCGAAGCGCATTGCGCTGTCGGTGGCGGCGACGCTGGTTGAGGTCACGTTGCGCTTGGCGCCCGTCAGGCGAACAGGCCGCCGTCGACCTGCACGACGGAGCCGTTGACGTAGCGGGCCTCGTCCGAGCACAAAAAGGCCACCACCGAGGCCACCTCGGCGGCGGTGCCGAGCCGTCCGGCCGGAATCCGCGCCAAAAACTCATCGCTGTCGATGGCGGCGGTCATGCCGGTTTCGATGAAGCCGGGAGCGACGGCGTTGACGGTGATGTTGCGCTTGCCGACCTCCCTGGCCAGCGCCTTCGTCATGCCGACCAGACCCGCCTTGGAGGCGGCGTAGTTGGTCTGTCCGGCGTTGCCGTGCAGCCCGACCACGCTGGTCAGGTTGACGATGCGGCCGGAGCGCGTCCGCAGCATCCCGCGCAGCGCCGTGCGGCACAGGGAAAACGCGGCGGCCAGGTTGACCTGCAGCACCATGCCGAAGGCGTCGTCGGTCATCGACATCGCCAGCCCGTCGGCGGCCACCCCGGCGTTGTTCACCAGCACGCTGACACCGCCGACCTCGTCGATTGCCGCCGTGAGCGGTTCGACGCTCTCGCGTAGGTCGGCCCCGACGACCCTGGTCTCCACTCCGGCCTCGTCGCAGCGCCTGGCCACGGCCTCGGCGCCGGCACGGTCACCGCCGTAGTGCACGATCAGGTTGCGGCCCTGAGCCGCCAGTGCCTCGGCGGTGGCGGCGCCGATCCCCTTGGAGGCGCCCGTGACCAGCGCCCAGCGCGACGGTTCCCTGCTCACGCGCCGGCTCCGGAAGCTGTCGCGTCGCGCAGATCGTCTGGCCGCGACACGGTGCGCCGGCCAAGGGACCGGTCGGTGCGCTTGACCAGACCGTTCAGCACCGGCGACGCGCCGAGCTCCACGACCTCGTCGACGCCGAGACCGGCCAGCGTGGTGACCGTCTCCCGCCAACGCACCGGGGCGGTCAGCTGCCGGCGCAGCAGATCAGGCCACTCCCCCGCGGCGGTGTGCGGCTGGGCATCGACGTTGGCCACCACGGGCACGCTCGCGTCGGCGAAGCCGGCGGAGTCCAACGATTGCCCGAACGGCTCGACCGCGGCGTCCATGTGCGGGCTGTGATAGGCGGCGCCGACCTTGAGCGGCAGCACCTTGCCGCGGCCGCTGCGATCGCCATCGTCGCTGTTGAGCCGCTCGGTCAGGCGCGCCAGCGCCTCCGACGAGCCGGCGACCACGATCTGCCCCGGGGCGTTGTCGTTGGCCACGTAGGCACCCGACTGCCTGCACGCCTCGGCGACGGTGTCCACGTCGAAGCCGAGGTAGGCGACCATTGACCCGGGGGCCGCGTCGGCCGCCTGCTGGGTGCGCTCGGCTCGCGCCTCGACCAGGCGCAGCCCGTCGGCAAAGTCCAGCACTCCCGCGGCGACCAGGGCGTCGTACTCGCCGAGCGAATGGCCGGCCACCGCCACCGGTTCGGCGCCTCCGGCCGCCCGCCAGGCCTCCAGCAGCACGATGTGGTGCACGAACAGCGCGAGCTGGCACTTGGCCGGCTCCCGGAGCTCGTCGGCGGGCGCGTCGAGGCTCAGGCGGCTCACGTCCCGGCCGAGGATCTCGTCGGCCTGCGTCCAACGGGCGGCGGCGGGGTGATCGGCCCATGCCCGCGCCATCCCCTCGACCTGGCTGCCCTGACCGGGGAACACCAGCGCGACTGCCGTCACCGGTCCTCCGACAGCTTCAACGACGGGAACGCCGGCTGACCGGTCACGATCGCCGCCTCGACGACGGACTGCAGGTCAGCCAGCGTGCGGACCTGGGAGGGGTCCTCGGGGTTGATCCGCACGCCCGTGGACTCCTCCAGCGCCACCTGCAGCTCCACCACCGACAGCGAGTCCAGCTGCAGGTCGGCGTCCAGCTCGGCGTCGGGGCGCAGGTCTGCCTGGGGAATGCCGAACAGGTCGTGCAGGGCCGAGGCGATCCTGGGGTCGAGACGCGGCGGGTCGGTCATGGGAGGCGGATCCTGCGTTCGGCGCGAGGCGGGCTGGTGGGCGGGCTGGGTGGCGGGCTGGGTGGCGGCAGCCTACCCGCCCGACCACGGCGGCGGCCAAGCCCGGCCCGTCGGTCAAACCGCCTGAAAGGCCAGTACGGCGTTGTGCCCGCCGAACCCGAACGAGGTGGACAACGCGGTGCGCAACGCCTGCTTCCGCGGTTCGCCGGCCACCACGTCCAGGTCGCACGCCGTGTCGCGCCGCTCGAGGTTGAGGGTGGCCGGCACCACCCCGTTGGCCAGCGCCATCACCGTGGCGACCGCCTCCACCCCACCCGCGGCCCCCAGCAGGTGGCCAATCGCGGACTTGGTCGAGGTCACCGGGATGCGGTCGGCCTGGCTGGCGAACACCGCGCGCACCGCCACCGCCTCGGCGGCGTCGTTGAGCCTGGTCGACGTCCCGTGCGCGTTGATGTGGTCGACGTCGGATGTGTCAAGCCCGGCGTCGTCCAGCGCCAGGCGCAGCGCGACGATGGCGCCATCGCCGTCGGGAGCGGGCTGGGTGGGGTGATACGCATCGTTGCTGATGCCGTAGCCGCTGACCTCGGCCAGGACGGTGGCCCCACGCGCCGCAGCATGCGCCGGGCGCTCCAGCACCACGACGCCCGCGCCCTCGCCCGTGACGAACCCGTCCCGGTCGACGTCGAACGGACGGCTCGCCCGCGCCGGCTCGGCGTTGCGCCGGCTCAGGGCCCCGGCTGCGGCAAAGCCGGCGATGGTCAGTGGGTTCACCGCCGCCTCGGCCCCGCCAGCCACCACGACGTCGGCGCGGCCGGCGCGGATCAGGTCCAGCGCCGAGCCGATGGCGTCGCTGGCCGAGGCGCAGGCCGAGACCACCGAGTAGTTGGGGCCGCGCAGCCCGTGGCGGATGGCAACTTGGCCTCCGGCCATGTTGAGCGGCAACGCGATCGCCAGATACGGCCGCACCCGCCGTGGTCCGCCGGTGCGCAGCCGCTCGTGCTGATCGGTGGCCTCCTGAATGGCGCCGATGCCCGAGGCGATCACGACCCCGACCCGCCGAGAGTCGGCTTGGTCACCCAGCGGCCAGTGCATGCCCTCCGCCGCGGCGAGCAGGCCCGCCTGTCCCAGCGCCTCGGCGGCGGCGACCAGCGCGTACTGCGCGAAGGGGTCGAGTTGGCGGGCCAGGCGTCGGGGCAGGTGCTCGGTCGGCTCGAACCCGGGCACCTCGCAGGCGATCTGCACGGCGTGGTCGCTGGGGTCGAAGCGGGTGATGCGCGCGGCCGTGGACCGCCCGGCCAGCAGGCCGTTCCACAGCGGCTCAACGCCGACGCCGTACGGCGTGACCGCACCCAATCCTGTGACGGCGACGGTGCGGGACGTTGGCATCGGCTCCTCGCGGTGGTCTGCCGGCGCATGGTAGCCGCGGGTCCACAGTACGGCTTCGGCGATCCCGAGCGGTTCCACGCGATCATCCCGTGTGCGACCGTACGGTGCCAGGCCCAGCCGGGGCCTGGCACGATGCAGACATGCTTCTGCTGCGGCTGTGTCTGCTTGTCACGCTGCTGATCGCCGCGCTGCTGGTGCCGCCGGGATCGGCGGCCACCCGTCCCGGGGTTGCCCGCCCTGCTCCCGACCGCTCGGCGGCGGCGACCTGCACGGCGCTGACCCTGCGCCAGCGGGCGGCGCAAGTGGTCACCACCGGTATCCCCGCGACCAGGGCGACGGCCACCGCCCGGCGGCTGGTGCGGCGCCACGCTGGTGCAGTCGTGCTGTTGGGACACAACGTGGAAGGGCGCTGGCAGGTCCGCCGGCTGACACGACGGCTACGCGCTGCCGCCCCTGCCCGTCTGCTCGTCGCGGTCGACGAGGAGGGCGGCCGCGTCGCGCGCCTCGGCAACGCCGGCCTGGTGACTCGGGTTCCGTCGGCCCGCTGGATGGCCGTCCACGACAGCGTGGCCAAGACCCGTCGGCGCGGCGCGCGACTGGGCCGCGAGATGCGTGAGCTGGGCGTCAACTGGAACTTCGCCCCGGTGCTCGACGTCGCGGCGGCGCCAAGCGGCACGGTCATCGGCGATCGCTCCTACAGCTCGGACCCCGACGTCGTCAGCGCCTATGGCCGCGCCTATGCGCGCGGGCTGCAGTCAGCCGGTGTACGGACCACCGGCAAGCACTTCCCCGGCCACGGCCGCACCACCGTCGACTCTCACGAGACGCTGCCCACCGTCAACGCGTCGCTGCGGCGCCTTCGCCGGACGGACCTGCGACCCTTCGTGACCGCCGGCGGAGACCTGGACGCGGTGATGACGGCACACGTGCGCTACCCCAAGCTCCGCGTGCGACGGCCCGGCAGCCTGTCGCCGAAGATCCGCCGGCTGCTGCGCGCCGACCTCGGCTACGAGGGGCTGATCGTGACCGATGCTCTCGAGATGGGCGCCGTCACCAGCCGCTACCGGGTGCCTCCGGCCGCCGAGCTGGCGATCGTCGCCGGCGCGGACGTTGCGCTGGTGGGCGACTGGCGCTGGACGCCCGCCGTCACCGACCGCCTGGTGGCCGCCGTGGAGGCGGGACGCCTGTCCCACCGGCGCCTGGAGACCGCCGCCGGACGCGTGCTGGCCGCCAAGCGTTACCGCCCCGCGATGATCGACTGCCTGCTGCGCTGATTCCGCCGCCTACCCGGTTGACCGCCACCTAGGCTGGCGGCGTGGCAAATGACACCGCCGTCGCGGTCGAGGAGCTGACCAAGCGCTACGGCGGGCGCACCGTCGTCGACGCGGTGTCGCTGCGGGTCGACGCCGGCACCGTGGTCGCGCTGCTCGGTCCCAACGGCGCCGGCAAGACGACCGCCGTGGAGTGCATCGCCGGCTTCCGGACACCCGACGCCGGCAGCGTGCGGGTGCTGGGCGCCGACCCCAGGGCCGACCGCCACAAGGTGATGGAGCGCATGGGGGTGATGCTGCAAGAGGGCGGCGCCTACCACGCGGCGACCCCGCGCGAGATGCTGCGGCTGTACGCCGCGCTGTACCCGAACCCGCTGGACAGCGACGCGCTGCTGGAGCGCCTTGGCCTGACCGAGGCGGCCCGCCGGCGCATCCGAACGCTGTCCGGTGGGCAGAAGCAACGGCTCAACCTCGCGCTGGCGCTAGTGGGTCGGCCGTCGGTGCTGCTGCTGGACGAGCCCACCTCGGGCATGGACCCGCAAGCCCGCCTCGACGCCTGGGACCTCGTCCGCGAGCTACGCGACGACGGTCTGGCCATCTTGCTCACGACCCACTTCATGGACGAGGCCGAACGCCTGGCCGACGTGGTGGCCGTGATCGACGCTGGCCGCCTGTGTGCGGTGGACTCCCCCGCCGCCTTGGTCGCCGCCGACACGCGCGCCGGTGGCCGGCTGCTGCTCACGTCACCCGAGGACCTCGATGCCGCCGGGCTGGCCGCAGGGGTCGGTGCCGCGGTAACGCCCGACGGCGTCGGTCGCTGGCTGCTGGAGGCCGGTCCCGAGGCCATCCCGCGCGTCAGCGCCTGGTTCGCCGAGCGCTCGCTGACGCTGACCGGGATCAGCGTCAACCCGACCAGCCTTGAAGACGTCTTCTTGCGCCTGACTCGGCAGGGCGGACGATGAGCCTGGGGCGGTTGCGGGCGCAGGCTGCGATGGAGCTGCGGCTGCTGTTGCGCAATGGCGAGAACCTGCTGGTCACCCTCGGTATCCCGGTGGGGCTGCTGGTGTTCTTCAGTGTCGTCGACGTGTTGCCCGTGCGGGGACGGCCGGTGGACTATCTGGTGCCCGGCGTCCTCACCCTGGCGTTGATGGGGGCCGGGATGGTGTCGTTGGCCATCGCCACCGGCTTCGAGCGCTTCTACCTGGTGCTCAAGCGGCTGGGCGCGACGCCGCTGCGCCGCACCGAGTTGGTGGCCGCCAAGATCGGAGCCGTCCTGGCGGTGCAGGCCGTGCAGGCCACCGTCGTCGTTGCGGTGGCGTGGCTGCTCGGGTGGCGACCGGCGCTCGGTCCCAGCGGCGTGCTGCTGGCCGGCGGTGCGCTACTGCTGGCCACCGCGGCGTTCTGCGGCGTCGGCCTGGCGCTGGCCGGACGGCTGCGAGCCGTGGCCACGCTGGCGCTGGCCAACGCGCTGTTCGTGGTCCTCCTCCTGATCAGCGGCATCGTGTTCCCACTGGCAGCGCTGCCCGCCGCACTGGCCACGCTCTCGACGCTGCTGCCGCCCGCCGCCCTCACCGAGGTTCTACGGGCTGCGTTTGCCGGCACCGCCTCGCGCGCGGACGCCTTGGTCGTGCTCACCGTCTGGGGTGTGGCCGCCCCGCTCATCGCCGCGCTGGTGTTCCGCTGGGAGTAGGCCTGTCGGCAGATACACGCAGATACGTACAGTACAGAACAGTTCACGCAAAGCCGCAGACCAGCTCACGCACTTTCACCCAATCGGCACAGCTAAGCGGATCTCGAGCCAGATCCCGACGAAACGGGCAAGATCATGCTGACTTCGCAAGGGCTGTCGTCGCGTGGACCAACTTGACCGCGTCACGCTTGAACTCTTCGGAGAATTTCCGGCGCCCTCTGGGCTTCTTGTGTTCCTCTGCCATGCAGACATCCTCTCACTGGAGGTGTCCGGCTACAGGGGGGAGGTCCAATGGGAGGCTTCAAGGCCGATGCTGGACGTGCGGTGTACGCCGACACGGGCGCCAGTGAGTCAAGCGACTGTCACGCCGATGAGCGTGCCTATCAGGTAGGTGACGGCAGCCGCGAGCGCCGCCACGGTGAGCTGCCGCAAGGCCGATCGCAGCGGTGAGCGTCCTGCCAACCAGCCCAGCGTGCCGCCGATCGCCAGCGCCGCGACCGCGCCCAGCAGCACCGACAGCCACACCGCCGCGCCGCCGGTCAGCAGCAGCCATGGCACGAGTGGCACACTCGCGCCAACGGCGAACGCGACGAAGGATGATGCCGCTGCTCCCCACGGCGAACCCAGATCCGTGGGGTCGATGCCGAGCTCCTCGCGCGCATGCGTGAGCAACGCCAGCTCGGGAGTTCGCATGTGCTCGCTGGCAAGCACCTGGGCGGTCTCGGGCTCGATCCCGCGGCGGCTGAAGATCTCGACCAGCTGAGCGTGCTCGCCGGCAGGGTCCTCGGTGATCTGGGCGGCTTCGACATGGAGTTCACGCGTGAACAGCTCGGTCTGCGCCCGCATCGACACGTACTCGCCGGCGGCCATCGAACAGGCGCCGGACAGCAGCCCCGCGATACCGGCCAGTCGCACCACCGAGGGCGCGGGGGCGGCACCGGCGAACCCGAGGATGAGCGAGATATTGCTGACCAGCCCGTCGCTGATCCCGAAGACCGCGGCACGCGCCGCGCCGCCCTGCACGTCGCGGTGCCACGGCTCCCGGCGCCGCGCGCGCGGCAGCGCCGGACCCTGCTCGGTCAGGACCCTCCGGGCGAGGTCATCGCTGCGGCCGGTTCGTGCTGGCGGCGAACGCCGCTCGCCATTGCCCTTGGCCTTCACTGCTCCCGGCGCTCCTCGTTGCCGCTAGAGAGCGGCGTCGACGGCCATGGCGGTGAACAGCAGGCCGAGGTAGGCGATCGAGTAGCGGAACAGGCGCATCGCGGCCGCCTCCGACAGGTCGCGCAGCAGCTGCCAGGCCCGCAGCAGGAAGAGCGCACCGAGGAGCAGCGCGGAGGCCAGATACAGCGAGCCCATGTGCCCCAGCGGGCCGAACAGCAAGGTGAACGCGACGAGGATGAACGAGTACAGCAGAATCTGCCGCGCCGTCTCGGCGACACCCCGCACCACCGGCAGCATCGGCACGCCCGCCTTGGCGTAGTCGTCGCGGTACTTGACCGCCAGGGCCCAGAAATGCGGCGGTGTCCAGGCGAAGACGATGGCGAACAGCACCAGCGCCGGCAGCCCCACCTCGTTGGTCACCGAGGCCCAGCCGATGAGCACCGGCACGCAGCCGGCGGCGCCGCCGATCACGATGTTCTGGGGCGATCGCCGCTTGAGCCCCAAGGTGTAGACGAAGACGTAGAACAAGATCGCCGCGACCGCCAGGGCCGCCGACAGCGGATTGACGGTGAGCGCCAGCCACAGGCAGGCGACGACACCGAGCACGACACCGAAGCGCAGGGCGTTGCTGGGGGTCACCGTGTGGCGCACCAGCGGGCGTCGGGCGGTGCGGGCCATCAGCTGGTCGATGTCGCGGTCGACGTAGTTGTTGATGGCGTTGGCGCTGCCAGCGGCCAGCGTGCCGCCGAGCAGCGTCGCCAGCACTAGGCCCAATGGCGGCAGGCCGCGCTGCGCGATGACCATGGTCGGCACGGTCGTCACCAGCAGCAGCTCGATGACCCGCGGCTTGGTCAGGGCTACGAAGGCCGAGACGACCGCAGCGGCGGAGCGTGGCGCAGCCTCGACGGCCACTACGCGGCCACCCGCTGGGCCGCGGTCGGAGCAGCCGACGGGTCAAGGGTCGACGAGCCCGCCCCGAGCCGGTACGCCAGCGCGGTGTCCATGACCAGCACCGTCCAGATCCAGCTGGCCACGGCCAGATGGGGCACGACCGTCCAGGCTTGCGAGCCGTTGTAGAGGTTGGCGACCCCGAGGGCGATCTGCACACACACCAGCCCACCGGCCAGCACGGGCAGTCGCAGCAGCCATGGGCTGCGGCCGAACACCTGGTGCCGCCGAGCCACCACCAGCAGATAGCCCACGGCCAGCACCAGGGCCAGCGCGAGGAGGCGATGGCTGACATGGAAGAACTTCTGCTCGGCACCGGCACCCGCCACGCCCGACGACAGCCCGGGGAAACCGCTGTAGGCCAGCCCGGCGCCGATGCCCGTGACATGCCCACCCACCAGGATCTGGACCAGCGCCAGCAGAGCCACCCAGGCCGAGGTCCGGGCTCGTCGCAGATCGGGGGCGTTGCGCTGCAGCGACCGCCCCCGCGGCACCGCCAGCTCCACGGTCAGCGCGACCAGGCCGGCGACGATCAGCATCGCCAGGCCGAGGTGGGCGGTCACCAGCTCAGCGCGCAGCTTGAGCAGCACCACCGCCGCTCCCAGCGCGGCCTGCCCGAAGACCCCGACGACCGCGGCAAGGGCCGGCAGCCACACGTGGGGACGGTGCCGGTATCCCAGCAGCGCCCAGGCCGCCACCGCGATCACCAGCACCAGCAGCAGGCCGGCGACGCTGCGATGCCCGTGCTCGATCCAGGCGTTCCACAACGTCAGCCCCTCAGGCAGATCCGCCTGGCGGGGGACCCACTTGCCGTAGCAGCGCGGCCAGTCGGGGCAGGCCAGCCCGTTGTCGGTGCCACGCACCAGACCGCCGAGCGCGACCAGGATCAGCGACGTGACGGTGGTGACGACAGCCAGCTTGGCAAGGCCTGCCAGGCGTCGAGCGGGGTTCGGCACCGAGATCCTCAACGGTCGGACGGGGGCGCGCGCAACACGGCGTCGACCGCGGCTGCGCATGCCCGGCCAGTGTAATGGCCACCTCCGCAGGACTCGACCCGCCGGCGCAGGTGGCAGCGGCCCGTTGCGACCGCGACGATGGCCCCCATGACCTCTGCCTCTTTACTGCTCGACTCCACCGGCACGCTCGACATCGAGCGCGTGCGCGCCCGCTTCCCCGCGCTGGCGCCAACCGACGACGGCCGGCGCATCGTCCACGCCGACGCACCCGGCGGCACGCAGGTCACCAGCGGGGTCATCGAGGCCATGTCGGCCTACCTGCGCGATCACAACGCCAACTCCCACGGCGGCTTCCCGGCCTCGGCGGCGACCGATGCCATGGTCGACAACGTCCGGACCGCGGCCGCCGGATTCCTCGGCGCGAGGCCCGAAGGGATCGTCTTCGGGCAGAACATGACCACGCTGACGTGGCACTTCTCCCACGCCCTCGACGCGCTTGTGGGCAGCGGTGACGAGCTGGTGGTGACCCGCCTTGACCACGACGCCAACGTCAGCCCGTGGGTGGGGCTCGCCGAACGCACGGGCGCCACGCTGCGCTGGGTGGAGCTGGATCCCGCCACCGGCCGGCTGAACTTGGACTCGCTGACGGTTTCGGCGCGCACGCGGCTGGTGGCCTTTCCGGGGGCCTCCAACGCCCTCGGGACGGTGGTGGACCCCGCACCGTTCGTGGAGGCCGCCCGCAGCGTCGGCGCACTCACCTTCTGCGACGCCGTCCACGCCGCGCCGCACGTGCCGCTGTCGCAGCGCGACGACGGGATCGACGTGCTGGTCTGCTCGCCCTACAAGTTCTTCGGACCGCATGCCGGCCTGCTGTCGGCCGATCCCGCGCTGCTGGCCGAGCTGCAGCCCGACAAGGTCCGCCCCGCACCGAACGAAGGCCCCGACCGCTGGCAGACCGGCACGGCCGCCTTCGAGGCGATCGCCGGCATCGGCGCCGCGCTTGACCACGTCGCCGGCGTCGGCATGGACACCATCGGCGCCCATGAGCGCGTGCTGTCACAGCGCTTCCTCGACGGCCTGTCGGGGTTGGACGCCGTCACGTTGCACGGGCCTGGGAACGCGGTCGGGCGCACGCCGACCTTCGCCGTCACGGTGCGCGGCCACACCTCCTCGCAGGTCGCGGCTTTCCTCGCCGCCCGGGACATCTACACCTGGGCGGGCCACTACTACGCGGTGGAACCCATGCGCGCACTTGGCCTGCTCGACGACGGCGGCGCGGTGCGCATCGGCTTCGTGCACTACCACGGGGCCGACGACGTCGACCGGGTGCTGCAGGCGCTGGCCGACCTTCCCTGAGCCAGGGAGGGAGGCGCACGCTTGCGCAGGCCGACCGTGGGCAGGATTGTGAGCAAGCCCACCCACCCACCCGCCCGCACCCCCGCCAGGAGCCACCGGTGACCCAGGACCTCGACCTCCTCGCGGTCAACACCATCCGCACGCTGTCCATGGACGCCGTGCAGCAGGCCAACTCGGGTCACCCGGGGACGCCCATGGCGCTCGCGCCGCTGGGCTACGTGCTGTTCACGCGGCACCTGGTGCACAATCCCGCCGATCCGGAATGGCCCGACCGCGACCGGTTCGTGCTGTCGGCTGGCCACGCCTCGATGCTGCAGTACAGCCTGCTGCACCTGACCGGGTACGACCTGCCGCTGGAGGAGATCCGCCGCTTCCGCCAGCTCGGCAGCGCCACACCAGGCCATCCCGAGCACTTCGAGACGCACGGGGTCGACATGACCACAGGCCCCTTGGGTCAGGGACTGGGGTCGGCGGTGGGTATGGCCCTGGCCGAACGGATCCTGGCCGCGCGCTTCAACCGGCCCGGTCACCAGATTGTGGACCACCGCACCTGGGTGATCGCCAGCGACGGCGACATCATGGAAGGCGTGGCCAGCGAGGCCAGCAGCCTGGCGGGGCATCTCGGCCTCGACCGGCTGATCGTGATGTACGACGACAACCGGATCACGCTGTCCGGCCGGGCTTCCGACAGCCTGTCCGAGGACGTGATGCAGCGCTACACCGGCTACGGCTGGCGAGTCCTGAGCGTCGAGGACGTCAATGACCTCGACGAGATCGACGCGGTGCTCAAGCAGGCGTCGGTGCCCGAGGGCCGCCCCACCCTGGTGCGCTACCCCTCCACCATCGGCTACGGCGCCCCCAACCTCGCCGACACCTACAAGGCCCACGGCTCACCGCTGGGCGACGAGGAGATCGCGGCGGCCAAGCGCTTCTATGGCTGGGACTACCCCGAGCCAATGACCGTGCCCGAGCCGGCCCGCCAGCACGCCGACCAGAACGAGCGCGGCGGTCACGCCCAAGCGCAGTGGTGCCAGCGTTTCGACGCCTATCGCCAGGAGCACCCCGACCTGGCTGCCGACTTCGAGCGGATCATGGGCAAGCGGCTGCCGGACGGCTGGCACGAGGACCTGCCGACCTTCCCGCCGACAGAGCAGACGGCGACGCGCAAGGCGTCGGGCGCAGTGCTCAACGCGATCGCGGCTCGCATGCCCGAACTGGTGGGCGGCTCGGCCGACCTGTCGACGTCGAACAACACCGACATCATCGACGGCGGGCTGATCGGTCCACACGAGTTCGGCGGCCGCAACCTCAACTACGGCGTCCGTGAGCACGCCATGGCGGCCGCGATGAACGGCATGGCGCTGCACGGCGGCCTGCGCATCTTCGGGGGCACGTTCCTGACCTTCACCGACTACCTGCGGCCGTCGCTGCGGCTAGCGTGCCTCATGGGGCTGCCGACCGTGTACGTCATGACGCACGACTCCATCGGCCTCGGCGAGGACGGGCCCACCCACCAGCCGGTGGAGCACCTGGCGGCGCTGCGAGCCATTCCCAACTTGCACGTTCTGCGTCCCGCCGACGCCACGGAGACGGTCGGGGCTTGGCGTTCCGCGATCGCGCGGACCGACGGCCCCACCCTGCTCGCGCTGAGCCGGCAGGACCTGCCGGTGCTGGAAGGCACCGACGCCGAGGAGGTGCACCGCGGCGCCTACAGGGTCGTCGACGTCCCCGAGCCCGACATCGTGCTGGTCGCCACCGGCTCGGAGGTGCATCTGGCCGCCGACGCCGCCACGCTGCTCAGCGAGCGCGGAGTTGCGGCCAGAGTCGTGTCCATGCCGTCGTGGGAGCTGTTCGAAGTCCAGGACGACGACTACCAGGAAGCCATCCTGCCGGGCGCGGTGCCGGTGCTGTCGGTCGAAGCCGCGACCAGCTTTGGTTGGTCGCGGTGGGCCGACGACCACGTGGCCATCGACCACTTCGGCGCCTCGGCGCCCGCCGGCGACCTGTTCGACGAGTTCGGTTTCACCCCCGAGGCGGTCGCCGAGGCCGCCCTGGACCTGCTGCAAGACTAGGCCGGCCGACATTGGCGGCGCCCCACGACCGACAAGGAAGCGACCATGGCACCCAACCCACTGCAACAGCTGCCCGACCTGGGACAGGCCGTGTGGCTGGATTCCATTCGCCGCTCCTATCTCGAGCCGGACGGCTACCTACCCCGGTTGATCCGGGCCCGGGAGGTGCAGGGACTGACCAGCAACCCCTCGATCTTCGAGAAGGCGCTGGGCGACGACCACAGCTACGACGAGCAGCTATCGGAGTTGCACGGCAGCGATCCGCGCGACGCCCTGTGGTCAATCATGAAGACCGACGTCCGCGACGCCTGCGACCTGTTCCTGCCGCTGTATGACGACAGTGACGGCCGGCACGGGCAGGTTTCCATCGAGTTGGACCCCGGCAACGCCTTCGATACCGAGGAGTCGTTCACCGAGGGGTTGGCGCTGTTCTCCGAGCTTGACCGGCCCAACCTCATGGTCAAGGTGCCGGGCACCGAGGCCGGGTTGGCGGCGGTCCCGCGCCTGCTCGCCGAAGGTGTCAACGTCAACATCACCCTGCTGTTCTCGGTGGCGCGCTACGAGGCCGTCATCGCCGCCTACTTCGACGGGCTGCGGCAGCGCGCCGAGGCCAGCGGTGACCTGCGGCGGCTGAGCAGCGTGGCGTCGTTCTTCGTCAGCCGGGTCGACAGCAAGGTCGACGCCGTGCTGGGTCCGGACCATCCCCGGCTCGCCACCGCGGCGGTGGCCAACGCCC